>DHCFD07801__coassemble_1104_pt1 | contig 42138 bp, 39 predicted proteins | sample DHCFD07801__metabat2_low_PE_023 | metagenome-assembled genome bin DHCFD07801
GTGACCGGCGTGATCCGGTGTTCCTTGAGCTTCGCGGTCACGAGCGCGAGCGTGAGCTTCGAGCCGTAGATCGGGATGTCCTCGCGCATGCGCAGCAGGTACGGCACGGCTCCGATGTGGTCTTCATGGCCGTGGGTGAGCACGAGGCCGACGATGTCGTTCAGGCGACTGCGCAGCGGCTCCATGTCGGGCAGGATCAGGTCGACGCCGGGCTGGTGCTCCTCCGGGAACAGCACGCCGCAGTCGAGCAGCAGGATCTTGCCGTCGAACTCGTACATGGCCATGTTGCGGCCGACCTCGCCGAGGCCGCCGAGCGGTGTCACGCGCAGGGCGCCGGAGTCGAGTGAGGGCGGGTCGAAAACAGGGGTGGTCATTGTGCCTTTCCGCGCTGTCGCGCAGGGGTGGTCGTCACCGTGTGGTGCCAGGCACCTTGGGCAGAGCACCGCCCGCGGCCGCGTTGCGGTCGGGGCGGAAGTTCGAGAGATCCACGCCTTCGATGTCGGTCACGAGGGCGAGTTCGTCCTCGATCACGGCGGCTTCCCATTCCTCGGGCCCGACGAGCGGCAGGCGCACGCGGGGGCTCGAGATGCGGCCGAGGCCGTGCAGGACGTACTTCGTGGATACCGTGCCCGGAACGTGAGTCATCACGGCGCGGACGAGCGGCTCGAGCTTCTTGTGCTGCTCGGTGGCGGTGGTGAGGTCGCCGCGGTTGACCGCGTCGACGATGGTTCGATATGGGCCGGCGGCGATGTTCGCCGTGACGCCGATGAGGCCCGAGGCGCCGATGGACAGAGCAGGCAGCGCATTGGCGTCGTCGCCCGAGAAGTACATGAGGTCGGTCTGGTTCAGAACGCGGCTGACCTCGCTGAAATCGCCCTTCGCGTCCTTGACCGCGAGGATGTTGGGGTGCTTCGCGAGACGCAGGAACGTCTCGTAGTGGATCGGCACGCCGGTGCGGCCGGGGATGTCGTAGAGGATGACCGGAAGATCGGTCGAATCGGCGATGAGCCGGAAGTGCGTGAAAATGCCCGCCTGGGTCGGCTTGTTGTAGTACGGCGTGACGATCATGATGCCGTCGGCGCCGAGGCGCTCGCTCTTCGTGTACAGATCGATCGCGTGCGCGGTCTCGTTGGACCCGCCGCCGGTGATGATCTTCGCGCGCCCGGACGATACGCTCTTGCCGACCTCGACGAGTTTGAGCTTCTCGGGGTCGGTCAGCGTCGAGGTCTCACCCGTGGTGCCCGTGACGACGATGCCGTCGGCGCCCGCCTCGATCACCTCGTCCATGAGCTTCTCGGTCGCGTCCCAGTCGACTTCGCCGTCGGCCGTCATCGGCGTGACGAGGGCGACGAGAACCTGTCCGAACGGGTTTGCGGGCTGCGTCATTGCTCTAGGCTAGCGCGCGCGGCTGAAAGCGTGTATCGCACGAAGCGATACCGCGTGCCCGTGCGGCTGGTGTGCCAGCCCTCGTGCGGATCGATCGATGATCGGATCCACTCCGTGCCGAGCCGCGGCGCACGGGTGTCGCCCGCGACGTCGAGGTCGATCTCGGTGACCGAGATCTCATCGAGGTGCGGCAGCGCCTGAGCATAGATCTGGCCGCCGCCGATCACCCATGCCTCGTCGTCGGCCGCGCGGACGGCGTCGTGCAGTGAGAGGACGGTCTCTCCGCCCGGCGCCCGGAAAGTCGGATCCCTCGTGATGACGATGTTGCGTCGCCCGGGGAGCGGGCGGAACCGCTCGGGGAACGATTCCCACGTGCGGCGCCCCATGATCACGGCTGAGCCGGAGGTGACCCGCTTGAAGTGGGCCAAGTCTTCGGGCACGTGCCAGGGCATGCCTCCGTCAGCGCCGACGATCCCGCCGTGGGCCTCTGCCCAGATCGCTCTGAGTGCCACGGCTCAGACCGCGACGGCGCCGCGGATCGCCGGGTGGTGCTCGTAGCCGACGAGGTCGAAGTCTTCGTAGGCATAGTCGAAGATGGTGTCGGCGCGGCGCAACGAGAGCGTCGGGTAGGGGTAGGGAGCCCGCGAGAGCTGCTCGGCGACCTGCTCGCGGTGGTTGTCGTAGATGTGGCAGTCGCCGCCGGTCCACACGAACTCTCCCGGCTCCAGGCCCGCCTGCTGCGCCATCATCATCGTGAGCATCGCGTAGCTCGCGATGTTGAACGGCACGCCGAGGAAGAGGTCGGCGCTGCGCTGGTAGAGCTGGCAGCTGAGGCGCCCGTCGGCGACGTAGAACTGGAACATCGCGTGGCAGGGCGGCAGCGCCATGTCGTCGATCTCGGCCGGATTCCACGCGGAGACGATCATGCGCCGCGAATCGGGTGTCGTGGTGATCTGCTCCATCACCTTCTGGATCTGGTCGACGTGGCCGCCATCGGGCGTCGGCCACGAGCGCCATTGCACGCCGTACACGGGACCGAGATCGCCGTTCTCATCCGCCCACTCGTCCCAGATCCTGACGCCCCGCTCCTGCAGCCAGCGCACGTTCGAATCGCCGCGCAGGAACCACAGGAGCTCGAGCGCGATCGATTTGAAGTGCACGCGCTTGGTCGTGATGAGCGGGAACCCCTTCGACAGGTCATAGCGCAGCTGTCGGCCGAAAACGCTGGTGGTCCCGGTGCCCGTGCGGTCGGACTTGTGAGATCCGTTCGCGATCACATCGCGCAGCAGGTCTTCGTAGGGTGTCGGGATCGCATCGGACATGCTCCCACCCTACGGCTAGGTTTGATCTCATCGGCTGACAGAGAAGGAGCAATCGTGGCAGAGGTCGTCATCGTATCCACCCCCGCAGACGCGGGCCGCCTCGCGGCGGAGAGCATCGAGCGCAGGCTGGCCGCATCCGAGCGTCCGGTGCTCGGCGTGGCCACCGGATCCACCCCCCTCGAGACCTATCGTGCGCTCGCCGAGCGCGGCACGGATCTCACGGGCGTCACGGCGTTCGCGCTCGACGAGTACGTCGGCCTGCCCGACGGGCATCCGGAGGGCTATCGTGCCGTGCTCGAGCGCGAGTTCTGCGAGGTGACCGGGTTCGATCCGTCGCGGCTGAACGTGCCGGATGCATCGGTCGAGGGCCTCGAGACGGCGGGCCCGCGGTACGAATCCCTCATCAGCGAAGCCGGCGGCATCGACGTGCAGATCCTCGGCATCGGCACCGACGGACACATCGGCTTCAACGAACCCGGTTCGAGCCTCGCGAGCCGTACTCGCGTGAAGACCCTCGCCGGGCAGACGCGCCGCGACAATGCGCGGTTCTTCGCATCCATCGACGAGGTGCCGATCCACTGCGTGACGCAGGGGCTCGGCACCATCCGCGACGCGCGCCACCTGATCCTGCTCGCGTTCGGCCCGTCGAAGGCCAACGCCATCCGTGCGGCGCTGGAGGGCCCGGTCTCGAGCAGCGTTCCGGCCTCGCTGATCCAGCTGCACCCGAGCGTGACCGTGCTGATCGACGAGCCGTGCGCCGCCAAGCTCGAGCACGCCGACTACTACCGCATGGCGTACGACAACAAGCCCTCGTGGCAGACCCTGTGACCGAACGGCTCCTGATCCGCGGCGCCGACCTCGTCGATCACGACGGTCGGCGCCGCGGATGGCTGCTGCTCGAGTCCGGTGCCGTCATCGGCTCCGGCGACGGCCCGGAGCCCGCCGCGGATCGCGTGATCGACGCCGCCGGCCGCGTCGTGACGCCCGGCTTCGTCGACCTGCACAATCACGGCGGCGCCGGAATCGCATTCGACGACGAGGCCGATCCGACGGCCGCCCTCGCGTTCCATCGGTCGCACGGGACGACCAGGCAGCTGCTCAGCCTCGTGTCGGCCCCGATCGACGCGCTCGAGCGCAGCCTGTCGCGGATCGCGGCGCTCACACGAGCCGACCCGCTCGTCCTCGGCGCCCATCTCGAGGGGCCGTTCCTCGCCGATGCGCGCCGCGGGGCGCACGATCCGGCGTCGCTGCGCAACCCCGACCCCGACGCCGTCTCGCGCCTGCTGGCCGCCGGCGACGGCGCACTGCGCATGGTCACCCTCGCGCCCGAGCGCGACGGATCCGCGCAGGCGCAGGAGCGCCTGCAGCAGGGCGGCGTCGCGGTCGCCGTCGGGCACACCGATGCCGGCTACGACGACGCGCGCGCGGCCTTCGACCGCGGGGCGACCATCCTCACCCACGCGTTCAACGCGATGCGCCAGATCGAGCACCGCGCGCCGGGCCCGGTGATCGCGGCCGTCGATGCGGGCGCCGTGCTCGAGCTGATCCTCGACGGCATCCACGTGCACCCGTCGGTCGCCGGCGCCGCGTTCCGCATGGCGCCCGGCCGCCTGGCTCTCGTAACGGATGCGATGTCGGCCGCGGGGCGCCCCGACGGCCCGTACACGCTCGGCGGACTCGACGTGGTCGTCGCGCACGGCTCCGCCCGGCTCGCCGGCACATCGACGCTCGCCGGATCCGTGCTGACGCAGGACGTCGCGCTGCGGCAGGCGATCGAGCATGCCGGCGTGGATCCCGTCCACGCCGTGACCGCCCTCACTGCGACGCCCGCGCGCGCCCTGGGGCGGCCGGACCTCGGCTCGTTCCGAACGGGTGCGCGGGCAGATGTGCTGGTCCTCGCCGACGACTGGTCGCCCACCGTCGTGATCGCCGAGGGCCGTGTGCTCACGCCGTTCCCCTGACGACTGCTGATCGATAGGCTGGCCACGACCCGCACACCCCAATCCGTTCGAGGAGTCACTATGTCTGTCACCAGCGAAGCCACTGCCACCTGGTCGGGAAGTCTGCCCGAGGGATCCGGCTCCGTCACCGCCGCGAGCGGCATCGGCACCTTCCCGATCAACTGGAAGGCGCGCAGCGAGGGCGGGGAGCCCACGACCACGCCGGAGGAGCTCATCGCCGCCGCGCACTCGTCGTGCTTCAACATGGCGCTGTCGAACGAGCTCGGTCAGGCCGGCTTCACCCCCGACAATGTCCGCACGACCGCGTCCGTCACGTTCGTTCCGGGTACCGGCATCACCGGCAGCCACCTCAACGTGTCCGCCTCGATCCCGGAGATCTCCGAGGAGAAGTTCGAGGAGATCGCCAACGGCGCGAAGGCCGGCTGCCCGGTCTCGCAGGCGCTCGCAGGCATCGAGATCACGATCGAGGCCTCGCTGGCGTAGCACCGGCTCGCCGGGCTCCGACGCCTCTGTCCCGCAGGGCGCTTCGCGTGCGGCGGGACAGAGGCGTCTTCTGCGCTATCGGACGGCCCGCTCGAGGCGGATCGCCTGGCGGGTCGCTTGACGCGCGCGCTTGCGATCGCCGGCCGCGTCGTAGACGACGCCGAGCCGGAACCACGATCGCCAGTCCTCCGGAGCATGCTCGACCGCGGCTCGGTAAGTCGGGAAGAGCGCGTCTGCGTCACGCTGCACGACGCGCCCCGACGGGCGCAGCTCGACCTCTTCGTCCGGGAGCAAGCCCTCGGCGTCGAGGCGCTTCGCGAGCTGTTCCGCGCGCCATCCGAACCACAGCTCCCGGCAGAGCGCCCAGGCTCCGAGGAATGGGAAGACGATGAGCGCGATGCCCATGATGAGCGCGACCGGCTCGCCGTCATCGATTCCCACGCGGATGAACGAGACCGCCCGGCCGCCGAGCAGCCAGATGTACAGGGCGAACGCCGCTGCCATGACGACGACGCCGATGCGTGTCGCCATCAAGCACCGAGGCCGAGGTCGAGGAAGTTCTCGAGCCCGACCGTGACGCCCGTCGTCGCCATCGCGCCCGCGAGCGCAACGCGAATGCCCGGCGCGTATGCGGCCGCCGGGTCCGTCGTGTCGTGCTGGATCGTGAGCGACTCGCCGGGCCCCGAGAGGATGGCCTGCTGCTGCGCGATCACGCCGGGGCGCCGCAGCGAATGCACGGGCACGCCGGCGATGCGCTCGCCGCGCGCGGGCTGATCGGCGTGCGGAGCAGCGACCGGCTCGTCTCGGGCATCGGCGATGAGCTCGGCCGTGCGCACCGCCGTGCCGCTCGGCGAATCGACCTTGGAGTCGCGGTGGGCTTCGATGATCTCGGCGAAGTCGAAGAAGCGCGAGGCGCTCGCGGCGATCGCGGATCCGATCACCGAGCCGAGCGAGAAGTTCGGCACGAACACCACGCCCGTGCCGGCGCGCTCGACCGCCGGGCGGATCCTCTCGATGCGCTCGGCCGACCAGCCGCTCGTTCCGACGAGCACGCGGGCGCCGCGCTCGAGCGCCGCGGTGAGGATCCGTTCGCTCGCGTCGGGATGCGTCGCGTCGATCACGAGGTCCGCCCCGTCGAGCTCCGACACCTCGCTCGCGGACGTCAGAACCGCCGTGAGCTCGTACCCGGGCTCGGATTCGACGACCGAGCGGATGATGCTGCCCAGCTTGCCGGTGCCGCCGGCGAGTGCCACGAGAGTCATGGTCTCGAGTCTAGACGGGCGGAACCTCGGGGAGCCCGGTGCGCAGCTCGTACGGCAGGTGGGCGATGTCGTTATGGCTCACGAGGCTCCAGGGGCGCCCCTTCTTCTGCGCCAGCACTGTCAGCCCGCAGTGCGCCTGGTTGAGCGTCAGCCAGCGCCATTCGTCGGCGCCCATGATCTCGCGCACGAACCACGAGATGACGAAGTTGTGCGTGATGAGCAGCTCGTGCACGTCTCCGGGTTTGCGCACGAGGAACTCGTTGACCGCGTCGGCCATCTGCGCCGTGCCGGCCTCGAAATCGTCGTCGCTGAAGCTGCCGAAGAACGGCTCGAAGACCGAGGGCGTGTCTTCGGTCATGCCCGTGGGAACGCAGTCGAACAGCAGCGCGTTCGGCTGCGGGTCGATCGCCGGCATGCGGTCGGCGAGGATCTTCGCGGTCTCGCTCGCCCTGACCAGCGGAGAATGCCAGACGGCGTCGAACGGCAGTCCCGAGAGTCGGTCGGCGAGCAATGCCGCCTGGCGTACACCACGGGGCGACAGTGGTCCGTCTTCCAGCCCGTGCTCCGCGTCCTGATGTTCGCCGTGGCGTACGAGATATATGTAATGCGTCACCGCTGCCCGCTTCGTCGAGGTCATTCAGGGCGCGGAAGAATACGGCTCGTTGCACCCGGACCAACCCTATCGTGACATCGGACCGATCGGCCCGACCGGCTGTCGCGGACGCGCCCGCCGGCCCCGTTCGGGACCGGCGGGCGCGTCCGCGACAGCGTCAGTGGATCAGACCTCTGCGGCCTCATCCTTCGCGGCCTCGTCCTGCTCCTGAACGAGCTCGAGCGAGAGCTTGCCGCGGTCGTCGACCTTGGAGATCTTGACGAGCACCTTCTGACCGACCGAGACGACGTCTTCGATGTTCTCGACGCGGTTTCCGCCGTTGAGCTTGCGCAGCTCGGTGACGTGCAGCAGGCCGTCCTTACCGGGAAGCAGCGAGACGAACACACCGAACTTCGCGATGTTGACGGCCGTACCGAGGTACTGCTCGCCGACCTCGGGGTTGGTCGGATTCGCGATCGCGTTGACCTGCGCACGGGCGGCCTCGGCCGTCGGGCCGTCGGTCGCGCCGATGTAGACGGTGCCGTTGTCCTCGATCGAGATCGTGGCGCCGGTCTCGTCCTGGATCCCGTTGATCGTCTTGCCCTTCGGGCCGATCAGCTCGCCGATCTTGTCGACGGGGATCTGCACGCTGATGACGCGCGGCGCTGTCGGCGCCATCTCGTCGGGAGCATCGATCGCCGAGTTCAGCACGTCGAGGATGCGCAGACGCGCATCCTTCGCCTGCGTGAGCGCGGCGGCCAGCACCTCGGAGGGAATGCCGTCGAGCTTCGTGTCGAGCTGCAGCGCCGTGACGAACTCGCTCGTGCCGGCGACCTTGAAGTCCATGTCTCCGAGCGCATCCTCGGCGCCCAGGATGTCGGTGAGGGCCGCGTAGCGCGTCTCCCCGTCGACGTCCTCGGACACGAGGCCCATCGCGATCCCCGCGACGGGAGCGCGCAGCGGCACACCCGCATTCAGCAGCGACAGGGTCGAGGCGCAGACCGAACCCATCGACGTGGATCCGTTGGAGCTGAGCGCCTCGGACACCTGACGGATGGCATAGGGGAACTCCTCGCGCGTCGGCAGCACCGGCACGAGCGCGCGCTCGGCCAGGAAGCCGTGACCGATCTCGCGGCGCTTCGGGCTGCCCACACGACCCGTCTCGCCCGTGGAGTAGGGCGGGAAGTTGTAGTGGTGCATGTAGCGCTTCGACGTGGTCGGCGAGAGCGAATCGATCTGCTGTTCCATCTTCAGCATGTTCAGCGTGGTGACGCCCATGATCTGGGTCTCGCCGCGCTGGAAGATGGCGGATCCGTGCACGCGCGGGATGACCTGCACCTCGGCGTCGAGCGGACGGATGTCGGCCAGCCCGCGGCCGTCGATGCGCGCGCCCTCGGTGAGGATGCGGCCGCGCACGACCTCCTTGGTGACCGACTTGTAGGCGGCCGACGCCTCGCCGTTCGCGGAGGCCGGCAGCTCGCCCGCCTCGACCTTTGCGGCGACGGAAGCCTTGACGCGCTCCTTCAGAGCGTCGTCGGCGTCCTGACGCTCAACCTTGTCGGCGATCTGGTAGATGCCCTTCAGCTCCTCCAGCGCCGCGTCGCGGACGACCTGGAACACCTCGTCGCCGTACGGCGGGAAGACGGGGAACTCGAGCGGCGCGCGCGTCGACGAGGCGGCCATCTCGGCCTGCGCGGCGACGAGCTGCTTGATGAACGGCTTCGCGGCCTCGAGACCGCCGGCGACGATCTCTTCGTTCGGCTTCACGGCGCCGCCGCGGATGAGGTTCCAGGAACCCTCCGTGGCCTCGGCCTCGACCATCATGATCGCGACCTCGCCGTTGTCGAGCACGCGGCCCGCGACCATCAGGTCGAAGACGGCCTCGTCGAGCTGTTCGGCGTTCGGGAACGCGACCCACTGGTCGTCGTGCTGGCCGAGCCCCGGGATGAGCGCGAGGCGCACACCGGCGATCGGGCCGGAGAACGGCAAGCCGGAGATCTGGGTCGACGCGCTGGCCGCGTTGATCGCGAGGGCGTCGTAGAACTCGCCCGGTGCGATCGACAGCACCGTGACGACGATCTGGACCTCGTTGCGCAGGCCGCTCGTGAACGACGGGCGCAGGGGCCGGTCGATCAGACGGCAGACGAGGATCGCGTCGGTCGAGGGGCGACCCTCGCGACGGAAGAACGAACCGGGGATCTTGCCCGCCGCGTACGAGCGCTCTTCGACGTCGACCGTCAGCGGGAAGAAGTCGAAGCCCTCGCGGGGGTGCTTGCCGGCGCTCGTCGCCGAGAGGAGCATCGTCTCCTCATCGAGGTACGCGGCGACCGCGCCCTGCGACTGCTGCGCGAGGCGACCGGTCTCGAAGCGGATCGTGCGGGTGCCGAAGCGGCCGTTGTCGAGAACGGCCTCGGCTGCGGTGATTTCTGGACCTTCCAAGAGGTCTCTCTCTTTCTGTCATGCTCGTCAGTTCGAGCGTGCGTCAAGAGCAGGAGAGGAGATTCTTGCTGGCCACCAGGAGAAACCCACCGGAGGACTCCGGGAGATCACTTCTAGGGACCAGCTCCTGCGTGCCTGCTCCATGATGATGTGAAGTTATCGGTGCCCAGCCTATCAGTGCGGCCTGATTCCGGGCCTGGATAGACTTCCGCTCATGGGGATGACGCGGACGGACGAGCTCGTGCGCGCGCTCGACGCCGCAGACGCCCGTGCCGCCTCACGAGCCGCCGACGAACTCGTCGCGGCCGGATACGCGGACGAAGCGCTGGACGCCCTCGCGGAACGCGCGGCCTCGAGCCGCTCGGCGCTCGAGCTGCTCGTCGAGACGCTCGACACGTCGGGCGTCGTGCACCGCTTCGTCGGATCCATGCTGCTCGACCGCGATGCCATCGACGACGTCGCGCAGGACACGCTGATCTCGGTCGTGCAATCGATCACCTCGTACCGCGGCGGCGGACGGTTCACCAGCTGGGTGCATCCGATCGTGCGCCGACGCGTCGCCGATCATCTCAGGCGGCAGCGCGAGACGACGACGCTCGACGAGGAGCTGCTGCCGACCGCGCGGATGAGTTCGATGATCGCCACGCGGGCGACGGTGCAGCAGGCGCTCGCGGATCTGCCCGAGCTCTACCGGATCCCGGTCATGCTGCGCGATGTGCACGGGCTCACGTACGCGCAGGTCGCCGAGCGCACGGGCCGCACCCTCGGCACGGTCAAATCGCAGATCAGCCGCGGCCGCGCGATGGTCGCGGGCATGCTGACCGAAGACGGGGAACCCGCATGACGGTGCGCATCGGCCCCTATCTCATCACGGAGAGCATCGGCGCGGGGTCGTTCGCCTCGGTGCACCGCGCCGTCGACGAGCGCTTGGACGACACCGTCGCGATCAAGATCCTCGCCGAGAACCACAGCATGAATCCGGAGATCCGGGAGCGGTTCATCGCGGAGGGGCGCGCCCTGCGCCGCGTCGGCGGCCACGGGGTGCCCGCGGTCTACGACATCGGCGAATCCGATCGTCAGCAGCCATACCTCGTGCTCGAGCACGCCGACCGCGGATCCCTCCGCGAGCGCGTCGAGACGCTGCGCGCCCGCGGTTGGATCGCGCGGCCCCACGACCTGCTCGCACTCGCACGTCCGCTCGCCGCGGGTGTCGCAGAGGTGCACCGCGCACGCCTCGTGCACCGCGATCTCAGCCCCGGCAACCTACTGCTCGCCTCGCACGCGACGCCGGCCGACGAACCTCCGCTCGGGTCGCATCTCGTGCGCGACGACGAACGTCTTCTGCTCGCCGACCTCGGCATGTGCAAGGACCTCGCCGTGAATTCGGGGCTCACCGTTGCGGGCGGCACGAGCGGATTCCGCCCGCCCGAGCAGGACGCGCCCGGCACTGTCGACACCCGGGCCGACATCTGGGCGATCTCGGCCGTGCTGAGCTGGGTCGCAGAGGGCGCGACGCTGCCGGCCGCGTTCACGCGAGCGCTCTCGCGCGGTCGGTCGACGCGGCCCGCGCGGCGCCAGCCGGATGCTCGCACGTGGCTCCGCGAGGTGGAAGACGCGCTCGCCCCGCCCGCGCCGGCGATCGAGGCGCCGCAGCCCGCACCGCACGCCGTGCCGCCCCGACGCCGCGGCATGATCACCGCGATCACGGCCGCTGTCGCGATCGCGGCCGGGTTCGTGATCGGCATCTGGGTCGGCGGCGATCCGCCGACGCCATCGGTCGTGCCCGGGGCGTCGATCAGCATCTCGGGCCCGGACGAGATATCCGTGGGCGAACGCGCGGTGTTCACCGCGACGGTCAGCGGAGTCGAATCCTGGTCGTGGTCGCTCCCGAACCATCGGTTCATCGCCGACGAGGCCGACGTGACCATCACCCCGACGAGCCCCGGAACCGGCGAGATCGTGCTGCGGTCGCGCACCGACGACGGCGACGACCTCGAGGCGCGACGGACCGTGCGCGTGGTCGACTAGAAGATTCTCTCGGACGCGTTGCAACCAATCGGGCGCGGGGCGCGACATACAGACGAACCGTCCATGATTCACAGGGAGAGACCATGACGATCACGACCACGCGCACACCCTTCACTCGTTGCGCGATCGGCCTCGCCGCACTCTCGGTGCTGGCGCTCACCGGATGCGGAACGAACGCCGATCCCGCCGGATTCGAGAGCGGCACCGGCACCGTGGAAGAGAGCGCGCCGACGCCCGAGACCACGGCGGAGGCTGCCGATGACGTCGAGCGCGTCGAGCCCGGCTTCGTCTACGACGACATCTCGAAGGACGTCACCGCGACGGAGACGATCCGGCCGGAGAACGCCGAGATCATCACGCCCAGCGGCACGCTCACCATCAACTCCGTGCAGGAGGTCGCCGCCGTGGCACCCACGGAGATCGGCCTCGATACCGTCGACGGTGACGACGGCGATCCGCGCGATTACGGCGCGGCAGAGGGTGAGTCATTGCGCATCGTCGACGTGTCGTACATGCCGGACGAGGAGTTCCCCGCGGACGACGCCCCCACCACAGAACTTTCCATCGAGGTCGGCGGGGCGCAGGAGCACCTGTCGACGCTGGACGACCAACAGGACCATCGGATCCTCGTCTCCGCGGCGCAGGACGGCTCGGCGCAGCTCATCGTCTCGTCCGAGGGACACGACCAGGCGGTCGACGTGCTCACGGGCGAGCGCGCCGACGATGAGGTCGCGGCGGCGTACTACCTGCCGACCACGCGTCAGGAGCCCCACCACACCTTCCCGATCGACGACGGCGCCCTGCCGACGAAGTCGGGCACCACGCCCGAAGAGGACGTGACGACCACTTACTCGTTCCAGATCGACGCCGCGACGCTGACGGCATGGACCGCGAGCGACGGCTGGGCCGACCCCGGCCAGGCGTGGCTCGTCGTCGATTGGACGTACACGGTCACGGCCGCGCACCCGGTGATCTCGGGGCGCATCGACCGCTTCGACGCCGCACTCGAGGTCACGGCAGGCGATGAGGTCGTGGAAGACACGGTGCACGACGAAGACAAGGGCGGCGATGTCACGGGCACGAAATCGACGTCGGTCGCCGTGCCGATCGAGACGACCGATGTCGCCCTCAGCGTCTCGGGCGGTGCCGAGATCGACATGTACTCGGGCTCCGGCCTCGAGATGGCGGGATCAACGGCCGTCGAGTTCTCGTCCGACCCCCTGGAGATCTCCTTCCCGCGCGAGTGACGAAGAACGGGGCGCGCGCTCGGGTCGGGTACCGTGAATCAGGTGTCTGAAGCCGGATCCTTCCTTCTCCTGTTCGCGACCGGCGCGATCCCCGCCGTCGTCGGCCTCGTGATCGTCGCGATCGCCCGTCCGATCGCGCGCCGCCTGCCGACGTCTCCCGCCGCCGAATTCGTGCCGCCACCCGGCGACCTCATCATGCACGGCCTGGCCGTGCGGTCCGAGCGGCGGCTCGTGTCGGCGGCGATCACGCGGCTCGCGCTCAGCGGACGGGTCCGCGTGCTCGCCCCGCGCGGCGAGCACGGCCCCGTCGCGATCGAGGCGCGCCCGGGCACGGGCCTCGGTCCTGACGACCATTTCTTCCTGCAGACGCTGCGACCCCAGCGCATGCGCCCCCGGCAGCAGCGGCGGTATCTGGCCGCCTTGCACGAGGTCGGCATCCGCGTCGAGCGGTACGAGGACGCGCCCGATGTGTCGTTCCTCCGCGGTCCCGGGGCTTTCCGCCGCATTCAGCGCCGGCAACTGTCGGCCTACATCGACCGCGCACGGTCCCGCGCGAAGTCGTCGGGAATCGCCCGGCGGACATCGGGCAGCGTGCATCTGTATCTGCTGTCGCTGCTGTTCCTCGCCTCGGCGGTCGCGGCTCTCCTGATGGCGATCGGGTCGATGGTGAACGGGGTGACCTGGGGCGTGATCGGCGCACCGCTCGGCGTCGCGGCGATGTTCTGGGTGCTGACCCTGTCTCCGCCGCCGATCATGAGGTTCACTCCCGAGGGCCAGCAGATGCGCCAGCGCCTCTCCGGCCTGCGCGACTACATGAGGCTCGCCGAGCAGGACCGGATGCGCATTCTGCAGTCCCCGCAGGGCGCGCTGCGCACTCCGGCGGGCGAGCTCACGCCGGGCGGCCGAGCGCTCGGCCTGCGCCCGGAGCCCACCGCGGGCGACGCCGTCGCGCAGTCGGACCTGGATCGCTTCGTGCTCGTCGAGCGCCTGCTGCCGTACGCGATCCTGTTCCGCCAGGAGCGCGAGTGGCAGCGCGAGTTCGAGCATCTCGGCGGCGCCGTCGACTTCTCACAGAACATGCGCGTGCTCGGCACCACGCTCGAAGGCATCATGGCGGTGCTGGAGGTGCTCGCCGCGGTCGGTCAGGTGCTGCGCGGCATCGGCGCGATCTTCTCGTTCGTCGGGCGCGTCGGCTGAGCCGCATTCGGCCGGCCGCGAGAACGGTTCAGGCCTCCGCCGGCTCGCCGTCTCGGCGGTGTCGCGGGATCAGCACGTAATCGCCGTGCTTCGCCACGATGCCGTCGCCCGCCGTGCGGCCGTGCAGGCGGCGCCAGATCCAGGGGATCGCGTGCGTCGTGACCCATGGGCCGCCCGCGGCGTCGTCGTCGCTGTGGAACGCGTCGTCGAGGTCGCCGAGATGGGCCGCGTCGGGCACGCCGAGCACTTCCGCCGCGCGATACGACAGCAGGCGGTGGCCGCGACTGGCCAGATGCACCCTGTCGGCGGCGAACATCTCCAGCTCGCCGAGCTCCGGAAGCGCCTCGGCATCGACGAGGTATGACTCGGTGTTGCGGGCGATGCGGCGCATCTCGTGCGCGAAGCGCGCGAACCTGCGCGCGAAGGGCCTCGCGGCCCGGCGCCTCGGTAGGAACGGCGTCACGAGCAGCACGTCTGACCCGGCGCCGCGAAGGGCGCGCACGTTCGCCTCCAGCTCTCGCGCCAGACGCACCGGTTCCGCCCCATGGCTGATGAGGTCGTTGGATCCCATGAAGATCGCCGTCAGGTCGGGCGTCAGCTCGAGCGCATCCGGAACCTGCACGTGCGTGAGGTCGCGCACGCGGCGGCTGCGCACCGCGAGGTTCGCGTAGCGGAAGTCCGCGTCGGAGCTCTCGGCGAGCATGGTCGCGAGCCGGTCGGCCCATCCGCGGTAGTGACCGTCGCGCATGCGCGAGGTGTCGCACAATCCCTCGGTCAGCGAGTCGCCGAGCGCGACGAAGCGCCGCCACTGCGGACGCACCCTCGGACGCAGTGGGGCGACGGGGCGAGTCAGCGAACGCACCACGAGGCGGTCGTCGAACCGGCGCAGCCGCTGCGACTCGGCGTAGTGCGACACGAGCTGTTCGGTGAGCGCGCGCCAGGTGCGGGGCGCGACGCTCTCGCGCGCGGCACGGCCGAACGAGGCGCGCTTCGCGTCGTCTCCCAGCAGGTCGACGACGCGCGAGCGCATGTCGTCGAGGTCGCCCGGCGTGTAGAGCCAGCCGTCGATCGAGCTGCGTACGAGGTCGATGGGGCCGCCGGATCCGGTCGCCACGACGGGCACGCCGCTCGCGAGCGCCTCCTGCACGGTTTGGCAGAACGTCTCCGCCTCTCCGGGGTGCACGAAGACGTCGAAGCTCGCCACCGCGCGACCGAGGTCATCGCCGCCGAGGAAACCGGTGAACACGGCGCCCGGCAGCTCTCTCGCGAGCCGCTCGCGCTCGGGTCCGTCGCCGACGATCACGAGGCGTGCGCCCGGGATATCGTTCAGCGCCCGCAGGTCCTCGACCTGCTTCTCGGGGGCGAGGCGCCCCACGTACCCGATGATCCGCTCCCCCGGCGCGACCTCGTTCCGCCAGGCATCCGAACGGCGCTCCGGAGCGAAGCGCTCGGCGTCAACGCCCCGGCCCCAGCGCCAGATGCGATCGGTTCCCAGGTGCGCGAGCTGGTCCTCCGCCGCGCTCGATGGCACGAGCGACATCGTCGCGCGGCGGTGCAGCCGGGCGACGTGCGCTTCGGCGAGCGCAGCGATCCCGGGAACGCCGTACTTCGCCGTATACGCGATGACATCGGTCTGGTAGACCGCGACGCTCGGCAGGGCGAGGGCATCGGCCGCCACCACAGCCTGCCAGCCGAGCACCGCCGGGGACGCGAGATGCACGACGTCGGGTGCGAAGGCCGTGAGGATCCGCTTGAGCTGCGCGACGGGCGCGACCGCGACGCGCACATCGGGGTACGACGGCAAGGCGACCGAGGAGAGCAGCATCGTCTCGGGGAGGTCGATGCCGATCACGTCGGCCGGCCGCCCCGGTGCCTTGGGGGCGATGACGAGCACCTGATGACCCAGCGCCCGCAGGTGCGACGACACCTGCAACACGGATCCGGTGACCCCGTTCATGTGCGGGAGGAAGCTCTCTGTCACGATCGCGACGCGCATGATTTCAGGATGGCCCCGCACGGCGCTCGGCGCGGGCCGTTTCGCCGGCTGTTCACGGAGCACGCCAGGAGAATTCTCCGCGCGTTCACCGGGGCGCGCGCGGAGGCATCGTGGTCGAGGCGCTGGACTCGTGTGCGAGGAGGGTTAGGCTGACGGCATGAGCGCACCAGATGAGGACGTCACCCCGTCCGACGAGATGAAACGCAAGTTCCGAGAGGCGCTGGACAAGAAGAACGCGCGCCAGCGCGATGGCGAGTCGCACCTCGATGGCGAGTCTGCGATCCAGGAGACGCACCAGGCGCACACGCAACGTCAGTTCCGCCGCAAGAGCGGCTGACGCGCACTCCAGACGAATGCCGCTCCGGAACCGTGGTTCCGGAGCGGCATTCGTCTGCAGCGGGCGCGTTCTCGCGTCGGATCAGCCGCGCACGGGAACGTCGTTCAGCAGGTCGGCGAACGAGCTCGCCCCGCCGAGGTACGTCTCAGGATCGTACGGGTCCGTCTTCTCGGGCCGCGCGGATCCCACGAGGCGCGCAGCGAGCTCGCCGGCCGCGCGATCGATGCGCTTCTGCAGCGGCGCGACCTGGTCGGCCTCCGCGCCCCAGTCGGAGCTGGCCGCGAACACACCGGTCGAGATCGGCTCGGCGTGCAGATACGTGAACAGCGGGCGCATCGCGTAGTCGATCGCGAGCGAGTGGCGCGCCGTGCCCGCCGTCGCCCCGAGCAGCACGAGGGTGCCGTCGAGCGCATCGCGGTCGAGCGCGTCGAGCCAGCTCTTGAACAGGCCAGAGTAGCTCGTCGAGAAGATCGGCGAGACGGCGATCAGCGCATCGGCGTTCGCGACGTAGTCGTTGACCTCGGCCAGCGGCTGCGGAGCGAACCCGCTGAGCAGGCTGTCCGTGATGTCGTGTGCGACGTCGCGCAGCTCGAACACGCGCGCCTCCCGTTCCTCGCCGCGCGCGTCGAGCTCGGTGAACACGGCCTGCACGAGCCTGTCGGCGAGCATGCGCGTCGACGACGGGTCGGACAGCCCCGCGGAGACGACCGCGATCTTCCTGGTCATCGATCTGCCGCCTTTCCGAATGCGCTCTCGCTGTCTTGGTACGGGGATCCGCCGGTGACGTTGTCGCCGCGATTCGCGTTCGGACGCGGCTGACGCGGTGCGGCGTCGCCGTACTTGGCGGTGACGAGCGCCGCGTGCGTCGGGGCATCGGGCACGTTCGCCGGCCGGTTCTTCTGCAGCTCGCGACGCAGCACGGGAACGACCTCTTCGCCGAGGAAGTCGATCTGCTCGAGAACGATCTTGAGCGGCAGGCCGGCGTGGTCCATGAGGAACAGCTGGCGCTGATAGTCGCCGAAGGTGTCGCGCATGGCCGCATAGCGGTCGATCACCTGCTGCGGGGATCCGACGGTGAGCGGCGTCATCTCGGTGAAGTCCTCCATCGCGGGGCCGTTGCCGTAGACCGGAGCGGCGTTGAAGTACGGGCGGAACTGGTCGACCGCGTCCTGCGAGTTCTTCGCCATGAACGCCTGACCGCCGAGGCCGACGATCGCCTCTTCGGGGGCGCCGTGGCCGTAGTGCGCGAAGCGCTGACGGTACAGCGCGATGAGCCGCTGGTAGTGCTCCTTCGGCCAGAAGATGTTGTTCGCGAAGAAGCCGTCTCCGTAGTACGCGGCCTGCTCCGCGATCTCGGGCGTGCGGATGGAACCGTGCCACACGAACGGCGGCACATCATCGAGCGGACGCGGCGTCGAGGTGAAGCCGCTGAGCGCCGTGCGGAACTTCCCGTCGAAGTCGACGACGTCCTCCCGCCACAGGCGGTGCAGCAGCTGGTAGTTCTCGATCGCGAGGGGAAGGCCCTGGCGGATGTCCTTGCCGAACCACGGGTACACGGGGCCCGTGTTGCCGCGCCCCATCATGAGGTCGGACCGCCCGCCGGCCAGGTGCTGCAGCATCGCATACTCCTCGGCGATGCGCACGGGGTCGTTCGTGGTGATGAGCGTCGTCGACGTCGAGAGGATGATCCGCTCGGTCTGCGCCGCGATGTACGCCAAGGTCGTGGTGGGAGACGACGAGAAGAACGGCGGATTGTGGTGCTCACCGATCGCGAACACGTCGAGCCCCGCGTCCTCCGCGTGCTTCGCGATCGCGACGACGTCGCGGATCCGCTGCGCCTCGCTCGGCGTCTCACCGGTGACGGGGTCACGGGTGATGTCGCTCACGCTCATCAGGCCGAACTGCATGCCCGGCCAGGTGGTGTCGCTCATGAGGTCTCCCCTACTTTCCATGCATCTGAATATACATGATGGAACGCAGGCGACGCCGAACTATTCCCGGGAACGGCGAAAGCCCGCCTCACACCGTGAGACGGGCTTTCGAGAAGTCGATTGAACGCTGGGCGCTCTGCTTCTGCCTGAGCGGCTTGAGCCTTAGCGGCGCAGCCCCAGACGGGCGATCAGCGCACGGTAGCGTGCGATGTCGACGCGCTGGAGGTAGCCGAGCAGACGGCGGCGCTGACCGACGAGCAGGAACAGGCCACGACGCGAGTGGTGGTCGTGCTTGTGCTCCTTCAGGTGCTCAGTCAGGTCGAGGATGCGACGCGACAGCATCGCAACCTGCACCTCGGGGGATCCGGTGTCACCGGGGTGCGTCGCGTACTCTTCGATGATCGACTTCTTGACGGATGCTTCAAGTGCCATAGAAATAGATCCCCTCTCTGCTTGTTGCGCGGTGCCCAGCGCCTGATGCGTGAGCTCTCTTTATCCGCGGCCGTTGGACGGCAACCTCAGAAGTTTACCCCATGATCCGCTGGCCTTCCTCCGCGCACGACGAAGGCGGGGACCCCGAGGGATCCCCGCCTTCGGAACGAGCGGCTCAGGCGTCGATCAGATCGATGATGAAGATGAGGGTCTTTCCGCCGAGGAAGTGCCCCGAACCGGCGGGGCCGTAGGCGAGCTCGGGCGGGATCGTCAGCTTGCGACGACCGCCGACCTTCATCCCGGGGATGCCCTCCTGCCAGCCCTTGATGAGCATGCCGAGGGGGAACTGAGCGGCCTCGCCACGGCTCCACGACGAGTCGAACTCCTCACCGGTGTCGTAATCGACGCCGGCGTAGTGGATCGTGACGGTGGCGCCGGGCTTCGCCTCGGCACCGTCGCCGACGATGATGTCTCGGATCTCGAGCTGTTCGGGGGCGGGGCCCTCGGGTGCGTCGAACTCGGGCTTCGTGCGATCTGCAGTCATGCGTCCATCTTCACCCGGACGCGGGCAGAACCGGAAACGAATGCGCTATCGGCGAAACCGACCGAACGAAGAACCAGCACCTGGGTCTCGGCGAGGCCTGAGAACCTAGCAGGTGCTGGTCTATGCCCAACACCATCACCCATTCGCGCGCGCGTGTCAATACCCCGCGCGCGAATCACCACGCCCCGATGGGCGCCAGCAGTTCGGTGCGCGTGAGCATCATGCGATGCAGGAGCGCGTGCTCATCCGTCGCGGCCTCGGGATCCTTGCCGGTGATCGCGCGCTGACGGGCCCAGGCGAGCCGGGCACCGTCGACGATGAAGCGCTGCATGGCGGGCCGACGATCGCCGGGAATGGACCGCGCCCACGCGAGCCCCGCCCTGCGACCGGCCGGCGTCGAGAGCATGTCCGCCTCCTGCGCGGTGAACCATCCCGCGACGACGTAGTCCTGCAGACGCTCGCGGCGGATCTGCAGCTCGGCGCGGCGGATGCGCAGCACGACGATCAGGAAGACGACGAACAGCGGGATCTGCAGCAGCAGGTACGGGAGGAAGAATCCCGCGAATTCCGCGGATCCGTTCCAGAAGGCGTGCAGCAGCATCGCGGCGAGCAGGCCGAGGAACCATGCCCCGGCCACCGGCTTCGCCCGGCGCACCGCGAGCCCGACCGCGAAACCGCAGCACGCCGTGAACATGATGTGCGCGAACGGTGAGAGCACCGCGCGCAGGAAGAACACCGCCGTCAAGCCGCCGACCCCGCCCTCGGCGAGCGCTTCGACGAAGTATTTGATGTTCTCGACGAAGGCGAATCCCGCTCCGATGAGGCCGCCGTAGACGATCCCGTCGAGCGCCCCGTCGAGCGCGCGGCGCCCCATCGCCAGCACCACGATGATCCCCGAGCACTTGAGCAGCTCTTCGACGATCGGCGCCTGCACGACCGACCCGAACCAGCTGATCTGGCTCGCGACCGGATTCATGATCGCGATGACCAGGCCGACGGCGAGCGTCAGTGCGACGGCGACGAAGGCTCCCCACGCCGTCGCGGCGATCATGAGCCCCTTCGGCTCGGGCTCCCATCGATCGAGCCACATCAGCGCGAGCAGAACGCCGCCGAACGGGATGAACGCGAGGATCGACGCGAGCACCGGTGTCACGGCGCCGTACGTGAGCACGAAGAAGGCGAGAGTCGCGACGGCGAAGAAGGCGACGACGAACCAGACCCACGGCCACACCGTGCGGCCCTGCTTCAGCAGCCGCGGCGGCGGCGCCACGGGAAGATGGGGCTCGCCGAGCGGGGCCTCGGTGATCGGTGCGCCCTCCTGTCGGCGCCGGGTGGAGAAGGCCCGAGCATCGGAACCCGGATCGAAATATGTCATCGGCTCGAATTCTATGGGGAGCCGACAGCCGGTGCCTCCGTACCCGCCGATAGGCTGGATCCATGCGATTCGCCCATGTCGTCGTTCCCGGTTCTGCCTCCCCCGTGCTCGCCCACGTGACCGACGACGGCGTCGTCGCGGTTCCCGACCTCATCGCCGGCGGACCGGCCACGCTCGAGCAGCTGATCTCGGGCGGCGACGACCTCGTGCGCCGCATCGAAGGCGCCGCCTCGGACGCGGCACGGATCCCGATCGCCGACGTGACGTTCGCCCCCGCGGTGCTCACTCCCCCGTCGATCATGGCCGTCGGCCTGAACTACTCGGCCCACGCGGGCGAGCTGAGCCTCAAGAGCGACGACACCCCGACGGTGTTCACGCTCTGGCCGAACTCGCTCGCTGCGCACAAGGGCACGACGACGTGGTCGCGCGCGCAGACCGAGTCGGTCGACTACGAGGCCGAGCTCGGCGTGATCATCGGCCGCGCCGCACGCGACGTGTCGGAGGCCGACGCGCTCGATCACGTGTTCGGCTACACGGTCGTCAACGACATCTCGGCGCGCAACATCCAGTACTCGGAGGCGCAGTGGTGCCGCTGCAAGTCGCTCGACGGGTTCACGCCGGTCGGGCCGTACGTCGTGACGGCCGATGAGATCCCCGATCCCCAAGCGCTGAAGATCTGGACGCGCATCGGCGACGACCTGCTGCAGGACGCGACGACCGGTCAGATGATCCGATCGGTCGCGAAGCTCATCGCGCACCTCTCGAAGGGAATCACGCTGCTTCCCGGCACGCTGATCTCGACCGGTTCGCCCGGCGGTTCCGGCTATTCGCGCACGCCGCAGGTGCTGCTCACCGACGGCACCACCGTGTCGGTCGGCGTCGAGCACATCGGCGAGCTGACGACGCACTGCCGCACGACCGAATGACGCCGCGCACCGTGTCCCGCTCGGCGCTGTTCTGAGCGTCTTCTCCCCGCCGGACGCGGGACACGGTATGGGCCGGGTTACGGCAGGTCTTCGGGCGCGATGATCGGGATCGCCATCGTCGCGGGCTCGAGCCCCGTCAGCCGCTCGGGGCGAAGCCGCTTCTCGACCTGGGCCCGGTCCATCAGCCCGGCCTCGACGACGAGGTCTGCGACATCCTTGCCCGTGAGCAGGGCGGTCTTCGCCAGCGCCGCCGCCGACGAGTAGCCGATGTACGGCGTGAGCGCCGTGATGACGCCGACGCTCTGACCGACCATGGCGCCCAGCCGCGCCGTGTTCGCGGTGATGCCGTCGACGCAGTTCACGCGCAGCGTGCGCATCGCCTGACGCATCCACGTGATCGACTGGAACAGCGCATGCCCGATCACCGGTTCGAAGGCGTTGAGCTGCAGCTGCCCCGCCTCCGCCGCCATCGTGACGGTGGTGTCGTTGCCGACGACCGCGAACGCCACCTGGTTGACGACCTCGGGGATCACCGGGTTGACCTTCGCGGGCATGATCGAGGATCCGGCCTGCATCGCCGGCAGATTGATCTCGCCGAACCCGGCCTGCGGCCCGGACGACAGCAGCCGCAGATCGTTGCAGATCTTCGACAGCTTGATCGCCGATCGTTTGATCGAGCTGGAGAACGACATGAACGCGCCCGTGTCGCTCGTGGCCTCGATGAGGTCGCCGGCGGTGCGCAGCGGCAGGCCGGAGATCTCGGAGAGGTGCCGGCGCACGGCCTCGCCGTACCCGATCGCCACGTTGATGCCGGTGCCGATCGCGGTCGCGCCCATGTTGATCTCGTGCAGCAGCACCGAGTTGTCGGTGAGGCGCGCCAGGTCTTCGCGCAGCGTCGTGGCGAACCCGTGGAACTCCTGGCCGAGCGTCATCGGCACCGCGTCCTGCAGCTGCGTGCGGCCGACCTTGAGGATGTCGTGGAACTCGTTGCCCTTGGCCATGAACGAGCGGCTGAGCGCGTCGAGCTCATCGAGCTGCGAGACGTGCGCCAGCAGGATGCCGATCTTGAGCGCCGTCGGGTAGACATCGTTCGTCGACTGCGACCGGTTCGTGTGGTCGGTCGGCGACAGATAGCGGTAGTCGCCCTTCTCGCGCCCCGCCATTTCGAGCGCGATGTTCGTAATCACCTCGTTCGCGCACATGTTCGTCGAGGTGCCGGCGCCGCCCTGGATCACACCGACGGCGAACTGGTCGTGGAACTCGCCGTCGATCACGCGCTGGCTCGCCCGGTCGATGAGGTCGGCCCGCGTGGCGTCGAGCGCGCCGACCTGCTTGTTCGCGCGAGCTGCGGCCTGTTTGACCATGGCGAGAGCGATGACGAGCTCGGAGTAGACCGAGATCTCTCGCTTCGTGATGTCGAAGTTCTCCCGCGCCCGAAGGGTGTGGATGCCCCAATAGACGTCGGCGGGGATCTCCCGCGAGCCCAGGGAATCGGATTCTGTACGCGTCTTCGCGATGTGTTCCATGGCTCCAGGCTAATGGGCCGCACCGCGCGGCGAGCGTCTCGGCACACGTCGGCACGGCACAGGATCCGGCAACGTGCGTTCCGTCGTCATCTCCGCTTGCGCGAGAAGAACTCGAGCCTCTCCTGCGGGGTCATGGCCTCGATCCGTGCGTACCACTCGGGTGTGAAGAATCCCGCCGGGTCCGCGGAGGCCACGGGAACGACCGTGCTCGTGACCTGATCGTCGTACACGTGCACGAGGTGGAACGACTGACCGGCGTCCATGCCGTTGATCCGGCGGGGCGGCCGGGCGACGTCCATCGTGTAGCAGCTCGCGGCGGCGACGAACGTCGGAACGCCCGCGAAGGTTCCGCTCATCGAATAGTGCAGGTGCCCCGCGAGGATCGCGCGCACATCGGATCCCTCGATCGCCTCGGCGAGCGCGGGCTGGTTCTGCAGCTCGAGGATGTCGAACATCGGCACATGGCTCGGCAGCGGCGGGTGATGCATCGCAAGGATCGATCCGTGACGAGCGGGAGTCGCGAGCTCGTCGCGCAGCCAGGCGAGCTGGTCGTCGTCGATGCGCCCGTGATGCCAACCGGGCACCGTCGAGTCGAGGGCGATCAGGCGCAGTCCGTCGAGATCGAACGCGCGGTGGATCGCCTGCTGCGAGGGCGTCTCGCCCAGCAGGTCGCGGCGCATCTCCGGCCGCTCGTCGTGATTGCCCGCGATCCAGACCACGGGGATCCCCATGCGTTCCGCGACCGGCTCGACCATCGCCTTCAGCGCGCGATATGCGTCGGGCTCGCCCAGGTCCGTCAGATCGCCCGTGACGACGAGGGTGCAGGCGCCGTCGATCCGTTCGATGCGGTCGAGCATCGCCTCGAGATTGGCGCGAGTGTCGTACTCGCCCCCGAGCAGTGCGTCGCCCGCGAGCAGGTGCGTGTCGCTGATGTGGATGAGCGTGTGGTGCGCGGGGTCGTGCTGACCGAACTTCATGCCACCAAAGGTAACGTGGACATGGTGACTGCACCGATCGCCCCGCGCATTCCCACGACACGAATCCACCACGACCGGGTGTTCACAGACCCGTACGAGTGGCTGCGCGACAAGGACTCCCCCGAGGTCATCGCGCACCTCGAAGCCGAGAACGCGCACACCGATGACGCGCTCGCCCGCCTCCAACCGCTGCGCGAGAGGATCTTCGAGGAGATCAAGGGCCGCGTGCGCGAAACGGATCTCTCCGTGCCCCTGCGACGCGGCGACTGGTGGTACTACGGACGCTCCATCGCGGGCAAGCAGTACGGCGTGCAATGCCGGGCGCCGATCACCGATCCGAACGACTGGGCTCCCCCGAAGCTGAGCGTCGACGACGAGGTGCCGGGCGAGCAGGTTCTGCTCGACGCGAACGTCGAAGCCGGCGACAACGAGTTCTTCTCGCTCGGCGCCTTCGGCGTGACGCTCGACGGATCCCGCATGCTGTGGGGCGTCGACCTCGCCGGCGACGAGCGCTACACGGTACGGGTGCGCGACATCGCGACGGGCGAGGTGCTTCCCGATCTCCTCGAGGGGATCTCATCCGGGGCGTCATTCACGCCCGACGGCAGGTTCATCCTGTACTCGACCGTCGACGATGCCTGGCGCCCGGATCGAGTGTGGTTGCACCGCGTCGGCGAGGCCGGCCGCGAGAACGATGTGGAGCTGTTCCACGAGACGGACGAATCGTTCTGGGTGGGGGCCGGCTTCACGCGCAGCCACGAGTTCTTCATGATCGTCTCGGGCTCCAACACGACCAGCGATGTGGCGATGTTCCGTGCCTCGGACGTCGAGCGCATGTACGCGGGCGAAGACGTCGAGTCGTACACGGTGTTCGCGCGCGAGGACGGCGTGGAATACTCGGTCGATCACGCCGTCGTCGACGGGCGCGACTGGTTCTACGTGCTGCACAACCAGAACGCCGAGGACTTCGAGCTCGTGCGCCTGCCCGTCGACGACCCGGAAGCCGGTGCGGAGACCGTGATCCCGCACCGCCCGGGCGTGCGACTCGAAGACGTCGACTGCCTGCGCGACTTCGCGATCGTGGAGTACCGCTCGGGCGGAATCGCCCGCATCGCGATCCTCGACTACCCCGAGCATGAGACGCACGAGATCGCCTTCGACGAGCCGCTGTTCACAGCGGGGGCCTCGGGCAACCCCGAATGGGCGCAGCCCGTCGTGCGGCTCACCTACGACTCGTTCACCTCTCCCAGCACAGTGTTCAACTACCGCGTGGCGACAGGTGAGCTCACGGCGCTGAAGCGTGCCGAGATCCTGGGCGGATACAACCGCGAGGAGTATGCGCAGGAGCGCGTGTGGGCGACCGCGGCCGACGGCACGCAGATCCCGGTCTCGCTGGTGTGGAAGCGGTCGTTCGGCGAGCTGGGCGACGCGCCGCGGCCGGTTCACCTGTACGGATACGGCGCGTATGAGCACTCGATCGACGCCCACTTCTCGATCGCCCGTCTGTCGATGCTCGACCGCGGTGTGGTCTTCGCCGTCGCGCACGTGCGGGGCGGCGGCGAGATGGGCCGGGCGTGGTACGAGAACGGAAAGCTCGAGCACAAGCGCAACAGCTTCACCGACTTCGTCGATGTCGCGCAGCACCTCGTCTCGGACGGCATCACGAAGCCCGAGCTGATCGTCGCCGAGGGCGGATCCGCGGGCGGCCTGCTGATGGGTGCCGTCGCGAACATCGCTCCCGAGGCGTTCGGCGGGATCCTCGCGGACGTGCCGTTCGTCGACGCGCTCACGACGATTCTGGATCCGTCGCTGCCTCTCACGGTGATCGAGTGGGAGGAGTGGGGCGATCCCCTGCACGACGCGGCGTTCTACGACCTGATGGCGTCGTACTCGCCCTACGAGAACGTGCGCGACGACGTGACGTACCCGCGGATCCTCGCCATGACGTCGCTCAACGACACGCGCGTGTACTACGTCGAGCCCGCGAAGTGGGTGGCCCGGCTGCGCGAGGTCGGCGCCGATGTGCTGTTCAAATGCGAGATGGTCGCCGGCCACGGCGGCGTCTCCGGCCGCTACAACTCCTGGCAGGAGCGCGCCTACCAGCTGGCCTGGATGCTCGACGTGATGGGGATCTCGGAATAGGAGCATGTCCCGGTTGGGGCGGGGATACGCCCCGACCGGGACATGGTGCGAAGCGTCAGCCGAAGAGGGCGGAGGCCTCCTCGTAGCGCGAGTACGGCACCGAGTTGAGCTCGCCGAGGGCCTCTTCGAACGTCACGCGCTCGATCTCGGTCCCCCGCATCGCCACCATCTGGCCCCAGGCACCGTCGACGACAGCGTCGGCGGCGTGCAGACCGAGGCGCGTCGCGAGCACCCGGTCGAACGCCGACGGCGATCCGCCGCGCTGGATGTGGCCGAGCACCGTCGAACGCGTCTCGATGCCCGTCGCCTTCTCGATGAGCGGCGCCAGCACCTCGCTGATGCCGCCGAGGCGCGGGCGGTTGAACGCGTCGAGGCCCTTGTCGGAGTATGCCTCTTCCTGGCCTTCCAGCTTGAAGCCCTCGGCGACGACGACGAGAGGCGCACGCCCGCGCTCGGAGGCCGACGAGACCTGCTCACAGATGTCGTCGAGCGTGAGCGGCACCTCGGGGATGCAGACGATGTGGGCGCCCGCCGCCATACCGGAGTGCAGCGCGATCCATCCGACATGACGGCCCATCACCTCGGCGACCATGCAGCGCTGGTGCGAGTCGCCCGTGGTGCGCAGGCGGTCCATCGCCTCGGAAGCGATGTTGACGGCGGTGTCGAAGCCGAACGAGTAGTCGGTGGCCTGGAGGTCGTTGTCGATCGTCTTCGGTACGCCGAGCACCGGCACGCCGTCGTTCCAGAGGCGGTTCGCGGCCGCGAGGGTTCCCTCGCCGCCGATCGCGATGATGCCATCGATCTTGTGGCCGTACATCGTCTTCTTGATGTTCTCCGCGCCGCCGCGGTCGCCCTCGTACGGGTTGGTGCGGCTCGTGCCGAGGATCGTGCCGCCGACCTTCGACAGCCCCTTCACCTCGGTGCGCTGCAGGGGAAAGAAGTCGGCGTCGACGAGGCCCCGCCAGCCGTCGCGGATGCCGACGAATTCGATGCCGTACTTTCTTGAGCCCTTGAGCACGGCTCCGCGGATGACGGCGTTCAGTCCGGGGCAGTCTCCGCCCGATGTAAGGATCCCGATCTTCATACTCCGAGACTATTGCCTGTCGCGATCCCCCGCATCGCAGATGCCCCGCGCGCGTCGCGGATCCGCGTTAGATTGGCGGTCGTCGACGCTTTCGAGATCGGATCGTTCTATGCCCGCTGCCCGTCCCGCTTCGCTCGTCATCGGCGAAGCCCTCATCGATGAGGTGACGCTGTCCGACGGATCCGTGTCGCGCACGCCCGGCGGGAGCCCGTTCAACGTCGCCATCGGCCTGTCGCGCCTCGGCGTGAACACTGGTTTACTCGCGCATCTCGGCGATGATGACGACGGATCGGCGCTCGCCGCGCGGCTCGCAGCAGACGACGTGATGGAGGTCGGCGAACGGCACGGAACGTCGTCCGTCGCGCACGCCGCGCTGGCCGAGGACGGATCGGCCGCGTACGACTTCCGCGTCGCCTGGGATCCGCGCCCCGAACCGGCGCAGCTGGCGCGCGAGTGGACGCACGTTCACGTCGGCTCCTTCTCCGCGTTCCGCGATGCGACGCTCGACCTGCTCGCGCAGGCGCTCGGCGGCCGCACGCGCCCGCTCGTCACCTTCGATCCCAACATCCGCGCCGCACTGATCGGCCCGCGCGACGAGGTGCGGCGGCGCACCCTCGAGCTCGCGCGGACCTCGCACGTCGTCAAGCTCAGCGACGAAGACGCCGAGTGGCTGTTCGCGGGGCGCGCGCTCGACGACGTGGCGGATCAGCTGCTCGCGGCGGGCCCCGCGCTGGTCGCGGTCACGCGCGGCGGCGACGGATCCGTGCTCGCCACGGCCGACGAGCGCGTCTGGCTCACCGCGCCGCACGCCGATGTCGTCGACACGATCGGCGCGGGCGACAGCTACATGGCCGCGCTGATCGCGCACGTGCTGCGACACGGGCTGCCGCAGACGGCGTCCGACATCAGGGCCACGGGATCCTTCGCACAGCGCGCGGCCGCGATCACCGTCGGCCGGCGCGGTGCGGATCCGCCCACGACGGCCGAGCTCGCCTGAGCGAGCCGCCACCGCCGGCGAAGACTACGCGGCCAGCGCGTCGCGGAGCAGGGACTTGAGCGCCGAGAGCTGAACCGATTCGACGTCGCCCTCGGGAACCTGCGCACCGTCCAGGGCACGGGCGGCGAGGCCCTCCTTGCTGTCGATGAGCTCGGCGATCCTCTGGTCGATGGTGTGGGCGGCGATGATGCGCCATGCCGTCACCGGCTCGTCCTGTCCGATGCGGTGCACGCGGTCGATCGCCTGCGTCTGCTCGGCCGCGGTCCAGCTGAGCTCCGCGAGCACGACGTTCGACGCCGCCTGCAGGTTCACACCGACGCCGGCCGCCGTGAGCGAGCACACTGCGATGCCGACCTCGGGGTCGTCGTTGAACGCATCGATCGCCTGCTGACGCGACGTCGACGACTGCTCTCCGCGGATCGACACCGCCGTGATGCCGGCCTCTTTGAACTGACGCTCGGCCTGGTCCATGACGTCGATGTGCTTGGCGAAGAACACGACCTTGCCGACGGAGCGCTGCAGCTGCGCCGCGTAGTCCGCGGCGAGCGCGGCCTTGCCCTGTCCGATGCGGCGCACCATCGAGAACACGTTCGTGCCGTCGGTTCCGGCAGCACGCGACTCTTCGAGCTCGCCGTTGGCCACGAGGCTCACGATGTCTTCGTCGATCTCGCCGTCGGCGAGACCGCGGTCACCGCGCGCCTCGATGATGCGGCGGTACCGATCGGCGAGTCGGCGCGAGAGCTCCTGCTCGGCCTGCGCGATCGAGCGGCCGAACTCGTCGTCGAGCTGCACGGGCATGTCGGCGACGAGCTTGTCGGGAAGGTCGGTCGCGACGTCCTTCTTGCGGCGGCGCACGATGCCGAGGTCGATCACGGCCTGGCGCGCGGCCGGGTAGAAGGCCTTGTCAGCGGGCGTGTAGCCGGTCGCGTCGAGCCGCTCCATGAGTTCGGGCCCGGGCTTCGTGCCGTCGGTCCAGCCGAGGAAGCGCCAGATCGCGTCGAAGTCTTCGACGTCGTTGATCAGCGGCGTTCCGGTCAGCGCCATCAGCAGCGGATCCTCGCCCGCCGTGCTGACGATCCGTTGCGCGAGCGCCAGCACGTTCTGCGAGCGCTGCGACGAGAGGTTCTTGATGAAGTGCGCCTCGTCGACGACCATGCCCTTGAGACCGATCTCGCTGAGCCACCCGAGGTGGCGGTCGAGGATCTCGTAGTTGACGATGAACACATCGGCGAAGGCGTCGACGTCGTTTCCGTCGCCGTTGATGACGCTCGCGCGGCGCTGGGGCGTCCAGCGCTCGACCTCGCGCGCCCAGTTCATCTTCACGACGTTCGGCACGACGACGAGCAGCGGGTACGCATTCGCGACCGACGCGGCGAGCACGGACTGGGCCGTCTTGCCGAGGCCCGGCTCGTCGGCGAGCAGGAAGCGGCGATGTCCTTCGCGCACCGACTCGAGGAAGCGGGACTGGTGCTTCATCACCTCGAGCCCGCGGGGCGAGAGGCGATCGAACTCGGGAACCTCGGGCAGCGGCATCGTCGCGGATCCGCCGCCGGCACCCTGCGCGAACGACTTGTACAGCGGGCCCATGAGCTCCCAGCTGTCGAGCTGGCGGCGCGGCTGGTGCGCCTCGCGCACGCGCGCAGCGTCCGGCGCGAGGAACGGGTTCGATTCGATTCGCGCGTCGACCTGCACGGGACGCACGGCCCGCTCGGTTGCAACGGCCGGAACGGCCGGGGCACTCGTCGCCGCGGGCGCGTCGTCGATCACGAGCTCCTCCGGCGGCAGGTCGACCCCTGCATCGAGGAGCCAGTCGCGTCGCATGCGCCGCGCAACGGGGGTCGTCGCCTGATCGGCCTCGAGCAGCTGGATCAGCGAGGTGTCGCGTGCGGCGGTCTTCGCGAGGATCGTCGCCACCCCGTCGAGCCGCTTGAGCAGTTCGGCGCGAGAGCTATCGCTCAGTGCCTCGTCTTCTTTGACGCGCGCACGTTCTTCTCGCACCAGGAACGCGATGACCTGGAACTTCACCCGGTTCGTCGGTCCGAGTTTGTTCTTCTGGGCCTTCGCCTCGACCTCGCGCACCTTGCGGGCGAGGATCGGGATGATCGGTGCCCCGTCATCGCGTCGGGCGGACGAAGTCTTCTTGCGCTGTCGCGCGGGCGCCGTAGTCGGCATGCTCCTCCTGAGCCAAATCACCGCTGACGAGAGGCCAACGGCCGTGAAATCGTGCGTCGCGGGCAATGAGGGTGAACCGAAACCAAGCGGGCATATCGCCCTGCGTACCCACCCCCGCGGATAACGAGCACTATTCTACGGCATCAACCCGCGAATCGCGCGTGGACGCGATCGCAGCAGCGACCAGGCGGTATCGACATCGTGCTGCATCTGCTCCTTGAGCGGTTCCATGCCGTCGAATGCCACCATGCCGCGGATCCGATACGAGAAGCTCACATCGACCGTGCGGTGGTACAGATCGAGGTCATGGCGACCGAGCACGTGAGCTTCGACGACCCGTTCGGGCACATCGTCGAACGTCGGGTTGGTGCCGACGGATATCGCCGCCGGGAACTGCGCACCGATCGCCAGCTCGCCGTCGGGCGGCCGCACCGCGACCCAACCGGCGTACACGCCGTCGGCGGGCACGAATCCGGTGAGATCGGGGGCGAGGTTCGCGGTCGGAAAGCCGAGCTCGCGGCCGCGCTGCAGTCCGTGCACGACGGTACCGCGCACCGCATGCGCGTGGCCGAGGACCTTCGCCGCGCGCTCGACGTCTCCCTCGGCGAGCAGCTCGCGGATCCATGTGGACGACACACGGCGTCCTGTCTTCTGGTCGCCGCTCGCGACATCTGCGATGACCGCGACGGTGAAACCGTGCTCGCGGCCCATCTCGGCGAGCATGTCGGGATTGCCCCTGCCTCCGCGTCCGAACCGGAAGTCCTCGCCCACCAGCACGCGCGACGCGTGCAGCCCGTCGACGAGATAGCGCGTGACGAAGTCTTCCGCGGACACCGCCGCGAGCTGCTCGTCGAACCTCTGCACGAGGGTCGCGTCGAGCCCCGTCGCCGCGAGCAGGTCGATCTTCTGATCGACGCCGACCACGAGCTCGGGGCAGTGCTCGGGCGCGATGGTCGCGAGCGGATTCCGATCGAACGTCACGGCGACCGTGCGCGCGTCGCACGAGGCGGCGTCGATCAGCAGGTGATCGATGATCGTGCGGTGCCCGGCGTGCACGCCGTCGAACTTTCCGATCGCGACGACCGTGTCGCCGAAGTCGCTCGGCAGCTCTGAGGGGTCGTCGACGACGATCATCGCTTCTCCTCGTTGCGCTGCGAGGCGAGGTACCAGATGCCGGCCAGCGGCAGCACGAGCGGAATCCAGACGTACCCGCTGCCGTACTGCGACCACACGGTCGCGTCGGCGTGGAACACGTCGGGTGCGGCGAGGCTCAGGGTGCCGACGATGATGACGCCGACGAGCTCGAACAGTACGGCGATCCACGCGACGCGGTACCAGGCTCGGCTGCGCGAGAGCAGCAGGGCGATGGTGGCGAGGATGTAGACGACGGCCGCCGCAGCGCTCAGCAGATAGGGCACCGGCGCCTGTTCGAAGCGCGACGCGATCTGCACGAACGATCGACCGGTCGAGGCGAGCGCCATCACGGCGTAGACGAAGGCGAGCACCGTGCCGATCCCGGTGATGCGGCGCGACGGGCGGATGTCAGTCATATCACTCACAGTTTATGGCGTCACGCCGCGGCCACAGTCCAGATGACGTGCATGCGGTAGGTCATGACCGCGACGGCGAGCGCGAGCACGCCCATGACGACGACGCTCCACCTGCCCCGGTCGACGAATGCCCAGATGATGCCGGCGAGCGGCAGAACGGCGGCAGAGACGAGATAGGTCCAGAATTCGAGCACGTTGCCCGCCGGTGCGTTGCCGGCGAACGGCGCGACGATCGCGACGACGATCTGCGCGATGAGCAGCAGCTGCACGACGGCGAGCGAGCCGACGGAGACGTCGCCGGGCCGCCGACCGGCGAGGCCGATCGCGATGCAGAGCGCGCCGGCGACGGCCGCGACCACGATCTGCGCGATCGTGAACCAGAGGATCATCGGTCGGCCTGCGGCATGTTCATGGTGCTCTTCATCACGGATCCGCGGCGTTCGACGACGCCGATCAGCGCCCCCCGCGGATCGATCGCCGCGCGCGGGCCGTCGAACGGTTCGGGTGCAGCGACGCGCTTTCCGTGGCGCAGATCGCGCGCGGTCTCGTCGTCGACCTGGAGCGCGCCGAGCACGCGCGCGGCGGCGTCGGCGGGCGCGATGAGCGCGGCCTGTTCGAGGTCGTCGGCGGCGAAGGATCCCTCGACCCCGAAATCTCCGATGTGCGTGCGGCGCAGGCGCATGAGGTGTCCCCCGGTGCCGAGCGCGGATCCGAGGTCGCGCGCGAGGGCGCGGATGTATGTGCCCGATGAGCAATCGACCTCGACATCGACGTCGATGTGGTCGGCGGCGCGGCGGACCGAGACGATCTCGAAGCGGGACACCGTGACCTCGCGCGCCGCCAGCTCGATGTCTTCGCCCGCGCGCACGCGGTCGTACGCGCGGCGCCCATCGACCTTGATCGCCGAGACCTTGCTCGGCACCTGCGAGATCGCGCCCGTGAGCGCGGCGATGCCGTCGCGGATCCGTTCGTCGGAAACCGCCGAGACCGCCTCCGACGACGCGCACACATCGATCTCGCCGTCCGCATCGTCGGTCGTGGTCGTCTGACCGAGCCGGATCGTCGCCTGATACGTCTTGCCGAGGCCCACGATGAACGTCAGCAGCCTCGTTGCGTGCTCGACGCCGACGATGAGCAGACCCGTCGCCATGGGGTCGAGAGTGCCGGCATGACCGACTTTGCGTGTGCCGCGCGCGCGGCGCGCGCGAGCGACGACGTCGTGACTGGTGATGCCCGACGGTTTGTCGACGAGCAGGATCCCGGGTTCCGCCATGTTGGTCAGCTTATTCTGGTCAGATGCCCGATTCCTCCGAGCCCCTCGTCTCGTCCGCACGATTGGGCGATATGCATCCCGCCACGCTGTACGGGATCCTTCGCCTGCGCTCCGACGTGTTCGTCGTCGAACAGGAGTGTCCTTACCCGGACCTCGACGGCCGAGACCTCGAAGAGGGCGCGCTGCAGCTCTGGATCTCCGAGGCGGGCCGCGTGCGCGCGACCGCGCGTCTGCTGCGCGACGGCGACGATCGCCGCATCGGCCGCGTCGTGACGAGCCGAGATGCGCGCGGATCCGGTTATGCGGCCCACATTCTGCGCGAGGCGATGCGCCTGGCCGACGGGCGCGTGATCCGCCTCGATGCGCAGGCGCACCTCGAGTTCTGGTACGCGCGCTTCGGTTTCCAGGTGACCGGCCCCGAATTCCTCGAGGACGGCATCCCGCACGTGCCGATGGCGTGCGCCGCGGCGTGAGGCCGCCTCAGGCGCAGGGCTCGTACGAGGGCTGCTTGCCGGTGAGCGTGGAGACCGCCACCGCACCGTCGTATCCGTCGCGGTACGTGAATACGAGCTTGCTCGCCTCGTCGGCGACGACGACGTAGGAGTTGTCGGCGATGTCGGAGGGCTGCTCCGCGGCGCTCTCGTACGCGCCGAGCACCTGGGCCTTCGTGGACCCGAGACCGAGGTCTTCGTCAGTGCGCGGTCCGACGCCCATCGTGTCGCCGATCCAGCCGACGCTGACCTCGACGACCTCATCGGTGCCGTCGTAGCGATCCTTGATGACGATGACGTCGTACGCGTTGTCTTCGGCGACCCCATACGCGACGCCGTCGCAGGTGTCGAGCGTGCCGATCCCGCTTCCGCGGATCTCGTCGAGGACCGTCGGGAAGTCGTCGCCGACGTCGATCGGCCCGATGCCGCGCTCGGTGACGACCCACGAATCGGGATCCGTCGGATCGTCGCGCTCGGTCTCTTCGGGCGTGGGAGTCGGAGACGTCGTGTACGGCGTGCTGCGCACCGACGCGGACGGTGACGTCTGCTCGGACACCGTCGGCGCGCTGCGCGTGCATCCCGAGAAGGCACCGATCCCCAGCACGAGCGCCACGGCAGCTGCCGCAATACGGCGCGCTCCGACGTTCGTCATATAACTCTCCGGGGGTAGATGTGTCGCGTTCCAGCAATCGACGTTACGCGTCTAATGACACAGCAGGGTTACGAACGACGCCGGTTTCACAACCGTTCCATCACGATCGCCTCCTCGTACACTGAGAGGATGCGTGCGACCGATCTCTCCGAGGTGCTCGTGCCCTGGTATCTCGACAGCGCGCGCGACCTGCCGTGGCGCCGCCCGGGCTTCGGCGCCTGGGGCACGCTCGTGAGCGAGTTCATGCTGCAGCAGACGCCCGTGGCGCGCGTGATCCCGCGGCTCGAGGAGTGGCTCGATCGCTGGCCGACGCCGGCGGCCCTCGCCGATTCGTCGCCCGGGGAGGCCGTGACCCGCTGGGCGAACCTCGGCTATCCGCGCCGAGCCCTGTGGCTGCACCGGGCGGCGACCGAGATCCGCGATCGCCACGGCGGTGTCGTTCCGCGCGACGTCGATCAGCTCCTCGCGCTGACCGGCATCGGTGATTACACGGCCCGCGCCGTGGCCGTCTTCGCATATGGAGAACGGCACGCGGTCGTCGACACGAATACGCGTCGGGTCATGGCTCGTGCCCTCGACGGACGGGCCGTTCCGGGCACCGCCCATCGCCGCGATCTCGAGCAGATGTCGACGCTCCTTCCCGACTCCGACGAGCGCGCGGCCGTCATGAACGCGGCCGTGATGGAGCTGGGACAGGTGATCTGCACGGCGCGGTCGCCTCGCTGCGGCGCCTGCCCGATCCGGCGCTCGTGCGCATGGGTCGAGGCCGGATCGCCGGCGACGCCCGACACGCGTCGCAAGCAGGCGAAGTACGAGGGCAGCGACCGGCAGGCGCGAGGTGCTCTGCTGAAGGCTCTCCGCGACGCGGCACCGGATCCGCTCCCCCGCGCGGCGCTGCTCGTCGACTGGCACGACGCGGCTCAGCGCGACCGCGCCCTGGTGTCCCTCGAGAACGACGGGCTGATCGAGCCCGACGGCGAGCTCGTCGGGTTGCCGACCCGCTGAGACGCGGTGAGGCCCCGACGATCTGCGGTGAATCGTCGGGGCCTCGGCCCACAGTCCGGGCGCTCCGCTGAGCTACGCGCCCTCGTCGTCCTTATAGGGATCCTCATCGCCCGCGTACGTGGCGTTCTCGGCGAGGCCCTGCACCTGTGCGTCGCGCTCGCGCGCCTCACGGAGCAGGTCGGAGAGGTGCGAGGCCTCCTCCGGGAGTCCATCGGGAATGAACTCGAGCGTCGGGGTCAGGCGCGTATTGAGCTTGCGCCCCACCTCGCTGCGCAGCATTCCCGTCGCGGCCTTCAGGGCCGCTGCGGTTCCCTCGCGCTCCTCATCGGTGCCGTACACCGTGTAGAACACGCTCGCCATCTGCAGATCGCCCGTGACGCGCACATCTGTGATCGTCACGAAGCCGAGGCGCGGATCGCGGAGCCCCTTCTGCAGGCGCTCCGACAGCACGACTCGGATGCGGTCCGCAACGCGGGCCTGTCGTTCGAAACCGGCCATTTCTGTTCCCCTTCCGGGAGCACGATGCCGGGTGGCCCGAAGGACCACCCGGCATCCAGCGTATGTGATCAGTCGCGGGGCTTCTCGACCATTTCGATGGTCTCGATCTCGTCGCCGATCTGGATGTCGTTGTACTTGCCGAGGCCGATACCGGCTTCGAAGTCGGTCTTCACCTCGGTCACGTCATCCTTGAAGCGGCGCAGCGACTCGATGGCGAGGCCATCGGCCAGCACGACACCCTCGCGGATGATGCGCGCCTTGGCGTTGCGCGTGATCGTGCCGCTCTTGACGAGCACACCGGCGATGTTTCCGACCTTCGACGAGCGGAACACCTCGCGGACCTCGGCGAGACCGGCCTGCGCCTCTTCGAACTCCGGCTTGAGCATGCCCTTGAGCGATGCTTCCACGTCGTCGATCGCGTTGTAGATGACGTTGTAGAACCGGATGTCGACACCCTCGCGAGCGGCGGCCTCGCGGGCCTTCGCATCGGGTCGGACGTTGAAGCCCAGCACGATCGCGTTGTCGATCGTGGCGAGGTTGATGTCGCTCTCGGTGACCGCACCCACTCCGCGGTGGATGATGCGCAGCTGAACGCTGTCGTCGACCTCGATCTTCATCAGCGACTCTTCGAGCGCCTCCACGGCACCCGAGACGTCGCCCTTGATGATGAGGTTGAGCGACTCGACCTTGCCCTCCTCGAGCGCCTTCGTGAAGTCCTCGAGCGACATGCGCTTGCGGGCCTTCGCGAGAGCGGCGTTGCGCTCCACGGCCTCACGCTTCTCAGCGATCTGGCGTGCGGTGCGGTCGTCCTCGGGAACGAGGAAGAGATCGCCGGCGCGGGGCACAGAGTTGAGGCCCTGCACCTGAACGGGACGCGACGGAGCCGCCTCCTGCACGCGCTCGCCGTGCTCGTTGATCATGGCGCGAACGCGGCCGTAGGCCGTGCCTGCGACGATCGGGTCGCCCACGCGGAGCGTTCCGCCCTGCACGAGCACCGTGGCGATGGATCCGCGGCCCTTGTCGAGCTTCGCCTCGATCGCGATGCCGCGCGCTTCCTTGTTGGGGTTCGCGCGCAGGTCGAGACCGGCGTCGGCCGTGAGGAGCACGGCGTCCAGAAGGTTCTGGATGCCGGTGCCCTGTCGGGCCGACACGTCGACGAACATGACCTCTCCGCCGTACTCTTCGGCGACGAGACCGTACTCGGTGAGCTGCTGGCGCACCTTGCCGGGGTTGGCCTCGGGCTTGTCGACCTTGTTGACCGCAACGACGACCGGCACGCCGGCCGCCTGCGCGTGGTTCAGCGCCTCGACCGTCTGCGGCATGATGCCGTCGTCGGCTGCGACCACGAGGATCGCGATGTCGGTGACATCGGCACCACGTGCACGCATGGCCGTGAAAGCCTCGTGACCCGGGGTATCGATGAAGGTGATCGCGCGATCGTGGCCCTCGTGCTCGGTCCAGATCTGGTACGCGCCGATGTGCTGGGTGATGCCGCCGGCCTCGCCCTCGATCACGGTCGTGTTGCGGACCGCGTCGAGGAGCCTCGTCTTACCGTGGTCGACGTGACCCATCACGGTCACGACCGGCGGACGGATCTCGAGGTCTTCGTCGTCTTCGTCGAGCTCCTCCTGCTCGAGGTTGAGGCCGAAGCTCTCGAGGAGCTCCTTGTCCTCATCCTCGGGCGAGACGATCTCGACCTTGTAGCCGATCTCGGAACCGAGCACCTCGAACGTCGACTCGTCGAGCGACTCGGTCGCGGTCGCCATCTCACCGAGGTGGAACAGCACCGTGACCAGGTTGCTCGGCGGCACGGAGACGCCGTGCATGACCTCGAGCTTCTCAGCGAAGTCTGCAATGGACGCGCCGCGGCGCATGCGGATGATCGTGTCGCCGTCGCCGCGCGGAACCTTGACGCCGCCGACGACAGGCGCCTGCCGCATCTCGAATTCCTGGCGCTTCGCCCGACGCGACTTGCGCTGCCGGGACTTGCCGCCTCCCTTTCCGAACGCGCCGGCCGTGCCGCCTCGGCGACCACCGGGACCCGGACGTCCGGCGAAACCGCCGCCAGGACGGAAACCGCCGCCGGCACCGGGGCCGCCGCCTCCCGGACGCTGCTGGAACGGAGCGCCGCCGCCCGGACGAGCGCCGCCGGGACGACCGCGACCGCCGGGACCGCCTGCGCGACCGCCCGGCTTCGGAGCACCCGGGCGCGGGGCCTGGGGCTTCGGAGGACGAGGGATATTGCCGGGCGTCGGGCGCTGGCCCATGCCCTGCGTGGACGCGAACGGGTTGTTGCCCGGACGCGGCCCACCGGCGGGGCGCTGGCCCATGCCCTGCGTGGACGCGAACGGGTTGTTGCCCGGACGTGCGCCGGGCTTCGGCGCGTCGGACTTCGGGGTCGGCTGGCTCGGGGCGCCGGGGGTCGGCGCACCGCCGTCGGGCTTCGCCGAACCGGGCGTGGGAGCACTGGACTTCGCAGCGCCGGGCGTAGCGGCACCAGGCTTCGCAGCGCCGGGCGACGGCGCGGACGACTTCACACCGGGCTTCGGTGCGTCGCTCGCGGGCTTCGGGGCGGCCTTCGGCTTCGCCGGGCCCGGCTTCGGGGCACCCGGCTTGGGTGCGCCGGACGCCGCGGCGGGCGCCTTCTTCTCGACGCCCTCGAACGCCGCGCGCAGCTTGCGCGCGACAGGCGGCTCGATCGTCGACGACGGGCTCTTCACGAACTCGCCGAGCTCCTTGAGCTTCGCGAGTGCGGTCTTGCTATCGACGCCGATTTCGGCCGCGATCTCATGTACGCGTGGTTTTGCCACAATTCTCCTGTCTGGGCGGTCTGCCCAGACAGGGCAGACCTCTTAACGGCGGACGGGTCTCATTTCGAGCCGTTCACTTGATTTCCATAGCTGTTCAGCCGATCTGTGAGAGTCTGCGTGTCGAGTGGCCCCGGCACACGGAATGCTCGTACGAATGCTCGTCGCCGGATCGCCAGCTCCATGCACTCATGTTTCGGATGGACCCACGCGCCCCTCCCCGGCATCGAACAGGACTCGTCGATGACGAGTCGGTCTTCGGTGGCGATCACCCGCAGAAGTGCGGATCTGGAGTCACGCGTGCGGCATCCGACGCACGTTCGTACGGGGTCCATCCTACACGTTCTCCTGCCTGGCGAAGCTGTGTCCGTGCCGCAGGGGTTCAGTCCTCGTCGAGGATGCTGTCGGGCTGGATGTCGATCTTCGCGCCGGTCAACTTGGCGGCGAGCCGGGCGTTCTGGCCCTCCTTGCCGATCGCGAGCGAGAGCTGGTAGTCGGGCACGAGGGCCCGCACCGCGCGCGTCTTCTCATCGAGCACGAAGCTCGACGAGACCTTCGCCGGACTCAGCGCCTGCGCGACGAACGTCGCGAGATCGGGGTCGTAGTCGACGATGTCGATCTTCTCGCTGCCGAGCTCGTCCTGCACCGCGCGCACGCGTCGCCCGAGTTCGCCGATGCAGGCGCCCTTGGCGTTGATCGAGGGATCCTCGGCGATGACGGCCATCTTGGTGCGGTGACCCGCTTCGCGCGCAAGCGAGGTGATCTCCACGAGGCCCGTGGCGATCTCGGGAACCTCGAGCGCGAACAGCTTGCGCACGAGACCGGGGTGGGTGCGCGACACGGTGATCGCGGGTCCCTTGTTGCCGCGCGAGACGCTCGTGACGTAGACGCGGATGCGGGCACCGTGCTGGTATTCCTCACCCGGCACCTGCTCTTCGGGCGGAAGAATGGCTTCCACCGTGCCGAGGTCGATGTGGATCATGCGCGGGTTCGGGCCCTGCTGCACGACGCCAGCGACGATGTCGCCCTCCTTCGCCCGGAACTCTCCGAGCACGGCGTCATCGGCGATATCGCGCAGGCGCTGGCTGATGACCTGCTTGGCGGCGTAGGCGGCGACCCGGCCGAAGTCCTCGGGATTCTGCTCTTCCTCGCCGATGACCGCGTCCTCGTCGTCGGTCACAGGCGTCAGCACCGCCACGTGACCGGTCTTGTGATCGAGCTCCGCGCGTGCGCCAGCAGGCAGCTCGCCGGTCTGGGACGTGTGCTTGGCGTAGGCCGTCAGCACCGCCTGCTCGATGATCGTGACGAGTTCCGCGAACGGAATCTCCTTCTCCCGCTCGATAGAACGCAACAGAGCAAGATCAATCTCCATAGCAGCCTCCCTATTCAGCTCTCCCACCTGACGACATGCGCGTCGGTGCCCATCGACGATACCCGATCCGATGCCGGATGAGCCTGGACGCCGCGCTCGGAGGATCCGCACACGCGAAAAAGGAGGGACCCGCCGCAGCGGACCCCTCCTCCGTCGTCGGCCTCACGCCGTGAGGCGCTGCAATGCCTCGGCCAGCGGAAGCGTCTCGCGCTCGCCGGAACGGCGGTCCCAGAGCTCGACCTCGCCGGCTGCGGCGCCCCGCCCCGCGACGACGAGCTGAGGCACGCCCAGGATCTCGGCGTCGCCGAACTTCACGCCGGGCGAGACCTTGGGGCGGTCATCGAACAGAACGTCCTTGCCCGCCTGCTCGAGGCCGTCGATGAGCTCGGCTGCGAGGTCGTAGGCTTCCTGTCCCTTCCCGGTCGCGACCACGTGGATGTCGAACGGTGCGATCGCCTCGGGCCAGATCAGGCCCTTGTCGTCGCTGAACAGCTCGGCGATCGCGGCCATGATGCGAGTGATGCCGATGCCGTACGAGCCCATCGTCACTGTGACCAGCTTGCCGTTCTCGTCGAGCACCTTGAGCCCGAGCGACTCGGCGTACTTCCGACCGAGCTGGAAGATGTGACCGATCTCCATGCCGCGCTCGAGGGTCACGGGGCCGGATCCGTCGGGTGCGGGGTCGCCCTCGCGCACCGTCGCCGCCTCGATCGTGCCGTCGGCCGTGAAGTCGCGTCCGGCGACGAGGCCGTACACGTGAGTGTCGTCGGCGTTCGCGCCCGTGATCCAGGCGGATCCGTCGACCACGCGGGGATCGACGAAGTAGCGGATGCCGGTCGCCGACTGCTCGCCGAGGACGGCGCCCGTCTCGCTCCACGGCCCGATGAAGCCGCGCACGAGGCCCGGATGCTTCGCGAGGTCGTCGGGCGTGGCCGGCTCGACCTCGGCGGGCGCGAACGCCACCTCGACGCGCTTGTCGTCGACATCGCGGTCGCCCGGGAGGCCGACCACGACGACCTCGCGCGAGCCATCGAGGTGCGTGAGGGCGAGCACGACGTTCTTCAGCGTGTGCGCCGCCGTCCAGCCGCCCTCCGGTGCGCCGGGGACCGCTTCGTTCGCGTGGTCCACGAGCGTCGCGATGGTCGTCGTTCCGGGCGAGTCGTAGACGACGGGCGCGGGCGCGCCGGACGCATCGATCGGCTCGGGGGCGAGGGTCGTGAACGCCTCGACGTTCGCGGTGTATCCGCCGGCGCTGCGCACGAATGTGTCTTCGCCGATGGGTGTGGGGTGCAGGAACTCCTCGCTGCGGGATCCGCCCATCGCTCCGGCGTCGGCCTGCACGATGACGTACTCCATGCCGAGGCGCGTGAAGATGCGCTCGTAGGCGTCGCGCTGCGCGTCGTAGCTCGCGTCGAGCCCGGCGTCGGACGCATCGAACGAGTAGGCGTCCTTCATCGTGAACTCGCGGCCGCGCAGCAGACCGGCGCGGGGGCGCGCCTCATCGCGGTACTTGTCCTGGATCTGGTAGATCGTGAGCGGCAGATCCTTATATGACGAGTACAGGTCCTTCACGAGCAGCGTGAACGCTTCTTCGTGAGTCGGCGCGAGCAGGTAGTCGGCGCCGTGGCGATCGTTCAGGCGGAACAGTGCCTCGCCGTACTCCTCCCAACGCCCCGACTGCTCGTACGGCTCGCGCGGCATGAGCGCCGGGAAATGCACTTCCTGGGCGCCGGCGCGATCCATCTCCTCGCGCACGATCTGCTCGATGCGCGCCTTCACCCGCAGTCCGAGCGGGAGCCAGGCGAAGATCCCCGGGGCCTGGCGGCGGATGTAACCGGCGCGCACGAGCAGCTTGTGACTGCGCACCTCGGCGTCGGCGGGATCATCCCGGAGGGTGCGGACGAAGAGTTTGGAGAGACGAGTGACCACGCGTCGAGTCTATTCCGTCGCGCCGCTTCGCCGAGCATCGCGGATTTCGCCGGGATCGGACCGATCCCCCGTCTGTTCCGAGACGCTCGGCGATTTTCGAGGTCCTCAGCGAACGTGCGCCGCGACCTCCGTGCGGAACCGGTCGGCGAAGTCGGCGATCGCGGCAGGGTCCTTGAGGCTCGTCGCGGGAAGGATGAACTCGTCG
>DHCFD07801__coassemble_1177_pt1 | contig 27697 bp, 22 predicted proteins | sample DHCFD07801__metabat2_low_PE_023 | metagenome-assembled genome bin DHCFD07801
GCCGACCTGTGCGAGATAGGCGGCGGCGAACTCGGCATCGCGCATCGCACGGATGCTGATCTCGCTCATCAGCAGCGTCGAGAGGCGGTCGTCGCCGACGACGTCGAGCGCACGGATGATGACGCGCACGTCGGTGTCCTGCGGATTGAAGTCGCCCGCGGCGCTGATCTCGTCGATCCGTGCGCGCACCGCGTGCACCCGCTCGCGGGCGACCACCGTCGCGAGCTCGAGGAACATCTCGTCCTTCGAGGCGAAGTTCGAGTAGAACGCGCCCCGGGTGAATCCGGCGCGCTCGCAGATCCGCTCGACGGATGCCTCGCCGAGCCCGACTTCGGCGAACACCTCGGCCGCCGCGTCCAGAAGGCGCGCGCGGGTCGATTCGCGGCTGCGCTTGCTGTGCGGAATCTGAGTCTCGGAGTCAGTCACACCCCTTACGATACACTTCCGTATTGGATACACATCTGTATCGAACCCCTCGGAGGCTCCTTCTATGTCCACCCTCCTGTCCTCGCTGGGCCGCTGGTCGTACCGCCACCCCTGGCGGGTGATCGGGTCGTGGATCCTGCTGCTGCTCGTGATGGCCGCGGCAGCGCTCGGCATGAACAAGGGGTTCGACAACTCGATCACGATCCCCGGCACCGAGGCGCAGGACGGGATCGAACAGCTCGAGCGCACGTTCCCGCAGGTCTCCGGTACCGCGGCGCAGTTCATCGTGGTCGCGGCTGACGGCGACACCGTGACGGACGCCGCCTACCGGGAGCCCATCGAGCGGGCCGTCGACGATCTCGCCGATGTCCCGAGCATGTCGAGCGCGACGAGCCCCTATGACGGCCTCGTCGACGGCCTCGTGAGCGACGACGAATCCGCGGCGATCGCCCAGCTGCAGCTCGAGGGCCAGTCGACGACGATCTCCGACGATGTGAAGCAGCAGATCGAAGATCGGGTGCACGCCCTCGGCGACGAGCTGCCCGACGGCTCTGCGACGAAGCTCGGCGGCGATCTGTTCGCGACCGAGCTGCCCGCGATCAGCCCCACCGAGGCGATCGGCGTGCTCGTCGCGCTGATCGTGCTGATCATCACCTTCCGGGCCGTCGTCATGGCCGGCCTGCCGCTCGTCGTCGCCCTCATCGGCGTCGGCGTCTCGATGCTCGGCATCGTGGCCGCGACCGCGTTCACCGACGTCAGCGCCACCACGCCGCTGCTCGCGCTCATGCTCGGGCTCGCGGTCGGCATCGACTACGCCCTGTTCATCGCGGCGCGGCACCAGGATCAGGTGCGCGACGGCGTGGCGCCGGAAGACGCGGCGGCGCGCGCGACGGGCACCGCCGGATCCGCGGTGGTCTTCGCGGGGGTCACGGTGCTGATCGCGCTCATCGGGCTCGGCTTCGCCGGGATCCCGTTCCTCACCACCATGGGAATCGCCGCATCCGTATCGGTCGCGGTCGCCGTCGCGATCGCCGTCACGCTGACGCCCGCCCTGCTCGGCTTCGTGAAGCACCGCGCATCCGGCCGTCCTCCCCGCCGCGAGAAGAAGGGCGACGGCTTCGCGAAGCGCTGGGTCGGCATGGTCACCAAGCACCCGGTCGTCACCACGATCGCCGTCGTGATCGGGCTCGGCGTCGTGGCGCTGCCCGCGACGCAGCTGGGGCTCGCCCTGCCGAACGCCGGTACGCTGCCGAACGACAGCGAGGCCCGCCAAGCGTACGACCTCACCGGAGAGCACTTCGGCGAGGGTTTCAACGGCCCGCTCATCCTCACCGGATCGATCATCACGAGCGATGACCCGCTCGGCCTCATGGATGATCTCGCCGACGCGGTCGAGCAGATCGACGGCGTCAAGGAGGTCGCCATGGCGACCCCGAACGAGACGGCCGACACGGGCATCGTGCAGATCATCCCCGAGACGGGTCCGTCCGATCCCGAGACCACCGAGGTCGTGCATGAGCTGCGCGCGCATCACGACGAGTGGCTCGACGAGTTCGGCATCGACCTGACCGTGACCGGATTCACCGCCGTGGCGATCGACGTGTCGGCGAAGCTCGGCCAGGCGCTCCTGCCGTTCGGCATCTTCGTGGTCGGACTGAGCTTCGTGCTGCTGATGATCGTGTTCCGGTCGATCTGGGTTCCGCTCAAGGCCGCCGCCGGCTATCTGCTGTCAATCGTCGCCGCCTTCGGCGTGGTCGCGATGGTGTTCGAGTTCGGCTGGGGCGCCGACCTGCTGCAGGTATCGAAGACCGGCCCGGTGATCGCCTTCATGCCCATCGTCGTGATGGGGGTGCTGTTCGGACTCGCGATGGACTACGAGGTGTTCCTCGTCTCCCGCATGCGGGAGGACTATGTGCACAGCGCGCGCCGACGCGGCGCCTCGCACGAGGTCGCCGTCGACGCGGTGAAGAGCGGATACGCGGCCTCGGCCCGCGTCGTGACCGCAGCCGCCATCATCATGTTCGCCGTGTTCGCGGCCTTCGTTCCCGAGGGCGACATCAACATCAAACCGATCGCCCTCGCCCTCGCCGTCGGCATTGCGGTCGACGCGTTCGTCATCCGCATGACGCTCGTGCCCGCCGTCATGGCGCTGCTCGGCAAGCACGCATGGTGGATGCCCGCGCGGCTCGGCAAGCGACTGCCGCACTTCGACATCGAGGGCGAGGCCGTCGAGCGCGAGGATCAGCTCGCCACCTGGCCGTCCGCCGAGGACCGCTCGGTGATCGCAGCCGACGACCTCGCGATCACCGTCGGCGACGAGCGGATCGTCGCGGACGTGAGCATGCGCATCGCGCAGGGCGATGCGCTCGTCGTGACGTCGCAGGATCCGCGCGGTGCGCGATCCGTTCTGCTCGCCGTCGCGGGCCGCATCGCACCCGACGAGGACAGCCGACTGCGCGTTGCCGGCCACCTGCTTCCCGGGCGCGGATCCGCCGTGCGCTCGCACGTGGCCGTCTCCCTGCCGGGCGCGGACCGGTCGGCATCGCTCCTCGACGCCGCTGATGGCCGCGCGCGCATCGTCGCGATCGACGGCGTGGACCTGCCCGCGGAGCGCATCGACGTGCTCGCGGCGCTGCGGCACGCGCAGAGCGCGGACGGTGCGCCGCTCACGGTGATCCTCACGGCCGCGGACCCGGATGCCGCGACCGACCTCCTCGCCGATGCCGGCTGGCACGGCGCATCCGTTCTCGACGTGACGCCCGCGGGCGCCGCACTCTCCGAGGTGATCGCATGACCACGCCCATCGAACGCGCGCGAACGACGCGCCCCGTCACCTGGCTGACCATCGGGGGCGTGCTGGTGCTGCCGGCCGTCATCGGCGGTGTGCTCGTGGCCGCCCTGAACTCACCCACCGAGCGGCTCGACAACATGTCGGCCGCGATCGTCAACCTCGACGAGGGCGTGGAGATCGACGGCCAGCTGGCACCGCTCGGGCGCCAGCTCGCGGCCGGGCTGGTCGAGGGATCCGACGACGTCGACAGCAACATCGACTGGGTGGTCTCGAACGAATCCGACGCGACGGACGGCGTGTCCGACGGCACCTACCAGGCGGTCGTGACGATTCCCGAGGGGTTCAGCGAGGCCGCGATGTCGTCGGCCGACGCGCTTCAGGGCGAGGGCGACCCCGACGTGGCGACGATCGATGTGTCGACCGCCGACGATGCGCGCATCTTCGACAGTGCGATCATGCAGCAGGTCTCGTCGATCGCGGCCGACACGATGGGCGCGACGCTGTCGGAGGCGACACTCGAGAACGTCTTCGTCAGCTTCGGCGATATGGGGTCCCAGCTCGGTGAAGCCGCAGACGGCGCGACCGAGCTCGCCGACGGGGCCTCCTCTGCCGAGGACGGTGCGGCGGAGCTCGGCGACGGCGCGGGCGAGCTGGGCGACGGCATCGTCCAGCTCGGCGACGGCATCGGCCAGCTGGCCGACGGGGCGTCGTCAGCCGAGGACGGGGCGCTGGAGCTCGCCGGCGGCACGGCCGCCTTGGCCGACGGTGCCTACGCGCTCTCGGACGGCGCCGTCCAGCTCTCGGGCGGTGCCACGCAGCTCGCGGGCGGGCTGCGCCAGGTCGACGACGGCCTCGGCGGCCTGTCGGAGGGCGCCGGTCAGGTCGCCGACGGCGTTTCGGCGTTCGACGACGGGCTGAACGGCACGGATGACCAGCCGGGCCTCGCGAGCGGCGCGACGTCGCTCGCCGACGCGATCGCGCAGCTCACCGAGGCCGTGCAGGGATCGGGCGATCAGCCCGGCCTCGCGGACGGCGCGGCCCAGGTCGCGGATGGCGTCGGGGCACTGGACGACGGGGCTTCCGAGCTCGCGGACGGAGCCGGGCAGGTCGCCGACGGTGTTCACGGCCTCGGCAACGGGGCCGCGGAGCTGTCGGACGGAGCGACCCGGCTCGCCGACGGCGCGACCGGCCTCTCGGGCGGAGCCTCGCAGCTCGCCGACGGCGTGACGCAGCTCGGCACGGGGGCGTCCGAGCTCTCGGGCGGCGCGGGCGAGCTCTCCCGCGGCATCTCCGAGTTCGCTGCGGGCACCGCGGACCTCGCCACCGGTGCGACAGGCGTCGCCGAGGGAACGGCGGGACTCGATGCCGGGCTGAACGGGGCGGGCGATCAGCCCGGGCTGTCGGCTTCGGCGAACGAGGCAGCCTCGGGACTCGAGCAGCTCTCCGCGGCGTGCGGGATCTCCGGCGCGAATGCGGAGTTCTGCGCGCAGCTGGCCGCGGCGACGGGCGGCGTGCGCGGTCTGGCCGACGGATCCGCCGAGCTCGCGGCCGCGGCGACGCAGACGAACGGCGGCGCCCAGCAGGTCGCGGGCGGCGCGACCGCCCTCGCCGGCAGCGTGGATCCGCTCGTCTCGGGCGCGGAGGAGCTCGCGGGCGGCGCGGCTCAGCTCTCGGACGGTGCGGACGAGCTCGTGCCCGGGGCACAGCAGCTCGCGGACGGCGCGGCAGAGTTCGCCCCCGGGGCGACGGCGCTCGCGGACGGCGCGACGCAGCTCGCCGACGGCATCGACCAGCTCGCGCCCGGCGCCGATCAGGTCGCCGGCGGCGCATCCGAGCTCGCGGGCGGGATCTCGCAGCTCGCACCGGGAGCACGACAGGTCGCGGACGGCACGTCGCAGCTCGGCGACGGACTCGCCCAGGCACAGCCGGGTGCGGCCCAGCTCGCCGACGACGCGACGCAGCTCGCCGACGGCGCCGCCGAGCTCGCGCCCGGCTCGCGCCAGGTGGCCGACGGCGCGGCCCAGCTCGCCGCGAACTCCCCCGCCCTCGTGTCGGGCGCGACGCAGCTGGCGGCGGGCACGACCGAGCTCGCGGGCGGCGCGAGTCGGCTCGGGGACGGGGCGATGCAGGCCATGACGGGCACGTACTCGCTCGCCGACGGCATCTCGATGCTCGGCGACGGTGCGCGCGAAGCCGGATCCGGCACCACTCAGCTCGCCGACGGCGCGACCGCGCTGTCGGACGGCGCGGGCGACCTCGCAGACGGCATCGGCCAGCTGGGCGACGGCGCGGCCGAGCTCGGCGACGGACTCGGCACGGCCGTCGACCAGCTTCCGAGCCTCGATGACCAGCAGGCCGCTGATCTCGCCTCGGTCGTGCGCGCCCCCGTCGGCACCGACGACAACGGCCTGACGCTGTTCGGCGACGGTGCGATCCCGCTCCTCGCGGCGGTCGTGCTGTGGTTCGGATCCCTCGCGACCTACCTCGTCTTCCGTCCCGTCACCTCGCGACTGCTGACCTCGCGCCGGTCCTCGCTGTCGCTCGCGGCGCGCGGCTTCCTGCCGGGCGGCCTCGCGGGCCTCGTGCAGGGGCTGCTCGTGGCCGGCATCGTGGTGTGGACGGGCGACTACTCGGCATCGCAGGCGTGGTCGCTCGTCGCCGTGGCAGCAGTGACGGGCGTCGCGTTCGCGGCGATCCATCAGGCGCTCGCGGCGGTGCTCGGCGGAATCGGCCGCTGGATCGCGGCGATCGCCGGAGCCCTCGCGGTCTCCGTGAGCATCGTCTCGACGACGCCGGGCGTCCTCGCCGAGCTCGCGGGCATGCTGCCGACCTCTCCCGCGATCACCGCCTTCCTCGGCGCGATCACATCGGGCGTCGTCAGCGGATCCCTCGTCGCGCTCGCGGTGTGGGCGGTGCTCGCGTTCGTCGTGACGCTCGTGTCGACCACGACCCGCCGCTCAACGACCCCGCAGGCGGTCTTCGCCTGACTGACGCGGCTCCGGTGACCCGAACGGATGTGCGGGGAGCAAGATGCGTACGTTTGCGTCACCGGAGTAGAGGTGCGCGGGGCGCCAGATGCATGCATTTGCGTCACGGGAGACAAGACGCGCGCCGTTTCAGTGACACAAACGGATGCACCTCGAGGCGGATTCATTCGTTTGCGTCACCGCAGTGGGGGCACGGGCGGCTCCGGTGACGCAAACGAACACCGGCAACGGCGGATCCGTCCGTGTGCGTCACGAGCGTCACCGCGCGTCATTCCCATGCCACAGACGAATGTCCGTAGCGACCGATCCGTGCGTTCGCGTCACGGGAGACGACGCGCACCGCTCCATTGACGCAAACGGATCCGAGGGGCCACAGATGCACATATTTGCGTCACGCGAAGCCGGCGCACGCGCTCCCGACGGCATACCAACACCTGCGATGACGCATCCGTACGTTCTCGTCACGAGAGCCGACACGCGCGCAGCTCCAATGCCATAAACGGATGCCCGAAACGACCAACCCGTACGCTCGCGTCGCGGGAGACGACGCACGCCGTTCGCATGACACCAACTGACGTCTGCAGCGGAACGAGCGTGCGCTTCTGTCACCGGAGTCCGAACGTGCCGCCTTCCAGCCTCCAGCCGCGCTCGATCAGTGCGGCATGCACTCGGCGCGCGACGATGTTCGGGAATCGCAGCGTTTCGGACGTCACCTGAATGACGATCCATCCTTCGGCCCGCAAGCGTTCGACCCGCTCGATGTCCATCGCATACTGCGTGCCGTGCAGCTGCCCCTGGTACTCGATCGCGATCTTCAGTTCGGGATAGGCGAGATCGGGGCACGCGAGAAAGTCGCCGTGCGCGTCCGAGACATCGACGTTGAGGCGTGGCTCGGGAAGCCCCGCGTCGATGAGCAGCAGCCTCGTCGCTGTTTCGCGCGGCGACCACGCATCGAGACGGATCAGCGGAAGCGCCTCGCGCAATGTTGCAGCCCCGCGGCGTCGGCTCACGGTCGCCGCGGCTTCGAGCTGTGCGAGCGTGGCCAGCGGCGGACGTCCCGGATGCGGACGATTCTCACCGGTGCGCCAGACCCGACACCCGTAATCGCCGAGCGCGACGAGCTCATCTCGTGACATCGCTGCGCCCATCGACGCCCACGTCGTCGCGAACGACGCAACGCGCAGTCCCTGCACGATGCGAGTCGACGTCGCCGCAAGGCTGGCGCGGTGACCTCGCACGCCTCGACCGCGGGGCAAGGATCCGTTCCCCAGCACCGATACGTCGAGTTCCTCGCGCTCGTGAGTCGCCAGCGGGCCGCCCCATATCGCGATAGCTGTCTCATGGCTGAAGAACTGGTTCTCACGCAGCAGCGGGGCATATGCCGTGGCGAGACGCACGAGCTCCGCCCGCCGCTCGTCCCACGGATCCGTGCTGCTTTCGCGAAGTTGGGAGAGCGCCCGCACACCATGAAACGGTCGCTCGAGGTCGCGCCCCCGCAAGCGGCCCGACCCCACGCCCGCAGCGAGCGCGTCGCCGACGAGGAACACCGGGCCGAGGTCACGAGGTATCTGTTTGCGTGCACCCATTCGAGAACTCTGCCGCAGATAGCGACACGCTGCAGAAGTTATCCACAAGCCTGGCGGGAGGCACTCGCTACCCCGGGCACGGCAAGCGTTCGTTCGCGTCACGGGAGCAGCGGCAGAGGCGACTCCCATGACGCAAACGAACCGATCCGTCGCCCACCGGGTACGTTTGCGTCACCAGAGCGGTGAACTGGGCAGTTCGCGAGCTGCAAACGCATGGATCCATTGCCAACGGGGGTGCGTTTGCGCCGCCTCGCGCCGCCGGACGCGTCTCCAGTGACGCAAACGGCGACGATCCTCGCCACGCACCTTCATTCTCGTCACGGGAGCAACGGCGGTCGCGGTCCCGTGACGCGAACGAACCGATCCGTCCCTCGCGGGGTGCGCGCGGCCGCGCAGCATCGGAGCAAGTTCCCGTGACGCAAACGGCGACGATCCTCGCCACACACCTACGTTCGCGTCACCGAAGCGATCACGGAGGCGATTACGGTGACGCGAACGAACGGATCCTCCACTAGCGCGATGCTCGCGCGGCCGCGCAGTGCCGGAGCCAATTCCCATGACGCAACCGAACGGATCCGTCACCAGCGAGGTGCGATCACGCCGCCGCGCGGCGCCGGAGCCAGTTCCCGTGTCGCAAACGGCGACGATCCTCGCCACGCACCTTCGTTCGCGTCACCTGAGCAGTTAGAGAGGCGATTCCTATGACGCAAACAAACCGATCCATCACCAGCCGGGTGCGTTTGCGTCACCGGAACCGGACGCTCGGCCGCCGCGTATCGCAACCGCGCGGATCCGTCGCCAACGGGGTGCGCGCGTAGCCGCGCAGCACCGGAGGCGGCTCCCGTGACCCAAACGGCGACATTCCTCGCCATACGCCTACGTTCGCGTCACCGGAGCAACGGCGGACGCGACTCCCGTGACGCAACCGAACCGATCCGTCGCCCGCAGGGCGCGTTTGCGTCACCAGAACCGGACGCTCGACGGCCGCGTAACGCAACCGAACGGATCCGTCACCAGCGCGGTACGCGCAGCACCGGAGCCAGCTCCCGTGACGCAAACGGCGACGATCCGCGACGTGAACCTACGTTCGCGTCACCGGAGCGGTGACGGACGCGGCTCCCGTGACGCAAACAGCCCCATCCGTCCCCCGCGAGGTGCGTTTGCGTCACCGGAACCGACTGCCCGGCGAAGTCCGCAACAGCGCCCCGGACCCCTCAGGCGAACGCGCCGCGGTAGCGCGCGGCGGGATGACGGTCGTTGAGCGTCGGGGTGCCGAACAGCTTCTCCCGCAGCGTGCCGGGTGCGTACTCCGTCTGGGCGAGTCCGCGTTCCCGCAGCACCGGAAGCACCTTGTCGGCGAACTCCTCGAACGAACCCGGGATCACGGCGTTCACAACGTTGACGCCGTCGACGCCCGCCTGCTGCCAGCGCTCCAGCTGATCGGCGATCTGCTGCGGCGTGCCCACGACGAGGTTGTTGCGCGTCACGCGGGCCGCGAGATCCGCGACGGTCGGCTCGCGATCCGTGATCGACCGTCGCAGCTGCTCGGAGAACCCCTTCATGGTGTTCGTCTCGACGTCCTTCAGCTCCGTCTCCGGCGGGTACGTGCGGCCCTCGCGGTCGACGATGGCGGAGTGCGCGAGGAATCCCTCGGCGCTCGACCAGCGAGCGAACTCCTCCGCCTTCTCCTCGGCCTCGCTCTCGGTGTCGCCGACGACGAAGGAGAGGCCCTGGAAGAACTTGATGTCGTCCGGCTCGCGGCCGTTCTCGACGGCGAGAGCGCGCGTCTCATCGATCTGCCACTTCGCGACGTCGGGGTGCGGGGCGATGATGAAGACGGCTTCGGCGTTGCGGGCGGCGAACCGTCGGCCGGATTCCGATGACCCGGCCTGATACAGCAGCGGCGTGCGCTGAGGCGATGGCGAGGGCAGGTGCGGCCCCTCGACCCTGTATCGCTCGCCCTCGTGGAAGATCTTGTGCACCTTCGTCACGTCGGCGTAGACGCCGTTCTCCTTGTCCTTGAGCACGGCGCCGTCGTCCCACGACCCCTCCCAGAGCTTGAACGCGACGTCGACGTATTCCTCGGCCCATCGGTACCGCTCGGCGTGGTCGGTCAGCCGCGGCAGCCCGAAGTTGCGCGCCCCGTTGTCCTGCGTTCCGGTGACGATGTTCCACGCGATCCGTCCGCGCGAGATGTGGTCGAGCGTCGAGACCTGGCGTGCGAAGTTGAACGGATGGTTCTGCGCCACGTTCGACGTGAGCGCGAGCCCGAGGTTCTCGGTGACCACAGCGAGGGCGCCGAGGAGCACGGTGGGATCGTTGCTCGGAATCTGCAGGCCGTGCCGCACGTAGACCTCGTAGTCGGCCTCGGCATCGCCGTAATGCCCCGTGACGTCGGCGAAGAACATCGCGTCGAATTTCGCCGCCTCGAGCGTCTTGGCGAGATCGATCCAGACGTTCACGTCCTCGAAGTCCACCTGCCCGGCTTCGGGCCGGCGCCAGTGTCCGTGCTGGATGTGCGAGTTCGTGTTCATCACGAACGCGTTGAAACGCAGAGGGCGGGGTGTGCTCATGCCACGACGATGCCGCTCGCTGCCTCGCATCGCAAAGAATGTGTCGTCGCATCACGCCGCATTACGCCGCGCGACGCCTCCCGGGCCCGAGAGCCCGGGAGGCTGCGCGTCACGCGTCGACGCGGCGCTTGAGCAGCGACACGACGACGCCCGTAACGATCGTTCCCGCCAGCAGCGAGATCGCGAAGCCCCAGAGCGGGCTGATCGCGAAGAATACGAACAGGCCGCCGTGCGGCGCCTGCGACTGGACGAGCAGCAGCATCGAGAGGAAGCCGGTCACGGCGCCTCCCACCATCGACGCCGGGATCACGCGCAGCGGGTCGGCGGCCGCGAACGGGATCGCGCCCTCCGAGATGAACGCCAGGCCCATCGGCCACGCCGCGATGCCGTTCTCGCGCTCGGCGGGCGTGAACTTGCCGCGCGCCAGGATCGTCGAGGCGAGCGCCATGCCGAGCGGCGGCACCATGCCCGCCGTCATGACCGCAGCCATGATGTAGTACGGCACCGGGTTGTCGGGCGAGGCATCGGCGAGCGAGGCGACGGCGAACGCGTACGCGACCTTGTTCACCGGTCCGCCCAGGTCGAAGCACATCATGAGGCCCACGATGATGCCGACGACCGGCAGCAGACCCGACTCGGCGAGGTTCGTGAGGCCGTCGGTCATGAGGTCCATGAGCGCCGCGATGGGCGCCCCGAGCACGAGCAGCAGCAGGCCCGACGCGAAGATGGATCCGAGCAGAGGAATGATCGCCACGGGCATGAGCCCGCGCAGCCAGCGGGGAACGTCGAGGCTGCCGAGCCACCACGCGGCGAGGCCCGCGAGCAGACCGCCGACGATGCCGCCGATGAATCCGGCGTTCATGAGCAGCGCGACGGATCCGGCGACGAAGCCCGGGGCGATGCCCGGCCGGTCGGCGATCGCGTACGCGATGTAGCCCGCGAGCGCCGGCACGAGGAACGCCATCGATGCGTTTCCGATCGCGAAGGCCACGGCCCCGAGATACGCGGCGATCCCGCCGTCGGGCAGGTTCCACAGCGCGTTGTTGACCACGATGTCGTTCGCGACGTCGTTGATCTCGAACCCGCCGAGCAGGAAGCCGAGCGCCATGAGCAGGCCGCCGCCCGCGACGAACGGGATCATGTAGCTGACGCCCGTCATCAGGATGCGCTGAATGCGCTTGCCCCACCCCTCGTCGGCCTTCTGCCGTGCGTCCGACGCGGACGCGGATCCCGGCACGCGCTCCGCGTTCGGATCATCTCCGGCCGCGACGGCGAGGTCGATGATCTCGGCTGCGTGCTCGATCCCCGCCTTCACGGGGCGCCGGATCACGGGCTTGCCGCCGAACCGGCCCGGCTCGCGCACGTCGACGTCGACCGCGAAGACCACGGCGTCGGCCTCCGCGATGATGTCCGGATCCAGCGGAGTGTACCCGCTCGATCCCTGCGTCTCGACGTGGAACTCGACGCCCGCTTCCTTCGCCGCCTTCGCGAGCGCGTCGGCCGCCATGTAGGTGTGGGCGATGCCCGTCGCGCACGCCGTGACGGCGACGATCTTCGCGGATCCGGTGGGCTGCTCCTGCGGCGCTTCCTCCGTCTGCGGCGCGGAGGAATCGACCTCGCCGATCGCCTCGCGCACGATCTGCACGGCCTCCTCGGCCGTGGTCGCCGCTCGGAGCGCGGCGAGGAAGTCGTCGTCCATGAGGTGCCGGGCGAGCTGCGAGAGCACCGCGAGGTGCTCCTCCGCGGCGGTGTCGGGCGCGGCGATCATGAACACGATGTCGCTCGGCTCCCCGCCGCCGAAATCGACGCCGGGAGACAGACGAGCGAAGGCGAGCGATGCCTCGGTCACGGTCGCGCTCTTCGCGTGCGGGATCGCGATGCCGCCCGGCAGGCCGGTCTCGTCCTGCTGCTCGCGCGCCCATGCGGCGGCGAACAGCTCGTCGGCGTCGCCCGCGCGCCCCTCGGCGACGAAGCGCTCGGACAGCGCGCGCAGCACCTGCTTCTTGTCGGCACCGATCTCGTCGTCGAGGCTGACGAGTGCCGGGATGATCGTTGACATGTGTGGTCCTTTGCGGTGGTCAGGGAAGTCGGGTGAGGGCGACGTCGCCCGTCGGAAGGTCGCCGGGCGCGGCGAGGCGGGTGCCGGGAAGCGAGGCGGTGGCGGATCCGTGACGCACGGCGCTCACGAGCGCCTCGCCGGAGTCTGCTCCGGCGACGTGCGCGTGCAGGTATCCGGCGAGCGAGCTGTCGCCCGCGCCCACCGTCGAGCGCACGCGCACGTTCGGCGGGATCGTGGCGTGCTGCACGCCCGAGGCATCGACGAGGAGGGCGCCGGCACCGCCGAGCGTGACGAGCGCCGAGCCCGCCTTCGACGGCACGATGGCGCGCGCCGCGGCCGCGACCTCCCCCGGATCCGACGTCACGGCGACGCCGGCGAGCTCGGCGAGCTCGGTCTCGTTCGGTTTGATGAGGTCGGGGCTCCCGTGCGCGACGGTGTGCGTCAGCACGGCACCGGAGGCGTCGACCGCGATGAGCGGCGGGGTCCCGAGCCGCGCCCGCACGGCCGTGATCACGCGCACGTAGAAGTCCTCGCCCGCTCCGGGCGGCAGGGATCCGCACAGCGCGAGCCACGACGCGCCCTCGCTCGCCGCTACGACGGCGTCGATGAGCGCGTCGGCGGCGTGCCCGCTCAGCTGCGGCCCCGGAAGGTTGAGCTTCGTCGTCTCGCCGAGCGGATCGGTGATCGTGAGGTTCGCCCGCGCGTGGCCGGTGATCGGCACGACGACCCGCTCGACGCCCGCGAGCAGGGCCGCGTACGGATCCGTCGGATCCAGCGGCAGCACGGCGCGCACCTCATCGCCCGCCGCGGCGAGCACGCGCGCGACGTTCACGCCCTTGCCCGCGGCGTCTTCGCGGATCGAGGTCGCGGGCTGCACGTCGCCCACCGCGAGCGGTTCGGGAAGCGAGACGGTGCGGTCGAGCGCCGGGTTCATGGTGAGCGTGACGATCATGCGACCCACACCTCCACATCGTCGGCGGCGAGCGCCGCGGCCAGATCGGTCTCGGGGCGGGCGTCGGTGACGAGCACGTCGATCTCGCTGAGCCGGGCGAAGCGGGTGAGCGACTCGTCGCCGAGCTTCGAGGAGTCGACGACCGCGATCACCCGGCGGGCGGAGGCGACCATCGCTCGCTTGACGGCCGCCTCTTCGGCGTCGGGCGTGCTGAGCCCGAACTCGGCCGACAGCGCGTTCGCGCCGATGAAGGCGACGTCGGGCCGCAGCGCATCGATCTGACGCACCGTGTCGATGCCGACGGCGGCGCCCGTCACGCTGCGCACGCGGCCGCCGAGGATCGACAGGTCGATGCCGTCACGGCCCGCGAGCGCGGCGGCGTGCGAGACGGCGTTCGTCACGATCGTCGTGCGGCCGCCGCCGACGCGCTCGAGCAGCGGACCCGTGAGCGCCCCGGTCGTGGTGCCGGCATCGAGCAGAACGGATCCGGTGAAGCGCGCCGGCAGCGCGCGCACCGCGCACTCGGCGATCCGGCGCTTCTCGGCGCCGCGATGCGCGAGCCGCTCGCCCACGCCGCGCTCGACGAGGCTCGCACGGTTCGCCGCGATGGCGCCGCCGTGCACGCGGCGGAGCGCACCCGATTCCTCGAGCACCTGCAGGTCGCGCCGCACGGTCTCGGTCGTGATGTCGAACTGCGCGGCGAGCTCGCGCACGGAGACCCGCCCCGCATCGCGGACGGCGCGCGCGATGAGATCCAGCCGCTCTGCCTGATACATAACCCAGACATTACAACATGAACAAAAGTAAAACAACATCAAAACGCAGAAGAATGCCCTCCGCCGCGGGGCGGAGGGCATTCGGCGGAACGCGGCTCAGCTGAGGCCGGAGTACGCGTGCAGCCCGTCGAAGAACATGTTCACGATCGTGAAGTTGAACAGCACGGCCGCGAAGCCGACGATCGCGAGCCATGCCGAGCGCACACCGCGCCAGCCGCGCGTCGCGCGAGCGTGGATGTACCCCGCGTAGAGCACCCAGATGATGAAGGTCCAGACCTCCTTGGTGTCGAAGCCCCAGTACCTGCCCCAGGCGTCCTGCGCCCAGATCGCGCCCGCGATGAGCGTGAAGGTCCAGAGGATGAATCCGATGATGGCCACGCGGTACGCGAGCGACTCCAGGTGCTCGGCGTCGGGGATCGTGCGCAGCAGGGTCTTGCGCTCCGCGCGATCCGGATCTTCGCGCACCATGCGCTCGCGTCGCGTCTGCATGAGCTGCAGCACGCTGAGCGCGAAGGCGAGCGCGAGGAACGCCGTCGCGAGCGAGGCGACGAACACGTGGATGACGAGCCACGTCGACTTCAGCGGATCCGACAGGGGGGTGATCTGCACATAGATCGCCGGAAGCGACGCGGCGCCCAGCAGAACCGTCACCAGGCCGGTCATGAAGGCGCCCACGTACCGCAGGTCCTTCCAGAACAGCACCACGAGATACACGGCCGTGAACAGCATGGTCGACGTCATCGCGAACTCGTACATGTTCGACCACGGCACGCGCCCGGCGCCGATGCCGCGCAGCACGGTGGCGGCGAGGTGCAGCAGGAACGCGATCCAGGTCAGGGTGGTCGCGATGCGGCCCATGACGTTGTTCGTGTGCGGCACGGACACCGTCTGATCGACCGCCGGCCCGCTCGGCGCCCCCGCCATGACGAGCTCGCGATCCTTCTGCCGGATCGACTCATCCGATCGTTTGGCGAGGTCGACCGCGTAGCAGACGAACGCCAGCGCGTAGACGGCGATCGCCGTCCAGAGCGAGATGACGGACCATGTGTCGTACATGAGTGCATTGACGGAGGGCATGATATCGATTCTAAGAAGTCAGATCGGACAGGTGGGCGTCGGCGAGATCGTCGACGGCGCGACGGATCGCCGGATCCTCGCCGCGCGCGAGGCCGGCGTATTCGATGCGCACGCCGTCGCCGTCGGGCGTGACCTTCACCCACACGCGGCGTCGGGGAACGAGCAGTGCCGTGATGAGGCCCGCCACGATGAGCACGGCGAAGCCCAGCACCCACACCTTCGACGCATCGTGGTGCACCTGCAGCGAGACGAAGCGCTTGACCGACTCGGTCATGCCGATCTCCGAGGTGTCGGCCTCCTCGGGGGTCTCATCTTCGAAGGTGATGGATCCGCGATCGCCGGGGAGTTCGACGGTGTCGCCGGGGGCGAGCTCGAGCGAGGTGAGCTCGGAGTCGGGGCCGGCGATCTCCTCCATGCCGCTCGGGTCGAGCGTGTAAACCGATCGCGGCGTGCCGTCGTCGATGCCGAGGTCGCCGACGTACGCGCGGAACGTCAGCACCGGGTTGTAGAGGTCGGCGAATCCCGACGTGTACGCGCCGGTGTCGAGCTCGACCTGGGTCGGATAGAAGAACCCGATCAGACCGAGCTGCTGCTCGAGGCCGTCGGGCACCTTCACCACACCGGTCGAGGTGAGGGTGTTGTCGGTTCCCGGCAGGAACGGCACCGAATCGCGGAAGACGACCTCACCGTCCGGATCCCGAACCGTGATCGTCGGCGCATAGCCGTTGCCGAGCAGATAGATCGAGTCGTTGTAGAGGTCGAGCGGGTGGTTCACCCGCACGGTGCCGTCCGTGGCCGACCCATCGGGCTCCCGTACCGTGACGTTGGCCTGGAAGTCGCCCGCCTGGCCCGCGCCGTTCTCGCCGAACGGAACATACGACACGTCGAACGAGTCGAGCGTCACGGCGTACGGCTCGAGCGCTTCGTCGGAGACGAGGCGGCCCTTGTTCATCGACGAGTAGTTGATGAGCGAGTTGACGAACGTCGACCCCTCGACGATGACCGACTGCCCCGTGTACGCGAACTGGCCGCCGAGGCCGACGCACACGAGGATGCCGACGAGCGCCGCGTGGAAGACGAGGTTGCCGGTCTCGCGCAGGTATCCGCGCTCGGCCGACACCGAGAGGGATCCGCGCGAGTCGTACCGCTCGATGCGGTACCCCTGCCGTCGGAGGCGCTTCTCGGCGGCCTCGATCGCCGCCTGCGGATCCGCCTGGGCGCGCTCTTCGCGGAAGTCGGCGAGACGGCTCAACCGGGCCGGCGTGCGCGGCGGGCGGGCCCGCAGCGCCTTCAGGTGGTGCTTCGTGCGGGGCAGGATGCAGCCGACGAGCGAAACGAACAGCAGGATGTAGATGGCCGAGAACCACACCGACGTGTACACGTCGAACAGCTGGAACCACTCGGCGACCGGGAAGGCATCGGGATTGTCCGTCTCCCACTGCGTCACGCCGTTCGGGTCGGCGGAGCGCTGCGGGAAGATCGACCCCGGGATCGCGGCGACGGCGAGCAGCAGCAGCAGCACGATCGCCGTGCGCATGCTCGTGAGCTGTCGCCATCCCCAGCGCAGCCAGCCGACGATGCCGAGCTTCGGCTGCTGCACCGCTGATTCGACGCTGTCGTAATGATCGCTCGGCCGCTTCGGATCCGACGCATCCGACTCAGATGGGGAGTTCGACACTGCCGATCACCCCCTGAAGACTCGACATGATCGCGCTCCAGATCCCGGTCACCATGAGCAGTCCGAGGAGGATCAGCAGGGAGCCGCCGATGATGTTGACGGTGCGCACGTGGCGGCGCATGAAGGACAAGGATTTCGTCGCCCAGCCGAGGCCGAGCGCGACGATGAGGAAGGGGATGCCGAGCCCCAGCGAGTACGTGAGGCCGAGCAGCGCAGCGCGCCACACGTCACCGGTGTTCCACGAGAGGCTCATGATGACGGCGAGGGTGGGGCCGATGCAGGGCGCCCATCCGACGCCGAGCGCGAGGCCGAGCAGCGGCGCCCCGACGAGGCCGAGGTTCGAGTTCAGGGCCGGCTTGGCCTGACGCTGCATGAAGCCGAACAGCCCGAGGAACACCAGTCCCATCACGATGATGATGACGCCGAGCACGCGCGTGATGATGTCGTTGTACCGCAGGAAGAAGATCCCGAGCCCGCCCGAGAAGATGTTCATCGCCATGAAAACGACGGTGAACCCCGCGATGAACAGCAGCACGCCGATCACGAGGCGCCCGCGCGGAGCGAGCTCGCCCTGGTTCTCGCGCGGCATCACCGTGCCGGAGATGTACCCGAGGTAGCCCGGCACGAGGGGCAGCACGCACGGCGACAGGAACGACAGCAGACCCGCGGCGAGCGCGATCGGAAGCGCGATCCAGAGGGATCCCGCGCCGACGAGGTCCGGGAGGCTCACACCGACTCGTCGAGGGTGTCGCTGACGAGGGTGTCGAGGATCGACGCGCCTTCGAGCTTGCCGATGATGCGTGCGGCCACGCGGCCCTCCCGGTCGAGCACGAGGGTGATGGGCGTCGACTGCAGCGGCGTCGCCGCGGCGAACGCGAGCTTGACCGCGCCGCTCTCGGCATCGATGATGCTCGGGTAGCTCACGCCGTACGTCTCCGCGAATGCGCGGGCGGCCTCGGGCTGATCCTCGGTGTTGATGCCCACGAACGACACGTCGTCGTCCTGATGCTTCTGCCAGACCGACTCGAGGTCGCCGGCTTCCGCGCGGCACGGCGCGCACGAGGCGTACCAGAAGTTCACCACGGTGACATCGCCCGCGACGTCGTCGCTCGACAGGTCGTCGCCGGCCTCGGTCATGCCCGCCCATTCGACGGGCTCGCCGCGCTGGTCGGGCGCGATCTCCTGCACCTGGAACTCACCGGCGATGTAGCCCTTGTTGTCTCCCGCCAGATACTGCTCGGCGACGGGATCGTTCGAACAGGCCGCGAGCGTCGCGGCGAGAGCCGTGACCGACGCGAGGGCGGCGATGCGGCGGATCAACGAGGTCGAGGGCACGACCCCAATTCTACGCGCTGTAGTAGGAGGAGCCTGAGTGCACCTCAGGACCGCTGTTTCGCGCGGATCCGAACCACGAGCGCGACGATCGCGCGCCAGCCGACGAGGAAGGCGCCGAGCACGAACGCCGTGACGAGGAAGAACGACCATGCGAACCCGCCGCCCGTCGCCACCCGCAGCGCCATCCCCGCGACGACGGCGAGGATCCAGATCACGAGGCCCGAGCGCACGGGCTTCGCCGGGGCCCTCCAGGCGCGGCTCGCGAGCCACCCGATCGCGGCGCCGGCGACGAAGGGCCAGGCGACGATGACGAGGCCCGGCAGGATCGATCCGTGATGGTTCGCCATGCCGATCGCCGCGAACACGATGATCAGCACGAGGTCGATGGCGGCGGCGAGGATCCCGGGGAAGCGGCGCATGCGTCCACGGTAGCGACCCGGTCCCGCACCGAGGCTGACCGCGGCGGGCAGGCGGTAGCGTGAGGGCATGCCTGCCGAGCGTCTGCACCTCGTCCGTCACGGAGAGGTCCACAACCCCGATCGCGTGCTCTACGAGCGGATCCCGGGCTTCGGCCTCAGCGAGGCCGGCCGCGCCATGACGCGCGCCGCAGCGGCGCACGTCGCGGCGCTCGGACGCCCGGTCACGCGCCTCGTCTGCTCGCCGCTGCAGCGCGCACGGGAATCGGCCGAGCCCTTCGCGACCGAGTTCGGTCTCACCCCCGTGATCGACGAGCGGGTGATCGAGCCCTGGAACGCCTTCGCGGGCAAGCGCATGAAGAGGGCGATGCTCAATCCTCTGAACTGGCGCCTGCTGATCGATCCGTCCGTGCCGAGCTGGGGCGAGCCGTTCGCCTCCATCGCCGAGCGCATGACCGAGGCCATGGCCGCCGCCTGGGACGAGGCCTCGTCGGGCGACGCCGTGATCGTCTCGCACCAGGCCGCGATCTGGACGGCCCGCCTCGCCGTCGCGGGCGAGAAGCTGGCGCACTCCCCCACCACGAGGCGCTGCGCGCTCTCGAGCGTGACGAGCTTCGAGCGGCGCGACGACGGATCCTTCGTCGAGGTCGCCTACGCGGAGCCCGCGTCCGCGGGAGTGGACCTCGGCGCGGTGTAGCGCAGCGCCCGATCCCGAGCGTCAGTCTGCGGAAGGGACCTCGCCGACGCGGCGCTTGGTGATCGCCGTCTCCACCGCGATGAGGACGAGCACGGCGGCCGCGCCCCCGACCGCGAGCAGGATCGGCATGAGCGGATCCGTCGGGGCGAGCAGAGCTCCATGGCCGTCCTCACTTCCCGCGCCGCCCTGCCACGGCCAGAGCGCGCGCAGAGACCCGAGCATGAGACCGGCCATGACGAGCAGCGTCATGCGCCGATGCTTGTCGAGCAGCACACGGATCACGCGCACGACCGTGAACAGACCGATGAGTGCACCGACCGCGAAGATCCCGATGTATGCGAGATCGCGCTCGTCGACCGCCTGCAGCGTCGGCGAGTAGAGCCCGACGGCGAGGAGGAAGAAGGATCCCGAGATGCCGGGCACGACGAGCGCGCACACCGCGACCGCCGCCGCGACGAAGACGAAGACCGGGTGAGGGCTGTCGATCGACCCGCTGCTGGCGAAGCCGACGAGGAAGAACGCAGCAGCGGCGGCGACGATGAACGAGACGATATCGATCGCGAGGTTCGTGCGCTTCGGGAGCAGTCGGAACGGAACGACGAGGCTCGCGGCGACGAGGCCGAAGAACAGCCCGCGCGCATTCTCAGGGTTCGACGCGACGAGATGCTCGACCGTGCCTGCCGCGAAGAGGATGGCGCATGCCATACCGACCAGAAGCGGAACCACGAGCCACCAGTCGACGTCAGAGATCCGCCTGCGGAACCCCGCTGCGCGATCAGGGCCGACGATGAGCGTCTTGAAGGCTCCGCCCAGCGAGCCGGCTGCTTCCAGCGCACGCTCGTACACCCCGGTGACGAGCGCGATCGTGCCGCCTGAGACACCGGGGACGAGTTCGGCCATCCCGATGAGGAAGCCGCGCAGGGCGTTCCACGGTGTATGGATCGGGCGGGCGGTATCGCTCACATCATCTCGCTTTCATCGGCCGGCGCCGTGCGCGCCTGAGCAGACTCTACCGGCGGGACATCCGCCGATCGCTGGGGAATTCCCCCAGCTTCGCGTGCCGTTTCCTCCACACGTATGTGTCAGGGCGCCCGCCTACCCTGGACCGAGTGACGAATTCGAGCGGATATCTCCCCACCCGGTCGCTTCCGCGCGTGAAACCCCAGTTCGCCCTCTGGCCGGCGCTGCGGTCGGTCCGAGCGCCGCAGGACGCGTGGTACCTGAGGTCGGCCGGCCTGATCACGTCGGCCGTGATCGCGCTGTCGGTGCTGTTCGCGTTCGACCGCCTCGATCTCGGCGCGTACACGATGGCCGGATCGATGACGGCGCTGTTCTCGCACGCGCTGCCGTACCGCCGTCGCGCCATCACGCTCGGCGGATTCATCCTCATGCTCACGCTCGGCTGCGCGATCTCGATGACGACGGCGGCCGCCACCGAGAACATGCTGTGGCGCATCCTCGTCGCCTGCCTGCTCGCCGCGATCATCAAGGTCGCCCACGACGCCTCGAACGTCGGCATGCCGCCGGCCGTGATCCCGATCTTCCTCGTGACCGCCCTCGCGTTCACGCCGCAGACGTGGCAGGATCTGCCCCTGCACATCGCGCTCGTCGCGGGCGCGGGCGCCGTCTCGTGGTGCGTGTCGCTGGCGCCCGGCCTCGTTCGGCGCGACGGCCCGGAGCGGCGCGCCGTGGCCGCGGCGATGCGCGCGACGGTCGCCGTGGGAACGGATCCGCAGGACGCGGCCGCCCGCGACGCCCTCGCCGCCGCGATCACCGCCGCCCGGCGCACGCTGGCCTTCGCGCACGGCGCCGACCGCTCCGCGCTCGAGGCGCACGTCGTCGCGTGCGAGCGGATCCTCGTCGATCCGTCGCTCTCGTCGCCGGACAATGCGCGCGCGAACGCCCAGCGGATCCTGCGGTCGCGCACCGCGATCCCGGAACCGCCGCTCACCGATGCCGAGCGCGCGCAGATCCGCGGCACGCACCTCGCGCAGGACGCGCCCCGCGCCTTCTCCGCGCGCCACCCGATCCTCGCGGCGTTCCGCCCGAACTCCCCCTCCGCGCCGTTCTTCTGGCGCGTGCTGATCGGCTGCCTCGTCTCGGCGCTGGCCTCGTGGGCCCTCGGCGGCGACCGGCCGTTCTGGGCCATCACCGCCGCCGGCGTCATCGTGCAGCCGAACCTGCTGCTCACCTGGCGGAAGGCCCCGCCCCGCGCGCTCGGGGCGCTCGTCGGTGTGTGGCTGTTCGCGCTGATCGCCCCGATCGCGCACATCGATCTCCTCGTTGCGGCGGTGATGATCCTCGTGCTGAACACGCTCACCGAGGCGTTCATCGCGCGCAACTACTTCATCGCGCAGGTGTTCGTGACGCCGCTCGCCCTGCTGATGAGCCAGTTCGGCGGCCCGCTGCCTTCGGGCGAGCTGATCCTCGAGCGTTCCGTCGACACGGTGCTCGGCGTGGTCGCCGGTCTGCTCGCGGCCTTCGTGATCCGCAACGGGCACCTCCGGCGGCACGCCAAGGCGGCCGTCGTGCGCCTCGAGCACGCATCGCGGATCCCCGATGAACCCGATGCCGACGAGGTGCAGCGCACGCGCAGTGAGATCATCGCCGCGCTCGCGGCCGTCGCCGCCGCCGTGCGCACCGCCGACAACGAGTGGTGGACGCACCGGGTCGATGAGACGCGGGTCATCGCCGCTCAGAAGAAGGCGCACGAGGCGCTCGCCCGCCTGGGATAGTTCAGCCGGCACGATTAGGATCATCTGGATACCCCGTCCCCTCATCAGAAGGATCTTGAAGTGCTGCGCACCCACAAGGCCGGCTCACTCCGAGCCGAGCACATCGGTCAGACCGTCACCCTCACCGGTTGGGTCGATCGTCGCCGTGATCACGGTGGAGTGGCCTTCATCGATCTGCGCGATGCCTCGGGCATCTCGCAGGTGGTCATCCGCGACGAAGAGACGGCGCACCCGCTGCGCAGCGAGTTCGTTCTGAAGGTGACCGGCGAGGTGTCGCGGCGCCCCGACGGCAACGCGAACGAGAACCTGCCCACGGGCGACATCGAGGTCATCGCGAACGACGTCGAGGTGCTGAACGAATCGGCGCCGCTGCCGTTCCAGGTGTCGACCGCGCTCGACGGCCAGGAGACCGTCGGCGAGGAGGCGCGCCTCAAGCACCGCTACCTCGACCTGCGGCGTCCGGCCCCGTCGAAGGCGATCCGACTGCGCTCGGAGGCCAGCCGCGTCGCGCGCCGCGTGCTCGATGAGAACGAATTCCTCGAGGTCGAGACCCCGACCCTCACGCGGTCGACGCCCGAGGGTGCGCGCGACTTCGTGGTGCCGGCGCGCCTGAGCCCCGGATCCTGGTATGCGCTTCCGCAGTCGCCGCAGCTGTTCAAGCAGCTGCTCATGGTCGGCGGCGTCGAGCGCTACTACCAGCTCGCCCGCAGCTACCGCGACGAAGACTTCCGCGCCGACCGCCAGCCCGAGTTCACGCAGCTCGACATCGAGATGAGCTTCGTCGACCAGGAAGACGTCATCGCGCTCGGCGAGCAGCTCGTCTCCGAGCTCTGGAAGCTCATCGACGTCGAGGTTCCGACCCCGATCGAGCGGATCACCTTCGCCGACGCGATGCGTCTGTACGGATCCGACAAGCCCGACCTGCGCTTCGGCAACCCGATCGTCGAGCTGGCGTCGTACTTCTCGGAGACCACGTTCCGCGTGTTCCAGCAGGAGTACGTCGGATCCGTCGTGATGACGGGCGGCGCCTCGCTCCCCCGCCGTCAGTTCGACGCCTGGCAGGACTGGGCCAAGTCGCGCGGCGCCAAGGGCCTCGCGTACGTCACGTTCGCCGAGGACGGCACGCTCGGCGGCCCGGTCGCGAAGAACCTCTCCGACGCTGAGCGCGACGGCCTCGCCGCCGCGACGGGCGCGAAGCCGGGCGACGCGGTGTTCTTCGCCGCAGGATCCACATCGGACGCACGTGCGCTGCTCGGCGCGGCCCGCGTCGAGATCGCGAAGCAGACCGGCGAGATCAACGACAAGGACTGGGCGTTCGTGTGGGTCGTCGACGCACCGATGTTCAAGCCCACGGGCGAGGACCCCGACGACGTCGACCTCGGCCACTCCGCGTGGACGGCCGTGCACCACGCGTTCACGTCGCCGAAGCCCGAGCACCTCGACACGTTCGATAAGGATCCGGGCGGTGCGCTCAGCTACGCCTACGACATCGTCTGCAACGGCGTCGAGATGGGCGGCGGCTCGATCCGCATCCACCGCCGCGACGTGCAGGAGCGCGTGTTCGACGTCATGGGGATCGGCGAGGAGGAGGCCCAGGAGAAGTTCGGCTTCCTGCTCGATGCCTTCGCCTTCGGCGCCCCGCCGCACGGCGGCATCGCGCTCGGCTGGGACCGCACGGTCTCACTGCTCGCGGGCGTCGACTCGATCCGCGAGGTCATCGCCTTCCCGAAGACCGGCAACGGCTTCGACCCGCTGACCGCCGCCCCGGCCCCGATCACGCCGGAGCAGCGCGCCGAGGCGGGCGTCGACTTCATTCCCGAAGAGGACTGAGCCCCGGTCATACGAATGCGCCCCGCTTCCTCGAGCGGGGCGCATTCGTGTGTTCGGAAGGAGATATCGCCTCCGAACCCCGCGGGTCCGCGTTCGGCTCCGGAGCGAGCGCACGTCTGCTTCCGAGCATCACCCGGCCTGGCGGCCGGCGGCGCGTCCCGAGAAGAGGCAGCCGCCGAGGAAGGTGCCCTCGAGGGCGTTGTAGCCCATCATTCCGCCGCCGCCGAAGCCCGCGACCTCGCCCGCGGCGTAGAGCCCCTCGATGACCTCGCCCGACGGCGTCAGGCACCGGCCCGCGAGGTCGGTCTCGAGGCCGCCGAGCGTCTTGCGCGACAGCACGTGCAGCTTGACCGCGATGAGCGGGCCGGCATCGGGATCCAGGATCCGGTGGGGAGAGGCGACCCGCAGCAGCCGGTCGCCGAGGAACTTCCGCGCCCCACGGATCGCCGTGACCTGCGCGTCCTTGCCGAACTCGTTCGCGATCGCGCGATCGCGCTGCTCGATCGTGGCGCGGATCTCCGCCGGATCGAGCGCCACCTCGCCCCGCGCGTTCATGCCCGCGACGAGCCCCTCCACCGTGTCGGCCACGACGAAGTCATCGCCGTGCTCCTTGAACGCCTCGACGGGGCCGGGAGCACCGGATCCGAGGCGCTTCGCGAGCAGGCGTACGTCGCGGCCCGTGAGGTCGGGGTTCTGCTCGGACCCCGACAGCGCGAACTCCTTCTCGATGATCTTCTGCGTCAGCACGAACCACGAGTAGTCGTAACCGGTCGTTCGCAGGTGCGTCAGCGTTCCGAGCGTGTCGAAGCCCGGGAAGCACGGCGCGGGGAGCCGTGCGCCGGTGGCGTCGAGCCAGAGCGAGCTCGGTCCGGGAAGGATGCGGATGCCGTGGTCGTCCCACACCGGATCCCAGTTGCGGATGCCCTCGACGTAATGCCACATGCGATCGGGGTTGATCACGTTCGCGCCCGAATCTCGGGCGATGCCGAGCATGCGCCCGTCGACGTGCGCGGGAACGCCCGAGACCATGTGCGCGGGCGGCGTGCCCAGGCGGGCGGGCCAGGCCTTGCGCACGAGATCGTGATTTCCGCCGATGCCGCCCGAGGTGACGATCACGGCGGATCCGCGCAGCTCGAATTCGCCCGTGACCTCGCGGTTCGTGGCGCGTCCGCGGGGTGCGACATCGGGCGCGAGAACGGATCCGGACACTCCCGTCACCGCGCCGTCGTGCGAGAGCAGGCCGTCGACGCGGTAGCGGAAGCGCATGAGGATGCGTCCCGTCTCGACGTGTGCGCGCACGCGGCGCTCGAACGGTTCGACCACGCCCGGCCCCGTTCCCCACGTGATGTGGAAGCGCGGCACGGAGTTGCCGTGGCCGCCCGCGCGCCCGTCGCCGCGCTCGGCCCACCCGACCACGGGGAAGATGCGGTGCCCCATCTGGTGCAGCCACGACCGCTTCTCCCCCGCCGCGAAGTCGAGGTACGCCTCGGCCCAGGCCCGCGGCCAGCGGTCCTCGGCGCGATCGAACTGCGCGCTGCCGAACCAGTCCTGTCGGGCGAGCTCGAGCGAGTCCTTCACACCGAGGCGGCGCTGCTCGGGGCTGTCGATCAGGAACAGCCCGCCGAAGCTCCACCAGGCCTGCGCGCCGAGCGACTGCTCGCCCTCCTGATCGACGAGGATGACGCGCTTGCCTCGGTCGGCGGCCTCCGCTGCGGCGACGAGACCGGCGAGCCCCGCGCCGACGACGATGACATCAGTGTCCATGTCTCGACCGTACGACGTCCGCACCCTCTACGCTGGAGCCATGATCCGCCACATCGTGATGTTCGGCGTCGACGCCGCCGACGACCAAGACCGCAACGACAAGATCACCGAGGCCGCGGTGCGGCTCGAGAAGCTGGTCGGCGTCGTGCCGGGCCTGCGGTCGATGACGGTCAGTGCGAACGGCGTCGACCTCGAGGGCAACTACGACTTCGCGCTCGTCGCCGATCTCGATGATGCCGAGGCCCTCTCGGTGTACGCGACGCATCCCGCACACCTCGAGGTCTCGGCATTCATCGGCACGTTCAAGAACGCGCGCGCCGCGATCGACATCGAGCTCTAAGCCGTCGCGATCACCTCGCGCGCGAAGCGCTGCACGTTCTCGCGGAACGCGATGATGCGCGCCCGACGCGCCGCCTCGACGTCGAAGCCGAGGTAGGCCGTTCGCGGTGTCGCTCGGGCATTGCGGTTGCATTCGAACTGCGCGCACACGTAGGTGCCGACCGTGTCACCGCGGCGGCCGGCCGCGCCGGCGCGCTTGGTGCTGAACATCACGACATCGTTGGGGAGCGTGACATCGGCGCACCACACGCACTGCGCGCGGTGGCGCGGCGTCTGCTCGGCCTGTCGCATGCGGAACCCCACGGGCTCGTCATCGACGAGCGTGACGACGTAGCCGACGAGCGGCATCTTCGGATCGCGCCAGCCGAGATAGTCGATCGCGTCCCACGGAACCGCGTCGAGATCGGGAAGCGCGACGGCTTTGCGTTCGCGGAGGGAGACGTTGGTGAATGCGGCCCGGATCTGGGCTGCGTCGAGAGTGCGCATGGCGAAGTATTCGCTTTCGTGACAGAGAGATGAGGGAAGGTCACCGCGGAATGCGGCGGATGAGGGCACGGCTCACCGGGCCATCGACGCGGGGCGCGTCGACGACCTCCCCACTGCCCGAAGGGCGCTCTCGGAAATCACGGGCTCGAGTATACGCGCGGCGACCGGATCCTACGACCCCGATCGCGTGAGCGCCGCGGCGAGCCGATCCTGCGACACGCGCCAGTGCCCGTGGAGCTGCCCGTCGATCAGCACGACCGGAATCTTCTCCCACCACTTCTCGTACAGCGCCGGGTCGTCGGTGATCGACCGTTCGGTCACCTCGACGTCGTCGGCAATGGCCGAGGGAAGGCCCGCGAGCGTGGTGTCGATCACCTCCCGCGCGACATCGCACAGATGGCAGTCGGGCTTCGTGATCAGGGTGAGCTCGCTCACCCTTCCACCTCGTAGCCCGCCTGGATCCATGCATCCGTGCCGCCCGAGACGTTCGTCACGTCGTATCCTCGCGGTTCGAGCGCGAGCGCGACCTGCGCCGAGCGCCCGCCCGATTTGCAGATCACATCGAACTGCTCCGGAAGCTCCTCAAGGCGCCCGCCGATCTCGGACATCGGCACGTTGACCGCGCCGGGGGCGTGGCCGTCGGCGTACTCGTACGCCTCTCGCACATCGATGAGGGGGATGCCTGCTCGCGCCTGCAATTCGGCGACCGTGATCTCCTGCATGCTCCCATTGTCCCACCTGGCGACGCGAAAGCGCCGGCCCGACGAATCGGACCGGCGCTTCGAACGCGTCGCTTACTTCTTGTTGCGACGCTGGTGACGCGTCTTGCGCAGCAGCTTGCGGTGCTTCTTCTTCGCCATGCGCTTGCGGCGCTTCTTGATGACTGAACCCACTTGGAACCTCACTAATCTCGGGCTGGATGCCTGGCACGAACGTGTGCCGACGTCCGAGAACGATCACGGCAGGAAAAAGTGCCTTCGAGCATCTTATCGCATGCTCTGGGCGTGACCTGTCAGCCTGCCTGCGCCTGCCCATCGTCGGGCAGCTGCACGAACTGCGCGACGGCGCTCTCGGGCACACGGTAACTGCGGCCGAAGCGCACGGCGGGGAGCTCGCCCGAATGCACGAGGCGGTAGACCGTCATCTTCGAGACGCGCATGATGTCGGCGACCTCTGCGACGGTGAGGAAC
>DHCFD07801__coassemble_1188_pt1 | contig 26662 bp, 22 predicted proteins | sample DHCFD07801__metabat2_low_PE_023 | metagenome-assembled genome bin DHCFD07801
CCCCCGCCCCGCAGACCCGCAGCCGCCGGCGCCGGAGCGCACCGGTCCCGACGCCGCGCGTCTGCGCGAGGCCGTCGGCCGCGTGCGGACTGAGGTGGGCAAGGCCGTCGTCGGTCAGGACGGCGCGGTCAGCGGCCTGCTGATCGCCCTGCTCGCGCGCGGACATGCGCTGATCGAGGGCGTGCCCGGCGTCGCGAAGACGCTGCTGGTGCGCAGCTTCAGCAAGGCGCTCGGCCTCGACACGAAGCGCGTGCAGTTCACCCCCGATCTCATGCCGGGCGACGTGTCGGGCTCGCTCATCTACGACGCGAAGAGCGGCGAGTTCGAGTTCCGCGAGGGACCGGTGTTCACCAACGTGCTGCTCGCCGACGAGATCAACCGCACGCCGCCGAAGACGCAGTCGGCCCTGCTCGAGGCGATGGAGGAGCGCCAGGTGTCGAGCGACGGCGTCACGCGCGCCCTTCCCGAGCCCTTCCTCGTCGCCGCGACGCAGAACCCCATCGAGCACGAAGGCACCTACCAGCTGCCCGAGGCCCAGCTCGACCGATTCCTCGTGAAGCTCACGATCCGCGTGCCCGAGCGCGATGCCGAGGTCGACGTGCTGCGCCGCCATGCCGCCGGGTTCACGCCGCGCGACCTCGACCGGATCGAGCAGGCCGTGACGCCCGAGGAGATCCGCGACGCGCAGGACTCGGTCGACGGGATCACGGCGACCGAGGACGTGCTCGCCTACATCGTCGATCTCGCACGCGCCACGCGCGCCGCCGCCTCGGTGGAGGTGGGCGCGAGCCCGCGCGCCGCGACGGCGCTGCTCGCCGCGTCGAAGGCCTGGGCGTGGCTCGGCGGCTACCCGGCGATCACCCCCGACCACGTGCAGGCGATGCTGACGCCGGTCTGGCGCCACCGCATCCAGCTGCGGCCCGATGCCGAGATCGAGGGCGTGTCGGTCGACGCGGTGCTCGCCTCGGTGCTGCGGCAGACGCCCGTCCCGCGCTGAGCCGTGTACGTCACCGGCCGGTTCCCCCTGCTCGTCGCCGTCGGCGTCGTGCCCGTCGTGCTGCTCAGCGCGGCCGGCTTCAGCGCGTGGACGGTGCTCGGCGCGTGGCTGCTGCTCGTCGCCGCGATCGTCGCGGTCGACCTCGCGGCGGCGCCGGCGCCCGGCACGATCCGGATCTCGCGCGACGTGCCGGCACGAGCGAAGATCGGAGACGTCGTGCCGACGCGCCTGCAGCTGATCAACACCGGCGAGCGCACGGTTCGGGCGCGCGTTCGCGACGCCTGGCAGCCGACGGCGGGCGCTCCGTCGGAGCGCCCGCGCACCGCGATCCCTCCCCGCGAGTCCCGCACGCTCACGGTCGAGCTCCGGCCCCGCCGACGCGGCGCGCTGCGCAGCGAGTTCGTCACGCTGCGCGTGCTCGGCCCGCTCGGCTTCGCGGGCCGCCAGCGCTCGCTCACCGCCCCGGGCACCGTGCGGATCCTGCCACCCTTCCGCGCCCGGCGCCATCTGGCGAGCCGCGTGCAGCGGCTCCGCGAGCTCGACGGGTCCACCTCGCTGCAGGTGCGCGGGCAGGGCACCGAGTTCGATTCGCTGCGCGAGTACGTGCGCGGCGACGACGTGCGCTCGATCGACTGGCGGGCGACGGCCCGCAGCACCTCGACGATGCTGCGCACGTGGCGGCCCGAGCGCGATCGGCACGTGACGATCCTCATCGACACCGGGCGCACCGCGGCTGCGCGCGTGGGCGACGAGACGCGGCTCGATGCGGCCTTCGAGGCGGCGATGCTGCTCGCGGCGCTCGCGAATCGCGCGGGCGACCACGTGCACGTTCTGGCATACGACCGCGTCGTGAGGGCGCGCGTGACGGGGGTCAGCGGGCCGCGCCTGCTGCCCGAGATGTCCGACGCGCTCGCGCCGGTCGAGGCCCAGCTGATCGACACCGATTGGGACCATGCCCTCGGCGAGGCGCGGCGCCTGGCCCGTCGGCCGAGCCTCGTCGTGATCCTGACGGCGCAGGAGTCGCTGTCGAGCTCTCGCGATTTCCTGACGCGGCTGCAGGCGCTGCCGAGCGCATCGACCACGGTGCTCGTCGGCACTGTCACCGACGCCGCGCTCAACGAGACGGCGCGGTCGGACGGATCGGTCACCGATCTCTACCGCGCCGCATCCGCCGAGGCGACGGTGCGCGACGCCGAGATCGTCGCCCATGCGATGCGCCGCGCGGGCGCCGAGGCGCTGTCCGACACTCCCGAGGGCCTCCCGCCGCGCATCGCCGACCGCTACCTCGCGCTGAAGAAGGCCGGGAAGCTCTAGGCCCGCCGCCTCACTCCGACAGGATCCGTCCGGTCAGGCGGCGGGCCGCATCGCGCTCCAGCAGCACGACCTGTCCGTTGAGGATCCGCGGGCACGGGCTGCCGGTGAGCTCCTCCACGGCGGCCCGCAGCAGCGTGCCGTGCGAGACGATGATGCAGTCTGCGCCGCCGCGTTCCGCGTCGGCGAGCGCTCGGATCGCACGACGGATCACCCGGCCCATCGGCTCCGCATCGGGGTAGTCGGCATCGGGCCAGCGCTCATGCGCTTCGCACACCGGCATCCCCTCGGCCTCGCCGTAATCGCGTTCGACGAACCGCTCGTCCCGCACCAGGTCGACCCCGTCGAGGCGATCGGCGATGAGCTCCGCGGTCTCCGACGCGCGCGCAAGCGGCGACGACACGATCCGATGCCACTGCGCGCGCGACAGCAGGTCGGCCGCTGCGGATGCCTGGGCGCGGCCGTGCGCATCCAGTGGAACGTCGCTGCGGCCCTGCATCAGCCGAGCGAGGTTCCACGCCGTGCGACCGTGCCTCACGAGCGCCACGGTCATGCGAGGCTGACCTCGCGTCGGCGCTCGGGCGCATCGTCTCCGACGGCGGCGCCGAGCGCGGCATCGACCGCGCCCGCGCCGACGCCCGGCCCGTCCGAGTATACGAGCGCGGCACCGACGGACACGCGCATCGGCTCTCCCACGCGCGGCCGTGTCCCGCGCGTGCGTGCGCGCAGCGGGATGCCCGCCCAGTCGAGCATGAGGTCGCTGCCCTCCGGGGTGAACAGCGCGGAGCGCACGACCGCGTCGCCGTCGGCCGCGGGGGCGACCACGATCTCCGCGGGGAGAAGCGCGGCCTGCGCCGGTCCCGATGCCGGCATCGCGGCGTCGCGGCTCAGGCGGAGCGGGTGCCCGTGCGCGCGGAAGCCCGCGGCATCGACCTCACCGGGGATCAGCGTCGCGTCGGTCAGGAACCGTGCGACGAACGCGCTCCCCGGGCGGGTGACCAGCGCATCGGGCGCACCGACCTCCTGGATCCTGCCGGCGTCGAGCACCGCGACGCGGTCTGCCAGACCGAGCGCCTCGGAACGGTCGTGCGTGACGTGCACGACCGTCAGCCCGAGCTCGCGCGTGAGTGCGTGCAGCTCGAGCCGCAGATGGTCCCGCAGCGGCTCGTCGAGCGCCGACAGCGCTTCGTCCAGGAGCAGCACTCGCGGACGGGAGACGAGCGCCCGCGCGAGCGCCACGCGTTGCCGCTGGCCGCCCGACAGCGTTGCCGGATCCCGACGCGCACAGCCGTCGAGACCGACCAGCTCGAGCGCAGAAGCCGCCGCTCGCACGCGAGCGTGAACGCTGACATCAGGACGAGCGATGGTCATCGATGGGCCCTCCTCCGAGCGCGGCGCGTCGCTGGCGCGTCGTCGGCCGAAAGCGTACCGCGCCGACGTGACGCGTTCGGCGCCCCGACGAACGCACCGCGGGCGCCGGGCCGGTTGCGATCCGGCCGGGCGCCCGCGGTGACGGGGCTCAGGAGGTCAGGCGATGTCCTGGCGCGCGGTCTCCTTCGAGAACATCGCGGCCGCGGACGACGCGACGCAGAGCACGAGCGTGACGACGCCGATGATGAGCGGCACGTGGTTGCTCGACGGCGGCGCGATGACGGCGAACAGGGAGGGCATGAGCCCCGTGATGAACAGCGCGATGTTCTGCGACAGGGCGAAGCCCGTGACGCGCGACTCGGTGGGGAACATCTCCTGGAAGAAGCTCGCGTAGGTCGCGTTGAACATCTGGTACATGATGCCGAAGACGAGGATCGCCAGGATGAAGGTCAGCGCCACGTTGTGCGCCTGCACGACGAAGAGGTACGGCACCGCGACGATGCCGCCGAGGAGCGGGCCGAAGATCAGGAACGGGCGACGGCCGATCTTGTCGGACGCGAATCCGAACACGGGGATCAGGATGATCGCGACGATGTTCGCCACAACGGGGATCCAGAGGTAGACGTCGGCGTCCATGTTCACGCCGTAGGCCTCCTGGGTGGCGTAGGTCGTGCCGAACACCACGACGGTCGTGCCGATGACGTTCGCGAGCCCCATGCACACGGCACGGAACACGGCGCCGCCGCTGGTGCGGAAGAGCTCGACGATCGGCATCTTGCGGCCCTGCGTCTTGTCCTTGTCGACGAAGATCGGCGTCTCATCGAGCTTCGCGCGGATGACGAGGGCCACGATCACGACGACGGCGCTGAGGAAGAACGGGATGCGCCAGCCCCAGGCCAGCAGGTCCTCGGTCGAGAGGAAGTGCGAGAGCGGGATGAAGCTCGCCTGGGCGAGGATGCTGCCGAACTGCGTGCCCTGCAGCGCGAAGCTCATGAGGAACCCGCGGTTCTCCTTCGACGCGTGCTCGGCGATCATCGTCGTGGCGCCGCCGAGCTCGCCCGACACTGCGAATCCCTGGATCAGCCGCAGCACCACGAGCATGGCGGGCGAGAGCAGGCCGATCTGCGCGTAGCTGGGCAGACAGCCGACGAGGAACGTCGAGATCCCCATCAGGAGCATGGCGAACACGAGCAGCTTCTTGCGGCCGTAGCGATCGCCGAAGTGACCGAGCACGAACGCCCCGAGGGGACGTGCGACATACCCGACGCCGTACGTCGCGAGCGACGCGATGATCGCGATCGCCGGATTCGCCGAGGGGAAGAACACCGTCGGGAAGACCAGCGCCGCGGCGGACGCGTAGATCGAGAAGTCGTAGTACTCGAGAGTGCTCCCCAGCCACCCGCTGAGCGCGGCGCGACCGCCCTGGCCCCTCTTCGACTTCACGGGAGTCGTCACATCGGTAGACGTCATTGTGCTCCTTGGCATCATCATCGACAAACGCAGGGTAAGCGTTTTCCTTGAGCACGTTACGCCTCGAGCCCCGTCGGGTCAAAACGTTTCAATTTCTTTCAGTCAGCACACAGCAATGAGGATCGCGCGCTCATCCCGCGCAGACAGTCGTGAACCGTTCAGAACAAGATAGAATCGGTGCATGCTGACTGCTCTCGATGCCACCGCACGGCTGCGCAGCGCGGGCCTCCGCGTCACGACGCAGCGCACCGCGGTGCTCGAGGCGCTCTCCGAGACCGCGCACGCCGCGGTCGACGAGCTGCACGAGCGCGTGCACACGCAGATCCCCGGGATCGCGCTGCAGACGGTGCACGGCATCGTCAACGACCTCACCGACGCGGGCATCGCCCAGCGCGTGTCGCTGCCGGGGGCGTCGAGCGCGCTCTACGAGATGGCGCGCGGCGACAACCACCATCACGTGCAGTGCATCGTGTGCGGCCGGGTCGAAGACGTCGAGTGCGTCGTCGGCGCGGCACCGTGCCTCACCCCGAGCCACACGCACGGCATGCGCCTGATCGAGGCGGCCATCACCTTCCGCGGCGTCTGCGCCGACTGCGAGTAGCGCCTCAGCCGGCGACGAGCCGCGGTGTGCCGGCCTCGTACTCCGTGAGGTCGCCCGTCTCGCCGAGCCTGCTCGCCCGGCGGCCGACGAACAGCATGTAGAACAGGAAGATCCCGAGCGCGAGTGCGCCGATGCCGATCTTGACGGCCGGAGGCCACGGCTGGCGCGTGATGAATCCCTCCACGATCCCCGACAGGGCGAGAGACAGCACGAGGCCGACCACGACCGTCGCGAGCGCGCGGCCCTCCGCCGCGAGCGCAGATGCCCGGGTGCGGGCGCCCGGCGCGATCCACGCCCAGAACACGCGCATGCCGGCCGCCCCGGCGACGAAGATGCTCGTCATCTCGAGCAGACCGTGCGGAAGGATGTACAGCAGGAAGTCGTCGCCGTGGCCGAACCAGTTCATGACGGCGGCCGAGATCCCGAGCCCCGTCGCGTTCTGCACGATGACGTAGACCGGCCAGATGCCGGTGATGCCGAACATCACGGCCTGTGCCGCGATCCAGGCGTTGTTCGACCAGACCATGCCGGCGAACACGCCCTCCGCGTGCTCGCTGTAGTACGCGACGAAGTCCTCCTCCGCGTACTGCTTCAGCTCGGCCTCCTCGCCGAGCGCGGCCATGTACGCCGGATCCTGCTGCGCCCACCAGCCGATGAGCGCGACCACGGCGATGAACACCGCGGCCGTCGCGAGGGTGAGCCACCGGATGCGGTAGAGCGCCGCCGGCAGCTGCCGCGCGAAGAACCGCGGGATCTGGCGCATCACGTTGTCGGGCGCGCCCGTGATCTTGAGTCGGGCCGTCGCCAGGATGTTCGACAGGTAGTCTCCCGCGGGCGTGCGCCCGACCGACGTCTTGATGTCGGCGAGGTCTGCGGAGGCGGCGCGGTACAGGTGCACGAACTCATCGGTCTCGGCGCCCGTGAGGCGCGCGCGGCGCGCGAGCGCGTCGAGCCGGTCCCACTCGGGACGGCGCTCATCGATCATGGCGTCGAGATTCATCGGCCCCAGCCTAATGTCGGCACCCGCGCTCGGGCCGTCTGATTAACTGGTCGCATGTCGGAGACCACCCTCGCCGGGCCGCGCGGCCCCCGCGCACTCGCGCTCGACGACGAGGTGCTGACCGGCGAAGCGGTTGCGCTCGATCTGCAGCCGATCGGCCTCGGACTGAGAGTGCTCGGCGGCCTCATCGATGCCGCGATCGCCTGGGCCGTCTACCTCGCGATCATGGTCTGGGGCGCCGGCTCGCTCCTGAGCGCGGGGGTGCTGACCGAGGCCACCTACCAGATCTTCTCGATCGTCTTCCTCGTCGTGTGCTTCGTGGCGCTGCCGATCACGGTCGAGACGCTGTCGCACGGGCGCAGTCTCGGCAAGCTCGCCGCCGGCGGACGGATCGTGCGCGCCGACGGCGGGGCGACCGGCTTCCGCCATGCGTTCGTGAGGGGCCTCGTCGGGGTGCTCGAGGTGTACATGTCGTTCGGGGCCATCGCGCTGCTCGTGGGCATCTTCACCCCGCGCGCGCAGCGTCTCGGCGATCTCGTCGCCGGCACGTACAGCGAGCGGGCGCGCCGGCCCGCTCTCCCCGCCCCGACTCCGACGCTGCCGCCCGAGCTGGCCGCGTGGGCGGAACTGGCCGACGTCGCACGGCTGCCCGCGCGCCTCGACGCCCAGGTGACGCGCTTCGCCTCAGCATCCGCCGCGCTGCACCCGGCGGCTCGGGCCCGGATCGCGGCCGATCTCGCGCACGACATCACCCCCTTCGTCTCGCCGATCCCGGCGGTCGCACCCGAGGTGCTGCTCGGTGCGGTGGCGGCCGTGCGGCGCGAACGCGAACGCGCCGTGCTGCGCAACGAGCGCGAGCGCGCCGCGATCCTCGGCGGTCAGGATCCCTTCACCGGCGCGTGATCGCCCGCGCGCCGGATCCGCGGCTCACTCGCGCAGCGACTCGTGCTTCAGCACGACCCACCCGGCGGGGACCGACATGCGGTCGGTGTGCTCAGCGCACAGGTCGTGGGCATGCGGGTCGTTCCCCGCGCCGAGCGGCCCGAGCGCGGCCATGCGGCCGTCGTAGTCGAACGTCAGCGTCGACACGGCCTCGCGTCGGCACGCGACCTTCGAACAGATTCGATCCTCCACGTGTGCGAGCCTAAGCTGGATCCATGAAGTGGTCAGGGCGCGCGCGCCGACAAGCGCAGGATCCGCCGGTGCCCCGGCTCGCGCGCCACGGCCGGCACGGACGCCTGAACCGCAGCCAGCTGACGCGTCCGCCGGTTCCCGCGGTCGGATCCCGCTACGACCGCTTCAACGTGATGGTCACCGCGACCGCCGACGCGCTCAAGCACGCGTGGCCCGAGCTGCGCGATGTGCGCTTCGAGATCGGCTCCCTGCCGGTCACCGAGGTGCACACGGCGCTCCCCCGCTGGACCGTCGATCGCGACCGCAGGCTCATCGTGATCCACCGGGTCGTGATCGAGCGCCTCGACCGCGCGCACGGGCAGCTGATGCACCGCACCGACGACTATCACAAGCGCATCCTCGCAGAGGGCGCCGTGTACCGCGCGGCCGCCGACTACCTCGGTCGCGACCCGTGGGATCTGGGCGTCGACCCGTTCCACTGAGCCCGCGCTCAGGGGACGATCGTCACCGGTTCCGGCGCCGCGGGATCGGAGGCGATCGGGAAGCCCCCGATGGATCCGTCGACGCCGACGCTCGCCATGCCGGATACCGCACCGCTGCGCACCGACACGCGATAGGTCTGCTCGGCCGGCACGCTGATCGTGTCAGCGCGCCCCGCCTCGAGGTCGATGGTCTGCGCGTCACCGCCCGACAGCGGGGCGATCTCGACGGAGGCGCCCTCGTCGCCGAGCGCCGCGAAGCTCAGAGCGACGGTGCCGATCGGGCTCGCGGGAGCCGCGACGAGCGCCTCGCCCGTCAGGGGCTCGCCCGGCGCGAACCAGGCGTAGTCGTCGCTCGCGGCCTGGCGCACTGCGGAGACGAACGGCGTGGGGCTCGACATGCGCACCGCGTAATTGCCGGCTTCGAGGCCGTCGAAGCCGACGCTCACGGGCACGTCGGCCTCGAACTCGGCGGTCGTCGTGAACACCGACTCGCCGGTGTCCTCCTCCACGACATCGATCTCGACCGCCCCCGCCTCGCCCGACGTGCCGAGCACGCGCACCTGCGTGGGGTCCTCGCCGGCTGCGGCGGCGCGCTGGGTGACGTGCACGTGCGAGACGACGGCCTCCCGCGTCGGGCTCACGCCCGGCTGGAGGTCGACGCCGTACGCGTCGAGCGTGCGGGTCGCGGAGGATTGCAGCGTCGACCGCACCGGAGCCCCCTCAGCCACCACGCGGATCACCGGGGTCTCTTCGCCACCGGCGAGGCTCGCCACTGGCACGGCCCGCTGCTCGCGGGCGGGCACGGCGATCTCGGCGCCCGCGGGCGTCATCCGCCCGTCGACGCCGTAGACCGACAGCGTGACGCTCGCCGTCACGTCGCTGGGGTTCGCGATCACCAGCACGTCGGTGGTGCCCGTCTTCACGGCCGCCCCCGCGATCCACGACTCGGGGCTTCCCGGGCGGCACGACGAGGCCGCGTAGCCGCGCAGATCGTCCTGCTCCAGCGATGCCGACGCCGCGGCGGCGACCGAGACCGGCGCGCCGTCGTCGGCGTCCTGCGTCACGCTCGCGGCGGTTCCGACATCGGGCAGCTCGAGGTCGACGTCTTCAACGGGGCCGTCGCCGGACGCGGCGCCCGCTGTCGTGACCATGTCGGCCGCGGCATCGAGACGCGAGGCATCGGCGGCATCGCGGCCGAGCGCCAGCAGCGGCCCGTCGCACGCGAGCACGGTGCGCCCGGCGGCGGGCGTCACATCGACCGTGGGCGCCGCGGCCGCTCCCGCGCCCGTCGGCGATACGGCCGGCCACGGTGCGAGGCCCGCTCCCACGGCGCACGCCGCGAGCACCAGACCCGCGGCGGCACCCGCCGCGACCCTCATCGTGCGCCGCGTCATGATGCGTCCTTCCGCTCGTCGCCGATCGTGCGGGGCGCGAGGCGCGCCTCGTCCCGGGTGCGGCGCGTCGAGATCGCCAGCAGCAGCGCCGCGAGGATGACTGCCGCCTGCGCGGCGCCGACCGTCCAGGCCGCCGTGCTGTCGGATCCCGTGAGACCGTCGCGCTCCGACGGCTCGCCGTCGACGCGCCAGAGCACGCCGCGCGCGGTCTCGCCGACGCGCACGAAGCCGGCGCGCTGGTCCATCGAGGCCTGTGCCGTGAGCGCCATGACGCGCTGATCGCTGGTCCGGGGCGCGCCGCTCTGCCGGAGCAGGACGAACGACACGCCCGCGTCAGCGAGCGGGCCCGTGATCGCATCGGAGCTTCCCGAGATCACGCTGGCCGCGACGTCCGCGAGCCACTCATCGTCGCCCGACACGGCGACGGCCGAGTTCGCGAGCGTCGATGCACCGCCGAGCGTCTCGCTCGCGCCCCAGACCACGCGCGCCTCGGCGGATCCGTTCGCGAGCGGCTCGACGACGAGCGTGCCGATCTCGCGATCGCCGGTCGCCTCGGCCTGCACGTACGCCGGCAGCGTCGTCGATTCCCCGGACGCGAGCGGCGTCGCGCCGCGGTGCAGCGACGTCACCTGCGGGGCCACCGCGATGACGACGGCGACCACCGCGACGGCGGCCGCGAGCCGGCGCACCGCGGGGCGGCGCAGAGCGTCGACGGTCACCGCGGCCGCGAGCCCGAGGCCCAGCCAGCCGAGGCTCAGGGCGCTTCCTGGCCACACCGGCACGGGCTCGCCGTTCGCGAACACGAGATGGGCGCCGAGGGCCGCGACGGCCGACGCGCTGCCGAGCGCCGCCACGGCGAGCGCGGTGACGGCAGCCCAAGTGCGCCGCGTCGCGGGGGCGATGAGCGCGAGCACCGCGACCGGCACGACGAGCAGGGGGACCCACGGCGTCTGCTCGGCCGCGATCCCGAGATCCGCGAGCAGGTGGGGCCACGCCGACAGGTCGACGAACCCGGCCGCGACCGACCAGGGCTGGCCGTGCGCGAACGGCTCGGTGGCGCCGGGATCGGCGAACAGCGCCCACCCCGTTCCGCGATCGATCTGCGCGGCGGCGAGCGGGAAGAACATCGCCAGCGAGGGCACGATGAGCCACACGATGCGCGCGATCCCGCGGCGCCGCAGGCAGATGGTCGCGATCAGCGCCCCGGTCCACAGGACGAACGCGGCGGGGGCGAGCGACGGCGCGCACGCGAGCACGGCGGCGAGCAGCAGCGAGGCGGCACCGGCCGTCGTCCACGCGCGGTGGGCGGCGGCCCCGCAGAACGCGAACCACGGCAGCAGCAGGTGCACGAGCACGGCGGCCGGTCGCCCTTCCGCGAGCGCGATCCAGAGCGGCGGCGCCGCTCCCCACAGCAGGGCGAGCGCGATGCGGGCGGCCGCCCCGTCGGCGACCCGGGTCGCGGCGAACCAGCCGCCGAGCACGGCGAGCGGAACGGCGAGCAGCCACAGCAGCACGAGCGCGTACGACGGGGCGGCGGGCCACACGGATCCGACGAGCGCGACGACTGCCGAGAAGGGGTCCGCGGGCGCGACCTGATCGATGCCCTCGGGGCGCAGCCCGGAGAGCGCGTCCGACCACAGACCGGCCACCGTGCCGCGCAGCGGCAGGAGCGCGCCGCCCGAGATCGCCGGCCAGGTCAGCAGCGCGATGAACGCCCCGACGCTCGCGACGAGCGACGCGAGCACGGCCCAGGCGCCGCCGCCGGAGAAGAACCGCAGCGGCGCGCGCACGGGCGCACGGGTGTCGTCGGAGGCATGCTGGTGCGCGCGCCGCTCGGCGCGCGTCAGGCGCAGCGGATCGACCTGCGTCCACGATCCGGTGCGGAATCGGCGCACGCGCGATCGCGATCGCACGATCGAGGGGATGCGCACCAGCACCGTGACCGCGGCCGTCCACTCGGGCGCGACCCGACCGGGCAGCTTCGCGAACAGCGCCATCACGGTCGCCCAGAGGGCGAGCGGCAGCAGGAGCAGCCATTGGAGGACGACCAGCCCCGGATGCGCGTACGCGAGGCGCCGGTGGAGCCGGGCCACACGGGACGCGTAGGCGTGCGCGAGGCTGGCGCGATGCGCGGGCCACACGGCGATGCGCGCGCGGGGCGCGAGGGCGAGGCGACGCCCGCCGAGACGGGCGCGCACGCCGATGTCGAGGCCCTCGTCAATTCCGGCGAGCGCGCGGTCGGGCACGAGGTCGCGCACGACGTCGTGCCGCAGCAGCATGCCCCGCGCATCGGCGCCGAGCACGTCGTCGGCGTGGTCGTGCTGCCCCTGGTCGTATTCGCCGCGCGCGAGTTCGACGGTGCGGCCCCACGTCGTCATCGTCACGCCGAACGATTCGATGCGGCGGCGGTCGGCGGCCTGAACGAGCTTGGGCGCCGCGACGGCGACCGACGGCTGGCGTTCGAGCGCGGCCGTGAGGTCGGCGAGCGCGTTCGGCTCGGGGATGGAGCCGTCATCGAGCAGCCACGCATGGGATCCGGCGGGCACGCGGTCGATCGCGGCCTCGACGGCCGCGGCGAAGGTCGCCCGCTCGGCGACCGTGACGGCGGCCGTCGCCGACGATGCGTCGATCACCTGCCGCACGGGAGCGGGATCGCCGCACACCACGATCGTGAGGGAGTCCGCGCGCTTCGTCTGCGCATCGAGCGCCGCGAGGGCGCGCACGATCCGGGCCGCGGCGGAGGGGGAGGAACGCGTGACGAGCACGACGTGAACTGGGGCGGGCATGACCCGGCAAGCCTAAGACGGAGTGGCCGCGGTAACGCTCACTGACACACCTGAGATGTCGCTGACAACGCGCGGCCGAGGGAGAGCCGCGCGTCGCACGCTGGGATCAGGACGCCTGCTGCTCGCGCTTGAGACGACGGCGCTCGCGCTCGGAGAGACCGCCCCAGATGCCGAAGCGCTCATCGTTCGCGAGCGCATACTCGAGGCACTGCGCCCGCACGTCGCACGACTCGCAGATGCGCTTCGCGTCGCGTGTGGATCCGCCCTTCTCGGGGAAGAACGCCTCGGGGTCGGTCTGGGCGCAGAGCGCCTCGGCCTGCCACGAGAGAGCACCATCGTCGTCGATGCCTTCGGCCGCCGGAGACCCGGGCACCCCGCGCTCGGCGGGGTCGACGAACCAGTCGGACGGCGCCTCGGAACGGTAAAACAGTGCGGTCATGGTGCTACTCCCCCTCGGTCGGCCCTGTGATTGATGCCTTCCCTGGGTAATTACACCTGTGTGATTCGCGAATTTCAAGTCGATTATCGTAAGGGCTTCATCCCGTGATTGAAGGTTTGCCGCCCCACGGCGTGTCTCCGCGCGGCGTCATCCTCCCGGCTGCGCGAGAAAAACCTCGCCTGACCCGGTGATTTCCACCGATTCCTCGCCGGAGACGAAGGCGGCGGCGCCCGGCGTGATATCGATGCTCGCCGATCCGGCGGCCACGCGCGCGGATCCCGACACGCTGAGCACGATCGCCGGGCCGGCGAGCGCCGCAGCGGCCGTTCCGTCTGCGCCGAGCCTCGCGCGCAGCAGGCGGAAGTCGTCGATGTCGACGGGGTACTCGTCGAATCCGCGCTCGACGGGAACGGGTTCGACGAGCGACACGTCGCCCGAAACGGGCTCCAGCACCCGCATGAGCTCCGCCACGTCGATGTGCTTCGGCGTCAGGCCGCCGCGCATGACGTTGTCGCTCGCGGCCATGATCTCGATGCCGATGCCCGACTGGTAGGCGTGCAGCTGGCCGGCGCGCAGGAAGAGGGCCTCGCCGTAGCCGAGGGTCTTGAGGTTCATCAGCAGACCGACCACGATGCCCGGGTCGCCGGGGAAATCCGCGGCGTTGCGGCGCGCGTTGTCGAACTCGGCGCCGAACGCGTCGGACACCGCGTCGGCGAGCGCGTCGGAGATCGCGTCGACGACGTGCTGCGCACGTCCCGACAGCAGCCATCCGATGGCATCGGCGAGCGAGGCGTCGTCGACGATGCGCTCGTACAGCGGCGCGGCGGCCTCGCCGAGCCCGGCGAGCAGCTCGCGGGTGCGCGCGATGTCGCGCAGCCCGCACAGCGCCACGAACTCGTCGCACAGCGACACGATCATCTCGGGCTTGTGGTTGTCGTCGGCGTAGTTGTGCGGGGCATCGGCGGGCAGGCCGCGCTCGGCGGCGTACCCCTCCCGCGCCTGCTCGCGCGTCGGGTGCGCCTGGATCGACAGCGACTGGCGGGCCGCGAGGATCTTCAGCAGGTACGGCAGGCGCTCGCCGCCCGTCTCGTCGCGGATCCACGCGTCGAGCGTGCGGCCCGTGCCGTCTTCGACATCGGCAGGGTCGGCGGGGTGGTCGCCGAACCACACCTCGGCCTCGGGCCCGGCGGCGGGGCGCCCCATCAGATCGGCGATGAGATGCTCGGAGCCCCAGCCGAACGGGCGGGGGGCATTGTTCAGTCGCACCAGCATGCCTAAAGAATAGAGTTGATCGCATGGCCCGCATGACTCGACACCCCGTGGCGCGACCTCCCGTCGCGCCCGAGCGCGAAGCCACGAGCCATCTGGCGCTGCGCGCCTACGCCGCTTTCGTGCTCTTCAGCGGGCTGGCCTACTCGTGGTGGTACAACCTGCTCGGCGCGGTCGGCGCGATGGTGCTGATCGGGGCGGTCGTCCTCGGGTCGCTCGCGATCTGGGTGCCGCGCATCGCGCGCCGCGGCTTCGCCTGGCAGCGGCTGCCCTGGGCCGCGCTCGGATACGCGGCACTGGCGGCCGTCTCGGCCGCGTGGTCGGACTGGCCCGGCGCGACCGCGGCGACGTGGGTCGTGCTCGTCGCCTTCGCCCTGCAGGGCGTGTTCATCGCCGACGTGCTCTCGTGGCGCGAGATCGTGCGCGCGCTCGAGGCGGCGCTGCGGTGGATCATCGGCGGGTCGATCGTCTTCGAGGCGTGGGTCGCGCTCGTGCTCGACCACCCGCTCATGCCGAATTTCTTCCCGGTCGACGGCGCACCGGATCCGCACTGGTACTGGGTGCGCGGCAACCTGTTCGACTCCTGGCTCGTGGGCGACCGGATCCAGGGGATCGTCGGCAACGCGAACCTCCTCGGCATGCTCGCGGTGATCGCGCTCATCGTGTTCGCCGCCCGGCTGCGGCTCGCGGTCGTCGAGCGGCTCCCCGCCGAGCGCATCATCGCCCGGTCGCTGTGGCTGGCCGCCGCCCTGTGGATGCTGCTGCGCGCCGGATCCGCCACCAGCTTCGTCGCCGGCGCCGCCGCGTGCGCCGTGCTGCTCGCCGCGCTCGCGATGCGCCGTACGACGACGCCGTCCGGCCGCACCCGCGTGTACGTCGCATGCGCGGTCATCGCCGTCGCGGGCATCGCGATCGTCGCGCTCGGCTACGGGCGGATCGTCGCGCTGCTCGGTCGCGACGGCGGGCTGACGGGCCGCGGCGAGATCTGGGACCAGGTGCTGGACCGCGCCCGCGACCGGCCGGTGCTCGGCCACGGCTTCTCCTCGCCGTGGGTGCCGTGGGACCCGGCCTTCGACGGGTGGATCGTCGATCACGGCATCACGGTCTTCGAAGCGCACAACATGTGGATCGACGTCTTCCTGCAGCTTGGAATCATCGGGGTCGTCGCGGTCGCCATCGTGTTCGGGTCGGCCGTCTGGCGCGCGTGGTTCCACGCCGTCGACCGGCCCCGGGGCTCCGGTCTCACGACGCTCCCCCATTCGCCCCTGGCGCTCATTCCCCTGCTCGTGCTCTGGGCGCTGCTCGCCCAGGGCCTCGCCGAGTCGAACCCGATCATGCTGTGGGGCTGGATGCTCGTCGTGCTGTTCACCAGCAAGCTCAGGCAGCGGCCGGCGCCGTGAGCTCGATGCGCCGCGCCGCCGGAGCCGCCCTCGCAGATCTGCTGAGGTCTGCGGCGTTCGCGCGCGCGTACACGCTCGCCGCGCTCACGCTCGGGTTCCTCGCGGGCGCGATCCAGCGGGTCAACGGCATCGTCACGGCGACGACGATCATCGCGGGGCTCGCGGCGATCGGCATCGGGATCCTCGTGGCCCGCCGCGACGAGCTGTCGTTCATCGGATTCGCTCCGACGAGCCTCCTGGCCTTCCTCGCGTGGTCGATCGTCAGCCTCGCCTGGGCCCTCGACGGCGCCGGGGCGCGCACCCTCGCGGCGTGGCTGGCCCTGCTCGGCTGGGCGGCCATCGCCGTCACGATCGCGCACGTGCGCGACACGCTGCAGATCGCGCGCGCGATGGGCGACGTGCTGCGGTGGCTGCTCGCGGCGTCGCTCGCGATCGAGGTCTGGTCGGGCATCATCTTCGACGAGCCGCTCGAAGCGCTCGGCGTCAAGGGGCTCATCGCCTACGGCGGCCCCGTGCAGGGCCTGTTCGGTTCGCGCAACGTGCTCGGCTTCGTCGCGGTGCTCGCCCTGATCACCTTCGTGATCGAGTGGCGCGCCCGCGCCGTCGCCCGCCGCGTGGCCGTGTATTCGATCATCCTCGCGGGCGTGCTCGTCGTGCTGTCTGGATCGCCCACGGCGCTCGTCACGATCGTGCTCGTGATCGTCGCCGAGCTCGCCCTGTCATATGCGCGCCGCACGCCCCCGGCGCGGCGGCGCGGCGTCGACGCCGTCATCGGCGGTGCGACGCTCATCGGCATCGCCCTGGCGCTCGTGATGCATCGCCAGGTCGCGCAGTTCTTCGCGAGCCGTTCGGGGTTCGGCACCCGCACCGTGCTCTGGCAGGAGACGATCGAGTGGATCGGACGTCGACCGGTGACCGGCTGGAGCCTGTTCGGCACGTGGCACGACGAGCCGTTCCCGACGAACGTGATCAACCTGACGCTGTCGTCGCCCAACTACTCGGGTCTCAACGCCTACCTCGACGTGCTGCTGCAGCTCGGCTGGGTGGGCCTGCTGCTGTTCGCGATGATCGGCGGCGTCGCTCTGGTGCGCGCGTGGCTCGCGGCCGCCGACCGGCGATCTGTCGTGCACGCCTGGCTGCCGCTGATGCTCGTCGCCCTTCTCGTGACCTCCGTGTTCGAGAGCTACACCCTCACCGGCATCGGGTGGATGCTCCTCGCGATGTGCGCCGTGAGGGCCGGGCGCGAGCGCTCGTGGCGCCTGTCGATCGATCCGACGGCGCCCGTGCCGCCCCCGGCTCGCCCTCAGGGCGGGGATCGATCCGACAGGTAGGCTCAGTTCGGTCGTCGCGCACGCGCGCCGCCGCCCCTCACGAACCCGACGGAGCAGCCTTCTATGCCGTTCGTTCTGCAGAACGTGGTCTTCCCGACCGATCGCGACCCTGACCTCCTGCCGCTCTACCTCGATGCCGACTCCTGGTCGACGATCGACGAGAAGCCGGTGCGCGTCGCGACGGGCGCCCACATCGGCGATGTGCTGGGGCGCGAGAGCGTGCGGGTGCGCCAGGGTCGCCGAACGTCGTTCGCGAGCTATTTCAACGCGTTCCCCGCCTCGTACTGGCAGCACTGGACAGCGGTGCGCACCGTCACGCTCACCGTGCGCACGACGGGCGACGCCACCGTTCTCGTCTACCGCTCCAACGGATCCGGTGTGCAGCAGCGCATCGGCACCGCCGAGGTCGCGGGACAGGCCACGAGCTCGTTCGACATCGCGCTGACGCAGTTCTCCGACGGCGGCTGGATCTGGTTCGACATCGTCTCCGACCGCGCGGATGTGACGCTCGACGGCGCCGAATGGACGACCGAGCAGCGGCCGGCGCGCGAGGGCAGGGCCTCGCTCGGCATCACGACGTACAACAAGCCGACCTACTGCATCGAGACGCTCGAGGCCCTCGCCGCGAGCCCCGGGGTGCGCGAGGTCGTCGATCGCATCTTCCTCATCGACCAGGGCACCGATCGGGTCGATCAGCAGCCGGCCTTCGGTGAGGTCTCCGACGCCCTCGGCGAGCAGCTCGAGCTGATCACCCAGCGCAACCTGGGCGGATCCGGCGGGTTCGCCCGCGCCATGCACGAGACGCTGGGGCGCCCCGAGAGCGACTTCGTGCAGCTGCTCGACGATGACGTGCGCATCGAGCCGGAGTCGATCCGCCGTTCGATCGTGTTCGGCCGCTTCGCCACGCAGCCCGTCATCGTCGGCGCGCACATGTTCGATCTGCTCGACCGCCCCAAGCTGCACGCGTGGGCCGAGGTCGTCGACGAGATGCCGTTCATGTGGCGCACGCTCTACCAGGAGCAGATGCCGCACGACTTCGGCCAGCAGAATCTCCGGCAGGCCAAGCAGCTGCACATGCGCATGGACGCCGACTACAACGGCTGGTGGATGTGCCTCATCCCCACTTCGGTCATCGCCGAGGTCGGGCTGCCCCTGCCGGCGTTCATCAAGTGGGACGATGCGGAGTACTCGCTGCGCGCCCGCGAGCACGGAGTGCCGACCGTGACCCTGCCGGGCGCGGCGCTCTGGCACGTGTCATGGGTGGGCAAGGACGACGCGATCGACTGGCAAGCCTACTTCCACGCGCGCAACCGCATCGTGGCGGGCCTGCTGCACTCGTCGATCCCCGAGGGCGGAACGCTGCTGCGCCACAGCCGCCGCATGGACCTCAAGCACCTGATGATGATGCAGTACTACCCGACGGCGCTGCGCAACCTCGCGCTGAGGGACGTATTGTCCGGCCCGGAACACATGCGCAAGACGCTCGCGACGCGCATGCCGCTCGCGCGGAAGCTCGCGAAGAAGTTCCCCGAGACGATCGTGCACAAGGATCCGGACGAGGTGCTGCACTCGCGGCGCGGGCGCCAGGTGTTCGAGCTGCGTCGTCGTCACGAGTTCGACAACCCCACCGGCATGCGCCTGAGGATCTTCACCGCGCGTGCGCTGCTCAGCCACCTGCTGCGCGGGCCCGCGCCCGAGAACGTCGAGGTGCCCGAGGTCGAGTTCGGCAAGGAGGACGCGCACTGGTGGCGCGTTCCCGCCTTCGACTCGGCGCTCGTGTCGGCGGCCGATGGGTCGGGCAAGCAGATCTACACGCGCGACCGCGGCACGTTCCGCAGCATGCTGTTCGACTCGATCCGCCTGCACCGCCGGCTGAAGAAGCAGTGGCCGCGACTCGCGCGCGAGTACCGGGAGGCGCTGCCGCAGCTCGTGGCGGACAATGAATGGGTGCAGAGTTTCGAGGCAGACGCATGAGCACTCCGTTCGACCCCGCGTCCGCGACGATCGTCATCGTCACGTTCAACCGCTCCGCCCTGCTGGAGCGGGCCCTGCGCTCGATCGGCACCATGGATCCGAAGCCGGGCCATGTCGTCGTGATCGACAACGCCTCCGCCGATGACACCCCCGAGGTCGTCGAGCGCCTCTCGCCCGCGACCGGCACCGAGGTCGTGTACCGCAGACTCGAGACCAACACCGGCGGCGCGGGCGGCTTCAGCGCCGGCATGCAGACGGCGTACGAGATCGGGTCCGAGTGGATCTGGCTGATGGACGACGACGTCGAGGTGCTTCCCGACGGCCTCGCGCGCATGGGCGCGTGGGCGCCGAAGTTCCGGCATATCCAGGGGCGCCGCTACGACTACGACGGCTCCGAGTTCTACTGGCAGTACCGGGTGTCGACGTCGCTCGGCATTCCGATTCCGTTCGCGCCGGCGGGCTTCGACGGCTCGGGCTACCGCGAGATGAACTCGGGATGCTTCGAGGGCATGTTCATCCACCGTTCGCTCGTGAAGCAGCTGGGCCTGCCCGATCCGCGGTTCTTCATCTACTGGGACGACACGATCTACGGCTATCTCGCCTCGCGCGTCGCGCCGTGCGTGATCGTCGACGAGTTCGTGCTGCAGCGCACGCGCGAGATCAAGCAGTGGGACATGGGCACGCGCCACCTCAATGCCTCGAGCGACATGTACCGGTACTACATCATGCGCAATCGCGGCATCATGACCCACTACTACCGCGCGCACGGCGACTACCGGCCGGTGATGTTCGCCGTCGGCACGGCCGCGACGTTCGCGAAGGAGCTCATCCGTCTGGCGTTCGTCGAGCGCAGGATCACGAAGAAGGGCTGGGCAAACCTGTGGCGCGGCATGCGCGATGGACTGGCCCTCGCGCGCGAGAAGTCGTTCGAGATCATGGCGCCCCTGGCGGACTGATCGCATGCTGAACATCGCCGACGACGCCGATATCGACGCGCAGGTCGTCTTCAACCATTCCGATCGCGTGACGATCACGGTCGGTGCGAACACCCGCATCTACCGGGGCAGCGAGTTCACGGGCGACATCCTCGTCGGCTCCGACGTGTTCATCAACCGCGACTGCTACGTGCGGCCGAACACGACGATCGGCGACCGGGTGAACATCGGACCGTTCGTGCGGCTCGTCACCGACACGCACGACGTCGGACCGCACGAGCGGCGGGCGGGCACGGTGCGCCACGACGCCATCGTCATCGGCGACGGATCCTGGATCGGCGCGAGCTCGACCGTGCTCGCGGGGGTGCGCATCGGCGCCGGTTCCGTGGTGGCCGCGGGATCCGTCGTGACCGACGACGTTCCCGACGACGTCGTTGTGGCGGGCGTGCCGGCGAAGATCGTCAAGCGGCTCGCTCGCTGATCGGAGGAAACCATGTCTGACGACCAGAACCCGACCTTCCCCTGGCAGAACCGCGGGGGCCCCTCCGCGCCGAGCGATCCGACGTCGGAGGCGGCTCCGCCCGCCTCTTCCGAGACCGGTCCTCCCCTGCCGCCGTACGCGCGCGACCACGCGCAGCCGCCCGCGGCGGTGACGCCGGGCGCCGTGACGCCCGACGCCGAACCGCCGGCCCCACCCGCGGCACCCGCCGACACCGGACCGTCGCTTCCGCCCTACGCGAGCGCCGCCGACAGCGCTCACGCGACCCCGGACCACGCCGAACCGTCGGCCCCACCCGCAGCACCCGCCGACACGGGACCGGCGCTTCCGCCCTACACGACCGCCGGCTATGGCGCGGGCGCGACTCCGCCGTACGCCGGTCCGCCGGCCGCGTATGCGATCGGTGCGCCGCCGGAGCCCTCGAACGGCCTCGCGGTGGCGGCGCTCGTGATGGCGATCGTCGGAATCGTGCTCGGCATCATCCCGTTCGCGTCATTCCTCGGTGTGCCCCTGGCCCTCACGGCGATCGTCCTCGCGATCGTCTCGCTCGCCAAGCGGCGCTCGCGGCGCGGCATGAGCATCGCCACGCTCATCGTCGCGGGCATCGGCACGATCATCGGCGGCATCGTCACGGCTTTCACGCTCTATCTCTGGGCTGCGATCGGCGGCTTCGGTTCGACGGGGGTCTCCCCCGCAACGGGGAACGAGGAGTCCTCGCCGGCGCCGCAGAGCGAGGAGCTCTCGGAGTATTCGAGCCCATTCGCCGACGACGACCAGGTCGCCGCGTTCCTCGAAGAGGTCGCGGTCGGCGAAACGGCCTGGTGGCAGGTCAGCTCGGGATACTCGTTCGTCGCGGTGTTCGTCGACAATGCGTCCGACGGTCTCAGCTACGGCTCCGTGCGCGCTGAGATCGATGTGCTCGGCCACGACGGCATCGCCATCGAGTCTGCATCGTCGTATGTCTCGCTCGCCCCCGGGACGACGGCCGTGCTCGTGTCCGTTCCCGTCGAGGCGGAAGACATCGACAGCGTCGAGGTGGAATTCGGCACGGGCACGCTCTACGCACCCGTGCCGGCCGCCGAGCCGCTCGATGCCGAAGCCGGCGAGCCCGCCGTCGCGTCCGGGACCGTCTCGATCCCCGGCACGCTCGAGAACCCCGGAGCAGACGACGCGGTCGACGTGCGGGTCACCGTGATCGGGCGCGACGGCGACGGCAAGATCGTGGTGGGCCGCACCCTCACGGTGGCGCGCGTTCCCGCGGGCGGCAGCGTGGACTTCAAGGCGGAGCACGTCGCGCTGGCCGACGATCTGCCGGACGACGTGACGTACGAGCTGTACGCCCGGCCCGCGCTCTAACACGGCGCGGGCGCGGCGAGCCTGGCGCGGGTCGGCGGGTCTGACGCGGGGCGGCGGGTGCAGCTGTACGGGCCGGGCCGAGCACAGGCTGGAGCGAGCACAGGCTGGAGCGAGCACAGCGACGCGGAGTGCGGCGTGTCGAGCCGGTGCTGGCCAGGGCTGCGCGTGGCCATGCGGATGCGGGCACGCGTGAGCGGGAGCACCCCGGGCTCGGCCGCGCGCACCGCCCAGACCCGCCTGCTCAGGCGGTGCGCCGAGGCAGGGGCCCGGGGTCGGGAGGCGACGACCAGGGCGGATCAGCCGTCGGCCCCAGGTCGCGGATGCCCGCCCCATCGCGATCGCCCGAGGCGATGCCGGGCGCGCTGCCGGAGGGGTCCCGGAAGAAGACCCTGCTCGCCGGCTCGTGCTCATACCTGCGCCCCGTCGGGCTCGTCCATTCGATGACGCCGCCGGGTTTCTGCCGCATGCGCCAGTCGGAGCGGTGCTTCATGACGTGATGCGCCTCGCACAGGCACGCGAGGTTCGTGAGCGCCGTCGCTCCGCCCTGCGCGAAGGCGACGGTGTGGTCGATATCGGCTCGGCGCGCCGGTGTGGTGCACCCCGGGAAGCGGCAGGTCACGTCGCGTCCGATGAGCGCGCGACGCTGCGCGACCGACGGACGGTAGTGATCCACCCGCTCGATCGCGCCCGTGTCTGCGCGGTGGAACAGCCGTTCCCACCCGGCGGCGCGACCGGCGAGCTCCCGCGCGGCGCCCGGCGCGATGAGGGCCCCGTCGTCGACCCATGCCGTGCCGTCGTCGGGATCGAGGATCATGCTCGTGGGAACCGTGACCTGCACGCTCGCCCGCACGTGTTTCAGCGCCTCGCCGCTGCCCGACGCGTGAAGCGCGTGCCCGGACGGCTCGGCGGTCAGCAGCACATCGGTCATGATGTCGACGCGCAGCTGGTCGAACGTACGGCGATCGGTGGCCGCGGCGATGACCTCGGGCGCGGCGTCGCGGCACGCGCATGCTGCCCGCTCGCATTCGTCGTCGGCATCGTGGCCGCATTCTCGGCGCAGCTCGTCGCGCACCGCGGCGCGGTCGGACCTCACGATGCGCGCCAGCTGCGTGGCCCGGTCATGGATCGCATGCGCCTCGAGCGTCGGCAGGTGCAGCACCAGCCGGCTCATCGCCTCGTCGAGATCGGTGAGCGAGACGAAGCGGCGACGCCGCTCGCGTTCGTGCCGCTCGCGCAGCGACAGGCTCGCGACCTCCGCGGCGCGCTTCTTCACCACCCGCGCGAGCTCGCCGGGCGTGCGCGAGGCGGCCAGTTGCACCGCCTGCGCGTCGATCTCCGCGCGCAGACGCGGATCCAACCGTCGCCCCGCATCGGAGACGACACGCGCATGGCGCGCAGACACCCGGCCGCTCTGCAGCGCCGCGTGCACGCGCGGCAGGTCGTGCACGAGCAGCTCCGCGTCTTCGAGACTGTTCTTCGCCTGAGCGGGGTGGGCGCGGGTCGCCGCCGCGATTTCGGCGGCCATCGCCCGGCGGGCATGCTCGATGCCGTCGGGATTCGCCGAACGCGCGCCCTCTGAGTGCGCGATCGCGGCGAGCGAGGCGAGAGCTGCCGCCTTGCGCCCCTCTGCGCGCGCGATCATGCCCTCGAGGTGCGCGATCTCTTCGACGAGCCGGCCGGCGCGACCGCGTTCTGAGGCGGTGAGCCCCTCGAGCGTGGGTGCGGTCCTGCCGTTCGTCATGCCATCACGCTATGACGACCCCCTGACATTCGAACAGAGATTCGAGAGGATCTCTGAAAGTCAGTAACCGACCTCGGGATACCGCCACCCGCGCCACTGCTCGAAGGCGCCGCCGACGAGCTGCGAGGCCGTGCGCTCCCACGTGTGCTTCGACGCGTGCCTGATGTACATGTACCCGAGGCTCTGCACCCGGTAGCCGATACCGCCCTGCGTCTCGACGCGGATCAGCACCGAGCGATCCGTGGAGTTGGGGGTCGGGCGCCAGCCGCCCAGCGCGTCGAAGGCGGAGCGCGAGAGCAGCATCGCACCGCCCGCGAGCTGGTCGTGGTACCGCTCCGTCGCGAACGTGCGGTGCACGGTCTGACCGACCTCTTCGAAATAGAGGTACTCGGTCGTCTTGCCCACGACATCCGCGCGCGAATAGAGGTGCGCGAGCACGAGATCCGAGATGTGGTGCTCGCTGTACCAGTCGTCATCATCGAGCTTCGTGATGAGATCGCCCGACGAGCGCCGCACGCCCTCGGCGAGCGCCCCGCCGAACAGCACCGTGTCGGGCACTTCGACGACGGTGTAGTCGAGTCCGCCGAGGTCGACCCCGTCGAGCGACGGCGCGGGGACCCCATGCACGACGACGATGACCTCGAAGTGCGCGTACGTCTGCGCCGCCATCATCCGGAGGACGCCCGGCACGAGCTCGCTGCGCATCGTCGAGAGGATCACGCTGACGCGCGGCAGGCAGCGCTCCCCCGTCTTGTGGGTGATCGCCGAGGCGAGGCGGAAGAATCCGGCATGCTCGTGCATCGCGATGCGCCGCGCTTCGACCTGGCGCAGTTCGCGCTCGAGGCCCATCCGCTGTTCATACGGGCGGCGGATCACATCGACGAGCGCGGGCGCGAGAGCGTCGGGGGCGATCGCGACGGATTCCGGCAGCGAGTGGAGGATCGTGTCGGTCGCCGCGATCTCCGCGAATCGAGCGGCGAGCCCCTCGGGAACCTCCCCTATGCCGTCGAGCGAGATGCTCTCGACGCCGCGCAGCTCGCGCACGGTCGCCGCCGACAGCGGGCGGCGCACGTCGAACTCGATCGCCGCTCCGCGATCGGCCTCGACCGTGAGGATGAGCGCGCGGTTCTGAGAGACCGCCAGGCGGCGGGCCGGACGCGACTTCTTGAACAGCAGCTCGCGGCCGATCGGGTTGTGCACGTTGAGGTCGAGCACGGGCAGCTCGGTGCGCGGCGAGCCGTGCACGGCCTCGTCAGTGGTGAGATGATGCGTCGCGAGGTCGTCGGCGAGGCGGCGCGCACCGCCGATCAGCAGGTCGGCGCGCTTCAGCCCCACGCCCTGCAGGCGCTCGACCATGGGCTCGATCGGCGGCACCGTTCGCGTCGGCAGCAGCGACAGCGCCTCGTCGCCCGCTCCCGCGGCGAGCGCGATGAGCGGGAACCCGGCCCCCGCATACGGCGTGTTCGGCAGGAACACGGGGATCAGCGCGTTCGCGATCTCGTGCACGGGCGTCGGCCGGTCGACGGCGACGACGGCGCGCGCACCGCCCTGGGGGCGGGCGACATCCATCTCGAAGCTCGTGAGAGTGCGCACCTGACCGAGCCGTCCGCGCCAGCGCGGCGACGGCGCGTCCCAGCGCGTGAGGGTGACCTCGAGCCGGCTCGTCTTCTGACCGGGGTCGCGCGGCAGCGCCAGCGCGCGCAGCAGGTCGGCGTCGGGGAGTTCGATCTTCAGCACGTCGACGGGCGCGGCCTCGATGCCGATGAGGTCGGCCACGGCGGCAGGCGAATCGAGCCGAACGATGTCGGTGTCGGCGTGGGTGTGACGATCGGCTCGGGGCATCCGATTCTCCCTGGATCAAGGCGGTCGTGGGCGCCCACAGGCTACCCTCCGATGCTGTTACTCGCGCCCAGCCAGGCGCTCGATGAGGTCCGCGTACTGCGCGGACATGCGCGAGGGCGGGCGCGCGTCGGCGAACGCCCGTGCCGCGGAGCGCGCGCTGCGCGACCGGTACCAGTCATCGGCGAGCAGCGCCGCGAGCGAGGCGTCCGGGTCGGAGCGGTCGAAGAACCGGATCCAGGCCTCGTCGCCGAACTCGTCGACGAGGTGCGGCTCATCCGGCAGGATGATCGGCAGCGAATAGGTCGCCGCGAGGAACATGTTGCCCGAGTTGAGGATCGCGCGGTACGGCAGCACGAGCACGTCCGCCGCGCCGAACCACGTCGCGACGTCTTCCGGCAGGATGCGCTTCAGGTGCGTCGTCAGCGGCACGGGTCCGTTCTCGAACGCGTCGAGGATCCCCGCGACGTCGCCCTGCGGGCGCCCGGCGAGCAGCAGCTGGAGGTCGGCGCCGCCCTCGGTCGCGATCCGCGTCGCGGCCTCGAGGTGCTCGAGTCCCTTGTATGGGCGGATCCATCCGAAGAACAGGATGGCGGGCCCCGTGCCGGCGACGCCGATCGCCTCGCGCGCCGCCGTGCGCTCGACGGGGTCGCCGTAGACGCCGTCATAGCTCGAATGCGGGATCTCGACGATCTTCTCGGCCGGGAGCGCGTACACCGGCGCGGCGAGCTCCGCGGTGTGCGGCGAGAGCACGTGGATCGCGTCGGCGAGCTCGGCGAGACGTGCGTGCAGGTACGCATTCGTCTTCGGATACAGCGTGTCGTGCGGGAGCACGTTGTGGAGCGTCCACACGATGGCTCGGCCCCACTGCTTCGCACTGAACAGGGCATCGAGGAACAGGTCGGTGCGGCGCCGAGCGTCGACCGCGTTGACCGCCCATTCGGTCACGGGGCTCGTCCACTGCACGTGGATCACGCCGCGGCGCTCGGGCGAGGTGAGTTCGGCGATCGCCCGATCGAAGTCGGGAATGCCCGCGAGTTCGTAACCGCGGCGGGTGATCTCCGACTGCAGGATCTGCACGTACGGGTTGTCGTGCCATCCCGGAAAGTTGAAGACGCGTCGCTCGACAGGCATGGCCCCGAGTCTATGGGGAGGTGCCCGTCTGCCCGGGAGCCACGCGTCGGTCCTGAACGATCGCTGAGCGTCCGCGCGCGGTGAGTGTTCTCATAGCCCTGTCAGATCGCGCTGGATAGACTGCCGACCGTGACTGCCGCCGATTCTCAGACTGCCACGCCCACGATTGTCTCCCGCAACCGCTGGCGGGATGTCTTCG
>DHCFD07801__coassemble_1189_pt1 | contig 26589 bp, 26 predicted proteins | sample DHCFD07801__metabat2_low_PE_023 | metagenome-assembled genome bin DHCFD07801
GCACAATCAGGGCCGACAGCATGAGCACCGTGCGCGCACGGAAAGAACAGCCCCCGATCACAGATAATCCGACTCTCTGCTGCGCACGATGACGAGCTCACACCCTCGGCGAAGCTCAGCAGTTCGCAGCACTCAGCACGCCACCCGACTCAACGCGTTCAACCGCAGCACGTCGTTACCGGTGGAGCCGACCCCCGTTCTCCTGCGTCGACGAACACCCCGCGAAGAACGCTCAATCGCGAGCTGCCGCGGCACTGCACGCGCGACGTCACCGTTTCACGTGAAACATCACGTCCCGGCGTACGCGACGCACCAGCTGGCGTGCACCCGGAACATCCGGATCTCATCACCCCACGTCAGAGGGCTGGATCCGTAGTGCTTCGTCCAGTGTGCGAGGATCTCTTCGAACTGGGGGTCCGATTCGTCGAGGCGCTCGACCCTGCCGTGGGTGAAGAACCCGAGACGTTCGCCATCGATATAGGCGGCGCTCACGGCGGGACGTGTACCGAGGTGGCGCGCCTTCGCCGACCGTCCATCCGTGCCGAATGTCCACGCACCGTGGATGAAGTGCCCGTCGACCGCACTGATCCGCGGTTCTCCGGTGCGCGTCACGGTCGCGAGGCTCAGCACCTTCATGCCCTCCAGGCGGGGGAGCAGATCGGAAGCGCGCAGCGCATGATCGTCCGTCACGATGTCCTTGAGGTGCGATGTCGCTCCGGCGCGCGATCTGTCGAGGAGTGCCTGGAGCGCTGCTCGTTCACCGGTCGTCTCATACATCTCGGGCTCCTCCCGTTGTTCCACGTGAAACATCGCCGCCACCCATCTTGCGTGCTGACCGATGCTCGCACAATCTCGTGCTGCCGCACACGGTTCAGCCAGGTGTCCGTTCGGTGGCCGCGCGCTTGCGCGTCGGTAACGCCTCGCGTCACCTGCATACAGATATCCACAGGTGCCGTGCGTCACACGACTCTCCGGGCGTGTCACCGAGTCACGCGTGTTTACGCGGATCCCGAGCCGATTGTCGGTCGGAGTATCAAAAGTTATCCACAGCCGATCGGTCCCTGTGGAAACTCTGCACTACACGTGTAGATCACTAGAACAGCGAGACGAAACCGGGCGCATTCTCGTGCGCGAGCAGCGCCCGCTTCACTTCGAGCCCCCAGGCGAAGCCTCCGAGCGAACCGTCGGCGCGCAGCACGCGGTGGCACGGCACGAACAGCGCCACGGCATTCCGCGCGCACACGGCGGCCACAGCGCGCACGGCGCCGGGATCCTGCCCCAGCTCGTCCGCGAACTCTGCATAGGTCTTCGTCTGCCCGGGCGCGACGTCGCGCAAACGCTGCCACCCCGCGTTCTGCAGGTCGGTGCCGTGCTGCCGCACCTGCACGCGCCCGGGAGCCGCGATGTCTCCGCCGTAGTAGGCGCGCACAGCCTCAGCGGCGTGCACACGCCCTGCTGTCACCCCGCTCGGCCGCAGTTGCACGTGCACCCGCGCGACGACGTCGTCGACGGTCGTGTTCCACCCCGCGCCCAACACTGCTCCGTCGTCATCGGCGAGCATCGTGAAGGGGCCGTGCGGCGTATCGACCACGTCGACGATCGCATGCATCATTCGGCAGCTCCCTCTCTCTGATCGAGCGCGAAGCGCCACAGGTGCGCTGACAAGTATGACCGCCAGGGCGCCGCGCGACCAGCCCAGTCGCCGAGCGCACGCGAATCCGATGGGATCCCCGCCCCCGCAGCTCCCGCGCGCAGCGCGAGATCTCCCGTCAGCATCACGTCCGGATCCCTGCCGACGCGCATGCGCAGATAGTCGGCAGTCCAGGGACCGATGCCTGGAAGCGCCAAGAGCGCCTCACGCGAGATGGCAGCGTCGAGCACCAGAGTGCCGCGATCGACGGCGCTCGCGGCCCCCACGATCGCACGCACGCGCGTCGCGGGCCCACGCAGCACGCCCGCCCCATCGCTTGCGATCCGTGCAGCGCTCGGGAAGAGCATCCGTTCTCTCCCCGCGATCACGACCCACTCGCCGAGCGCGTCGGCGAGACGCGTCAGATGCGTACGCGCGGCCGCGACGGAGATCTGCTGGCCCACCATCGCGCGGATGAGCATCTCGAACGGATCCGCCGCTCCCGGCACGCGGATGCCCGGCACCCCGGCGACCAGCGGCGCGACCTCCGGGATCTCGCGCAGCGACGCGTCGATCGTCCGCCCGTCGGCATCGACATCGAAGACGCGCCGCACCAGCGCCACCAGCTCGTCGAGATCCGCGGGGTCCGTGAGGTCCGCATCGAGCACCAGGTCCTGTTCGGCCCGCACTCGGAACCACGCGGGACCACCGGCCAACCGCACCGTGCGCTCGAACGTCGCCTCCCCGGCCGTCTCCACGCCCGCCACCGCGCGGGGCGTCATCCACGCGAAGACGCCGGCAACATCGCACGGCTCGTCGTAGGCCAGCTCGACATCGCGGATCACTCCCTCAGCGTGCCACATCCGCTCACCGAGCAGGCAAGCAACCTTGGTTGACACATGATCAATAAGCAATGTAGGTTGACAACATGAACTCGACGCAGGTCGCCGAAACAGCGGCAGACACGACGGACCCGCGTGCGGGGCTGCGCGCCGTGACCTCGCTGCGCGCCCTCGCCGACGCGCTCGAGCTGCGCCAAGTCGAGGCAGCCCTGCGCGCGGGCATGACGTGGCAACAGGTCGCCGACGCGCTCGGCGTCAGCCGACAGGCCGTGCACAAGAAGTATTCGAAGCGGATCGATCCGACGATCGACGTCCCGAGGAGAATCTCATGAACAAGGTAAGCCGGATCATCGCGACCAGCTACGACCTCACGGTCACCGCGAGTGAGGAGGCGTCCCGTTTCGGGGTGCGCGATATCGACATCGAGCACGTGCTGCTGGCTCTCGTCCTCGACGAGGGCCCTGCAGGCCGGGCCCTGCGCAGCACCGGGATCACCCTCGATGCCGCGCGCAGCGCCGTCGCGGATCAGCACCGAGAGCAGCTCGCGACGCTCGGCATCGACGCGCCCCTGCCCGGAGACGGCCGAATCCGCGCCGCCTTCCAGAACGGACACGAGTGGACGGACCGCGCGACGAAGCTGCTCTCCGACTCCGGTTCGCACGGCCGGAAGGGCGACACCGAAGCGGTGCTCCGCGCTGCGCTCGCCGAGCGCAGCGGCACGATCGACGACTTGCTCCAGCGGCTCGGCACCACACCTTCCGCTGTCGCCTCGCGCCTCGACGAGGCCCCTGACGCTCCGAGCAGTCGTCCGCCCGCGGACGGTCGCCTCTCCCGCACGCGAACGGCGTTCGTGCCCGCCCCCGTCGATGACGTGTGGGCGTATGTGTCCGATCCCGAGCGGTTGCCGGAATGGGACATGAATCTCGCTCACATCAGGCCGGACCATGAAGCATGGATCGGCGAGACGCGCACCACGGCGCCCGACGGCAAGCAGTTGAAGGTGCGTGCGAACGCGGTGCAGCAGCGGATCTCGCGCACCGCCGCGACCGAGCCGCGTCACGTGACGTGGGAGATGCGCTATCCCGACGCGCCGCGCGCGAATCGTCGGCGGATCGCCATCGACATCGATCCGGCGCCGGGCGGATCCCGCATCACGGTGCGCTTCGCGTGGGTGCGGGGCCCCGGCCCCACCGGGCTGATGCGCCTCATCGCGCCCGTCACGCGGTTGCTTGCACGCCCTGTCGTCGCCATCGCCCTCTGGGTGCAGGTCACCGTACTCACGGGAGCGATCAGCCGCGCCCTGCGCGACGCGTGATCGGTCGCTACGCGCGAACGGTCGCGCGGAACACCCGGGTCGGTTCTGCGATGATCCCCTCGCCGATCAGCTCGACGCGCGTGTTCGACAGCTTGTGCTTGCGGATCACCTTCGCCGCCTTGTCGATCTCGGCGTCGACGCTCTGGCCCTTCAACAGGATCAGTTCACCGCCATCGCGTGCGAGCGGCGCGGTCCACGGAATCAGCGTGCGCAGCGCCGACACGGCGCGCGCCGTCACCGCATCGAGCATGCCCTCATAGCGGCCGGCCTCTTCCGCGCGAGCGCGCTCGACGATGACGTTCTCCAGCCCGAGCGACTCGACCTGCTCACTGAGCCACGCGCACCGACGCTCCATCGGCTCGATGAGAACCCACTCGACATCGGGCCGTGCGATCGCGAGCACGATGCCCGGCAGGCCGCCGCCCGAGCCGACGTCGCCCGCGCGTCCCTGGGGGAAGAGCGGTGCGGCGATCGCCGAGTTGAGGATGTGGCGGGTCCAGAGGCGCGGAAGCTCCTGCGGACCGATCAGCCCTCGCTCCTCGCCGTGTTCGGCCAGCGCCGCCGCGAACTGGCGCGCCAGATCGAGACGATCGCCGAACAGCTCAGCGGCCGCGGCGGGCTCCTGCTCGAGAACGGAACTCACGCCTTGCGCACCACCGCGTGACGATCGGCGCGCTCGCCGTACGACTCCGACACATACCCGCGCTCAGCCACGATGTCGTGCACGATCTTGCGCTCGTACGAGCTCATCGCCGGCAGCGAGGCCTGCGAGGCGCCCTCGTCCAAGCGGGCGATGGCCTGGTCGACGAGCCCCGAGAGCTGGCTGCGACGGGCGTCGCGGGATCCCGCGACATCGAGGATCAGGCGCGAGAACTCGCCCGTCTCGCGCTGCACCGCCAGGCGCGTGATCTCCTGCAGCGCCTGCACGACGTTCGGATCCGCGAGCGGTCGCAGCGACTCGTCGTCGCTCTCGACCGACACGTAAGCGCGGCCCTGCCGCACATCGAGCTCGAGGTCGCCGTCCAGGTCGGCGATGTCGAGCAGGCCCTCGATGAAATCGGCCGCCGCATCGCCTTCGCGCTCGAGCTGTTCCGTCGTCGGAGCGTCATCTGACGTGGTCATACGGTCTTCCCCTCGCCGTTCGCGGACGTTTCCGACGGCTTCTCAGAGGCCGGCTTCCTCTGTGCCGACGCCGCCTGACCCGTATCGTTCGGGCCCTGCTTCTTCTGCTGCGCGGCCTGCTGCGCATCCTTCTTCGCGCGCTTAGCGCTCTTCGGCTGCACGCGCTTGGCCTTCGCCTGACGCTCGAGCTCCACCTGACGCACGATCTCGGCCTGCTCGCGCTCGTACTCCTCGATCGAGACGACCTTGCCCTTCGCGTTGATGCGCTTGCCCTTCTTGGCGACGCGCTCTTCGCGGGCCTTCGCCGCTTCCGAACCCGGGGTCGGGTTCTCGCGGATGATGTAGAACTGCTGCGCCATCGTCCACAGGTTGTTGAAGAACCAGTACGTCACGACGCCCAGCGGGAAGAAAACGCCCGAGAAGACCATCGCGAACGGGATGATGTAGAGCATGACGCGCTGCATCTGGTACGCCTGACCCTGCTTCGCCTCGGGCGAGAGGTTCTTCGAGACGATCTGCAGCTGCGTGAGGAACTGCGTCGCGATCATCAGCGCGACCAGCAGGATCATCATGACGATCGCGGCCGTGGAGGTCGCCATCGGGTGCTGGAAGTGGTCGATCAGCGTCTTCGACAGCGGCGCGACGTCGAAGAGCATGGCGTCTTCGAACTGCGAGACCTTATCGGCCGTGAACAGCCACTTGTTGAGGCCGCCATGCCCCTCGGCGTGCCACGTGGCGATATCGCGCAGCGTCCAGAACAGCGAGAGGAAGATCGGCATCTGCACGAGCATCGGCAGACAGCCCGACACGGGCGAGGTGCCGTGCTTCTTGTACAGCGCCTGCGTCTCGCGCATCTGCGCCTCACGCGAGAGCTGATCCTTCTTGCCGCGATACTTCTCCTGGACCTTCTTCATCTGAGGTCCGAGTTCCATCATCTTGCGCTGGCTGTTGATCTGCTTCACGAACAGCGGGAAGATCGCCAGGCGCACCACGACGACGACGCCGAGGATCGAGAGAACCCAGGAGAGGCCGTCGTTGCCCGGAAGGCCGATGGACGTCCACACCCAGTGCCAGCCGACGAGGATCGCTTCGATCACCCAGCGGATGGGGAAGAGGATTGTTCCGAAGAAGTCGCCCACGGAAAGTCAGTCCTTTCGACGCGACACTACGAAGCCGCGCGGGGTCAGGTCATATGAATAAGCGGAATGAAGACGCACGTCGTCTTCGCCGCCTGCGGCCCACGGGTGGCACCTCGCGATCCTCGCGACGGCCATACCCGATCCTCTCACGAGGCCGTGCTGCTGAAGGGCAGTCACGGCATACGCGGAGCAGGAGGGGAAATAGCGACAGACATCGCCGTAGAGCTTCGAGATCGTCGCCCGGTATGCGGTGACCAGCAGGATTCCGACGTTGCGGGGGATCAGCGCCGGCTCAGATACGCGAAACCGCGCCGACCCGACGGCCGACGCGGGAAGCACGCTCACGGTGCCGCCTTGCGCTCGATACTGCGAACGACGTCGCGCCGCAGCTCGTCGAACGGCGCAGTCGCCGAGGCCGGAAGCGCTCGGATCACGATGTCGGCGCCCCGGCGCACCTGCGGCGTCGACTCGAGGCAGATCGCCTTGAGCCGACGCCGCACGGTGTTGCGGGTCACAGCGTTGCCGACGGCCTTCGACACGATGAATCCGAACCGCGGAAGCCTGTCCTCGCCCGAGTCCACGACGTGCAGCACGTGCGCCTCGCCCGCGCGCCGCTCACCCCTGCGGACGACTGTTCGATAGTCGATCCCGCGGGTGATCCGCTGCGGCCGGGAGAGCACGTACGACGTGCCGCTCGTGCGTTACGCGGAGAGCTCTGTGCGGCCCTTGCCACGGCGCGCGTTCAGGATCGCGCGGCCGGCACGGGTGCGCATGCGAGCACGGAAGCCGTGCTTCTTGGCGCGACGACGGTTGTTGGGCTGGAAAGTGCGCTTGCTCATACTCACTCCGGGAGTTCGTGTCACCGGAACACATCGGGCCGGAGACGTCTTTCAGAAATGCCCACAGCGGGCACAAGTCAACCGCAACAGTCTACGTCGAGACGAGAAGCCCTGGCAAACTGCGAGGTCAACCTGTCAGTATCCCCACAGGACACGACTTCCCCCGTCGAAGACACGCGGATCCGGCGAATGGGGTTTGCGACATCGGCCGGACCTGACTAGCGTATTCCAAGTTATCCACAGGCTGTGCAGAATTGGGAGGCGAACGGATGGCTGACGTTCCGAACGTACCGATCTGGCGTCTCGTTCTCGATGAGCTGAAGCAGGACGAACGCGTCACTCCGCAGCTCGAAGGCTTCCTGAATCTCGCCGTGCCGCAGGGCGTGATGGGCGGATCCCTCTACCTGGACGTGCCGAACGATCTGACCGCCGGCCAGCTGAACAAGCGCATGCGCGAACCGCTCATGGATGCCATCGCGCGCGTCGGCGACGAGAACGTCACCTCGTTCCGCGTCGTGACGAATCCCGAGCTCGCCGCACAGCAGTACGTTCCGGATCCTTCGCCGCTGCAGCAGGCGGATCCGGAACCGCAGCAGGATCGATCGTCGCGCCCGATCGAACAGCCGCATCCCCAGCCCCGCAGTGAGACCCGCCTCAACCCGAAGTACACCTTCGACAATTTCGTCATCGGACAGTCCAACCGGTTCGCGCACGCCGCCGCCGTCGCCGTGGCCGAGGCTCCCGCGAAGGCCTACAACCCGCTGTTCATCTACGGCGACTCGGGCCTCGGCAAGACCCACCTGCTGCACGCGATCGGCGACTACGCCCAGAACCTCTTCCCGGGCGTGCGCGTGCGATACGTGTCCAGCGAAGAGTTCACGAACGACTTCATCAACTCAATCGCCAACAACCGCGGCGCCGCATTCAACGCGCGCTATCGCGACCTCGACATCCTGCTGATCGACGACATCCAGTTCCTGCAGGGCAAGGCCGAGACTCAGGAGACGTTCTTCCACACCTTCAACACGCTCCACGACCACGACAAGCAGGTCGTGATCACGAGCGATGTCGCACCCCGCCTGCTGACCGGCTTCGAGGACCGCATGCGTTCGCGCTTCGAGTGGGGCCTCATCACCGATGTGCAGGCGCCCGACCTCGAGACGCGCATCGCGATCCTGCGCAAGAAGGCGTCGAGCGAGCGCATCTATATCCCCGAAGACGTCATCGAGTACATCGCCTCGCGCGTCTCGACGAACATCCGCGAGCTCGAGGGAGCGCTCATCCGCGTCTCGGCGTTCGCGAGCCTCAATCGCTCCGAGGTGAGCCAGGAGCTCGCCGAGGGGGTTCTGCGCGACATCGTCGACAAGCCGGAGGACACCGTCGTCTCTCCGACCGACATCATCCAAGCGACCGCGGCCTACTTCAAGATCACGGTCGACGACCTCTACGGCCCGGGTCGCGCACAGGCGATCGCCCAGGCCCGACAGATCGCGATGTACCTCTGCCGAGAGCGCACGAACCTCTCACTGCCGAAGATCGGCCAGCTCTTCGGCGGTCGCGATCACACCACCGTGATGTACGCCACGAAGAAGATCACGCAGCTCATGAAAGAGAAGCGTCAGCTGTACAACCAGGTGCAGGAGATCACCGCTCAGCTCGGTCGACGCTGAGTTATCCCCATATTCTCCACAGGCGCTCAGACGGCATCCGCCTCGCGCTGTTAAGAGTTCTCCACGGTGTGGATAACTTGTGGATAACTGTGGAAACACGCCGTACGATCTGTGTACGACACGCTCTGCGGCTGTGAAAGGTGCTGTGGGGACCGTCTGCACCGCTCGGAGAGCTTGCACGACTCGTTCGCATCCCGTCCACAGATGACAACGATGTGATTCCCTACTCGTGTCTGACATCCACAGAGTTATCCACAGTATCCACAGCTGTTAACGCTGTTAAGAGATCTCTCTTATCCAAGGGCCGCTCCAATGACCACCACGGATCGGGGTTCGTCTCGGGAGCATGTGAGCTACTAGCATTGGTCTCCCGCGACATCCGCGTTCTGCGCGAAGCGTGTCGCACCGATCCACACGCATCTGAGGGAGAGCTCCGTGAAGTTCCACGTGAACCGAGACGTCTTCAGCGAGGCGGTCTCGTTCGTCGTCAAGCTGCTGCCGCAGCGCAACCCGCAGCCGATCCTCGCGGGCGTGCTCATCGAGGCCGGCACCGACGGATCCCTTTCCCTGTCTGCGTTCGACTACGAGGCGTCGGCGCGCACCACGATCGAGGCGACGATCGACGAGCCCGGCACGATCCTCGTGCACGGCCGCCTGCTCAACGACATCGCGAGCCGCCTTCCGAACGCGCCGATCGAGATCTCGACGGAAGAGGACGGCAACGTCGCCGTCGTCTGCGGCCCGGCTCGCTTCGCGCTCGCGTCTATGCCGGTCGAGGAATACCCGGCGATCCCCGAGGTCACGGGCCAGTCGGGCGTCGTGCCCGGTGAGGACTTCTCGACCGCGATTGCTCAGGTGGCCTTCGCTGCATCGCGCGACGACGTCACTCCGGTGCTCACGGGTGTGCAGCTCGCCGTCAGCAACAACACGCTGAGCCTCGTCGCCACCGACCGCTACCGCGTCGCGCTCCGCACCATCGACTGGGACGGCAGCCAGCAGGACGTGCAGGCGCTGGTTCCGGCTCGCACGCTGATCGAGGTCGGCAAGACCTTCGCCCACGGCGGCAACATCTCGATCGCGTTCTCAGGCGAGGGCGATCGCGAGATCATCGCCTTCACCGCCGGCAACAAGACGGTGACGTCGCTGCTCATCAAGGGCAACTTCCCGCCGGTGCAGCGCCTTTTCCCCGATCAGACGGGCCACTACGCGGTCGTCTCGACGAGCGACCTCACCGAGGCCGTGCGCCGCGTGGCGCTGGTGCTCGACCGCTCCGCGCCGCTGCGGTTCACGTTCGCCCAGAACGACGTGACGATGGATGCAGCCGGCGGCGATCAGGCGCGCGCATCCGAGTCGGTCGATTCGACGCTGACGGGCGGCGACGACGTCACGCTCGGCCTCAACCCGCAGTACCTGCTCGAGGCGCTCGGTGCGGTCAAGAGCGAGTTCGCGCGCATCACCTTCACCTCGAGCGACAACGCGAACAAGCTGAGCCCGATCCTCGTGATGGCGCAGACGTCGGTCGAGAACGCCGCGAGCGACAACTTCAAGTACCTGCTGCAGCCCAACCTGCTGCTGCGCTAGGCGCGGGTCGTGATCGTCGAGCATCTCAGCCTCGTCGACTTCCGCAACTACGCCGAGGCGGAGCTCGATCTGCGTCCCGGAACCAACCTTCTGGTGGGGCGCAACGGGCAGGGGAAGACCAACCTGGCGGAAGCGGTCGCGTATCTCGCGACCCTCGGATCCCATCGCGTGACGTCCGACGCGCCCCTCGTGCGCGACGGCAAGGACGCGGCATTCGTGCGGGCGCGGCTGGCACACGGATCCCGTACGGTCACGCTCGAACTGCAGATCAACAAGCAGGGGTCGAACAAGGCGCGCGTCTCGGGCAACCCGGTGCGTGCGAACGAGCTGCCCCGTTACGCGCAGGCCGTGCTGTTCGCTCCGGAGGATCTGCAGATCGTGCGCGGAGATCCGTCGGCCCGGCGCCGGTTCGCCGATCAGCTGCTCGTGCAGCGCACGCCGCGCATGGCGAGCATCATCGCCGACTACGACCGCACGCTGAAGCAGCGCACGACGCTGCTGAAGTCGGCGCGCGCTCGGGGCATGAAGATCGAGCAGCTGACCACGCTCGAGGTCTGGGACGACAAGCTGATCGCGCTCGGTTCGCAGATCATCGATGCGCGCGTGAGGCTCGCGCAGGATCTCGAGGAGCCGCTGGCGCGCGCCTATGCCGCGATCGCAGGCGAGGATCACGAGCCGGGGGTGGCGTGGGCGCTCTCGATCGGCGGAACGGATCCGGAGGAGGACGAGGCGTCCGAGGTCGCGGCCGGCGATACGTCGGATCAGTTCCGCGCTGCGCTCCTCGCGAAGCGCGCGCAGGAGCTGGAGCGCGGGCTGACGCTCGTCGGCCCGCACCGTGATGACCTGGTGCTGCGCCTGCGCGGTCTGCCGGTGAAGGGGTACGCGTCGCACGGCGAGGGGTGGTCGATCGTGCTGTCGCTGCGTCTGGCCTCGGCCGAGCTGCTGCGGCAGGAGTCGCCGGGCGGCGACCCGATCCTCATCCTCGATGACGTGTTCGCGGAGCTCGATGCGGCGCGTCGCGCGCGACTCGCGGGGGTCGTGGCCGATTACGAGCAGGTCATCGTCACGGCGGCGGTCGCACGCGACATTCCGGAATCGCTGCGCGGTGGTGCGGTGCGGATCGAGTCGGGGCGCATCCTCGGTCCGCTCGCGGAGCATCCGTTCGAGGAGTCCTCGTGAGCGACGAGCGGCCGCCCGGCGTACCGGAGACCATCGCGACGTACCTGCGGCTGCGCGGCCTGCCGCTCAGCCGGGCCGCGCGTCGCAAGCGCCGCCGCGGAGATCCCGATGGCAGTCAGCCGTTCGCGAAGGGCAGGGATCCGGGAACGCTCGGCGATGCGATCGAGGCGCTGACGACATCGAGCGGTTGGCGTCCGCAGCTCGAGCGCGAGGAGCTCGCTCTCAACTGGGAGCGGATCGCGGGTGAGGAGAACGCGGCGCATTCGTACATCGAGACATTCGCGCAGGGTCTCGTGGTCGTGCGCTGCGACTCGACCGCTCGCGGCCGTCAGATGCATCTGATGCGCGCGAGCTTCCTGACCCGGGTGCTCGAGGAGTACCCGGATTCAGGGGTGAAGGAGATCCGGTTCTTCGGGCCGGACGTACCCACCTGGAAACATGGCTTCAGGCGCGTGCAGGGGCGCGGCCCGCGCGATACATACGGCTAGGACGGGATGGGACCCATCCGGGGCGTTTTTCTCGCGCGAGAGAGCCCATTGCGCCGCTGATCACATCTCGAACGGGTAAACTGAGAGATGCTGCGCATACGACAAGGAGCAATGCTTTCATGACGAATGAGACCCCTCACGATAAGGTGACGAACGAGTATGGCGCTGACGCCATCCAGGTTCTCGAGGGGCTCGAGGCGGTGCGCAAGCGCCCCGGCATGTACATCGGTTCCACGGGCCCGCGCGGTCTGCATCACCTCGTGTACGAGATCGTCGACAACTCGGTCGACGAGGCGCTCGCGGGGTACTGCGACACGATCAAGGTGACGCTGCTCGAAGACGGCGGTCTGCGCGTCGTCGACAACGGTCGAGGGATCCCCGTCGCCGAGAACAAGAAAGAGGGCAAATCGACCCTCGAGGTCGTGCTGACGGTTCTCCACGCGGGCGGAAAGTTCGGCGGCGGGGGATACGCGGTCTCGGGCGGCCTGCACGGCGTCGGCTCGTCGGTCGTGAACGCCCTGTCGACGCGCCTCGACGCGGAGATCATGCGCGATGGCTACGTCTGGCGCCAGACCTACGCGAACGGCGGGCACCCCGTCTCGCCGATCGAACGCGGCGAGGCGACGGAAGAGACGGGCACGTCGATCACCTTCTGGCCCGACGGTGAGATCTTCACCGAGACGGTCGATTTCGAGTACGAGATTCTGCGCACGCGGTTCCAGCAGATGGCGTTCCTCAACAAGGGCCTGACGATCGAGCTCTACGACGAGCGCGTCGGTTCGATCGAAGAGGTCGAAGACTCGGAGGGCACGCCCGAGGCCCAGCAGCGCCGCGACGTGTTCTATTACGAGAACGGCCTGATGGACTACGTCGACTACCTCAACAACGCGCGGCGCTCCGAGCGCGTGCACGACGAGATCATCTCGTTCGAGACCGAGGACACCGACCGCAAGATCGCCCTCGAGGTCGCGATGCAGTGGACGACGTCGTACAGCGAGAACGTGTTCACGTACGCCAACACGATCAACACCCATGAGGGCGGCACGCACGAAGAGGGCTTCCGCGCGGCGATGACCACTCTGGTGAATCGCTACGCCCGCGCGAACAATCTGCTCAAAGAGAAGGACGACAACCTCACGGGCGACGACGTGCGCGAGGGCCTCACCGCGGTGATCTCGGTCAAGCTCTCCGAGCCGCAGTTCGAGGGTCAGACGAAGACGAAGCTCGGCAACACCGAGGCGAAGAGCTTCGTGCAGCGCGTCGTCAACGAAGAACTGGGCGACTGGTTCGAGCGTAACCCGCAGCAGGCGAAGACGATCATCCGCAAGGCGATCGACGCGGCCTCGGCGCGCCTCGCCGCCCGCAAGGCGCGGGAGACGGCGCGGCGCAAGAGCGTGTTCGAGTCGGCGGCGATGCCCGACAAGCTCAAGGACTGCACGAGCAAGGATCCGTCGATCTCCGAGATCTTCCTCGTCGAGGGCGACTCGGCCGGCGGATCTGCGGTCGACGGCCGCAATCCGACCACGCAGGCGATCCTGTCGCTGCGCGGCAAGGTGCTGAACGTCGAGCGCGCCCGCCTCGACAAGGCGCTCGGCAACAAGGAGATCCAGGCGATGATTCAGGCCTTCGGGCCCGGCATCGGACCCGAGTTCGATATCGAGAAGGCGCGCTATCACAAGATCGTGCTCATGACCGATGCCGACGTCGACGGTCAGCACATCACGACGCTGCTGCTCACGCTCGTGTTCCGCTACATGCGCGGACTGATCGAGGCCGGTTACGTCTACCTCGCAATGCCGCCGCTGTATCGGCTGAAGTGGACGAACGCTCCGCACGAGTACGTGTACTCCGACCGAGAGCGCGACGCGTTCACCGAGGCGGGCATCGCCCGCGGATGGCGACTGCCGAAGAGCACCGAGGGCGGCGTGCAGCGCTACAAGGGCCTCGGTGAGATGAATGCCGAAGAGCTGTGGGAGACCACGATGAATCCCGAGACGCGCACGCTGCGTCAGGTGACGATCGACGACGCGGCCGCGGCCGACGAGATCTTCGCCGTGCTGATGGGCGAAGACGTCGAGTCGCGCCGCAATTTCATCCAGCGCAACGCGAAGGACGTCCGCTTCCTCGACATCTGATCGAGCGCGGCTAGAGAGACGAAGACATGACAGATACAGATCTTCCCGAGAACGAGGGACGCCCGGACATCAACGCCGGACACAACCACGGTCGCATCGACCAGGTCGACCTGCAGTCGGAGATGCAGCGCAGCTATCTCGACTACGCGATGAGCGTGATCATCGGGCGCGCGCTGCCCGACGTGCGCGACGGCCTGAAGCCCGTGCACCGCCGCGTGATCTATGCGATGTACGACGGCGGGTACCGCCCCGACAAGTCGTTCTCCAAGTGTGCGCGCGTCGTCGGCGACGTGATGGGCCAGTACCACCCGCACGGCGACCTCGCGATCTATGACACCCTCGTGCGCCTCGTGCAGCCGTGGTCGATGCGCTACCCGATGGCGCTCGGTCAGGGCAACTTCGGCACCCCCGGCAACCAGGGCGCCGCGGCGCCGCGGTACACCGAGACGAAGATGGCTCCGCTTGCGCTCGAAATGGTGCGCGACATCGAAGAAGACACGGTCGACTTCGAAGACAACTACGACGGCCGCACCAAGGAGCCGACGGTTCTGCCGGCGCGCATCCCCAACCTGCTGGTCAACGGATCCATCGGCATCGCGGTCGGCATGGCGACGAACATTCCGCCGCACAACCTCCGCGAGGTCGCCGACGGCGCGCTGTGGGCGCTCGACAACCCCGACCTGCCGAGAGAAGAGCTTCTCGCGGGGCTGATGCAGCGCATCCCCGGCCCCGACTTCCCGACGAAGGCGCAGATCCTCGGCACGAAGGGGATCCAGGAGACGTACCGCACGGGTCGCGGCTCCATCCCGATGCGCGCCGTCGTGAACGTCGAGGAGATCCAGGGCCGCACCTGCCTCGTGGTGACCGAGCTGCCCTACCAGGTCAATCCCGACAACCTCGCGGTGAAGATCAGCGACCTGGCGCGCGAGGGGCGCGTGCAGGGCATCGCCGACATCCGCGATGAGACGTCGGGCCGCACGGGCCAGCGCCTCGTGGTCGTGCTGAAGCGCGACGCCGTGGCGAAGGTCGTGCTGAACAATCTCTACAAGCACACCGACCTGCAGTCGAACTTCTCGGCGAACATGCTCGCGATCGTCGACGGCGTGCCGCGCACGCTCCCGCTCGACCGCTTCATCACGCTGTGGATCACGCACCAGCTCGAAGTCATCGTGCGCCGCACGCAGTTCCGCCTGCGCAAGGCCGAGGAGCGCATGCACATCCTGCGCGGCTACCTCAAGGCGCTCGACGCTCTCGATGAGGTCATCGCGCTGATCCGCCGGTCCCCGACCGTCGACGAGGCGCGCGAGGGGCTGAAGGGCCTGCTCGACATCGACGACATCCAGGCGGATGCGATCCTGTCCATGCAGCTGCGCCGCCTGGCTGCGCTGGAACGCCAGAAGATCATCGACGAGGCTGACGAGCTCGAGGCGAAGATCGCCGATTTCCGCGAGATCATCGCGAGCTCCGATCGCCAGCGCGACATCGTCAAGACCGAGCTGACCGCGATCGTCGACAAGTACAGCGACGATCGACGCACGCAGATCGTGCACGGCTTCGACGGCGACGTGTCGATGGAAGACCTCATCGCCGAAGAAGAGGTCGTCGTCACGATCACCCGCGAGGGCTATGTCAAGCGCACCCGCAGTGACCTCTACCGCAGCCAGCATCGCGGCGGGAAGGGCGTCAAGGGCGCGCAGCTGCGCGCTGACGATGTCGTGGAGCACTTCTTCGTCACGACGACGCACCACTGGATCCTCTTCTTCACGAACACGGGTCGCGTGTACCGCGTGAAGGCGTACGAGCTTCCTGAAGCGGGTCGCGACGCGAAGGGCCTGCACGTGGCGAACCTCGTCGCGATGCAGCCTGATGAGCAGATCGCCGAGGTCATCGAGCTGCGGTCATACGACGACCGCGAGTACCTCGTGCTCGCCACGAAGGGCGGTCTCGTCAAGAAGACGCGGCTCGGAGAGTACGACTCCAACCGCCAGGGCGGCATCATCGCGATCAACCTGCGCGAGGGCGACGAGCTCGTCGACGCGATGCTGGTCGACGGCGATGACTATCTCATGCTGATCAGCCGCAAGGGCATGTCGCTGCAGTTCCCCGCCGCCGACGACTCCCTGCGGCCACTCGGTCGCTCGACCTCGGGCGTGAAGGGCATGTCGTTCCGTGATGACGACGAACTGCTCAGCGCATCCGTCGCACGCGCGGGCACGTTCGTGTTCACCGTCACCGATGGCGGATGGGCCAAGCGCACGGCGATCGAGGAGTATCGGGTGCAGGGGCGCGGCGGCATCGGCATCAAGGTCGCGAAGCTGAACGACGACCGCGGCGAGCTCGCAGGCGGAATCATCGTGCAGGAAGATGACGAGGTTCTGGTCGTTCTCGCCAAGGGCAAGGTGGTACGCTCGGCCGTTGCCGAGGTGCCCTCGAAGGGTCGCGACACGATGGGAGTCGTGTTCGCGCGTCCGGATAAGGGCGACCAGATCCTCACGATCGCTCGCAACAGCGAGCGTGGCCTGGGTGAGGATGCGGCCGACGACAATGCTCCCGAAAACTCCGAAGGTGATGAATGAGCACGGTAGCTGACAAGCTCGCGAAGAAGTCCGCGCAGAAGACTTCCTCGAAGCAGGTGCGCCTGCGGCTCGTGTACATCGACTTCTGGTCAGCTGTGAAGCTGTCGTTCCTGGTCGCCATCGCGATCGCGATCGTGACGCTCGTGTTCTTCGTGCTGTTGTTCCTCGTGATCCAGTCGACGGGCCTCATCGCCCAGGTCGACGAGTTCGTCGGCAGCTTCAGCGATGGCCGCTTCTCGATCGAAGCGGCGGTCGGTCTCGCGCAGGTCTTCGCGTTCGGCTCGGTCGTTGCGATCCTGAACCTTGTCGTCATCACCGTGATGGGCGCGGTCGCGGCGGGCATCTACAACATGTGCGTGAAGATCACGGGCGGGCTGCTCGTGGGATTCACCTCGAACTGATTCGGCTGCGGCGCCCGACCGCTTCGGGCGCCGCGTCGTTCGGCGGAGATCTGCGCCACGCCCGGGATGCGCGCCCGAATTGGAACGCGTCTCAGCGATGGGGTATTCTCTTGAAGGTTGACGGCCATAGGTCGGCATAGCGGGGCTATAGCTCAGGCGGTTAGAGCGCTTCACTGATAATGAAGAGGTCCCAGGTTCAAGTCCTGGTAGCCCCACCACAGCCCCGGACTTCTGCGGAAGTCCGGGGCGTTTTCGTGTCTTCGGAGCTCAGCTCCGCGCACGCCCGAGCTGAGCGGCTCTAGTCCTCCCACGTCGTGCACGTTACGGTGCCGTTCAGGGTGGCGTCGCCGAGCGAGGTATCCGCGAAGGTGATGCCGTCTTCGATGACCGTGACCCCGTGAGGATCAGGCGATTTGAACGGGCGGCCCTGGCCGATCTTGACCATCGCGAACTCACCGGGCGTGACCTCGACCAGGGGCAGCTGGTGGTTCGTCTTGCCGATGAGGTGATGCAACTGGCCGGGCTGCCCGGAGCAGTACACATCGGTCAGGTCGAGCGTGATCGTCTCCGAGGACGTGGTCAGCTCGAGCGGGCTCGGAGCCTGTGACGGCGACTCGTCTTCGCGCTCCGACGGCGTCGGAGTCGCCTCGGGCGTCGTCGATTCCGTCGGTGTCTCGGCAGGAGCCTCTGAGACCGCATCGGGAGAGGGGGAGCTTGTGGGTGTGGGCTCGTTCTGTTCGTTGGCGCATCCGGTCAGGACGAGGAGTGCGGATGCAGCGAGAACGGCGGTGAGAGGGAAGGAACGCATCTCTCTACCCTGAGCGTCGCCCATACCGATGTCAAAAGTACTACCATGCGTGTGTTTCAACCTCCCGATACGGCCGGACCGGAACACGTGTGCGGTCGGCGGCATACCATTGGGACATGACTGACCTTCTTGTTCTCGTGGCCAACGCCGGCGACGGCAGCATCAGCACGTTCCGACTGCAGAACGGCGCACTCGACCGGATCGCCGTCACCGAGGGCATCACCGGATGCTCCACGTTCGCCGTCGATGGCGAGCGGGATCTCGTCTATGCGGCCGTGAAGCCGGATGGGACGAGCGACGCGGCCGGAATCCTCACGCTCGCACTCGACCGGCAGAGCGGCGCGCTGACGCCGACGTCGCGCCTCGACCTGCCGAGCGGCGGCATGAACTATCTGGCGCTTTCGCACGGCGGAACGGTGCTTCTCGGCGCCTCGTACGGCGGCGGCTACGGCATCGCATCGGTTGTCGCCGATGGGGTCGTGGCCGAGCCGGCCTCGCGCGTCGAGTTCCGCAACCTGCACTCGGTGCTGCCGAGCGCAGACGGCCGGTTCGCCTACTTCGTCTCACTCGGCGACGATCTCATCGGTCAGTACGCGCTCGACGCCGAGGCCGGCCTCACACCGCTCGACCCGCCGACCGTCGCCGCTCCTGCGGGCAGCGGCCCCCGGCACCTCGTGCTGAACGACGAGCAGGACGCCGTGTACGTGCTCACCGAGTTCTCGGGCGAGGTACTGCACTACGCGCGCGACACAGCGGCGGGAACGCTCACGCTGCGCGGCGCGGCGTCGGCCGTGGATCCGTCGGCGAGCCTGACGCACAGTCGTTTCGGTGCGGATCCGATCGCGCAGCATCTCATCTGGGCCGCCGACCTGCATGCGGGCGACGGGGTGCTGTGGGCGTCGGAGCGCGGCGCATCGACGCTCGCGCCGGTCGCGGTCGCGGCCGACGGATCCGTCTCGGACGCGACGACCTTCACCGTCACCGAACCTCAGCCGCGCGGTTTCGCTGTCGCGGGCGAGTGGCTCGTCGCGGCGGGGGAGCGGTCGACCGAGGTGTCGCTCTACGCGGTCGACGGCGACCAGCTCGAGCTGCGACAGCGCATCGAAACGGGCCGAGGCGCGAACTGGGTGCGGTTCGTCTGACCCGTTTTGCGGCCCCGGCCGCGGGCGGGTAAAGTATGTGAGGTTGGGCGCTCGCGCCCGCTCCCTCACGGGGCCTTAGCTCAGTTGGTAGAGCGCCTGCTTTGCAAGCAGGATGTCAGGAGTTCGAATCTCCTAGGCTCCACAATTTCTTCCGTCAAGACCGATGTCGCGCACGAGGTCCCACGTCGTAACCTCATTCGTGACTGCGAGGGTCCTCGTCGCTCCGGAACGCCGCGGCATTCTCATGCGCGAATCCGCTGAAGCGGCGCGCGGGGCGGCCGAGCAGGTCGGGCACCGCCGCCGACACCTCCGCAGCCTCGCCGCGCGCGTAGTGGGCGTAGTCCTCGAGCAGGCCCTCGACCTGCCATGGCGGGAGAACGCCGGTGAGCATCTCGCTGAACTCGGCGGGCCGGATGTCTGCGAAGCGGATCTCGTGACCGGTCGCGGACGAGAGATGTCCGGCCAGCTCGGAGTGGGTCAGCGATTCGGGCCCGGTGAGCGTCTGGATCCCCGCGGGGGCGGGGGACGTCAGGGCGTGTGCCGCGACGTCGCCGATGTCGCGCACGTCGACGAGGCTCACTCGGGCATCGCCGATCGGAGCGGGGAGCACCTGCGCCGATCGCACGATGCTCGACACGGCGAACAGTCCCTGCATGAAGAGGTTCGGGCGCAGGACCGTGACCTCGAGCCCCGACGCGAGCGCGTGCTGCTCGACCGCCGCGTGGTACCGCAGGAATCGAACCGGAGAATCGATGGTCGAACCGAGCTGCGACAGCAGCACGAGGTGGCGTACCCCGGCCTCGGCGGCGAGATCGATGAACTGCTTCTGCTGCGCCTCGGCGCGATCCGTCGAAGGCGTCACCAGATAGGCGGCGCGCACGCCGCGGATCGCCGCACGTACGCTGTCCGCATCGTCGAGGTCGGCCTGGACGGCGAACTCGGCGGTCGAACGCTTTCTCGACATGGAGCGGAATGCGACGCCGTGCGCTGTGAGGGCGTTGGCGGTGGCGCGGCCGGTGGAGCCGGTGGCTCCCGTGATGAGGATGTCGGGCGTCGTGGTCATGTCTTCTCCTTCAGATCTCGGGGTGGCGAAGGCCGTCGGTGAGGATGCGCGACCAATCGTCGTCGACATCGGCGATGCCGGCTGTCACGACGAGGTGGCAGAGCTGCCCATAGGCGATGAACCGCTGCACGTCGCGGTCCTCCGCTCCGGAGCGCTGCTTCGCGAAGCGGGTGAGACGGGCGAGGCCCGCTCGCAGCGCGTCGCCGATCGCCGGAATCATTGCGACCGACTGGGCATGCACCTGGATGAGGAGCAATGTGCGGTCGGCGATGAGGCGGGCGTAGGCGCCGCCCATCGCATCGAGGATCTCGGCGGGCGTTCCATCAGGCGGAGCGGCCGCAAGCGTCTGCTCGACGCGTTCGAAGCATCTGTCGAGCGCGGCGACGAACACGGCCTCTTTGCCGCCGAACAGCTTGAGCACGTATGCGCTGGAGATCCCTGCTTCCTGCGCGATATCCGTGATCGTGGTGCCCGCGTAGCCGCCTCGCGAGAACGCCGTCAGCGCGGCACTGACGATGGCGACCCGGCGGTCGGTCGCGGTGGAGAGTGAACGCTGCGTCATGTGAGTGACTATACACTCACTCGCATGACGAGGTGCCCGTTCGGGTCGAACATGTGGTCGGAACCCGACCGGACAGCAGCAGGTTCGGGATATCGAGGCGCACCCAGGCTGGTGGTCGATCCAGTTCGACCACCAGCCCGGGTGCGGCGCCGCATCAGCGCTCGATAGGCTCGCATCGGGCGACGGCGATGCGTTCGTCGCAGACCGTGTCGTACGGAGAGGACGTGAGATGTCTGAATCGGTGACTAGTGTCGATCTGCGAGCAGCGACCGACGACCTGCTGGAGGCGTCGCGGGCGTCGCACAGCGGTCGAGCCACGCGCGTCTTCCGCGCCGTGACGGGCGGCGCACTGTCGCAGGTGCTGCTCGTGCTGCAGGAGGGCCGTGCCCTGTCGGAGCACGAGAATCCCGGCGAAGCGCTGCTGCATGTTCTGCGCGGTCGGGTGCGATTGACCGCCGGCGACGACGCGTGGGAGCTGCGCGCGGACGAGCACATCGTGATCCCGCAGCAGCGGCACGGCCTTCTGGCGCTCGAGGAATCGGCAGTGCTGCTGACCGTCGTGAGGTCTCGCGCCTAACGGTTTGTCGTTCCGCGCCTGGCGGGAAGGCCTACGCCCCCTCGCCGAGCGCCTCGCGTCGGCCCTGCTCCCTCGCCTCGGTGACGACCCGCTCGATGCGCGCCGTGCTGCGGCGACGACTGGTGATGATCGCCCACACGATGAGCGCCGCGCCCAGCAGTGTGAGGATCTGCGACCACGGTACGGCCCAGGCCGCGACCGATGTCTCGGCGACGGCCGTGATCTCGCTGTTGCCCGGTGCGACGCCGCGCACGCTGAGCGGCTCTGAGATGCGGAGCGTCGGCCACGCGGATGACTCGCGCGTGACGAAGGTGCGCGACTCGTCGGGAAGGATATCGCCGCGGTCGGTCTCGGCGCCGCCGAAGTCGTCGTGCAGTGTGAGCGCGACGTTGCCCGTGTTGGTGACGGTGTACGCGGCCGAGATGCGTCCGGGGCGGAAGGGATTCCACTGCGCCGCGTAGTCGGCCGTCGACTCCTCGATGGCGAGCGACGGGGCGAGTTCCCCCGTCACGCGCACGAGCACGCGGAAGCCGACGCGGCCGGTGACGCCGATGGTCGACGAATCGGATGACGTGCGGAGCGCCGCGGCGATCCCTGCAGCATGGTCACCGGGCGTCGCCGATTCGGGAACGGTCACGGTGTAGGGAACGATCACCGACTCGCCGGCGGGAACGGCGATCGACGTCTCGCTCGTGATCCAGGTTCCGGCGTCCGTCGACGGCTGATCGGGTGGCAGCGTCGTGAACCGGCCGTTGTCGGTGTAGTGCCCGTCGGCGGCGCCGATCTCGAACTCCGCATCCGTCGCGCCGATGTTGCGGATCTCGAGATGGTCGGTGACGGCCTCGCCGGGGTCGACCTCGTGCTCCGCTGCGCTGCGGCCGTCGGATCCGGACTCGTCGGCCGGAGCCACTGCCCAGGACACGCTGCTCTCGGCGGCCTCCTCTGCATGTGCGGGCGGTGCCGGAATCGTGATCAGGGCGGCGAGGATCCCGAGCGCGAGCGCGCCGCGCGATCCTCGCCGCCCGATGCGGCGGTGCGGTCGAGCAAACCGAACCTGAAGCGTCACCCCGTGTCAGTCCTCGTACAGCGAAAGCGTGAGGCTCGACGAGTACGACCCGGGCTCGACGGTCGCAGGCGTGCGGAGGGTCAGGTCAGCGGCGGCCGTCCATGTTCCGGGCCCGGCTTCCGCCGAGTTCCACGTGCTGGCGAGCAGCTCGAACTCGGAGAAGCCCTCGCCCGGGGCCACCTCATCACCGGGTGCGGCGAGCGATTCATCGCCGGAGACGAGGCGCGGCGACCAGCCGAAGCTGTCGGCTGCGACGATATCGGGCTGACCCGCATCTCCGACGAAGTCGTCGATGGCGCCGACGACGTACCAGTACGCGCCGTCAGGCACGTCTTCGGCCGTTCGGGTGTCGGTCACCGTCACCTCGGGGAGCGATCCGACGAACTGCCGCTCGTCGCCCGTGCTGTCGCTCTCGGTCAGACCGACCTGAGCTTCCGGGTCGATGGTCAGGCCGAGAGACCCTTCGGGAAGCGCTTCGATATCCACGCCGACGTCGATCGCGCCGTCGTCGGCGGTCGCGGCGCTCACTCCTACTCCGAGCAGCATGGCGCTGCCCAGCACGGCCGCGCCGATGCGCGTGATGCGCCCTCGTCTGATCTTCGTCATTCCGATGACTCCTCTGTCGTTGTGGGCGATGCTGCATTGCACCGGCCGCTCGGAGTGAGCGTAGGAGGTGATCAAACACCTGTCAAGCAGCTTATAGCGGCCAAGCAGGCAACTTTAGTAGACACGATGTCATAAGTGTTCTACGCTCCGTACTGTCCGCGGGCCCGCGCGCCCGCTGTTCGCCATGAACTGAAGACACACGGACGAAGGAGCAATGATGCCCACACGTATTCCGGATCGTCGGAGATCCGATACCCCGAAGCGCAGACGGATCGGCCTGATGCTGACCACGGCGCTCGCCGTCGGCGGCGGTGTCGTCGTGACGCCCTCTCTCGCGTCGGCAGACGTCCCGGAAGGCCACGAACCGGGCTACACGCTGCAGACCTTCAACATGCCCCCGGGGATGGAGACGCTCTGCACGCTGAAGTCCGGTCAGACCCCGAACGTCGATCGGCTCGCATCCGCGATCGATCTGACGACGGACGAGGACTTCGGCGCCGCAGACCACTTCGTCACCCACGCGACCGCGTCGCTCGAGGTGCCGACAGACGGCGAATACGTCTTCCGGCTGTCGAGCGACGACGGATCCCGCCTCTCGCTCGACGGCGAGGTCGTGCTCGATTACGACGGACTGCATGAGGCAGACCCGCTCGACGCGACGATCACGCTGACGGCGGGGAGCCATGACCTGTTCCTCGAGCACTTCGATGACGCATACGATCAGCGGCTTCTCCTCGAGTGGAAGATTCCGGGATCGGACGAGTTCACGGTGCTGGACGACTCCGTGCTGAGCACCGAAGCCGACGTCGTGCGCGTCACCGCACCCGGCACGAAGTACTGCGAGGGCGCGGAGGACACGGCGGGCGACGGTCTGCGCCTCGATACCGTCAACCCCAACTACGAGCTCGTCGATCTGCGACCCGAGGGCTTCGAGCCGAAGGTTTCGGCGCTTGCGTTCGACCAGAACGACGAGCTTCTCGTCAGCACGACCGGTTCGGTCAGCTCAGCAGGCTGGGTCGATGACCCGCAGCCGGGTGAGATCTTCCGCGTCGACGGTGCGGCCGAGGCGACCGGACCCGATGACGTCGAGGTCACGAAGGTCGCGACCGACCTGCTGAACCCGATGGGGCTCGACGTGATCGGCGACACCGTCTACGTCTCCGAGCGCTACCAGCTGACGGCGCTGACGGATCCGGACGGCGACGGCTTCTACGACACGCGCGAGAAGGTCGCCGAATGGCCGGACGGGGGCAACTTCCACGAGTTCGCGTTCGGCCTGATCCACGACGACGAGAACTTCTACCTGAACCTCTCGGTCGCGATCGACAACGGCGGGGCCTCGACGAACCCGCAGCCCGGCGAGAACCGCGGCACCACGATCGCGGTGGATCGCGAGACGGGCGAGGTCACGTACCTCGCCGGCGGACACCGCACGCCGAACGGGATCGCCTTCGGCCCCGACGACGAGATCTTCGCGATGGACAACCAGGGCGGATGGCTTCCGGCCTCGAAGCTCGTCCACGTCGAAGAGGGCCGGTTCTTCAACCACTACACGAACCCCGCCGGTCCCTTCGACGACCAGCCTGTGACGCCACCCGCTGTGTGGCTGCCGCAGAACGAGATCGGCAACTCGCCGAGCACGCCGTACTACCTGCAAGAGGGCCAGTTCGCGGGCCAGTTCCTGCACGGCGACGTCACCTACGGCGGCCTTCAGCGGATCTTCCTCGAAGAGGTCGACGGCGAGTACCAGGGCGCCGTGTTCCGCCACAGCGCCGGCTTCGAAGCCGGGGTGAACCGCGTGATCATGGGCCCCGAGGGCAACTTCTACGTCGGCGGCACCGGCGAAGGCGGCAACTGGGGCGAGAGCGGCAAGCTGCGCTTCGGGCTGCAGAAGCTCGTACCGGTGAACGATGAGACCTTCGACATGGTCGCCGTGCGCATCGTCGAGGGCGGCGTCGAGGTCGAGTACACCGAGCCCATCTCCGACGAGACCATCGACGGCATCACCGACGCCTACGCGGTCAAGCAGTGGCACTACACGCCGACGGCCGCATACGGCGGACCGAAGATCGGCGAAGAGACCCTGACGGTCTCCGACGCCACCGTTTCCGACGACGGCACCACGGTCACCTTGGCCATCGACGGGATCCGGCCGGGCAACGTGGTGTATCTGCGCTCGCCGCGTCCGTTCGAGTCGGCAGCCGGCAAGGAGCTGCTGAGCACGGAGGCCTGGTACACGGCGAACTCCGTGCCGGGCGTCGAGCCGCCGTCGAGCACCGGCTGGTATGAGGCCGAGCAGGCCTCGCTGCTCGGAATCGCCAACACAAGCGACGAGCACTGGGGCCACTCGGGTCTCGGGTTCGTCCAGAACATCCAGGAAGTCGGATCGGGCGTCTCGTTCACAGTGGAAGCGGAGGAGGCGGGCGACTACGCGCTCAACCTCCGCTACGCGAACGGACCGAACCCGGAGCCGGATCAGGACAAGGCGATGTCGCTCTACGTCAACGGCGAGCAGCAGGAGGACTGGATCCTCCCCTCGCTCGGCGACTGGAAAACATGGGGAACCGAGACCCGTCAGGCCGCGCTGAAGGAGGGCGTGAACACCGTCGCCATCCGGTACGACGAGGGCGACGACGGACACGTCAACATCGACGCCCTGTCGGTCGGCGATGTGATGGATGTGTGCGAGCCGTCGGACCCCGCCGACGGATACTCGAGCTTGTTCGATGGCACCCTTGCGAGCTTCGAGAACTGGCAGCTCGCCGGTCCCGGCTCGTTCGGGCGCATGGAAGACTGCTCGCTGCGCGCGATCGGCGGCATGGGCCTGCTCTGGTACGAGGCCCAGGAGTTCGAGTCGTACAGCCTGCAGCTCGACTGGAAGCTCGTCGACGACCACAACACGGGCGTGTTCGTCGGATTCCGCGACCCGGAGGACGACCCGTGGGTCGCCGTCGATGAGGGTTATGAGATCCAGATCGACGAGTCGGACGAGCCGGATCGCACCACCGGGGCGATCTACACCTTCCAGGGCGCCGATCGCGAGGTCGTCGACCGCGTGCTCAACCCCGTCGGACAGTGGAACCACTACGAGATCGTCGTCGAGGGTCAGACCATCAAGGTCCTCCTCAACGGAGAGCTCGTGAACGACTTCACGAGCACCGATCCCGAGCGCGACATCTCGCAGGGGTTCATCGGAATCCAGAACCACGGCGGCGGCGAGACGGCGTTCTTCCGCGACATTCAGATCAAGGAGCTCGGTTCCGAGGCCGCGGTCACGGTCGACACCGAGCTGCGCTGCATGGCCGGCTCGGCCGTGCTCGCGGTGAAGGCGGCGAACGGCGGCGACGCCCCGGTCGACCTGACGATCTCGACCGAGTTCGGGGATCGTGAGCTCACGGGCATCGAGCCGGGCGACACCGGTTACCACGCCTTCACGACGCGCGCGAAGAGCGTGGAAGGAGGAGAGGTCGTCGTCTCCGTCGATGACGGGGAGAGTCAGACCGATATCGTCGAGACGTACGACGCCGCGACCTGCGGCTGACCGTCAGTGCGGGGCGGGCCATGATGTGGTCCGCCCCGCGCCGTGCCCGAGAGGAGGCGCACCGTGGGCGGACCGCTCGCTCGGCTGGGCGCCGTGATCGTGAGATTCCGCGTCGCGGTGATCGTGCTGTGGGTGCTCGCTGCCGTGATCGGGGCCATCGTCGGCGGCGGCGTGTTCGACCGCACGGCGGATCTGCCCGACTCGCCGGAGGGAAGCGCATCCGCGCTCGCGGACCAGCGCCTCGATGAGCTCGCTCCGGAGGGGGAGATCGTGACGGCCGTGATCTCGGGCACCGACTTCTTCGACC
>DHCFD07801__coassemble_1203_pt1 | contig 25747 bp, 24 predicted proteins | sample DHCFD07801__metabat2_low_PE_023 | metagenome-assembled genome bin DHCFD07801
CCTCGAGGAGACGACCTTCGTCACCTACCCGTACCTGCCCTCCGGCAACCGGGTCGTTCCGGACGAGGCCGCCGCCGAGCAGCTGCTCGGCCTCATCGAGACCGACCAGCCGATCGTGCTCGATGCGGACCACCTGGGGCGCGGCAGGAGCCTCGAGGAATCGCCCGAGGACGAGGGGGACGACACGCAGGAGGAGGAGGAGGCAGCGCGCGAGACCACGGTGCCCGAGAACGTCGACGGCCAGAGCGCCGACGAGCGCACCTGCGTCATCCCGTTCTGAGGCCCGACCGCGGAAGGGTCAGCTCGAAGACCGCGCCGGTGTCCGAGGGCACGAGGATCAGGTCGCCGCCGAGCGCGCGTGCGTTGTCGCGCGCGATCGCCAGGCCGAGACCGCTGCCCTCGGTGCGCCGCCGTGACGGGTCGAGCGCGACGAACCGTTCGAAGACGCGGTCGCGGTCCTGCGCGGGGATTCCCGGTCCGTCGTCCGACACCCGTACGCGCACGGCGTCGTCATCCGCCTCGACGACAATCCGCACGGGCGGCTCACCGTGGCGGAGCGCGTTGGAGATCAGATTCGTCAGGATCGTGCGAACACGGTGGGGATCGGTGCGCACGTGCACCTCGGCCGCTTCCACAACGATGTCGTCGTCGGCCACGTCGACCAGGGCGATCGCGTCGTGCAGCAGCGCGCCGAGCGGCGCATCGGCGAACCGGATCGTCGCGCCCCGGGCGTCCAGCCGCGACAGCTCGAGCAGATCCTCGACGAGCGCCGCGAGCCTGCGCGTGCCCCGCGAGGTCACGGAGATCGCGGCCCGGCGCTGCTCGTCGGTAGCGCTGTCGAGGTCGTCGAGGATCTCGGCGACCGCCGTCATCGACGTCAGCGGCGTGCGCAGCTCGTGAGCCACATCGCTCACGAGCCTCCTCGATCCCTGTTCGCGCTGCTCGAGTTCGGCGACCGTCTCGCTGAGCGACTGCGCAGAAGCTCGCAGCGTCGCGCCGACCTCGTCGATGTCGGAAAAGCTCCGCGGCGGTGCATCGGGCAGCTCGCCCTGACCGACTCTTCTCGCCATTGCGGCGAGCCGACGCACCGGCTTCGTCAGCGCCCGTCCGACGAGGAGGCCCGCGGTGCCGCTGACGAGCAGCACGACCGCACCGACGATCGCGGCGATCGCCGTCATGCGCACCACCTGCGCGCGCTGCGGTTCCAGCGTGTAGGCGTTGACGACCGTGAGTGTCGTGTCCGGGAACCGCTCGAGGTCGGACCAGCCTGCAGCGACGAAGAAGACTTCCTCGCCGTCGAGGTGCGCTCGTCGGAATCGCACCTCGCCGGCACCGATCTCCTCGTCGAACGCGTGCAGCGAGCTCGGGATCTCCGATCGGTCCATCTCGCCGACGTAGCGGCCGGCGGCGAGGTCGATGATCGCTGTGCGCCCGGGAAAGATGCCGCTGTAGTAGAGCCACGCATCGTCCGAGGCCTCGGCGGAGATCTCGGCGACGAGCGCATCGGTGCTCTCCCGGAACTCGTCGATCACCGAATTCTGACGCGTCTCGTAGATCGTCGCGCGGGCGGCGATCACGATCACGACGGTCGAGAGCACGACGGCTGTGGCGGCGATCGCGGTGGTGAGCAGCAGGAGGACCGCGCGCAGGCTCACCGTCCGCTGCGTGCTCATCGCAGTCGGTATCCGATTCCGCGGAGCGTCTCCAAGACGGGCGAGCCCACACCGGCGGCGGTGAGCTTCGCGCGCAGGCGCTGGATCGTCGTGTCCACCACTCTCGGAGTATCGGGAGCCGAATGCGCCCAGACCGTGTCGATCAGCTGGTCCCTCGTGAGCGCTCGGCCCCGGTTCTCGACCAGCTCAGCGAGCAGGCGCAGCTCGGTGGCGGACAGCGCGATCACGGAACCGCTCGCGCGCGCGTCCATCGCTGCGGCGTCGAAGGTGAGGTCTCCGATGATGACCGGCTCCTCCGCGGGGATCACCGGTGTCCGGAGATCGCGACGCAGGACCGTTCGCAGGCGGGCGTCGAGCACGGCGGGCGCGACGGGTTTGACGACGTAGTCGTCGGCGCCCGAATCGAGCCCGCCGACGATGTCGGCGTCGTCGTCGCGCGCCGTGAGCATCACGGTGGGGAACCCCCACCGATCGCGGATCGTCCGGCACAGCCCGTGCCCGTCGCCGTCGGGAAGCATGACGTCGATGATGCCGATATCGGGGCGATCCTCTTCGGCGCGCACGAGCGCATCGCGCACCGACGCGGCCGTGACGACCTCGTGCCCGCGCCGCCCGAGCGCGGCGGTGAACCCCGCCCGGATGTCCGGGTCGTCGTCGACGAGCAGTATTATCATGCGCACGCTCCCGTTCCCGTGATCCCGGCACCCCGATCCTATGCACGCCGGCTGTCTTCTCCCGACACACCGGCCCCGGGGCGGCGCTGCTCCGGTAGCGTCCTTGCCATGAGCACAATCGAGAAGGCGAGCGCCCTCAAGGCGCTGCACGAAGCCCCTGAGATCCTCCGCGTCGTCAACGTCTGGGATGCGATCAGCGCGCGCACGGTCGCCGATCTGCCCGGCACGCGGGCGCTCGCGACCGCCGGACACTCGATCGCGGCGAGCCACGGCTATCCCGACGGCGAGATCCCCCTCGACCTCGCGCTGGCGGCTGTGGCCCGCATCGTCGAGGCGACCGATCTGCCCGTGACTGCGGATCTGGACGCGGGGTTCGGCGACCCCGGCGAGGCCGTGCGACGGGCGATCGGCGTCGGCGTCGTCGGCGCGAACGTCGAAGACCGACTCGTACCGCTGGCCGAGGCCGCGGCGAACGTCGAGAGCATCGTGCGCGTCGCGGAGCAGGAGGGCGTGGCGTTCCAGCTCAACGCGCGCACCGACGCGATCGTGCGCGGCGGCGACCGACCGCTCGCCGAGAGCCTCGATGACGCGATCGAGCGCGGGCGCGCCTTCCTCGACGCCGGCGCGAGCCTCGTGTTCGTGCCCGGCGTGCTCGACAAGGAGGCGACCGAGCGCCTCGTCGCGGGCCTCGGCGAGCGCCGGCTCAGCGTGATCGGCCTGCCGGGGGCCCTGTCGGCCGCCGAGTACGAGTCGTTGGGCGTCGCGCGCATCTCCTACGGGCCGCTCACGCAGCGCGTCGCCCTCCGCGCGCTGCGCGACCTCGCCGGCGACCTCTACGCCGACGGCGTGATCCCCGAGGACACTCCGGCGCTGAACTGACGAACGGGAGCGGGCAGTACCTGTCGCATCGACCGAACTTGCGCCACGCTGGAGGCGCCGCCGACGAAAGGATTCCCATGGCCGCGTGGACACCCGACGAGCTCGACAGCCTCGACCGCACCGACGAGATCCGCGTGGCGGGCAGCCGCAAGGACGGCTCGCTGCGCAGCTTCCGGATCATCTGGCACGCCGTCGTCGACGGGGCCCTCTACGCGAGGTCGGTCAACGGCCCCGAAGCCGGCTGGTACGTCGGCGTGCGGCGCCAGATGACCGGTGCGATCCAGTGGAACGGCACCCAGCGCGACGCCGTCTACATCGATGACCCATCGCACGACGACGCGATCGACGAGGCATTCCGCCGCAAATACGGCAACGGTGCCCCCACGCAGGCTCTCAACCGTCAGCCGGCGCGCGGAACGACACTGCGGATCGACGCGGCATGAGCGCGGACGAGCCCCGCTGTCCCCGGTGATGGCAGTGCCTCCCTCGCGTGCGACGCGCGGCGAAGCGCGGCAGACATGACAGACACAGACCTGACGCTGAACAACGGCATCGTGATGCCCGCTGCGGGCTTCGGGACGCTGTTCCTGGAGGCGTAAGGATCGCCTCGCGGTGCGGGCGCTACGCGGCGTGGACGAGCTGGATCCCCGCCAGCGCGATGCCGGCGACGAGAACGGTGGAGGCCGATGCCAGGATGAACGGGCGGGCGCCGACGCGCACGAGGTTGCGGATCTTCACGCCGCACCCGAGGCCGAACATCGCGGCCGACAGCAGCGCGGTCTGCAGCAGACCGCCGACGCTGATGACGGCCTCGGGCAGCGCGAGGGTGGATCGCAGGACGACCATGAGCAGGAACCCGATGATGAACAGCGGAACGATGGGCGGCCGCCTGCCGTTCGGTGACACCTGGCCCCGGCGGCGCTGGCGCACGCTCAGAACCGCGACGATCGGGGCGAGGAGCAGCACCCGGGCCAGCTTCACGATGACTGCGACGCCCAGCGCGCTGCCGCCGACGATGCCTCCGGCCGCGACCACCTGAGCGATCTCGTGGATGGATCCGCCCGCCCACATGCCGTTCATCTCGGGTGGCATGCCGAGCAGCTGGCCCGCGAACGGGATCACGGGAATCATGAGCGTGCCGAAGATCACGACGAGCGCGACGGCCGTCACGACCTCTTCCTCATCCGCGTCGGTCGCCCCTTCGACGCCCGCGACGGCGGCGGCGCCGCAGATGGAGAAGCCGCAGGCGATGAGCAGCGCCTGTGCCGGCCGCATCCTCAGCAGCCGGCCCATGGCAATCGTTCCAAGCAGGCCGCCCGACACGATGCACACGATGACCACGAGCATCGGCGCTCCGAGCGAGACGATATCGGAGATCACGAGCTGGAGGCCGAGGAAGACGATGCCGAGGCGCAGCAGCTTCTTCGACGCCAGGGCGATACCGGGCGACGTGGACTCCGGCAGCCGCACCGCGTTCGTCAGCGCGATGCCGAGCACGATCGCAACGATCAGAGGGCTCACGCTCGGCAGGAGCGCGTTCACCGCCAGCGCGATCACGACAGCGACGAGGCAGAGCAGCAGTCCGGGCGCGAATCTGCGCAGCGCTCCGGTGCGGGCCGGGGCATCGTCAGATGTCAATTGTGGTGTGTATCCGATAGGCATATGTGCAGTCTCGTGCGCACCGTTCAACCCGCGGTAGACGGCATTCCTATATCCGCACATATGATTCCGATATGGACCGACTGCAGACCGGATGGCCGAACCTGCGCACCCTCGCACTGTTCGTCGCGGTCGTGGAAGAGGGCAGCGTCGGCGCTGGGGCCCGGAAGGTCGGGATGGCGCAGCCGAACGCGAGCCGGTCCATCGCCGACCTCGAGACCGAGATGAAAGCTGCTCTGCTGGAGCGCCGGCCCGGTGGATCCGTGCCGACGCCCCTCGGGCGCGCGCTCGCCGACCACGCGCGCGACGTGCTCGAATCGGTGCGGGACTTCGACAGGTGGGTCGCCGAGAGCCAGAGCACGCGCCCGACGGAGCTGCACGTGGGCGCCAGCATGACCATCGCCGAGAAGCTGCTGCCCGCGTGGCTGAGCACCGTACGCGAAGTCTTCCCCGGGGCCCGCATCAACGTGTCAGTGCTCAACTCTGCTCAGGTCGTCGACGAGGTGCAGCAGGGGCGGCTGCAGCTCGGATTCATCGAGACGCCGCACGTGCCCGTCAGGCTCCATTTCCGGGTCGTGCAGGAGGACGAGCTGCTGGTAGCCATCGCGCCGCACCACGAATGGGCATCGCGCACCGGGCGGATCAGCCTGCGCGAGCTCGCCGAGACGGCTCTCGTCGTCAGAGAGCAGGGTTCGGGCACCCGCGAGGCTCTGCAGCAGCTCCTCGCGGGGTATGCACCGGTCGAGCCGGCGCAGGTGCTGAGCAGCAACGCGGCCGTGCGCGTCGCGGTCGAGTCCGGCGCCGGTCCGGCTGTGCTGAGCGAGCTGGCCCTGCGCGATCACCTCGCGAACGGGCATCTGCTCCGCGTGCCGATCGAGGGCAGCAGGATCAGTCGCCCGCTGACGGCCGTGTGGTCGGGTCCGCGCCGGCTCACCGGACTCGCGCGAGAACTCGTCGCGATCGCGGCGAGCCGCCCGTGACACGCGCGGTGCACTTCGGATCCCGCGCCCCATCAGATACGGGACTGTCTGAGTAACGGTGAGTGAGGTCCGACCTGATCCGAAAGGAGATGGCCAGGGCTGACACGTCCGAGAGGCGCGAACACGAGATGATCGATCCCATGACGGGAGAGATTGTCGATCAGAACGATCTCGCGGATCTGAACCCTCGATACGCTTCATGCGGCCGAGGTAGTACCCCTTATCGCTGATGTAGCCATGCTGGTGGAGATCGCGGGGCCGACAGGCTTGGACGTGCCCTTACTTCTGGCGTTCCAGGACGGAGCGCGTGCTGGCTTCGGGAGTGAGATCGATGCGCCGCAGGAGTTGCGCGTTGAGTGCGACCACCACGGTGGACAGCGACATGAGGACCGCGCCGACCGACATCGGCAGGACGAATCCCGCCGGTGCCAGGATGCCGGCAGCCAACGGCACGGAGAGAAGGTTATAGCCGGCGGCCCACCAGAGGTTCTGCTTCATCTTCCGGAACGTGGCCCGGGAGAGCTCGATGACCGATAGCACGCTGCGGGGGTCGGAACTGGCCAGGATCACCCCGGCCGAGGCGATGGCGACATCGGTGCCCGCGCCGATCGCGATGCCGACATCGGCCTGCGCCAGCGCGGGCGCATCGTTCACGCCGTCGCCGACCATGGCGACCTTCTTGCCCTCGTACTGGAGCCGGGAGACCTTCGCGGACTTGTCCTCGGGACGGACGCCGGCGAAGACGCGGTCGATCCCGACCTCGCTGCCGACCTCGTTCGCGACGGCCTCAGCGTCGCCGGTGATCATGACGACCTCGATGCCGAGGACATGGAGCGCGTCGACGGCATCGCGGGATTCGGGCCGGACTTCGTCGGCGAGCTTGAGTCCGCCGATCATCTGACCGTCTCGCAGGACGTGGAGGATGATCGCGCCCTCGCTGCGCCAGGCATCGGCCGTGTCGATCTCGGGCTGACGGGTCTCCTCCAGGAGGCGCGGCCCGCCCACCCGGATCTCGTGGCCGTCAACCGTGGCGGTGACGCCGACGGCGGGCGAAGAGGAGAAGCCACTGGCCCGCTCCGGGGTGAGGCCGCGCTCGGACGCGGAGTCGACGATCGCCTTGGCGAGCGGGTGCTCGCTGTCGGCCTCGGCAGAGGCGGCCAGGGTGAGCACGCGGTCGGCATCGAGATCGCCTACAGGCTCGACGCCGGTGACGGTGGGCTCACCCTTGGTCAGGGTGCCGGTCTTGTCGAACAGCACGGCGTCGACCTGCCGCATGGACTCCAGCGCCAGACGGTCTTTGATGAGCACTCCGCCGCGGGCGGCGCGCTCGGTCGCGATGGAGACCACAAGCGGGATCGCAAGCCCCAGGGCGTGGGGGCAGGCGATGACGAGCACGGTGATGCTGCGGACCACGGCCGCGTCCGGGGATCCGGTGATCGCCCATATGATCGCGGTGATGACGGCGGCGGCCATGGCAAACCAGAACAGCCAGGCTGCGGCCCTGTCGGCGATGCGCTGGGCACGTGAGGAAGAGTTCTGCGCCTCGGCGACGAGCCGATTGATGCCGGCCAAAGCGGTGTCGTCGCCCGTCGCAGTGATCTCCACCCGCAGGCCCGAGTCCGTGGCGACGGTACCGGCCGTGACGGCGTCGCCTTCGCCGCGGGCCACCGCACGGGACTCGCCGGTGATCATGGACTCGTCCATCTCTGCGCGCCCATCGACGATGGTGCCGTCGGCCGGCACGCTGCCGCCGGGGCGGACGATGACGATGTCGCCCACGCGGAGCTCCGCCGGGTCGACTTTCACGACCTCGTCGCCCTCGATCCGCTCGGCCTCATCAGGCAGGAGGGCGGCGAGGGAATCGAGGGCCGAAGTCGTCTGCGCCAGAGAGCGCATCTCGATCCAGTGGCCCAGCAGCATGATGACGATCAGCAGGGCCAGCTCCCACCAGAACTCGAGCTCGTGATGCACGAGCCCGAGCGTCGCGGCCCAGGACGCCAAGAACGCCACGGTGATGGCCAGAGCGATGAGCAACATCATTCCCGGCTTGCGGGCTCGCAGTTCGCTCCAGGCGCCGGTGAGGAACGGGCGACCGCCCCAGAGATACATGACGGTGCCCAGCACCGGGGCGATCCAGACCGCCCAACCCGGTACCGTGTAGCCGAGGATCATGGCGAACATTGGAGAGAAGGCGACGACCGGAATCGCGATGACGAGATTGATCCAGAACAACCTCCGGAACTGACCGACATGGTCGCCGTGGCCGTCGTGACCGCCGTGACCACTGTGGTCGTCGTGTCCGGCGTGGCCGTCGTCGTGGCCTGAGTGGTCGCCGTGCTGCTGGTGACCGGTGTACTGGCCCTCGTGCGCGCCGTGCGCGGACACAGACCCGCGGTGATGCTCGCCGTGAGCGGGTGCATCGGTTCCGTGGCCGTCGTGCTGGTGTGACTTCGGGTCCGTCATCGTTTCTCTCCTCCGTCATCGAGCCGTGGCGATGTGCCGTTCACTCCGTGAGTGGGAGATGGCGGCTGTGGCTCACTCCTTATGCTCGGCGAGCAGAGTCGCCCCGGTGCCATCTGCCAGTCGCTCGTCGCCGGCCTGCTCCGCATGTCAGCTTTTTCGCCGACACCCGCACTCTATACCCCTGGGGGGTATAGATCAAGGGTTCTGTATCGTGTCGATATGGATACATCGGATGATCCTGCTCAGAGGCGCTGCGCGTGCTGGATGGGCAACGAGGGGCGTGGTCATTGCCGTCGGCTCGTCGCTCGGGACTCCTCCGCGAGAGCCCGATTCGTCGAAGAACTGATCCAGGGCAGTGCGGCTTGGTGCACTTCGGTGTGATGCCGCGCGCGTCGATCACGCTCAGGAAGGCGGTGGAATGGTGACAAGAACGCGCAGTATCGCTGATCACGCGTTCGCCTCTCCCACCGAGGCAGGCGCAGAACGCGACCGCCCACTCGAGGACGCCCGCGACGGGTGGGCTGCCTCATGATCCGCACCGACGTCTCCACACACGCCTCGAGGAAGGCGTCGCACCACTGCGCGCCGCGGCGATCGCAACGCGGCAGCTGGCCCACGCATTCCGCAAGCGGTGCTCTTCTAGCGTCCTGCTACACGTTTGCTATACGCGGCCGATTTCGCCACGTCAACCCAAGAGAAAACCCCCGGCTGACCGGGGGTTCTTTTGGTGGAGCTAAGGGGATTCGAACCCCTGACCTTCTCATTGCGAACGAGACGCGCTACCAACTGCGCCATAGCCCCTTACAACCGGGTATACGTTACCAGAACGCTGGGGAGCGTCGAAATCGGTTCAGCCCGCGGCGCGTCGCGCCAGCAGGTCGCGCACGTGCTGCTCGATCTGCGCATCGTCGGCCGATGGCGGTGCGAGCGGAACCGGCGACTGCCGCTCGATGATGCGCTCGCGCGCGGCTTCTTCGCGCACGGCCTGGCGCAGGCCATCGCGTGCGCGCGCAGCGGCGACCTCTTCCGATGCCCGGGAGCCTGCTGTCGCGGTCAGCGGCGCTGGCAGCCGACGCGGGGTCCACCCGCGATCCTCCGGGTTCATCAGCACCGGCTGCTCGCCGCGCTCGGGCCGGGCCTCAGCAGCGGGTGCGGACGGCGCCGCACTGCGGCGAGCGCGCGACGCGACCACCGACATGCGGCGGAGCGCCACGAGCCCCGCAACGGTGACCGCAGCCCCGGCCGCGAACCAGACCCACTGCGCGACCGCGAGCAGCTGCCACACGCCGATGGCGATGGTCACGAGACCGGCGACGAGCGTCGCGGTCGCCGCGAGCCGCCCCCGACGACGGGCCGCCGCGTGTCGTGCGCGAGGGTCGGCCTGCATCTGTGCGACGCGCAGCCGGGCTTCCTCAGCCTCGATCGCGCGGGAGATGCGCGCGGCCTCGGCATCGCGCCGGGAGCGCTCGAGCTTCGCCTCGTTCTCGATGCGGCGCCGCTCGACCTCGGCACGGTCGTACTCGTCGCGCAGGCGGTCGTCTTCGGCTTCGAGCTGCTTCACGAGGCGGTGCTGCTTCGCGATCTCGCGGCGCGACAGCTCGACTCGAACCTCGTCGGGCGTCTCGCTCGTCTCGGCCAGCACGCGCAGCGCCTGATTGAGGCGCACGGCGTTGCGCTCGGCGGCGCCGTAGCGCATCCGCGCCTGCCAGGTGGGAAGGAGGTAGACGAGCCACAGCACGACGACGACCAGCGCGATCGCGCCGCCGCCGAGAATCTGCCCACCCATGCGCTAAACGGTAGGCGACGCGCGGCGGCTTGCCGCACAGCGCCGCGCGTGTTTAGAACAACTGGCGCATATTCGTCTTCGCCAGGTCGATGAGCTCGTCGCCCTTGCCCGACAGCACGGTGCGGATCGCATACAGGGTGAACCCCTTCGCCTGCTCGAGCGTGATGTTCGGCGGCATCGACAGCTCCTGCCGCTCGGTCAGCACATCGAGCACGGCCGGGCCGTCGTGCGCGAGGAACTCCTCGACCGCCGCGGGCAGGTCGGCCGAGGTCTCCACGCGGATCCCCTTGATGCCGACCGCCTCGGCGACCTTCGAGAAGTCGGGGTTGTCCAGCCCCGTGGCGAAGGTGACGAACCCGGCGGCCTTCATCTCGAGCTCGACGAAGTTCAGCGACGAGTTGTCGAACACGACCGTCTTCACGGGCAGCCCGTTCTGGGTGAGCGTGATCAGCTCGCCCAGCATCATCGCGAGTCCGCCGTCGCCGGCCATGGCGATGACCTGCCGCGACCGGTCCTGCGCCTGTGCGCCGACCGCCTGCGAGACGGCGTTCGCCATGGATCCGTGGGTGAAGGATCCGATCATGCGTCGCCGGCCGTTCATCGTCACGTAGCGCGCCGCCCACACCGTCGGCGAGCCGACATCGGGGATGAAGATCGCATCGGGGTCGGCGTGGTCGTCGATGAGCTTCGCCAGGTACTGCGGGTGGATCGTGCGCTTCGACGGCGTCGCGAGATCGTCGAGGTCCTTGCGGGCGCGCTGGTAATGCTTCACGGCCGCCTTGAGGTGCGACGACTTCTTCTGCGCCCCGAGGCGCGGCAGCAGCTCATCGATGGTCTCGGCCACTCCCCCGACGAGCCCCACGTCGACGTGGGTGCGCCGGCCGATCTGCTCGCCGCGGATATCGACCTGGATCACCGTCGCGTCGTCGGGGAAGAACTGCTGGTACGGAAAATCGGTGCCGAGCATCAGCAGCGTGTCGCACTCGCGCATCGCGTGGTAGCCCGATGAGAAGCCGATGAGGCCGGTCATCCCCACGTCGTACGGGTTGTCGTACGCGACGAACTCCTTGCCGCGCATCGCGTGCACGATGGGCGCCTGCAGCCGCTCGGCGATCGCGAGCATCTCGTCGTGCGCGCCCGCGACGCCGGCGCCGGCGAGGATCGTCACCTTCTTCGCGGCGTTCAGCGCCTCCGCGGCGCGTGCGAGCTGCGACTCCGCCGGCGTCACGCGGGAGGCGTACCCGCGGATCTCCTCCGCGGCCGCCGCCTCGACGTCGGCGAGGGCGATGTCACCGGGGATCACCAGCACCGCCACCCCGCGCTTCTCGAGCGCCTCGCGCATCGCGATCCGCAGCATGCGCGGCATCTGCTCGGGGCTCGAGACGTGCTCGGCATACACGCTGCACTCGCGGAACAGCTCCTGCGGGTGCGTCTCCTGGAAGTACCCGGACCCGATCTCACCCGTCGGAATGTGCGCCGCGATCGCGAGAACGGGAACGCGCGAGCGCTGCGCATCGAACAGGCCGTTGATCAGGTGCAGGTTGCCCGGTCCGCAGCTGCCCGCGCAGACCGCCAGCTCGCCGGTGAGCGCGGCCTCGGCGCTCGCCGCGAACGCCGCCGCCTCCTCGTGGCGCACATGCACCCACTCGATGTCGTCGGTCTGGCGCAGCGCATCGGTGAAGCCGTTGAGCGAGTCGCCGGGAAGGCCGTAGACGCGCCTCACCCCGCTCGCGTGAAGTGTGTCGACGATGTTCCGGGCGAGCGTGGGCATGTGCGTTCCCTCCTTCGGCGCGGGCGTGCGCTGAGGCCCACCCTACGCCGATGGAACGGTTCCCGCGCCGGCGGGAACGCTGCCCGTCACCCAGCGGTCGAGCACGCCGCGCGGCACGTCCTCCCGGGTCAGTGCGAACGCATGATGGTCGCGCCAGGCCCCGTCGATGTGGATGAACTTCGGCCGGAACCCCTCGTAGCGGAACCCCAGCTTCTCCACGACGCGCAAGCTCGGCTTGTTCTCAGGCCGGATGCAGATCTCCACCCGGTGCAGCCGCAGCTGCGCGAAGCAGAGATCGGTTGCGAGCGCGACCGCGGTGGGGGTGACGCCATGGCCCGCGAAACGCTCGGAGATCCAGTACCCGATCGTCGCCGACGACAGCGAACCACGCGAGATCCCCCACACGTTCAGCTGCCCGGCGACCTCGCCGCCGTACTCCATCACGAACGGCACCCCGGATCCGTCGCGGTACTGCTGCAGCAGTCGCCGCACCGACGCGCGCATGTCGATCGACACCGCGCCGTCGGGATTCGTCGCCTCCCACGGGGCCAGCCACGACCGGTTGGTCAGCAGCTCCTCCTGCAGAACGCGCGCGTCCTTGGAACGGATGAGCCGGATGGACACGGCTCCGTGAGAGCTCTCGAGCGTGTCCATCCGGCTTTCTCCTGTGACGAGGAAGTGAGAGCTACAGCGTAGCGGCGAAGTCCTTGATCCATGGGCGCAGATCGGGCCCGAGGTCGTCGCGGTCGCTCGCGAGCTGCAGGATCGCCTTGATGTAGTCGAGCTTGTCGCCCGTGTCGTAGCGGCGGCCGCGGAAGATCACGCCGTACACGTCGACGCCGCCGTCGGTCGTCGCGATCTCCTTGAGCGCGTCGGTGAGCTGGATCTCGTTGCCCTTGCCCGGCTGGGTGTGCTCGAGCACGTCGAAGATCTCGGGCGTCAGCAGGTAGCGGCCGATGATCGCGAGGTTGCTCGGCGCCTCCTCCTTCGCGGGCTTCTCGACGAGGTCGAGCACCTTCACGACGTCGGGGTCGTCGGTCGCCTCGACCGACGCGCAGCCGTACATGCTGATCTGCTCGGGGTCGACCTCCATGAGCGCGATGACCATGGCCCGGCGCTGCTCGTTGACCTCGATCATCTTCGGCAGCAGCGGGTCGCGCTCGTCGATCAGGTCGTCGCCGAGCATGACTGCGAACGGGCTGTCGCCCACGTGCTGCTTCGCACGGAAGACCGCATGTCCGAGGCCCTTCGGCTCGCCCTGGCGCAGCAGGTGCACGTCGGCGAGATCGCTCGACTGGCGCACGCGGCCGAGCTTCGAGTCGTCACCCTTCGCCGTGAGCTTCTCTTCGAGCTCGGGCACCGAGTCGAAGTGGTTGGCGATCGCGTTCTTGTTGCGACCGATGATCATCAGCACATCGCGGATGCCTGCCGCGACAGCCTCTTCCACCACGTATTGGATGGCGGGCTTATCCACGACCGGGAGCATCTCTTTCGGAGTGGCCTTGGTCGCAGGCAAGAAGCGGGTTCCGAGACCCGCAACCGGCATCACGGCTTTGATCTTCGCTGGTTCCATCCCCTCACCATAAGCGACCACCGCAGAATTTCGCGGATCCGATTACCGTGGATCCCATGACAGCCGACGCGCGCACGGACAAGCGCGATCTGCGACGGCGGATCCGTCAGCAGCGCGCGGGCCTGTCGGCCGCAGAGCGCGGATCCGCCGACGCCGCGATCGCGCGGCAGGCGAGCGCGCTCATCACGCGCGCGGGCGCGCGCACGATCGCGTGCTATCTCTCGGCTCCCACCGAGCCGCCCACCCGCGCACTGATCGCCTGGGCGAAGGAGCACGGCGTCCGCGTGCTCCTGCCGATCAGCCGGCCGAACGGCGTGCTCGACTGGGGCGAGCACACCGCCCACGAGCGGGTGAACGAGCTCGGGGTGCCCGAGACGACGTCGCCGCCGCTCGGCCCCGGCGCGCTCGAAACCGCTGAGATCGTGTTCGCTCCCGCCGCCGCAGCCGACCTCGAGGGCCACCGTCTGGGCTGGGGCGGCGGCTACTACGACCGTGCACTGGCGCGCTCGGACTCACGGGCTCCTGTATACGCGGTGCTCTATGATCTCGATGTGGTCGCGCATGTTCCCCATGAGCACCATGACGTGCCGATATCGGGTGCTGTGACTCCGACGCGCACGATGTCATTCGAACGCTGAGAGGCGGCTCTATGCCCACGTATTCATATGCCTGCAAGACCTGCGCGCATGCTTTCGATGTCGTTCAGTCGTTCAGCGACGAGTCGCTGACGGTGTGCCCCGAGTGCGAGGGCACGCTGCGCAAGCGCTACGGCACCGTCGGCGTCACCTTCAACGGATCGGGCTTCTACCGCACCGACTCGCGCGCGTCTGCTGGCACATCGGCGGGCGAGAGTGCATCATCGACTTCAGCGGCCCCGTCCGCTGCGCCGGCGAGCACGTCGCCGACAACCTGACCCGACTGGGGGAAACACACATGTTGCAAGGCTTCAAAGAGTTCGTGATGCGCGGCAACGTCGTCGAGCTGGCCGTCGCGGTCGTCATCGGCGGTGCGTTCGGCGCCATCGTCACGGCATTCGTCGATTACATCGTCAACCCGCTGATCGGCGCGTTCGTTCCGACGGGCGACCTCGCGGCGTGGACGATCACCATCCCCGGCATCGTGACCGACGCCGAACTCGGCATCGGCGGCATCATCTCCGCGCTGATCAACTTCCTCGTCATCGCGCTCGTGATCTACCTCGCGCTCGTGATGCCGATGAACAAGATGGCCGAGCGCCGTGCCGCGAAGCTCGGCATCGTCGAGGAGATCCCCCCGACCTCCGAAGAGCTGCTCATCGAGATCCGCGACCTGCTCGCCGCGCAGAACGCCGGCCGGTAGCACCCGCCGAAGAACCCCCGCGCTAACCGTAGTGCGGGGGTTTTTCGCGCCTCAGGCGCGCCACGACGGGATCCGTCGTCTCGGGCTGCGGCTCGTCATCGCGCAGTGTGGCCTCGGCGTCGGAGTCGTCGAGCGTGCCCGCCACGCGCGTGAGGCGCGCGCGACGCGCCCCCGGGATCCGCTCGACCCGCTGGCGCTCCTCGTGCGTCACGGCAGGATCGGCGCGGTGTCCTCGTCGATGCGCGGCACGTCGGCGCCGATGCCGAGCACCGCAGCCACGCGCTCCGCCACCGCACGGGGATCGCTGTAGAGGTCGAACGCGTGCACGCGCACATAGTGCCATCCGAGGCGGCGCAGCACCTGCGGGCGCAGGCGCAGCGACTCGCGCAGCGACTCGCCGCGGGACTCCGGATCCGATTCCACGACGACCGCCTTGCCGTTCGCCTGGGCGACGAGCGGCAGCAGACCGCGATAGTCGACCTCGACGGCGGCGCCCATGCGGCGCAGCTCGCGGGCGAGCGCGCGCGCCATCGGATCGGCCTCGTCCTCGCGGCGCGACGACTTCGTACGCTCCTCGTACGATCTCAGGATGCCCATCAGCAGCGCCGCTCCGTTGGAGAAGCGGCCGTCGTCGATGTCGGGCGGCCTGACGCACGAGACGATCACCATCGAGCGGCGCGCCCGCGTCATGCCGACGGTCAGCAGGCGGTCGCCGTCATCGCTCGACAGGTCGCCGAGTTCGCTGAGCACGCGGCCGTGGCGCGTCTTGCCGTAGCCGAGCGAGAAGATCACGCGGTCGCGGCTCTCCGCCACCGACTCCTCGAGCGTGAGCACTGCGAGCGGCTCGGCCGTCTCGCGGCCCACGAAGTCGGCGACGTCGCTGCGCCCCACGAAGGCGCTCGTCACGGCGGCGCGCACGCGATCCGCGTGCTTGCGGCTCGCAGTGACGACCATGAGCGATTCCTTGGGGCGGTTGATCGCGTGCTCGACGACGAGCGTGACGACCCGCTGCACCTCGGGATCGGGGCTCTCGACGGCACCCGTCTCGGGATCGGGGGCACCGGATCCGCCCTCGACGAAGTCGACCGAGAGACTGCCGCGGCCGAGATACGAGCCGGCCCACGGCATCGAGATGATGTCGCCGCCGTAGAAGGCGTCGTTCACGAGGCTCACGAGGTCTTCGCCGCCGGCGCGATAGCTGCGGGTGAGCGTCTCGACGGGGAGCAGCTCGGCGATCCGCTCGAATGCGCTGCGCGCCGGTTCGTCCTGCTCTTCGGGCTCGGCCGTCGGCCGCGCCGTCGACACGTCGAACGCGGTCGGACGCTGGGTCACAGGATCGCCGAACGCGACCACCTGTGAGGCGCGGCGGATCGCCGGGGCGACTTCCGCGACGTCGAGCGCCGCCGAGTCGACCAGCATGACGGTGTCGAAGCGCTCGGTATCGGGCAGCAGCGGCACATCGTACGGCGAGGCGAGCCAGACCGGCGCGAGCGTGCGCATGAGGGTCGGGGCATCCGCGAACAGCTGCGCGGGCGTGACATCGCCGCGCATGAGCGCGCGACGCAGGCGGTCAGATTCGTCGGGCTCGTCGACGATGCCGATCTTCCACTGACCGGCGAGCTGCCAGGCCAGCATCGGGCCCGACGCGGCGGCGTGCGCCTCGTCGACCATGCGGAAGTCCTTCTCGAGCCGGTCGACGACGCTCGTCGAGGCGCCCAGCAGCGACGTGTCGGATCGCAGCACGTGCTCGAGGGCCGACTGCCACCAGGTGAACTCGAGCTCCTCCCCCACGCGCGCCTCGTCGACGTGGCGCTTCGAGAGCTCCGTGAGCAGCGGCGAGAGGCCGCGCGCATCGAGCGAGTCGCGCAGTTCGGCGCGCTCGACGATGTTCTCGAACACGTCGGACTCGGCGGCGAGACCGGCGAGGGTGCGGATCAGCCGATCGATCGGCAGGGATGCGAGGCGCGTGCCGCGCGCGAGGGCATCGTCGAGGGTCGTGAGGTCGCGCTCGACGCGGTCCCACTCCTCCTGCACGTCGGCGAGGCCGAGGGGCACTTCGGGCACCGCCGCGCCGTCGACGAGCTTCTTCCACTGCGCGCGCTGGTGCTGGATCCGCGTGAGCGCGTCGTGCATGTCGGAGACGTGGCCGCCCGGGCGCACGAGCTCGCGCGAGAGCCGCTTGAGGCGGCGCCGCTGGGCCCCCGACATGCCCGCCGAGTCGCGGCGGCTGCCGTGGGCCTTGATCATGTCGGCGAGGGGCCGGTCGAAGGCGATCGGCTGGAACTTGTCGAGCGAATCGCGGATGCCGTGGAGCAGTCGCAGGTATTCGCCGAGCTCGTCGAGCGTCGCGAACGCGCGCATGTGCGTCTGCGAGATCAGCGCGTAGCCGCGCTCGAGCAGCTCGGGCACGCTCTCAGCGTGCAGGGTTCCCGCGAGCGCGTGGGCGGTGCGTGCGTCCTCCGTCGTGTCGAAGCTCACGCCGTACCAGGGCGAGTCGTCGGGGCCGATGCGGAACTCGCCGAGGCGCGCGGCGTGCGCGAGCGTGCGCGCCGCCTCGCTGCGGTCGCCCGAGAGACCGCGCAGCGCGTCCTCGCCGAGGCGCGCAGTCGACGACGGCGGCACCGGCAGGGAGGCGAGGCGCGTCAGCTCGCGCGTCATGTCGAGCACCGAGACGCCGAGGTCGGCGCGCGGCTTCGCGAGCGCGTCGCGGTAGTCGCGCAGCACGCTGCGCAGGCGCACGAGAGCATCGTCGACGTCGGAGACGTTGGGCTGCACGGCCTTCTCGTTGCGCCCGATCGCACGGATCAGGTCGCTGCGCAGCGCGGTCGGTGTCACGGCGAGGCCGTCGAGGTGGATCCCCCGGAGACGATGCGCGACGCCCTCGAGCGTCGAGCGGCGAGCGCTCACGACGAGCACGCGCTTGCCGGCGCGCACCAGCTCGCCCACGGCGTTGATCACCGTCTGCGTTCCGCCGGCTCCGGGGAGCGTGTGCACAGCGAGCGACTGCCCGGCCGTGATGCGGGCGAGCACGGCCTCCTGCTCGGCGTCGGCGTCGAGCAGCAGCGTGTCGGACGCGGGCGATCGGTCGTCGGGGTCGGTCGGCATCGCGACGGGCCGAGTCTGCTGCACCTGGCGCACGTCGTCCTCGTCGCCGTCGAGGGCGCCGAGGAGCGGGTGGTGTTCGGCCCGTGCGAGGTCGCGCGACATCGGGCCGCCGACATCGGCGAACACCGACACGACGAGGCGCGCCTTGACCGAGAAGTGCTCGATGTGGGTCGTGAGGGCGCGCAGGCGGTCGATGACCGGCTGCGGCTGGAACAGGCCGTCCTGATAGGCGAGCTCGGCGAGCGCGTCGCCGTCGATCACGATGCCGAGGTGCTCGCGAGCGGCCGTCAGCAGTTCGGGGTTGATCGTGAATCCCCCGCGCAGCTTGAGCTCGAAGTCGGCGTGGTGTCGGCGCAGTCCGAGCGGCCGCAGCAGCACGGGTGCGGTGAACTCCTCGTCGCCCACGCGCCACGAGGCGAGGCCGACGGCGAGGCGCACGGCGTCGATTCCGCGCGAGGTGCGCAGCTCGACGTTCTTCGCCGCGATCCGCTCGGCCGCGAGACGCGCTCCGCGCAGGGCGACCTCATCGCGGAAGAGGTTCGACAGCAGCGTCGAACGCCCAGTGATGAACTGCGGCAGACTGCCGGGGTGGGCGGTCGTGATCTCGATGAACGATTCGGGGCCCTCGCGGTACTTGAGAAGCGTCGAGTCGCCGCCGAGCCGACGTGCGTCGGCCTGCAGGCCGTCCTCCGCATCGAGAACGTCGGGATCCGGGTACTGCAGATCGCTCTGGCTCACGCCTACCTCCGCTCCGGACAGCGCCGCTGATCCCTTGATACGCCACACACGCGCCAGGTTACGCGGAAAACGGCGCTTTTCTCGGATGGGATCGCCGCGTTACCGCATTTCATCAGCAGATATACCCGCTGCCCGGTCAGTGCGCTCACAATCGGCGATTTCTCGGAACCGTCCACAACGCCCGTCGCCGACGTCGGCGCGATCCGCTCTCGCCCGTCAGGATGGGAATATGAGCGAAGAACGGATCGATACCGGAGTCGTCACCGGGGCCGACGGTCTCGCCCGGCCGGCGTGGGCCGAGCAGAGCGACCTGCTGCGGGAGTATTACGACACGGAGTGGGGCATGCCCGTGCGCGACGAGCAGGGCGTGTTCGAACGCCTGAGCCTCGAGGCGTTCCAGTCGGGCCTCAGCTGGGCCACCGTGCTGCGCAAGCGGCCGGCGTTCCGGCAGGCGTTCGCCGGTTTCGATCCGGATGCTGTCGCGGCGTTCGGAGACGACGACGTCGCGCGGCTGCTCGCCGACGCGGGCATCATTCGCAACCGCGCGAAGATCCTCGCGACGATCGACAACGCGCGGGCGACGGTGGCGCTGCGGGATTCGGGCACCGACCTCGCCGCGCTCGTGTGGAGCTTCCAACCGGCCGAGACTCCGTTCCCGCAGACCCCCGACGACGTTCCGAGCTCCAGCGACGAGTCGATCGCGCTGTCGAAGGAGCTGAAATCGCGCGGCTTCCGATGGGTCGGCCCCACGACGATGTTCGCGCTGATGGAGGCGATCGGCATCGTCGACACCCACCTCATCGCGAGCCACCGACGCGCAACGAGCGGCGTGTGGCAGAAGCTGCCACACGCCGCTCGTTCCCGGTGATCACGGGGGGGCATTACCTGCGATCGAGTGCGTGCATCGCAAGGCGGAGGAGGGAAGGCGGGCCGGGCGCCCGCCGACCGACGACAACGCCGCGAGGTGCGTGCTCGGTCAGTGATCGACGGCTTTCTCGGCGCCGTGGCCGGTGAGAGCGCGCACCTCCATCTCGGCGGCCTTGTTCGGGTCCTCGTTCTTCGGGCCGAGCACGGACCCGAGGAAGCCGAGCAGGAATCCGACCGGGATCGACACGATGCCGGGGTTCTCGAGCGGGAACACGGCGATGTCGATCTGCGAGAACACGCTCGCGTCGGCTCCGGAGAACACCGGCGACAGCACGATGAGGATCACGGCGGCGGCGAGGCCGCCGTACATGCTCATCACCGCACCGGTCGTGGTGAACCCGCGCCAGAACAGCGAGTAGATGATCGTCGGCAGGTTGGCCGAAGCGGCCACCGCGAACGCGAGAGCGACGAGGAACGCGACGTTCTGCCCCTGCACGCCGATGCCGCCGATGATGGCGAACGCCCCCACCACGAGCGTCGTGATGCGCGCGACCTTCACCTCACCGGTGCCGGTGACCTTGCCCTTCTTGATCACATTGGCGTAGATGTCGTGCGCGAACGACGCGGACGCCGTGATCGTCAGGCCCGCCACGACAGCGAGGATCGTCGCGAAGGCGACCGCGGAGATGAAGCCCATCAGGATGGGCCCGCCGAGCGCGTTCGCGAGCAGCGGTGCCGCGGAGTTGACGCCGCCGGGCGCATCGAGGATCTGCTGCGGGCCGACGAGGGCGCCCGCGCCGTAGCCGAGCACGAGGCTCAGCAGGTAGAACAGGCCGATGAGCCAGATCGCCCACGTCACGGAACGGCGCGCTTCCTTGGCGGTCGGCACCGTGTAGAAGCGCATCAGCACGTGCGGCAGGCCGGCCGTGCCGAGCACGAGCGCGAGCCCGAGCGAGAGGAAGTCGACGGGGTTCGAGTACTTCAGGCCCGGGCCGAGGATCTTGTCGCCCTGATCAGAGGCCGCGACCGCCGACTCGAGCAGCTCGTTGAGGCTGAAGCCGTGGATCGCGAGCACCCAGATCGTCATCACGACGGCGCCGCCGATGAGCAGGAACGCCTTGACGATCTGCACCCAGGTCGTGCCCTTCATCCCGCCGATGAGCACGTAGAGCACCATGATCACGCCGACGACGACGATCACGACCGACTGGCCGATCTCGCTGTCGATGCCCATGAGCAGCGAGACGAGCCCGCCGGCACCGGCCATCTGCGCGAGCAGGTAGAAGAAGCAGACGGCGAGGGTCGTGATCGCCGCAGCCATGCGTACGGGCGTCTGCTTGAGGCGGAACGACAGCACATCCGCCATCGTGAATTTGCCCGTGTTGCGCATGAGCTCGGCGACGAGCAGCAGCGCGACCAGCCAGGCGACGAGGAATCCGATCGAGTACAGGAACCCGTCGTAGCCGTTGACAGCGATGGCCCCGACGATGCCGAGGAACGACGCCGCCGACAGGTAGTCGCCCGAAATGGCGAAGCCGTTCTGCGGCCCCGTGAACGAACGGCCGCCGGCGTAGTAGTCGGCGGCCGACTTGTTGTTGCGGCTGGCGCGGATCACGATGAACATCGTGACCGCGACGAAGGCCGCGAAGATCGACATGTTGAGCACGGGGTTCGTCTCGACGGTCGCGACCGCCGCGACGATCGCCGAGCCCGCGGATGACAGCAGTTCGTTCATGCGCCCGTCTCCTGCTTCTCGAGGTCGGCTCGGATCTCCGCCGCGATCGGGTCCAGCTTCCGGTTCGCGAACGAGACGTAGACCATCGTGATGACGAACGTCGTCACGAACTGGCCGAGTCCGAACAGCAATCCGACCGTGACGTCTCCCCAGACCCGCGTCGCCATGAAGTCGGGCGCCCACCCCGCCATGAGCACGTACACGAAGTACCAGAGCAGGAAGAACACCGCCATCGGAAAGACGAACGACCGGTGGGATCTCTTCAGCGAGCGGAATCGCTCCGTGTTCTCGACGACGACGAAGTCGACCTTCGCCGCCGTCGCGTGACCGATATCGTTTTCAGTCATGTGGCCTCCTTGCCGCATGTAATGTTCCCCCTGACGGTACGAAGACGTAACGTGTACCCGGCACCCCCGAAAGTCGGTACCGGACGAGCCCGCAAAGGAGCACGACTCGTGGAGACCTCGCGCCTGCTGACCCGCGCCGTCACCGAGTTCGCGCACCAGACGCGCTTTCCGGTGGCCTTCGGCGGTCTGCTCGATGATTCCGGCGTCGCGCGCGTGACGAACATCATCGGCAATCGCACGACCGCGCTCCGGGGACTCGCCGTGGCGCCCGAGCGCGGTCTCGGCGGCCGCGCTCTCTCCGAGCTGCGCCCCCGCATGACCGGCGACTACGGCAGCGCCCGGCAGATCACGCACGACTACGACCCGTATGTGCTCGGTGAGGGCATCGGTACGCTCATCGCGGTTCCCGTGCTCGTCGACGGCCGGCCCCGCGGGATCCTCTACGGCGGCACGTGGGGCGTGTGGAACGTGGGCGGGGTCACCGCCGCCCCCGCGGTGAAGGTCGCGGAGGAGCTCGGGCGGCGGCTGAGCGAAGCATCCGCGACGGAGGCGCCCGACAGCGCCGAATCGGCGCCGGCCCTGCCTGCGCGGGCGCAGGAGGAGCTGCGCGAGACGTACGCCGAGCTGCGCATGATCGCGGCCGCCGTGAGCGACCAGCAGCTGCGCACGCGCCTGGCGAACGTCGAGCAGCGACTCGCCGCGCTCACCGCGGCCGAGCCGACCCCGCCGGCGGCGGACGGGATCCATCTGTCGCGTCGCGAGACCGACGTGCTCGCGTGCGCGGCGCTCGGGTCGACGAACGCGCAGATCGCGGCGCAGCTCGGCCTGCGCGAGGGCACCGTGAAGGCATACCTCGGCACGGCGATGTCGAAGCTCGATGCCTCGACGCGACACGCCGCCGTCGCGGCGGCCCGCAGGCGCGGCCTGCTGCCGTAGACGCACGGCGGCTGAAATGCGCCCCCGACAGGATTCGAACCTGTGACACCCGCTTTAGGAGAGCGGTGCTCTATCCCCTGAGCTACGGGGGCGAACGCGCGAAGACGCGCCCACCCATCTTACGGGGAGGCGCGTCTTCGGGAGAACCGGCTCAGTTCGCCGCGTCGTACGCGTCGAGCACGGCGCCGGGCACACGCCCGCGGTCACTGACCGTGTATCCGTTCTCGCGCGCCCACTGGCGCACCCGGCTCAGGTCGTGGCTCGAGGATGCGGTTGCGCGGGTGCGCTTGGTCGCCTGTGCGCCCGAGCGGCGGCCCGCGGAGATGAACGGGGCAAGGGCATCGCGCAGCTTGCGCGCATTCTCTTCCGTGAGGTCGATTTCATATCCCTTGCCGTCGACAGAGAAATGAACGCTTTCTCCCTCTCCGGGGTCGAGAACAGTGCCATCGATATCGTCAATGATCTGGTGAACGATCTTCCGTGCCATAACAATCACCATATCCGATCGCTCACGGTGTTTCATCGCTATTCGATGAAAAAGCGATGACGCGGCCTTACGCCGCCATTTCGAGATAGGGAACCCACGACGGATCTGCCCGCTCAGCGCCCCGGACCGCCCATGACGTTCCGCGGGGCGAGCCCGGCTGAATGAGCAGGCGCCAGCCCATCTCCTGGGGCGTGCGATCGCTCTTGACGTTATTGCACTTCACGCACGCGGCGACGAGGTTCTCCCAGCTCTGGGCTCCGCCGCGGGATCTCGGGTGCACGTGATCGATCGTCGTCGCCGGGCGCCCGCAGTAGGCGCAGCGGTGCGCGTCTCTCCGCAGCACTCCGCGGCGGGTGACCGGGACCTCGCGCGACATCGGCACGCGCACATAGCGCGTGAGCACGATGACGGCGGGTCTGTCGAACACGTCGGCGGCGCTCCATACCGGAGCGTCATCATCGCATTCGAGAATATTCGCCTTGTCATTCATGACGAGAACAATGGCTCGTTTGTAAGAGACGATCGCAAGCGGCTCGAAGCCGGCATTCAAAACGAGTGTGCGCACGTGCGGCACCCTTTCTTCAGGTCCCGGATGGCTTCCGGGATCAGTCGATGAACGCCGCCGCGGACATTCGGGCGAGAAGACGAGAAAAGGCGCTGTCGAATAGACAGCGCCCGGCGTCGGATCGCGAGAATCCCGCGATCGTGTTGCACACAATGCCGTAGGACATAACGACCGAGCGCATCCGTGGTTCGGATGCGTGGGCGAATCTCCATGGCCTGATCCTCTCGCATGTGTTCCGTCGGCGACGCGATCAGGTTAGCGCATCCGACACGCCCGGGGAACGAATTGCGCGTGAATCTCCCGTGCCGAATGGAGAAACGGCCCGTCGCGACGGTGCGCGGCGGGCCGTTCTCGGAAGATCGATCAGATCGGCAGGTTGCCCACCGGGTCGACGATCGCACCGTTGATGCGCAGTTCGATGTGAAGGTGGTGAGCGGTCGACCGGCCGGTCGAACCGACGTAGCCGATCATCTGGCCCTGCGTGACCGTTTCGCCGACCTGCACCTGGCGCGAGCCGGGGCTCATGTGGCCGTACAGCGTCGTCGTGCCGTCGCCGTGGTCGATCGCAACGGTGTTGCCCCAGCCGCCGACGACCTCGCCGGACGTGATGACCGTGCCGCTCTTCGCGGCGTAGATCGGCACCGTGTAGTCGGCCTGGCTGGACGTGACCATGTCCGCGCCCTCGTGACCGCTGCCGACGGAACGGCTGATGTAGTAGCCGGCCCCGCCGAGCGGGTTGACCCACGAGCCGTCTGCGGCGGGGGGCGCCTCCGGGGCGGGGGCGGGCGGCTCGGCGGCCGCAGCGGGAGCTCCCTGGGCGGGGGCGGGCTGCTCCTGCTGCTGCTGTTGCTGCGCCGCAGCCTCCTGCTGAGCCGCCTGCTGCTCCTTCGCACGCTCGAGCGCCTCGCGCTCGGCATCGATCTGAGCGATCTCATCAGCGGTGCGCGCCGCGTAGCTCGTCGAGGCGAGATCCGCCGAGGCGAGATCGCCGCTCGAGGAGAACGCCTGCGAGTCGTTCGATGCTTCGTCCCACGTGCTCGCCTCAGCGCTCGCGGCCGGCGACTGCGTGGCCGCGTATGCCGGGATCGCGACGCCGGCGACCAGTGCGCTGACGGCGACCATGGTGCCGAGCGCGCGTGCGGGCGTCATGCGCTTCTTCGTCGACGAGGCCCGTCGCGAGGACCGCTCCGCCCGGCGCACGTCTTTACGCGCGGCAGCGAGGGCCTGACGACTGGTGAGAACGGGTGCGGATGCTTCAGAAGCGTCGCTCCGAGTGACCTCGTGCGAAGCCGACTGAGTATTTTCCAAGATCCGATTCCTCCGTTGCCGTGTCTCTATACGGTAACGAAAGATAACGAATCTGTCACGTCGAGACACAGAATATGTCGGATGTGGAGCCGCTACTCAGCGACGAGGAACACGTGCGCGGCCATCTCCACCGGAAGTTCGAGGGCGCCGTCGACGTCGTTCATCTGCACGAGCACGTAGCCCTCGTTGAACGAGAAGGTCCCGCGCGCGCCCGGAACCACGCCCGCGTCGCGCAGCTGCTGCAGCACCTCGGGATCGACCTGCACCGGTTCGGCGAGGCGCCGCACGGTGCCCTCGATCGGACCGCCTTCGGCCTCGAGCTTCTTGACCACGCACACGACGCCGTCGTGGAACGTGTTCGTCGCGTCGATCTCGCCGATCTGGCTGAGACCCGGGATCGGGTTGCCGTACGGCGACTCGTCGGGGTGCCCGAGCAGCTCGACGAGGCGGCGCTCGACGAGCTCGCTCATCACGTGCTCCCAGCGGCACGCCTCTTCGTGCACGTAGGCCCAGTCGAGGCCGATCACGTCGCTGAGCAGACGCTCGGCGAGACGGTGCTTGCGCATCACGCCGATGGCCTTGCGGCGCCCGGCCTCGGTGAGCACCAGACGGCGATCCTCACCGACGCGGATCAGCCCGTCGCGGTCCATACGGCCGACGGTCTGCGAGACGGTCGGGCCCGAGTGGAGGCGCTCGGAGATGCGCGCGCGCAGCGGCACGATGCCTTCCTCCTCCAGTTCGAGAACCGTACGGAGGTACATCTCTGTCGTATCGATGAGGTCGGCCATCACTGCTCCTTCTGCGCGAGGACGTACTCGATGCTCTTCACGAGCTGCCGCACGTCGTCGGGCTCGATCGACACG
>DHCFD07801__coassemble_1210_pt1 | contig 25408 bp, 19 predicted proteins | sample DHCFD07801__metabat2_low_PE_023 | metagenome-assembled genome bin DHCFD07801
GGGAGCGGCTTCGGGGTCGGTCTCGCCCTCGGTGCGGTGTTCGTGCCCTGCGCGGGGCCGGTCCTCGCGGCGATCATCGTGGCGGGCGCCACGGGGCAGATCGGTATCGGAACCGTGATGCTCACCGTCGCCTTTGCCGTCGGCGTCGCGGTACCGCTGCTGATCTTCGCACTCGCGGGGCGCGGCGTCATCGAACGGATCCGCGCGTTCCGCACGAAGGAGCGCGGGCTTCGCATCGCGGCCGGCATCGCCATGATCGCGCTCGCCGTGGGCCTCGCCTTCAACGTGCCGCAGGCGCTGCAACGGCTGGTGCCGGATTACACCGCTCCGCTGCAACAGCAGCTCACGGAGAACCACGCGGCGGAGGAAGCCCTCAGCCTCGGCGGGCTCGTCACCGACGAGAACCGTGAGCTGGATAACTGCACGAATGGTGCCGACGAACTCGAATCGTGCGGCACGGCCCCCCGGATCCGCGGGATCGAGCAGTGGCTGAACACCGAAGGCGGCCAATCGCTCGACCTGGACGAGTTGCGCGGCCAGGTCGTCCTCATCGACTTCTGGGCATACTCCTGCATCAACTGCCAGCGCTCCATCCCCCACGTCGTCGGATGGGCCGATACCTACGGCGACCTCGGGCTTCAGGTCATCGGCGTTCATTCGCCCGAGTACGCGTTCGAGAAGGACGCGAAGAACGTCGCAGCGGGGATCCGCGACTTCGGCATCGAATACCCGGTCGCGCTCGACAACGACCTCTCGACCTGGACGAACTACCGCAACCGATACTGGCCGGCGCACTACCTGATCGACGCGGAGGGCACCGTGCGGCACATCTCCTTCGGCGAGGGCAACTACGCGGCGACCGAGAGCATGATCCGCGAGCTGCTCGTCGACGCGAACGCTGATGTGGAGCTGCCCACGGAGTCGGATGTCGCGGACGAGACGCCGGAACAGGGGTCGACGACGCCCGAGACCTTCCTCGGGTCATCGAAGGACGTGAACTTCGGCGGCGAGGATCCGTACCGTGCCGGTCCAGGAACCTTCTCGCTCCCCGCAGAGCAGGCTGACGACACGTTCGCCCTCGAGGGCGACTGGAACATCGAGACGCAGTACGCGGAGCCGACGACGAGCGCCGGGGGAAGCGTGCGTCTCGAGTATCACGCGGCGGAGGTGCGCATGGTGCTCGCGGGATCCGGCGAGCTCACCGTTCGAGGGCCCGACGGTGAGGAGAACACGGTCGAGGTCGACGGCACCCCGCGATCCTACGGAATCGTCGACAGCTCGAAGCTCTCGTCGGGCGTGCTCGATATCGACGTCCCAGACGGCGTGCAGGTATATTCCTTCACCTTCGGGTGAACGAAATGCCAGCGGCGAACGGCGGATGCGGCATGCTTGTCGAGATGGTCATCGACGGAACAGACGTGCCCGAGGACGGAACGGCGGATGACGCCGCCGGGGTCCTCCTCCTCCGCGTCGCCGACGGAGACCGAGCGGCGTTCGCCGAGCTCTACGACATGCTCACCGCGCGCGTATTCGGATTGATCCTCCGCGTGCTCGTCAATCGCTCGCAGAGCGAGGAAGTGCTGCAGGAAGTATTCCTCGAAGTGTGGCAATCCGCCGCGCGGTTCGCTCCGAACAAAGGGCAAGGACGAACCTGGATCTTGACGATCGCACACCGGCGAGCGGTGGACCGGGTCCGAGCGTCGCAAGCCAGCGCCGACCGGGACGTTCGGGCAGGACTGAGAGACATCGGAATCCCGCACGACAGCGTCGCGGAACAAGCCGAGCTCGGCATCGCGGGAGAACAAGCGGTGAGCGCGCTCGGGGCGCTCCCCGAGGCACAGCGGGAGGCACTCGTTCTCGCGTACTTCGGCGGGTATAGCCAGAGCGAGATCTCCGCATTGGTGGGATCGCCGCTGGGAACGATCAAGACTCGGATGAGAGACGGGCTCACGCGCCTGCGCAACGAAATGGGGGTGACAGCATGAACGAGCACGAGTTCGCGGAACTTGCCGCTGGTCACGCGTTGCATGCCCTGTCGGCGGACGAGGCGAGGTACCTCGAGGCGCACCGCGCGCACCCTGAATGGGAGCCGATCGCTGACGAGGACGCCGACACCGTCGGTGGCCTTGCAGATGCCGCTGCGCCGGCCCTCCCGAGCGCAGGGGTGCGTGATGCGCTGCTTGCTCAGATCGCGTCGATGCCTCAATTGCCCGCCGACACGACGGAGTCCTCGGGGCAGGACGCGCCCGTGCCGCCGCAAGCGAGTGAGCACCGAGCGCGCCCCCAGCGACTGCGGATCATGTTCGCGCTCGCCGCGGGCATCGCCCTGGTGGCCGGTATCGGGTTCGGCCTCCGTCGTCGCGCTGGACGAGATCGAGGCGGCCGGTGATGCCGCTCAGGCGTCAGCACCCGTGGGTGACGGCACCGCGACCGTTCACTGGTCCGCGGAATTGGGGGAGGCGGTGCTCGTCGCCGACGGGCTCGAGCCGCTCGAATCCGACCGCACATATCAGCTGTGGTTCGTGCGCGGCGAGACAGCGCTGCCGGCGGGGATCTTCGAACCGGAATCGGGCGACGCGGTCGCGCGGCTCGACGGCGAAATGCTCCCCGGCGATGTCGTCGCCGTAACCGTGGAACCGGAGGGCGGATCGCCGACCGGCCTGCCGACCAGCGAGCCGATTTTCGCGATTCCGACGGCGTGACCTGACCCGGCGCGCTCCGCGCGCGCCGGGTGGACAATGGGGATATGTCGTTTCCGCTGATTCCCGAGTTACCGAAGCCGCAGTACGTGATGTCGCAGGAGGGATTCCGCATCGCGACGTACACATGGGGCGATGAGGACGCGCCCGTCGTGCTGGCGGTACACGGCTTCGCGTCGAGCTGTCGCGACAACTGGGTCAGCACCGGGTGGGTGTCGGCGCTCGTCCGCGCAGGATTCCGTGTGCTCGGCATCGACCAGCGCGGGCACGGCCAGAGCGAGAAGCCGCACGAGGCTGAGGACTACACGATGTCGGCGTTCGTCGCGGACATCGAGGCGATCCTTGATACGTACATGATCGATCCGGTTCTCTACCTCGGATACTCGCTCGGTGCCCGCGTCGGGTGGCACCTCGCCTCCGAGCGGCCGCTGCGCGTCGAGCGTGCGGTGCTCGGCGGGATCCCGGACGGTCGGCCGCTCGGCCGCCTCGATCTCGAGCAGGCGCGGGCGTACATCGACGACGGAACGCCCGTCGCCGATCCCGCGACGCAGAACTATGTCCGCCTCGCGGAGCGGGTGCCGGACAACGACCTGAACGCGCTCGTCGCGCTCGCCGGCGGCATGCGGTTCGGCGACGAGGACCCCGACATGGGGAATCCTCCCGAGCAGCCCGTGCTGGTCGCCGCCGGCACTGAGGACAGCATCTTCGACGACTCGAAGCGCCTCGCGTCGCTCCTGCCGCAGGGGGCGTTCGTCGAGGTGCCGGGCCGCCACCACTTCAACGCCCCGGGCGCCCGCCGGTTCAAGCAGGCCGGGGTCGAATTCCTGCGCGACGGTGCCGAGTAGCGACGCCCCGCTTCCGACGCAGGACTACGGCATATTTCGGCGGGGCACGCGCCGATCCGCGTCTGCGGCTGTCTGCGGCCCGCATCTGCCGTAGTCGTGCGTCACCGGTACTGGTGAACCAGTGTTCACGACGTGACGTCGACCACCCGGGTCTCGCCGATCTGCGGTGTCAGCGCGCCGGACGACCACGCCGCGACGTCGGCGGCCAAGCGGCCGAGCTCGTCTTCCGGCGCCCAGACCTCGAACGTCGCCGCAGATCCGTAGGTCGTGTCGGCGAGCACGCAATCATGCTGCGACACCCACTCCCGCAGCAGGTTGTCGAGACGCCCCGCATCGGCGTGCGGGGCGTCGATGCGCGCCCGGGTCAGCGCGCGGCGATGCACGAGCTGTGCGTGATCGAGAGCCTCCGACACGGCGCCGCCGTATGCGCGCACCAGTCCGCCGGCGCCGAGCTTGATGCCGCCGAAGTACCGGGTCACCACGGCGACCACGTCGGTCATCCCGCGGCGGCGCAGCACCTCCAGCATCGGAATGCCCGCGGTGCCCGAGGGCTCGCCGTCGTCGGATGACCGAGCCTGGTCTCCCGACACCCCCGTGATCATCGCGACGCAGTTGTGCCGGGCATCCCAGAACCGCTTGCGCATCTCGGCGATGAAGGCGTCGGCGCCGGCCACGGATCCGACCGGCTCGAGGTGGGTGATGAACCGCGAGCGCTTGATCTCGATCTCGTGCTCCACGCGGCGCGCGATCGTCGCGGGATACTCGGCCATCGGTCCAGGCTACCGCCGTGCAGAACGACGGCCGCCGGGTCGCAGCCCCGCATGCATGTCTACGGCAGTCGGCGCACCGAACCGCGTGATCCGGGCCGCCGCTGCGGTTCGGATGCACATCTGCCGTAGTCATGCATGGGGGAGCGGTGCCGCGCGCCCAGCCGGATCCGGCAGACTGGTTGACGATGCCTACCCTGCTTGAGGCCGCGCAAGCGGCCGGTGATGACGCCGACGCCCTTTATGACGCCTTCCTCGAGTGGGCGACCGAGAGGGGCATCGCGCTCTACCCTGCGCAGGACGAAGCCGCGATGGAGCTCGCCAGCGGCAACAACGTGATCCTCGCCACGCCGACGGGCACCGGCAAATCGCTCGTCGCGCTCGCCGCGCACGCGATCGCCGTCGGACGCGGCGGGCGCACCTATTACACGGCCCCCATCAAAGCGCTCGTCAGCGAGAAGTTCTTCGCACTGGTCGAGACGTTCGGCGCCGAGAACGTCGGCATGGTCACAGGCGACTCCTCGGTGAACGCCGATGCGCCGATCGTCTGCTGCACGGCCGAGATCCTCGCGAACCTCGCCCTGCGCGAGGGAGCGGACGCCGACGTCGACCAGGTCGTCATGGATGAGTTCCACTACTACGGCGACCGCGACCGCGGCTGGGCCTGGCAGGTGCCGCTGCTGCTGCTCACGCGCGCGCAGTTCCTGCTGATGTCGGGAACGCTCGGCGATACGACCGCGATCAGCGGGGATCTCACGCGTCGCACGCGCCGCGAGACGATCCTCGTCGCGGGGGCGGAGCGCCCGGTTCCGTTGCATTTCCGCTATGAGCGGCGCCACGCGCACGAGGTCGTCGAAGAGCTGCTCGCCGATCGCGAGGTGCCGGTCTACGTCGTGCACTTCAGTCAGGCCGCCGCCATGGAGCGGGCACAGGCGCTCGCGAGCATCAACGTGACCACGCGCGAGCAGCGCGATGAGATCGCGGCCGCGCTGGGCGGCTTCCGCTTTACCACGAACTTCGGCAAGACCCTCTCGCGCCTGGTCCGGGCCGGCATCGGCGTGCATCATGCCGGCATGCTGCCGCGCTACCGCCGTCTCGTCGAGACGCTCGCCCAGCAGGGGCTGCTGCGGGTGATCTGCGGAACCGACACCCTCGGCGTCGGCATCAACGTGCCGATCCGCACCGTGCTGATCACCGAGCTGTCGAAGTACGACGGATCCCGCATGCGCCGACTCGGCGCGCGCGAATTCCACCAGATCGCGGGCCGCGCGGGCCGCGCCGGCTACGACCCCTACGGCAACGTCGTGGTGCTCGCGCCCGAGCACGAGATCGAGAACGCGCACGCGATCGCGAAGGCCGGCGACGACCCGAAGAAGCTCAAGAAGGTCAAGAAGAAGCAGCCGCCGAAGGGCTTCATCAGCTGGAGCGAGCAGAGCTTCGAGAAGATCATCGAGGCCGAGCCCGAGGCCCTCACGCCGCGCATGCAGATGACCTCGGCGATGCTCATCAACATCATCGCGCGCGGGGGAGACGTCTTCCGCAACGTGCGCGAGATGGTGTTCGACAACCACCAGCCGGCGCGCGAGCAGTATGCGCTCGCCCGTCGCGCCCTCGCGATCTTCCGCACGCTGCGCGACGCGGAGCTCGTCGAAGTCACGCCCGACGGGCGGATCCGTCTGTTCCTCGATCTGCAGCCGAACTTCGCGCTCAACCAGCCGCTGTCGCCGTTCGCGCTCGCCGCGCTCGAACTGCTCGACCCCGACGATCAGGACGGCGGCGCCGGCACGGGCCACTACGCCCTCGACGTCGTCAGCGTCGTCGAGGCGACGCTCGATGATCCGCGTCAGATCCTGTCGCAGCAGGAGTTCAAGGCGCGCGGCGAGGCCGTCGGCGCCATGAAGCGCGAGGGCATCGAGTACGACGAGCGCATGGAGCTGCTCGAGGAGATCACGTACCCCAAGCCGCTCGACGAGCTGCTCGGCCAGGCGTTCGAGACGTTCGCCTCGTCGCAACCGTGGGTGCGCGATTTCGCGCTGTCACCGAAGTCGGTCGTGCGCGACATGTTCGAACGGGCGATGAGCTTCGCCGAGTTCGTGCAGTGGTACCAGCTCGGGCGCAGCGAGGGTCTCGTGCTGCGATACCTGTCGGACGCCTACCGCACCATCCGCCAGACCGTGCCGCCCGAGGCGCAGACCGACGACCTCGACGACATCGTGGAGTGGCTCGGCGAGATGGTGCGCCAGGTCGACTCGAGCCTTGTCGACGAGTGGGAGACGCTCATGGCGGGCCTCGACGCGGATCCCGCCGACGGCCCCGTCGTGCCGCCGTCGCCCCCGTCGGTCGTCACGAACCGCCGCGCCTTCACCGTGCTCGTGCGCAACGCGATGTTCCGCCGGGTGCAGCTCGCCGCGCTCGAGCGCGACGACGAGCTCGAGCAGCTGGATCCCGAGGCCGGATGGCCGGCGGCGCTCGACGACTACTTCGACGACCACGACGACATCCTGACGGGCTCGGCGGCGCGCTCGCCGCAGCTCTGCGAGATCTCGGAGGGCCCGGACGCGTGGCGCGTCGTGCAGACGATCGACGACCCTGCGGGCGATCACGATTGGCGGATCGAGGCGGTGGTCGACCTCGAGGCCTCGGCCGAGGAAGGCGAAGCCGTGGTGCAGGTCACCTCGGTGGCCCGCCTCTGAACCTTCATTTCTGGCACATTTCCCGGTGCAATGCCCCGCAGAAATGTGCCAGAAATGACGAAATGAGGCGGACTATGCCGCGGGACCGACCGTCGGCGTCGGGAGGTAGACCTCGCCGCCCGCCTGGAGGAACTCGCGGCTCTTCTGCTGCATGCCCGCGATCGCGGCCTGCGCCTCGGCGCTGCCGTAGGTGTCGCGGATGTCCTGCGAGATGCGCATCGAGCAGAACTTCGGCCCGCACATCGAGCAGAAGTGCGCCGTCTTCGCCGGCTCGGCGGGCAGCGTCTCGTCGTGGAACTCCTGCGCGGTGACGGGGTCGAGCCCGAGCCCGAACTGGTCGTGCCACCGGAATTCGAAGCGCGCCTTCGACAGCGCATTGTCGCGCTCGGTCACGCCCCGATGCCCCTTGGCGATGTCGGCCGCGTGCGCGGCGATCTTGTACGTGATCACGCCGGTCTTCACATCGTCGCGGTTCGGCAGACCGAGGTGCTCCTTCGGCGTGACGTAGCAGAGCATCGCCGTGCCGTACCGTGCGATCTCGGTCGCGCCGATCGCCGACGTGATGTGGTCGTAGCCCGGAGCGATGTCGGTGGCGAGCGGCCCGAGCGTGTAGAACGGTGCGCCCTCGCAGAGCTCCTGCTGCCGATCCACGTTCTCCTTGATCTTGTGCAGCGGCACGTGTCCGGGGCCCTCGACCATGACCTGCACATCGAACTCCCACGCGCGCTTCGTGAGCTCCGCGAGCGTGTCGAGCTCGGCGAACTGCGCGGCGTCGTTTGCATCGGCGATGGATCCGGGGCGCAGGCCGTCGCCGAGCGAGAAGGCGACGTCGTACCGCGCGAAGATCTCGCACAGCTCGTCGAAGTGCGTGTAGAGGAAGTTCTCCTGATGGTGGGCGAGGCACCAGCCCGCCATGATGGATCCGCCGCGCGAGACGATGCCCGTCACACGGTCGGCCGTGAGCGGCACATAGCGCAGCAGCACGCCCGCGTGCACCGTCATGTAATCGACGCCCTGTTCGCACTGCTCGATCACGGTGTCGCGGTAGATCTCCCAGGTGAGGGCATTCGCGTCGCCGTCGACCTTCTCGAGCGCCTGGTAGATCGGCACCGTGCCGATCGGGATCGGGGAATTGCGGATGATCCATTCGCGCGTCGTGTGGATGTCGTTGCCGGTCGACAGATCCATGAGGGTATCGGCACCCCACTTCGCCGCCCACTCGAGCTTCGCGACCTCTTCGCTGATCGAGCTGGTGACGGCCGAGTTGCCGATGTTCGCGTTGACCTTGACGAGGAACGCGCGGCCGATGATCATCGGCTCCGACTCCGGGTGGTTGACGTTCAGCGGGATGATCGCGCGCCCGGCGGCGAGCTCGGTGCGCACGAGCTCGACGTCGCACTGCTCGCGGAGCGCGACGAAGCGCATCTCGGGGGTGATGATGCCGGCGCGCGCATAGTGCATCTGCGTGACGGTGCGCCCGGGCTTCGCGCGGACCGGCTCGGGGCGTCGCCCCTGCCACCTCTGCGACGGTGCGCCGCGGCGCACGGCCGTGCGTCCGTCGTCCTCGAGGCGGTGCCCGCGCGCGTCGTAGGCCTCGGTGTCGCCGCGGTCGGCGATCCACTCGGCGCGGAACGGATCGAGGCCCTCTTCGGGAACGCTGCCGGGCCCCATCGTGCGGTAGACCCGGAGCGGGGCGTTCGGGGATCCGTCGGGAGAATCGAACTGGGAGATCTCGGTCACGGGCACGCGGATGCCGTGCGACGGATCCTCCGCCCAGCCGAGACGGTGCGACGGATGCTGTTCGGACTGCTGGCCGACGACGGCCTGTGTGCGAGAGGGATTGAGATGGCGTGCAGACACGACGGTCTCCTCACTTCCTACGCCGGTATCAACCGGATCAGGTTCGACGGTCCCGGGCTCATAGCCCGATCTCAGCCCCTCGCAGGGGCCCCCGTGTGGACGAGACCATTCCTAGCACGCGCGCAAACGCCCCGGCAAATCGCCGTTGCCGGGGCGTTGGGGCGCTGGGGGCTCAGGAACCGCCCGAGAAGCCGCGGGCCATGGCCGCGGCGGCCGACAGCCAGGCGCGCTGGGTAGTCGGGCGCAGGGCGCTGAAGTGGAGGTGGCCATCGATCATGGCCGGGTCGAACGGGATCTGCACGACGTCCCGCGTGAGCTTGCGGTAGCCGTCGACCACCCGGCGCACCTCGCTCGCGGGCGCCTTCTGATCGGCTTGGCTCACGACCGTCACGGCGTTCGCCGCGAGCTGTGCCGAGCGCTCGTCGCGCTCCGCCAGGGCGTCGAGCAGCAGCGCGCCCGCCTCGGCGTGCTCGTCGCGGCTCGTCGTCGCCACCACGAGCTGATCGGTGCGGTCGATCATGCGCAGCCAGAGCGGATCGGACTCGTCATTGCCCGAGTCCATGATGATCAGCCGGTAGTAGCGCGCGGCCACGGCGTGGATCTTGTCGACGTCTTCGGCCGACACGCGCTGCTCGGAGGCGAGGGCGATCGGCTGCGAACGCAGCACGTCGAAGCGGTCCTGCCGCTGGTGGTGCACGTAGTTGGCCACGTCGGCGGCCTGCGCGTCGGTCGACAGCAGGTGGGCCGAGGCCCCCAGCATGTCGTGCAGCGTCGACTCGTGCGGCCCCTGCTCGGTGCGCCAGCCGAGGGTTCCGCGGGTCTGGTTGTTGTCCCACGCGAGAACGCCCGCGCCGCCGAAGCGGGCGAACACGGCGCCCGTGAGGATCGTCGTGGGCGTCTTGCCCGATCCGCCCTTTCCGTTCACGACCGCGATCGTGCGCGGCCCGGGCCAGTGCTGCCCGACGGCGAGCTGGTCCTCCCGCTCCGCGCGCTCGTCGGCGCCGGGGCCCATGCGCATCCCCATGCGCGTCATGGCGCCGCGGAAGCCGCGGGTGGCGGGCTCTTCCCGCTGATCCTCCTCGCGGTCGCCGGTGAGGAACGTCTCGCGCTGCGGACGGGTCGTCTCGGCCTCGGGGCGCGCCGAGACGCGCGCGGGCTCGTCGGAGCTGCGCGGCGGCTCGGACGACCGCACGGGGCCGGCGGCGCGCGTCGGCGACGGATCGATCACGGTCACCGGGCGCGTGTCGGCATCGGCCGTCGCGGGGCGCGTGATCCGCGACGCGGGGGTCGGATCCGTCGCGAACGACGGCCGAGCGGATCCGTCGGTCGCCGCGTACTCGACGCGCTCGTCGCCGTCGACGACGAGCGGCCACTCGCCGTCGGGCTCGGTCACGATCACGCGGATCGGCGCATCGAGCTGGCGCGCGATCTCCGCCGTGAGGCGCACGATCTCGCGCCTCGCGTCTTCCGCATGCTGGGTGTGGATCTCGCGTGGCGTCTCATCGACGACCAGTACGGCGGATCCGTCGGGGTGGATCGTGGCGTGGAGCCCGTCCTCGGTCGAGCTGTCGCGCATGGCGCTCCCTTGCAGAGTGGGAAGAAGTGCGTGCGGCCGTCGGTGTGAGCGGACGCGGACTCAGCCTACCGAGTCCGAATCGTTACTCGCTCTGTGCATTGCCCGGATGTCAAGAACCGTGATTCTTGTGCGCAGATTTCATCGCAGAACGCCGATTGATCACCATACGCTGAAAAGAAATGTTGCCGCAGGGGCGGCGAACCCGCCCCACGCACAAAGGAGTCGCACAGCGTGAGCATGGCGTACGAGACCAGTCGCATCGAATGGGCCGCACGGGAGGAGCTCGCCGAGCGGATGATCCCGCTGATCGGCCGCCTCTACCGCGAGCACGGGGTCGTGCCGTCGATCCTCGGCCGCCGACTGCTCGGGCTCTCGCCCGCCGGCATCCTCAAAGCGCACCGCTTCACCCGCAAGGTCGGCGACCAGGTGCTGAGCCCCCAGAAATCGCTCGCGGTGCTCGAGGCCTTCGCCCGCATCGTGCCCGGCCCCGCATCGATCGACATCGCGCGGCTCGTGACCGAGTTCGACGCGCAGGGCGGCTCGTACGACGACGGCTCGCTCGACGACTTCCTGCGCGGCGAGCTCGTCGAAGTGATGACGGCCGAGCCGAGCCGGCCCACCGATGTGGTGCTGTACGGATTCGGGCGCATCGGGCGCCTCGTCGCCCGGCTGCTGATCGCGCACCAGGGATCCGGCGATGGGCTGCGCCTGCGCGCGGTCGTCGTGCGCCGCGGATCCGACGACGACCTCCTGAAGCGCGCCGAGCTGCTGAAGCGCGACTCGGTGCACGGATCCTTCGCCGGCACCGTCGAGGTCGACGAGCAGAACGAGACGATCCTCGCCAACGGCACGCTGATCCAGGTGATCTACGCGAACGACCCCGCGTCGATCGATTACACGCGCTACGGCATCCACGACGCGATCGTCGTCGACAACACGGGCCGTTGGCGCGACGAGGAGGGCCTCGGCCAGCACCTGCGGTCGACCGGCGTCTCGCGCGTGCTGCTGACCGCGCCCGGCAAGGGCGACATCAAGAACATCGTGTTCGGCGTCAACAGCGACGAGATCTCGCAGGAGGACCGGATCGTCTCCGCCGCCTCCTGCACGACGAACGCCATCACGCCCGTGCTCGCCGCGATCGACGAGGCGTACGGCGTGCGCCGCGGCCACGTCGAGACGGTGCATTCCTTCACGAACGACCAGAACCTCATCGACAACTTCCACAAGGGCCCGCGCCGCGGGCGGGCCGCGTCGCTGAACATGGTGATCACCGAGACGGGCGCCGCGAAGGCGGTCGCGAAGGCCCTTCCGCAGTTGACGGGCCGCCTGACCGGCAGCGCGATCCGCGTGCCCACCCCCAACGTGTCGCTCGCGATCCTCAACCTGCAGCTGGCGCGCGAGACGACGAAGGATGAGCTGAACGCGTTCCTGCGGCAGACCTCGCTCACGGCGCCGCTGCGTCAGCAGATCGAGTACAGCGAGAATCCGGATGCCGTTTCGAGCGACTTCGTCGGCACGAACCGCGCCGGCATCGTCGACGGGCTGGCGACGCTCGCCGAGGGCGACGAGAACGTCGTGCTGTACGTCTGGTACGACAACGAGTTCGGATACTCCGGGCAGGTGCTGCGCGTGCTCGAGCGCATGGCGGGCGTGCATCCGCGGATCCTGCCGCAGCGCGAGCCGGTGCGCATCGAGGTCGCCCTCGTGGAGGAAGCCCTCGTCTGATGCCGCCCCGTGCGCGACGTTCGCGATAATGGGGGGCACCCGTGCGCACCGTCGCGGCGGGGACAGCTCAGAGAAGAGGAACGGCGTGACGCGAACCAACAGCCTGCGCATCGGCACGGCACCCGACTCCTGGGGCGTGTGGTTCCCCACCGATCCGGCACAGGTGCCGTGGCCGCGGTTCCTCGACGAAGCCGCGGAGGCCGGGTACACATGGATCGAGCTCGGCCCGTACGGATACCTGCCGACGGATCCGCATCAGCTCGCCGATGAGCTCGCCGCGCGCGGGCTGAAGCTCGCGGGCGGCACCGTGTTCACGGGGTTCCACAAGTCGCCGGAAGAGCGCGAGCGCGCCTGGGATCAGGCCGTGAGGGTCGCCGGCCTCGCCTCGTCGCTGGGCGCGCAGCACATCGTCGTGATCCCGGATCTGTGGCGCAGCGACGCAACGGGCGAGAACCTCGAGCCGCGCACATTGACGAACGAGCAGTGGCGCACGCTCGCCGAGGGGCACGATTGGCTCGGCAGGGAACTGCTCGAGCGGTACGGCGTGACGCAGCAGTTCCACTCGCACGCCGACAGCCACGTGGGCACGGCCCGCGAGGTGAACCGCTTCCTCGACGAGACGGATCCGCGGTACACGAACCTGTGCCTCGACACGGGCCACTTCGCGTACTACGGGGGCGACAGCCTCGCGCTGATCCGCGAGCGCCCGGAGCGCATCGGCTATCTGCACCTGAAGCAGGTGGATCAGACGCAGCTGTTCGACGTGCTCAAGAACGACGTGAGCTTCAAAGACGCGGTCGCGGACGGCATCATGGTCGAACCGCCGCAGGGGGTTCCCGAGCTCGGTCCGATCATCGAGGCCGCCGCGGCCATCTCACCCGACATCTTCGCGATCGTCGAGCAGGACATGTACGGCTGCGACGTCGATCGTCCGTTCCCGATCGCGCGCCGCACGCGCGCGCACATCCACGGCTGCACGCATCTTGCGCGGCAGTTCTGAGGGCGGCGACATGACGAACGAGCTTCGCGTGGGCGTCGTCGGCGCCGGGGCCATGGGGGCGGATCACATCCGCCGCATCGAGACGCGCGTCGCCGGCGCGCGCGTCGCCGCCGTCGTCGAGCCCGACGCCGGGCGCGCGGCGGCCGCGGGGCGCGACGCGCCGAGCGCTCAGATGTTCGCCCGCATCGAGGATGCGCTCGCCGCAGAGGCGATGGATGCCGTCGTCATCGCCGTGCCGGGCCCGCTGCACCTGCAGACTCTGCTGCCGGCGCTCGAGGCGGGGCTGCCGATCCTCTGCGAGAAGCCGCTGACACCCGACTCGGCGACGTCGCTGCGGGTCATCGAGGCCGAGCAGCGCCTCGAGAGGCCGCACGTCCAGGTCGGGTTCATGCGCCGGTTCGACCCCGAATACGCGCAGCTGCGCGAGATGATCGCGTCGGGGGAAGCGGGCGAGCTGCTCATGCTGCACTGCGCCCATCGCAACGCGTCGGTGTCCGAAGCGTACGTGCAGCAGATGCTCATCAACGACTCGGTCGTGCACGAGTTCGACGTCGTGCCCTGGCTCGCCGGATCGCCGTTGACGAGCGTCGAGGTGCGGTACTCGCGGCGCAACCCGGCCGCACCCGCGCGGCTCCGCGAGCCGATCCTCGTGCTCATGGAGCTCGAGAACGGCATGATCGTCGACGTCGAGATGAGCGTGAACGTGCAGTTCGGGTACCAGGTGACGACCGAGGCGGTGTTCTCGCGCGCGGCCCTGCGCATCGGGGATCCGCTGGCCGCGCGCCCCGGTGCACGGGCCGCGCACGAGAGCTTCGAGACGCGCTTCGCCGAGGCGTACGACATCGAGATGCAGCGCTGGGTCGATGCTGTCATGCGCGGCGATCTGGTCGATGGGCCGAACGCCTGGGACGGCTATCTCGTCGCGCTCGCCTGCGAGGCCGGCGTGCGCGCGCTCTCGGGCGGGGTGCATCTCGTCGAGCGTCCGGATCCGCCCGCGTTCTACCTGCCCACGCATGCGCGCGGGCGGCAGAGCGCGCGGGCATGACGCGTCTGCTCTGAGCAGAACGTCCGTCGCCGCCCGCTCCGACGTCAGTCGCGGAGGGCCGAGATCTCGTGGGCGAGGGAGGCGAGCTCGTCGCCGCCCGCCATGGCGCGCATGAGCTCGTCGATCGACACCTCGCCGCGTTCGAACTCGGCGAGCAGCCGCCCTCGGCCGAGCAGGGTGAAGCGGTCGCCGACCATGAAGGCGTGATGCGGGTTGTGCGTGATGAACACGACGGCGACGCCGCGATCCCGCGCCGCGAGGATCTCCTTCAGCACGATGCCCGACTGCCGCACGCCGAGGGCGCTCGTGGGCTCGTCGAGGATCAGCACCTTCGCCCCGAAGTGCACGGCCCGCGCGATCGCGACGGCCTGTCGCTCGCCGCCCGAGAGCGTGCCGATCGGCTGGTTCGGATCGCGCAGGTCGATGCCCATGTCGAGCAGCGCCCTCTTCGTGGTCTCCTTCGCGCGCTTCACGGAGAGGAACCCGGCGCGCGTCGTGAGCTCGTTGCCGAGGAAGAAGTTGCGCCAGACCGGCATGAGGGGCACGGTCGCGAGATCCTGGAACACCGTCGCGATCCCGCGGGCGAGGGCGTCGCGCGGCGACGAGAACAACACGCTCTCGCCGTCGACGCGCAGCTCGCCCGATGTCGGGCGGTGCACGCCGCTCAGGATCTTGATGAGGGTCGACTTGCCGGCGCCGTTGTCGCCGAGCACGCAGGTGACGCTGCCGGAGTCGGCGCGGAGCGCGACGTCGCGCAGGGCGATCACGTTTCCGAAGGTGCGGCCGGCGCCGATCAGCTCGAGCGCGGGAACGGTCTCGGTCATGTCGATCGGCCTCCTCGAGCACGGCGCGAGAGCGTGACGTTGATGAACACCGCGGAGAACAGGATGACGCCGAGGAACGTCGACACCCAGTCCTGATCCCACAGCGCGTAGGGGATTCCCACCGCGGCGAAGCCCATGATGAGCGCGCCGATCGAGGCGCCGATCGCGGATCCGGCCCCGCCCGTGAGCAGGCAGCCGCCGACGGCGGCCGCGATGATGTAGTAGAACTCCTGCCCCACGCCCTGGCCGGCCTGCATCCCGCGCAAGCGCAGCAGGAACATGATGCCGACGAGAGACGCGGCTGTCGACGTCATCACGAACAGCGTGATCTTCGTGCGCGTCACGGGCACGCCGGCGTTCCGGGCGGCGCCGGCATCGCCGCCCGATGCGAAGATCCAATTGCCGAAGGCCGTGCGGGTCAGCAGGATCGTCGCGACGGCGGTGAGGGCGATCCACCACACGAGCGAGATCTGGAACGATGCCCCGCCGATCGGGATCGTGGTCGCGAAGATCGGGCGGGCCGATTCGAAGCCGGCCGCCTGCTCGATCCCCGATACGCGAACGGTGCCGGTGATGCCCTTGGTGATCGCGAGGTTCGCCCCCTTCAGTACGAAGAACGTGCCGAGCGTGACCACGAACGACGGCAGGGCGGTGCGCACGACCAGCACGCCGTTGATGAAGCCGATCACGGCACCGAGCAGCAGGGTCGCGATGATCGCCGGCCACAGGGGCCAGCCCAGGTGAGTGACCAGCAGCCCGGCGAAGAGGCCCGACGTGCCGACCATGACGCCGGACGACAGATCGAACTCGCCCGAGATCATCAGCAGCGCCACGAAGATCGCGACGATACCGACCGGTGCCGCGAAGTCGGTCCAGCCGGCCGCGCCCTGCAGCGAGGCGAACTGACCGGTGGTGTCGGCGACGGCGAAGACGATGAAGACGGCGATCGCGCCGATGAGCGAGCCCAGCTCGGGGCGGCGCAGCGCCGTGCGGTACCACGGCGTGTGTGCGATGCGCTCGTCGACGGCGACGTTGCTCGTGTCGGTGATGAAGGACATGGATCAGCTTCCGCGGCGCGCGCCGCTCAGCGGGTGCCCGCATCGACCGACGCCTGCACGGCATCGATGTTGTCGGTCGTGACGAGGGCCGGGCCGGTGTACATCGGCAGACCGCCGCCGAGCTCGATGGCGTCGTGCGCCGCGAGGTACAGGAGCTCGACGGTCAGGTGCCCCTGTGCGTACTGCTGCTGGTCGATCGCGAATGCGATCTCGTCGGCCGAGATCGCGGCGAGGGCATCGGCCGAGAGGTCGACCGTGCCGACGTCGATGTTGCGCCCGACGGCGGCGATCGCGGGAAGAACGGATCCGGTGGCGACGTCGGCGCTCACGGAGAAGACGCCGTCGATGTCGGGATCCGCCTCGAGGGCCGCGCGCACCTTGGCCTCCGCGGCGGTGAGGTCGGCGAGCGCCTGGTCGGCGTTGAGCTCGATGAGCTCGCCGTCGAACGTCTCGGCGGCACCGGAGCACCGGTCGAGCAGGCCGGAGTTCGCGGCTTCGTGGACGACGCAGAGCACCTTCGTGGCGCCGATCTCGGTGAACTCCGTGCCGGCTTCGCGGCCGGCGACGATCTCATCCTGGCCGACGTGCGTGAACGCGCCGAGGGCGGCGAACTCGTCGGATCCGGAGTTGACTGTGACGGTCGGGATCCCCTCGTCGGCCGCATGCTGCATCGCGTCGGTGATCGCTCCTGGGTCGGGGGCCGACGCGGCGATGGCGTCGCACCCTCCGCTGATGCCCGCCTCGATCGTCGAGGCCTGGCGTGAGGAGTCGTTCGTCGACCCCTGGTAGTCGAGCGAGACGCCGTACGACGCGGCCGCGTCTTCGGCCCCCTTCTTGACGACCGACCAGAACGTGCCGCCGTCGCCGTGGGTGTAGACGCAGATCTTGATGTCGTCTGCGGACGGAGCGGTACCGGGCGCACTGCCCGCCGCGTCGCCCGAGCCCGAGCAGCCGGTCAGGGCGACGAGCAGTGCCGCTGCACCGAGCGCCGCAGCCGCGAGAGGCTTGCTGAACATGGAACTTCTCTCTTCCTTGAGACCGTGCGGCCTTCGCACGCGATGCCCTCCAGCAGTCTGTCAGAACGCCGGAGCGCTTCCGCTCGGCCGACGCGCGCGGCGCGAATCGCGCCCTTCTCGAGGATCAGCAGGTGCGCCCGACTAATATCGAAGGGGAGTGCAGGAGGTGCCGTGCGGCGCAACGCGGAAGCGATCGAAGAGGGTGTGGCCATCGCCCTCGCTGCGGCGCGCCTGCAGGTGAAGAACCGCATCCTCGTCGACACGATCGTGGACGGCGACGATTTCGCCGTCGAGGTCTTCGGCGGCGATGTGCGCGAGGCGCTTCTCGCGCTCGCCGACGAGCAGGATGCGGCGGCCTCCTCCATGAGCATGGCGCGCGTCAAGGCGTTCGGCCGCCACAGCGATCCCCACGGCACGCACGATTATCGCGACCGTGACGTGCGCAACCTGCGCCGCCGGGCGAAGCAGTACGCGGGAGTCGCGAAGAAGCTGCGCGTGCTCGCCGAATCGGATGCCGACGTTACGCGCATCGTCGAAGACGCGCGCGATGCCGCGTGGCACGACGTCGAGAACAACATCGACAACCGCCTGCGGATCGAGGCGATGCGCCCCGACGACGATCCCGACTACGCGAAGCTGCGGGAGGCGCGCATGGAGTCGCTGCGCCTCGTCGACCTCGACCGCCTCGCGGCCGAGGTCAAGGCACGCGAGAAACGCCGCCGTTCCAACAGCTGACGCTCAGACACGCCCGACGGTGCCGGACCGATTTCGCAAGCGTCGCGCGCACGTTGTAAGCTATATGAGTTGCCACGGCAGCATGCGCCCGTAGCTCAACGGATAGAGCATCTGACTACGGATCAGAAGGTTAGGGGTTCGAATCCCTTCGGGCGCACCAATCCGATACAGAAGAAATGCGACATGCACACAGCATGTCGCATTCTTCGTTTCCGTGCGCCGGCTGTCCGCGTGCGGCGTCCGCGTTCACTCGCGCGACACCTGCGCGACACCTGGCGAACGGAATCCGCGTGTTCACTGACGCGATGGGTTCATCGTCTCGAATGCGTCGCCCGGCGGCGCTCCTCACGGCCGCAGCGCTCGTGCTGATGCTCGCGGGGTGCGGCGCGTCCGATCCCGCACCTGGTGCCGACCACGCCGCCGATCAGGCGGAGGACGCATACGCGCCCGTGCCGGAGCCCGGGCGCACCATCGAGGCGACGCCGCCCGCAGAGGCGGTCGACGTGAGCGGGTGGCGGATCGCCGTCGTCGTGCCCGACGGCGACACGGCCACGCAGACACTGCTGTCCGCCGTCGGCGAGTCCGCGGACCGAAACGGCGCGCACGTCGAAGAGTTCGGCGGCGACGTCGACGTCGCATTCGCTGACGCGCTCGACGCCGATGCCGACGTCGTCATCGGGCTCGGTGAAGGAACGTCGGATGTGTTCGCCTACGAGGCGTCCCAATGGCTCGACCGGGAGTTCCTGATCCTCGGTGCACAGGCCGCGGAACCCACCGACAACGTCACGGCGGTGATCTGGGAGGGGGCGACCTCGAGGGGCTCCGGCGCCCCGGCCGACGGCGATCTCGACCCGGAAGGCGTCACGGCCGCGCGAGCTGCGGATGCCGTCGCGGCAGGGCTCGAGAGCGTGGCGGGCGGCGTGACGGGAATCGTGCTGCACCTCGGCCGGTGACCGCCACCGCGCCATACATGCGACGTATGCGCGACACCTTCCGTTCATCGAGAGGTCGCGAGCGGATCATCTGTTCTCACCAGGGTGGCCTGGGTGCGCGCGTCGCACACTTCCCTTCACCACCGCTCAGATCGGAGCATTACTTTGCTGATCCCCGAAAGATCCCCGCAGCACGTCGCCGCCTCTCCGAAGCGCACAGCGTCGCGACGCACCATCGCCGGAGGCGTCCTCATCACGCTGGCGGCAGGATCCTTCGCCGCCACGGCACTGCCCGCCGCAGCTGACGAGGCCGCTCCGCTGCCCGACGCGTACCTGACGAGCGACAGCGCGTGGCAGTACTCCGACAACGGCACCGATCCGTCGGGCGACGGTTCGCTGTCGTGGACGACGGCCGACGCCGACGGTTGGGCTGAGGCGGCCGGGCCGTTCGGGTCGAAGCGCGGCGAGGCTGACCTCGGCGGTGGATTCGTCGCCGACACCCTGCTGCAGTACACGCTGGAGGGGTCGACCGACACTGTTCCGACCTATCACTTCCGCACCGACGTCGAGATCACCGAAGAGGATCTGCAGCAGATCAACGCGCTGCAGGGCTCCATCACCTACGACGACGCCATCCGTGTCTACGTCAACGGCACGCTGGTCGCGGGATTCGCCGACGACCGCGTGGACGGTGCCGAGAACCAGAACCTCACTTACGCGGGCAACAGCGCCGGCTCCCCGGTCACGAGCACCGTCAGGATTCCTGCCGACGCGCTCGTCGCGGGCGAGAACGAGATCGCCGTGGCGCTTTATCAGGACCGCGAGACGAGCAGCGACATCTTCTTCGACTGGACGTCGCTGACGCCGGTCTCGAAGAACGCCGACCAGAACGCGCAGATCACCGACCTCGTCATGGGCGTCGGCGCGACCGAAGCTGAGCGCAACCTCGCGTGGTACTCGGACATCGACGTGCCGCAGACGGCGCAGGTCGCGAAGGCCGTCGACGTCGTCGACGGTGTCTTCCCCGATACCGCGACGACGTTCGAGACGACAGCCGGCGGCGACACCACCAGCGGTGAGTACTTCCGCGACGCGACGCTGTCGGGCCTCGAAGAGGACACCGCCTACGCGTACCGGGTCGGAAGCGACGAGGCCGGGTGGTCGGACACCGAGACATTCCGCACGCAGCAGTTCGACGGCGACTTCGACTTCCTCTTCTTCGGCGACCCGCAGGTCGGCGCCTCGGGCAACCTCGCGAACGATGAAGCGGGCTGGATCGAGACGATGAACATCGCCACCCAGACGTACCCGGACGCCGAGATGCTGTTCTCGGCCGGCGACCAGGTCAACACCGCCAGCAGCGAGTCCGAGTACACCTCGTTCCTCGCGCCCTCTCAGATGGCCGAGATCCCGCTCGTCGCCACGAACGGCAATCACGATGTCGGGTCGAAGGCGTACGAACAGCACTTCAACCTGCCGAACGAGGACCTCGAGGCGGGCGCGGCCAGCAGCCCTTCGGCCTCGGGCGGTGACTACTGGTTCATCTACAAGGACGTGCTGTTCATCAACCTCAACTCGAACAGCCGCGACTACGACTCGCACAACGCCTTCATGGAGAAGGTCGTCGCCGAACAGGGCGACAAGGCGAAGTGGAAGGTCGTCGCCTTCCACCACTCGATCTACTCCGCCGCCTCGCACGCGACCGACGGCGACATCATCGAGCGCCGCAACACGATGCCGGCGACGATCTCTGAGCTCGGCATCGACATGGTGCTGATGGGCCACGACCACCACTACACCCGCAGCTTCCTGATCAACGGCGGCGAGCTCGCTGACCCCGACGAGCAGGCCGCAGCGGGCGAGGTCGTCGCTGACGAGGGCGACGTGCTCTACGTCACCGCCAACTCCGCCAGCGGGTCGAAGTACTACAACCTGAACACGGGCACCGACCTGTGGTGGTCGTCGGTGCGCAACCAGGAGAAGGTGCGCAACTACTCGGCGATCGAGGTCACCGACGAGTCCCTCACGGTGCGCACTCTGCGCAGCGAGGCCAACGGCGCGACCAGCCCGGTCAACAGCGTCGTCGACGAGGTCGTGCTGAGCAAGGCCGACGTCGCTCAGGATCTGGATGTGTCGGTGGATGCGCGTACGCGTGCTGTGGCGGGCAAGCAGTACGTGTCGGTGTCGGTGACGAACAATGAGGATGCTCCGGTGGAGGTCGTGGTCGATACGGCCTACGGGTCGAAGTCGTTCGCTGAGGTGCAGCCGGGCGATACGGCCAGTGTGTCGATCAACTCGCGCGAGGGGTCGATCCCCGCGGGCGAGGTGACCGTGACGGCGACCGGTCAGGCAGGCGACGAGCAGGCGACGACCTCGAAGACCGCAGCGTACGCCGCCGCGGGCTGATCCGCCGGATCCGACGAATACGCAATTCACGAAGAGAGAAGCGAAATGAAGAAGTCTGTTGTACTGCGCGGCAGCGTGATCGCGTTCAGCGCCGCTCTGCTGGTCTCCGCCGGTTCGGCCGCCATGGCCGAGGAGGAGAAAGACGCCCACGGCATCGGCGTCGAGGTCGAGATCGCACCGCTGGCGGGGCCGGGCGCGCTCGCCATGACGGTCGACGGTGACTCGACCACGCTCGTGGAGGGCGAGTCGACCGACCTGGAGCGCGTCTTCAGCGGCACGCTGCCGAAGGTGACGGTGACCGACACGCGTGCGCCCGAGGATGTGCCGGAGGACTCGTTCTGGTACGTCGTGGGCACCGCGAGCAACTTCCACGACGAGCAGAAGAAGAGCACGATCGACGCGAGCAGCCTGGGCTGGACGCCGCGCCTCGTCGAGGGAGAGGGCGAGGGCACGCCCTTCGTCGAGGTCGGCGGCGACGTGAGCCCGTCGGAGCCCGGACTCGTCGACCAGGAGCTGCTGTACCTGGCCGAGTCGGGCGAGGCGAACGCGGGTGGCGGCGTGTTCAGCGCCTCGGCCGACCTCGACCTCGTGGTTCCGGCGGCCGTGCCCGCGGGCACGTATTCGTCGACGATCACCCTGTCGCTGTTCGAGTAGACCGACCCGAACGGGAGCGCGCTGCAGCGCGCTCCCGTTCCCCCGTAGAAGGACCCGCACATGAAGTTCGTCCCCGCCGCAATCGTCCTCGCCGCAACGTCGGTCGCGACGGCCATGGGCTCCGGCCCCGTCGCAGCAAGCTCTGAACCCGCCGATGCCGAGGGAGCCGTGACCTGGTCGGTCCGGCCGGGGGATCAAGGCGGCGAGGACGGCCGCTCCTGGGTGGAGTGGGAAGCAGACGCCGGAGACGAACTCACCGAACACATGGTCGTGACGAATCACGGTGACGCCGAGGTCGACTTCCAGCTGTCAGCGGCCGACGGATACTTCACCGACACAGGCCGGTTCAACATGCTGCCGTCCGACGAAGAGTCGGTCGCGGCCGGCACGTGGATCGACGTGCCGAAGAGCGTCACCGTTCCCGCCGGGGCAGCAGAGATCGTGCCGTTCACGGTGACGGTCCCCGACAAGGCGACGCCGGGGGATCACGCGGCGGGCGTCGCTGCGAGCATCCGCTCGACCGGTGAGGGCACCGTCGGCGTCGAGTCCCGCGTCGGGTTCCGAGTGATGACCCGCGTCGCGGGCGACCTCCAGCCGCAACTGGCGCTCTCCGCATCCGGAACGTACTCGGGCGAGGTGAACCCGTTCTCCTCCGGTGCGGTCGACGTCGCCTACGAAGTGGAGAACACCGGCAACACGCTGCTGCGCGCGCAGCCCGAGGTCGTGCTGACCGGTCCGTTCGGCATCAGAACCCAGCAGATCGCCGGCGACGAGATCGCCGAACTCGCCCCGGGGGAGACCCGACGCGGAACCGTGCGCGTCACCGCCGCGTGGCCGCTGGTCGTCTATGACGCAACCGTTGCGGCGACGCCGCTGCCCGTCTCGGACGAGCGGGGCTTCGAAAACGCAGAACCTGCCGCCGCCCAGACCACGATCATCGCGATGCCGTGGTCGCAGCTGGTGGTGCTCGTGCTGGCGCTCGTGCTCGTGACCTGGAGCGTCCTGCGTCGTCGCACGGAGAAGAAGCGCACCGAACGGCTCGTTGCCGCAGCGCGTGAAGAAGCCCTCGCCGAGGTCGGGGCGTCGGGCGGAGAGCGCCCTCACACCGACCGCTCACAGGCACATCCGATCACCCCATGACCACTGCACCTGCCGAAGGAATCTCAGCCATGTCTCTTGTCTCCCGGTCCCGTCGCCTGTTCGCCGCGGGCACGGCCGCCGTGCTCCTCGCGGCGGGCCTTCCAGCCCTCGCAGCAGGGCCCGCCGCGGCCGATGAGCCGCAGCGCGACTACACGGCGTTCGTCAACCCGTTCGTCTCGACCGAGGACGACTTCGGCCAGGACCTCGTGGGCGCAGAAGCCCCGGGCTCGATCGTGAAGATCAACCCGATGACCGTGTCGGGCCGGTCGCACTCGGGCTACGACTACGCCGAAGACGAGATCGCCGGCTTCACGCACACGAACCTCAACGGCGTGGGCGGATCTGGTGCAGGAGGCGACCTGCTCGTCGTGCCGACGTACGAGACGTACGAGAGCCGCCCCGGCACCGGCACCTACGCGAAGAGCTTCAGCCACGATGCGGAGGAGGCGACGCCGGGGTATTACTCGGTCGACCTCGAGACGGACAGCGGCGCTATCCGCGCGGAAGCCACGACCGACGTGCGCACGGGACAGGACCGCTTCACGTTCCCGCAGGCCGGAGCCGCATCGCTCGTCGTCGATCTGCGGAACAACTTCACGGATCGCCGCGGCGCGAGCCTCGAGGTCGAGGCGCTCGACGACGGGCGCGTCGCGCTGTCGGGCGACGTCACCGGCCACTTCAACGGCTACGACTACACGCTGCACTACTACGTCGAGTCGACTGCGCCCGTCGCGGGCGTGCGCACCTGGGGCGGCGACGGGGCGCTCAGCGACGAGTCGAGCCGTGACGGCACCGACATCGGAGCGGTCCTCGATCTCGAGGTGGAGGCGGATCAGCAGGTCGGCCTCAGAGTGGCCGTCTCGCCCATCAGCGTCGAGCAGGCGAAGACCGACCTCGCCGTCGAGATGGGCGACCGGTCGTTCGACGCGGTGCGCGACGACACCAAGGCCGCATGGAACGAGATCCTCGGCCGCATCGACGTGACCGCTTCCGAGACGAGCGACCCGGACGGCGAACTGCAGACGCTGTTCTACACGCACCTCTACCGCATGTTCGGATCGCCGATGAACGCGACGAGCACGAGCGGGACCTACCGCGGTCTCGACGGCGAGGTGCATACGGCCGACGGCTACGTGCATTACGACGGATGGGGTTTCTGGGACGACTTCCGCAAGTACGAGATCCTTGCGATCGGATACCCCGAGGTGTTCCGCGACATGGCGCAGTCGACCGTCGACCTGTACGCCACATTCGCCAGCACGGGCAAGGGATCCCTCTCGAACGTCACGCACTCCGTGCCGACCGTGCGCTTCGAGCGCGCCGCCGTGGTCATCGCCGACGCGGTCGCGAAGGGCGCGCAGCTGCGCGGGCTCGCGCAAGCGTGGCCCGCTCTCGTGTCGCAGTCGCAGGGCGGCTACGCCGACGAGGCGAACGAGCGCCGCGGCTACATCGCGAACGAGGTCGATGACACGCTCGGCACCGCGTACGACGACTGGGCGATGGCGACGATCGCCGATTCTCTCGGGAAGACCGAGGAGGCGGAGAAGTACCGCCTGCGCGCGGCCAACTGGACCAACCTGTACAGGAGCGACGCCGTCACCCTGGCCGACGGCGAGAAGAGCGGGCTGATCTTCCCGAAGAATGCGAACGGATCCTGGGTCGACGCGGATCCCGAGCGGTTCGAGGACGGCAACGTCTATCAGGGCACCCTGTGGCAGTACCACTGGTACGCCGCGAACGACATGGGCGGGCTCATCGACAAGATGGGCGGCGAGGAGAAGGCTCGGGACGCCCTCAGCTTCATGTTCGGCGAGCACGCGCCCGACGACGGCACCCGCATGCTGCACGCCAATGCGAACGAGATCGACCTGCAGGCGCCGTACCTGTTCAACTACGTCGGCGCTCCGGCGAAAACTCAGCACTGGGTGCGCAGCATTTACACCAAGGAGACGTGGAACCGCTACATCGCGACCGGCTCGACGCACGAATACCCCTCGGGCGGGGGAGAGTTCACCCCGCCGATCAAGACGAAGGTGTTCGAGAACTCGCCGCAGGGCTTCCTGCCGACGATGGACAACGACACCGGAACAATGTCGTCGACCTTCGTCTCAGCGGCTCTGGGGCTGTTCCCGGTGCTCGCCGGATCCGATGAGTACCAGATCGGTACCCCGTTCTTCGAGAACGTGCGCATCGACTATCCGTCGGGCCGCACCTTCGACATCTCGGCGCACGGCGTCTCGCCGGATGCCTACTACGTGCAGTCTGCGACGTTGAACGGCGAGGCGTTCGACCGCACCTGGGTCACATACGACCAGCTCATGACGGGCGGCGAGCTCGCGTTCGAGATGGGCGACGAGCCCTCCGACTGGGCGGCGGATCAGGTGGCGCCGTCGTCGCTGAAGGCGACCGGTTCGATGGCCGCCGAGGAGGGGC
>DHCFD07801__coassemble_1221_pt1 | contig 24188 bp, 20 predicted proteins | sample DHCFD07801__metabat2_low_PE_023 | metagenome-assembled genome bin DHCFD07801
TCGTGCTCGACGTGATGCTGCCCGACATGACGGGGATCGACCTGTGCCGCCGGATCCGCGATCAGTCGAACGTCCCCATCCTCCTGCTCACGGCGAAGGGCGAGAGCTCCGACCGGATCCGCGGCCTCGAGGCGGGCGCCGACGACTACGTCACCAAGCCCTTCCACCCGCGCGAGCTCGCGCTTCGGGCCCAGGTGCTCGCGCAGCGGCGCGAGACGCACTCCGACGTGACGCTCACGAGCGGCGATCTGCGGCTGCAGGTTGCGCGCCACGAGGTGTTCGTGTCGTCGTCGCGCGTGATGGTGACGCCGAGCGAGTTCCGCGTGCTGCACGTGCTCGTCGAGCAGGCCGGCGAGACGATCCCGTTCGCCCGCCTCGTCTCGGCGGTGTGGGGCGATATCGACCGCATCGGCAATCGCGAGCTGCTGAAGACGACCGTGTACCGGCTGCGGCGCAAGCTCGACGCCGTGCGCCCCGGCACGGGCGCGCGGATCCGCAGCGTGCGCGGCGTCGGCTATGCGCTCGATGCGGTGCCCGCCGAGTGACAGAACGGTTACCAACGGGCGGCGGGCTGTCACCGTTCTGACCCCGAGCGGTTCATAGTCTCGGATCGAGAGCCCGCGCGATGGCGCGTCGGAGCACAACGAAGGAGTTTCTCGATCATGCGTTCACATGTGATGGCGACAGCAGCCGCGTTCGGCGGGGCCGCCCTGATCCTGTCCGGCTGCAGCAGTTCTTCCCCGGCCGACTCCGATGGCGGCGGCGGATCCCTCACGGTGCTGTGCACCGTGCAGGAGGACCAGTGCCAGCAGGTGATGGACACGTTCACCGCAGAAGAGGGGATCACGGCGCGCTACGTGCGGATGAGCGCGGGCGAGGCCGTGGCGCGGATGAACGCGTCGAAGGCCAACCCCGAGTTCGACGTCGTGTACGGCGGCGGCGCCGACAACCACGTCGCCTCGGCCGAGTTCGGTCTGCTCGAACCGTATGTGTCGCCGAACGCCGATGTGATCCCGGAGGAGTTCAAGGATCCCGACGGCCTGTGGACGGGGATCTACTGGGGCATGTTCGGCTTCTGCGCGAACACCGACGTGCTCGAGAGCATCGGTGCCGACGTGCCGCAGTCCTGGGACGACCTGCTGGATCCGGTCTTCGCCGGGAACATCGCCATGGCGCACCCCGCGACATCGGGAACCGCCTATCAGGCGATGTGGAGCCAGGTCGAGCTGAACGACGGCGACCAGGACGCGGCGCTCGACTACTTCGGCGACCTGCACAGCAACATCCTGCAGTACACCAAGAGCGGCAGCGGCCCCGGCCAGATGGCCGGGCGCGGCGAGATCGCGGTGGGCCTCATCTTCGCCCACGACTGCATCAAGTTCATCAACGAGGGCTTCACGAACCTCGAGACGATCTATCCCGAAGAGGGCGCCACGTTCGAGGTCGGCGCCGTCTCGCTGATCAAGGACGCCGCCCATCCCGATGAGGCCAAGACGTTCATCGACTGGGCGCTGACGCCCGTCGCCCAGGAGATCGGCGTCGCGACCGGAAACTACCAGGCGCCGACGAACCCCGACGCCGAGGTCACCGACGACATGGTCGATCGCGACGAGGTCGCGGTTCTCGACTACGACATCACCGAGGCGGGCGCGGCCCGCGACGAGCTGACGAAGCGCTTCGACGCCGAGGTCGCTCCGCAGCCGAAGGAGTGAGCGCCGTGACCCACGCCCGTCCGATGCCCCTGAGTGAGTCGACATGACGCTGACACTCGATCCCGCGTCCACCGCAGCGCAGGCGCTGCCCCCGACGGCCAAGCGCCGAGTGCGCGGCGTGCGGCGCGACCCATCAGTGGTCGTCATCGTCGCCGTCGTGGTCGTCGTGCTCGTGCTCCTGCTCGGTCTGCCGATGAGCAAGCTCGTCATGGCGGCGTTCTCCGCCGAGGGTCTGGCCGTATTCACGGGCCTGTTCACGAACCCGGCCAACCTGCGCGTGGTCGGCAACACCATGCTGCTGGGACTCCTCGTCGGCATGTGCGGCACGCTCGTGGGCTTCCTCTTCGCCTTCGCGCAGGTGCGCCTGAAGTTCCGCGGCAAGCGACTGCTGCATCTGCTCGCGCTCGTGCCCGTCGTCGCCCCGCCGTTCGCGGTCGCGACGGCGACGATCACGCTGTTCGGGCGCAGCGGTGTCATCACGTCGAGCCTGCTGGGCCTGAACACCGATGTGTACGGCCTCGGCGGACTCGTGTTCGTGCTCACGCTGTCGTTCTCTCCGGTCGCCTACATGAACCTGAAGGGCATGCTGGAGAACCTCGACCCGTCGCTCGACGAGGCCGCGAGCGATCTCGGAGCGAGCAAGGCGCGCATCTTCTTCACCGTGACGCTGCCGATGCTCGCCCCCGGCATCGCGGGATCCTTCCTGCTGCTGTTCGTCGAGGGCATCGCCGATCTGGCGAATCCGCTCGTGCTCGGCGGCGACTACACGGTGCTGTCGACGCGCGCGTACATCGCCGTGACGGGCGAGTTCAACGTGCAGGCCGGCGCTGCCTACTCGATCCTGCTCATCGTGCCCGCCCTGCTCGTCTTCCTGGTGCAGCGGTACTGGACGGGGAAGAAGCAGGTCACCTCGGTTACCGGCAAGCCCTCGGGCCGGGCGGAGCTGATCACGGCGCCCACGCTGCGGATCCCGGTGCTCGCGCTGGTCGCCGCGTGGGTCATCGTGACGATCACGGTGTACACCACGGTGGTCGCGGGCGGCTTCCTCAAGGTGCCCGGCGTGAACAACGAGTTCACGCTCGACCACTTCCGGTTCGTGCTGGCGGGGATCGGCTCGAAGGCGATGCTCGACACGACGGTGATGGCGCTGATCGCGGCGCCGACGGCCGGCGTGCTCGGCATGCTCATCGCATGGCTCGTCGTGCGCGGCCTCGGCCGGTTCGCCGGAGTGCTCGACTTCATCGGCATGCTCGGCCTCGCGGTGCCCGGCACCGTGCTCGGCATCGGGTACGCGGTCGCGTTCCTCGTGCCGACGGAGATCTTCGGGGTCCAGATCCTGCCGCCGCTCGCCGGCGGGGCCGCGGCACTCGGCGGCGGCCTCGCGATCGTCATGGTCTACATCACGCGCTCGCTCCCGCCCGGCCAGCGCGCCGGCGTCGCGGCCCTCTCGCAGATCAACCCCGCGATCGACGAGGCGTCGACGTCTCTCGGCGCGAGCGGTGCCACGACGTTCCGCAAGGTCACCCTGCCGCTGATCCACTCCGCGTTCGCCACGGGCATCACCCTCGCGACCGCGCGCGCGATGACGACGCTGTCGCCCATCGTGTTCCTGACGACGCCGGGCATCAAGATCATGACGTCGCAGATCCTCGCCGAGGTCGATGCGGGGCGGTTCGGCAACGCATTCGCCTATTGCGCCCTGCTCGTGACGATCGTGCTCGCGATCATCGGTCTCATCAATCTGCTCCTGAGAAAGGTCATCTTCCGTGGTCTCCTCCGTCACTGACACAACGATCCCCGCGGCGGCAGCCGGCATCGACGACATCGATGCAGCACGGCTCACCCTGCGGGGCCTGGTCAAGCGCTACAGCGCCGATCCCGCGGTCGCGCCGGCCGTCGAGAGCATCGATCTCGACATCGAACCGGGCGAGTTCATCACCCTGCTCGGCCCGTCGGGCTGCGGCAAGACATCGACCCTGCGGATGATCGCCGGGTTCGAGACGCTGACCGAAGGCGCCATCGAGCTCGACGGCGTCGACATCGCCGGCATGCCGCCGAACCGGCGCCCCATGTCGATGGTGTTCCAGTCGTACGCGCTGTTCCCGCACCTGAGCGTGCGCGACAACGTCTCGTACGGGCTGAAGCTGAAGCGGATGTCGGCCCGGCGCATCGTCGAAGACGTCGACGGCATCCTCGCGATCATGAACCTCTCCGGGCTCGCGGATCGTGCCCCGCACCAGCTGTCCGGCGGACAGCAGCAGCGCGTCGCTCTCGCACGCGCCCTCGTGATGCGGCCGAAGGTGCTGCTGTTCGACGAACCCCTGTCGAATCTCGATGCGAAGCTGCGCGTGCAGATGCGTCACGAGATCCGTCGCCTGCAGCGGCGCCTCGGCATCACGAGCATCTTCGTCACCCACGATCAGGACGAGGCGATGACGATGTCGGATCGGATCGTGGTGATGAGCAAGGGGCGCATCGAGCAGGTCGGCGCGCCGAGCGAGGTGTACCGCCGACCCGCATCGATGTTCGTCGCAGACTTCATCGGCCGTGCGAACTTCCTCGACGCCGACGTGGAGGAGGTCCACGGCGATGGCACGGCGACAGCGGCGGTGCTCGGCGACAGCCTGCGCGTGCCCGCGCACCCGGACGTCGTGGTCGGCGATACGGCGCAGCTGCTCGTGCGCCCCGAGTCGGTGCGCCTCTCCGCGGGGGCGGCGGAGCGCTCGGATCGGGTGACCGGAGACGTCGGACGCGTGCTGAACACCGTGTTCTACGGCTCGACCGTCGAGTACGAGATCGAAACGGACTCCGGCAACCTCATCGCGTCGGTCGCGGATCCGGTCGCCGACGACGTGCTCGAGCTGCAGAGCGTGGCGCACGTGCGGGTCGAGTCCAGCCGCGCGTGGCTGCTGCCCGACCGGAGCTGAGCGCGGGCCTGCGTCACACCAGCGTGACGCAGGCCCGCGTCGCGATCTCGCCGAAGCGCTCCTCGAGCGCCGGGCGCAGGTCGTCGGGCGCGCAGAACGTCGCGAACGCCTGCATCATGTCGTCGGTGATGAGCCGTGCCATCTGATCCCATTCGCCGCGCCTGCTCGCCGCGTGGAGCTCGTCGGCGGCGTGCTCCCAGCCGTGCAGCTCCATCACCGGCCGGTACGACGGCGTCGACGCGTAGAACGAGATCTGGCTGCGCACGGCCTTCTCGGCTGCGGCGCGATCGGCCTCGTCGGATCCCGTGACGACGAAGGGCGTGAGGATCACGTCGGTCGTCTCGCGGTCGGAGCGCGCGCGGCCGTCGGCGAGGGCGGGCAGGCTGACGTCGGCGAGGTACTCGGGCGTCGTGAAGGCGTGCGCGATGAAGCCGTCGGCCGCTTCGCCCGCGAGCGCCGTCATCGCCGGGCCGACGCCCGCGAGCCAGATGTCGGGGGATCCGTGCGGGTTGGGGCCCGGCGAGAACATCGGCGTCATGAGGGTGTGCGTGTAGTGCTCTCCGCGCACCTGGAGGCGTTCGCCCGTCTCCCAGGAGCTCCAGATCGCGCGCACCGCGGCGATGAACTCGCGCATGCGCGGCGCGGGAGCCGACCACGGCATCGAGAACCGCTTCTCGATGTGCGGCTTCACCTGCGAACCGAGGCCGAGGCTGAACCGGCCCGCCGACGCGAGCTGCGCATCGTTTGCCGCCTGCGCAACGGTCATCGGATTGCGCGCGAACGCGACGGCGATCGACGTCGCCGTGCGGATCCGCGTCGTCACGGATCCCGCGAGCGCGCACGCGATGAGGGGATCGTGGGCGAGCTCGGGCACCTGGATGCCGTCGAAGTCGCCGCTCTCGGCGTGACGGGCGGCTGCGAGGACGGCGTCGGGGGCGGCGTCTCTGACGCCCAGATCGAGATGCATGGACCCAGCCTGTCGGACGACCGGCGTGCATGAGAAAGGCGTTGTTCGCCGCCGACAAATTCAGCGGCGAACAACGCCTTCAGCGGTGCTCGGTCAGCCGCAGACCTCGGCGAGGTCGGTGCCCGCGGTCGTGAGCTTCTCCGAGGCCTCGGTGAGCGCCTCGGTGTCGACGCTGGTGGGGTCGTCCGCCATGGCGTCGAGGCTCTCCGAGATCGTCGTGATTCCGGCACCGAAGTCGTCGTAGACCGACTTGACTTCTTCGTTCGTGATCTTCTCGCCGCCCTCGGCGATCTTCGTGTCGAGGTCAGCAATCATCTGCTTCATGCCCTCAGGATCGGACATCATCGAGGACAGGCCGCCCATGTCGGAGCTCACCTCGGTGAAGGTGTCCTGCGCGACCTTGCAGGCGTCGGCAACGGACTGTCCGCCGGCGCCTCCCGAGCAGGCCGTCAGCGCGGCGGGGACGAGAGCGATGGCGCCGATGGCCGAGAGCAGGCGGGCGCGGCGGGAAACAGTCATGGGATCTCCTGGAAAGCTGTGCGAGGGACGGGAACCCCGGGTGAGGCGAAGTCCGGCCGGGCTCCCCCGAAACCGGCCGGACATTACCAAGCTACGGGCTTCGTCCCGCGCGCGCGACGGGCAGAACTGCCCGCATTCGCGCGTGTGTCCGGGCAGGATCCTGAGACTCTCCAGCGGAAGCCGGGGTCGGGGCCGTACCGTGGAGGCATGACGACGTCGGGAATTCGCCAGGTCAAGCCCAAGGCCGAGGGGTGGCAGCAGCGCAAGGACGAGAGCGGGCGCCCCCTGCTGCAGTTCGCGAGCCCGAAGCGCGGCAAGCCGCCGGTGCACCTCGCCGACCTCACCCCCGACGAGCGGATCGCGAAGGCGAAGGAGCTCGGCCTGCCGGGCTTCCGTGCGAAGCAGCTGGCGAAGCACTACTTCGACCACTACACGCGCGACCCCGAGAAGATGACGGATCTGCCGAAGGACGGGCGCGAGGAGCTCGTCGCCGGCATGCTGCCGAACCTCCTCACCGAGGTGCGCCGGCTGCAGACCGACGGCGGCGACACCATCAAGTTCCTCTGGAGACTGCACGACGGCGCGCTCGTCGAGTCGGTGCTCATGCGCTACCCCGGCCGCATCACGCTCTGCGTCAGTTCGCAGGCCGGCTGCGGCATGAACTGCCCGTTCTGCGCCACGGGCCAGAACGGCCTGACCCGCAACATGTCGGCGGCCGAGATCGTGGATCAGGTCGTGCGTGCGAACGAGATCATCGCCGCGGGCGAGCTCGGCGGCAAGCGCGACGACGACAACAGCGCCGAGCGCGTGAGCAACATCGTCTTCATGGGAATGGGCGAACCCCTCGCCAACTACAAGCGCGTGATGCAGGCCGTGCGCACGATGGTCGACAAGAAGCAGGGCCTCGGCATGAGCGCTCGCGGCATCACGATCTCGACCGTCGGCCTCGCTCCAGCGATCCGCAAGCTCACCGACGAGGACCTCCCCGTCACGTTCGCGCTCTCGCTGCATGCGCCCGACGACGAGCTGCGCGACGAGATGATCCCCGTCAACTCGCGCTGGAAGGTCGACGAGGTGCTCGACGCGGCGCGCGGATACTACGAGCGCACGGGCCGCCGCGTGTCGATCGAGTACGCCCTGATCAAGGACATGAACGACCACCCGTGGCGCGCCGAGCTGCTCGCCGACAAGCTGCTCGAGCGCGGTCACGGCTGGGTGCACGTCAACCCGATCCCGCTCAACCCGACCCCCGGGTCGGTGTGGGACGCCTCGCCGATCGCCGCGCAGCGCGAGTTCGTGCGGCGCCTCAACGACCGCGGGATCCCCACGACGATCCGCGACACCCGCGGCAAGGAGATCGACGGCGCGTGCGGTCAGCTGGTCGTCACGGAGGAGGACGAGCGCCTCTCGGCCGTGTAGGAGCTCACTTCCCGCCGGGCGGACCGACGAGCAGCAGCACGACGTACAGGGCTACCACGGCGACGACGATGAGCGTCACGAGCACCCATGCGCGGCGCAGGAACCAGCGCATCGTGCGGTCGTACCAGGTGCGATCCTGCGGGTGGTCGGTCTCATCGAGGCGCCACTGGCCCGTGAGCCGGCTCGTGCGGTGCAGCCAGATCTCCATGGGGATCGTCGCATACGGAACGATCGCGCTCGCAACGGCCAGGATCCCGAGGCCGATCGACCAGCGCTGATTGAACGCCACGAGGATCGCCGTCGCGCCGTAGGCGAGGAAGATGAGCCCGTGGATGCCGCCGCCGATCGTGACGACGATGCCGGGGGCCCCGACGGCGCGCGCGATCAGCGCCGCGATGAGGATCGTCCAGGTGATCGCCTCGGCGATCGCGAGAACGCGGTACAGACGGGCAGGCGTGCGGTGCATCTCGCTCCTCGATCGGGATATCTCCTCCCACCGTACGTCGGCGGGGCTGCTTCGCCCTCATTCCGCCGGCGCCGCTGTCACGTTTCCCCCGCGCGCGGTGTCGTATGGGCAGAACCATTTCGCGAAGGAGTGAACCATGCCCAGTCGATTCCGCATTCCGAAGGCGCGCATCACCGGCCTCTACGGCGCCGTGCTCACGGCGTACGCGCGCCGGAAGTGGGGCCAGCTGCCCGACAACGGCTACGTGCTGTGGCACAACCGCCGAGTTCTGAAGACCACTCTGGCGCTCGAGGGCCGCGTCGCGAAGTGGAAGGCGCTCGATCCGTCGCTCTCGTCGTATGCGCAGATGGCGGCCGCCGGCGTGATCGGGTGCAGCTGGTGCCTCGACTTCGGCTACTTCGAGGCGCGCAACAACGCGCTGGACCTGCGCAAGGTCAGCCAGGTTCCGCGCTGGCGCTCGAGCGACCTGTTCTCGCCCCTCGAGCGCGACGTCATGGAATACGCGGAGGCGATGTCGGCCACGCCTCCGACCGTGACGGACGAGATCGTGGCCCGGCTGCGCGGGGCGCTCGGAGAGGCCGCGGTCGTCGAGCTGACGCAGCTCATCGCCGTCGAGAACATGCGGTCGCGCTTCAACTCGGCGGCGGGCCTCGAGAGCCAGGGATACTCGGACGCCTGCGAGCTGCCGCTGGCGGTATCGTCAGCCGCATGAGCGCCGACGACTTCTCCGCCCACCGCGGTCTGCTCTTCACGATCGCGTACGAGATCCTCGGATCCGTCAGCGACGCGGAGGACGTCGTGCAGGAGACCTGGATCCGCTGGCACGACGCGGATCCGGGATCCGTGCGCGATGCGCGCGCCTATCTCGCGCGCATCGCGGCCCGCCAGGCGCTCAACCGCCGGCGCACGCTCGCCCGCCGGCGCGAGGACTACGTCGGCCAATGGCTGCCCGAGCCGATGCTGACGACGCACGACGTCGCTGACGACGCGGTGCTCGCCGAGAGCGTGTCGACCGCGATGATGCTCGTGCTCGAGACGCTCGGTCCGGTCGAACGCGCGGTGTTCGTCATGCGTGAGGTGTTCGGGTTCTCGCATGACGAGATCGCCGCGGCGGTCGACCGCCGGCCCGACGCCGTGCGGCAGATCGCCCGCCGCGCCCGTGCGCACGTGGCGGCCCGTCGGCCGCGCGTCGAGGTGAGCGAGAGCGAGGCGGCGGCGGTCGTCGAGCGGTTCCGCATCGCCGCGAGCACGGGAGACGTGCAGGGACTCGTCGACGTGCTCGCGCCCGATGTCGTCTTCCTGTCGGACGGCGGCGGCAGGGTCACCGCGGCTCGCCGGCCGGTCGTCGGCGCCGATCGCGTCGTGAGGTTCATCGAGGGGCTGCTCGACCAGTATCCGCACAGCGTGCTCGAGGCCGCGCACGTCAACGGGGGGCCCGGTCTCCTGGTGCGCCTCGACGGCGAGATCGACGGCGCCGTGACGTTCGCGTTCTCGCGGGGCCGGATCGACTCGGCCTACTACGTGCGCAACCCCGACAAGACCGGGCGCCTGACGGATCCGCTGCCGCTCGCGCGGTAGGGCGGGCCGGCGGACGTCAGCGCGTGAGCATGCGCACGCTGCCGGTCCAGGCAGCGGGCTTCCCGATCAGATCATCCCGGCGCGCAATGCGCCATCCGACGATCATCAGCACGACCGTCGCGGCGAAGACGGCGAACCCGACCCCGTTCACGCGGTCGGCGCCGCCGTACATCGTGTTGAGGTTGCGCAGGACGCCGGTGGTGAAGACGAGGCCGACGTGCGTGATCACGAACGCGATGAAGAACAGCATGGTGGGGAAGTGCAGCCGCTTCGCCAGCGAATCGGAGAGCAGACGCTGCCACACCCGGCCCTTCGGGTAGAAGGTGCTGAGGCGGAAGCCGGTGACGGCTGCGATGGGCGAGGCGATGAAGACGATCGCGAAGTAGCTCAGCTGCTGCAGGGCGTTGTAGTTCACCCAGCCGCGATGCGTCGGCCAGTCGAGCGACAGGTACTGCAGCAGGGCCGAGAGCGCGTTGGGGAACACCTCCCAGCTCACCGGCACGATGCGCCCCCAGTGGCCGCTGATGAAGAGCAGGGCCACGAACACGATGCCGTTGATGAGCCACAGGCAGTCGACCGCGATGTGCGCCCAGAGCGCGAGCGACATGCGGCGCTTCTTCACGCGCTTCGAGGTCCAGAGGCCTCCCGCCCGCTTCTCGGTGCGCACGCGGAAGGCCGTGCGCACGATGAGCACGAGGAAGAAGGCGTTGAGGAAGTGGGTCCACGACACGAAGGCGGGGATGCCCTCGGGCGTGGAGGCGAGGCGGGGCGCGTCTCCGGGGTACCGGGCGAGGAACGCGGTCAGGGCGTCGGTCGACAGCAGGCCCTTCACGACGAACACGCCGCACCAGCAGACGAGCACCACGCCGGCGAGTGCGAACAGCGAAGCCACGGCTTGAAGCCAAGTGGGGCGCTGAATCGTCACCACAGTATTCTTACCGATCTCGGCTGAGAAGGGCGAAGCGGCCCGTTCTGTCGGAACGTGCAGCGGGCGCGCTCCGGTTCTGTCGGAGATCACGCACACGGGTGGCGTCGAAGCGGTTGGCGCGGCGAAATCTCCGACGGAACCCGAGGCGGTCGGGTCGAGGGCCCGACAGAACCGGGGCCGCCCTTCGCGGAGCGGCCCCGGTTCTGACGGATCAGGCCCGGCGGGTGCGCGCGGCGAGCACGATGCCCGCGGCGACGAGGGCGACGGCGCCGGCGCCCAGGCCCCACGCGACTCCTCCGCCGGTCGGAGCGAGCGGCTCTTCGCTCGGGGTGGGCTGCTGCGTCGGGTTCTCCGAGGGCGCCGGGTCTCCGCCCGGTGCGGGTGCCGGGGCCGGTTCCTGCGAGGGCTTCTCGCTCGGTGCGGGTGCGGGCTCCTCACTCGGTGCGGGTGCGGCGGTCTCGGTGGGCTCGGGCGTCGGCGCCGCGGTCTCCGTCGGCTCGGGGACGGGGTCCTCCGCGGGAGCCGTCGGCGCCCCGTCGAGCGTGTAGAGCGTCGTCGATCCCGTGACCTCGTTGCCGACGACGATCATCGGAACGCCGGTCGGCGAGCTCTCCGCCGAGATGAAGTCGAGGCCCTCGGGGCCGAGGTCGCCGACGGAGTTCACGAGCTCCGCGAGCTCCTGCTCGGAGGCTCCCGCCTCTTCGAGCGCCTCGTACTCGTCGCCGAGAGAGACGTCGAACGAGCGGTTGTTGATGTACTCGACGTAGCTCGGCGCAGCGGGGTCGGTCACGTCGTAGACGATGACGCCGCCGAGGCGTTCGAAGCCGATGAATGCGTAGCTGCGCCCATCGACCTCGCCGATCGTGAGGTTCTCCGGTTCGACGCCCTTCGCGTCGCTGCGGCTGTCGAACTCGTTGTCGTCGTGGCCGGAGTTGAACACGAGCGGGGTGTTCTCCGACAGCCGGGCCGAAAGCTCCTCGAACTCAGCACCCGAGTCGAACACGAGCTCGCCGTCTGCGGAGTAGATCGAGAACGATCGGCTGCCGAACGCGTACAGCTCGCTGTAGCAGCCCTGCTGCTCGTCGAAGCCCATCTCGGTCGTGACCTCGAGCCGGCCGAGCGCCGCGTCGTCGTCGTAGCCCTCGAGGTTCTCGCACAGGGGGCCGGTCCCCGGGGCATCCTCCGTGCCGAGGTCCTTCACTCGGGCCGGCTCGACGTAGTCGCCCCACTCGCGCGCATCGCCCTCGTTGGCCGTGACGATGTAAGTCTCGTCGCCGACCCGGTACGAGTGCACGCCGTCGGGCATCGGCACGCCGTACAGGCCGGGGTAGGTCGCGATGTTGATCGTCGGCGCGTCCTCCGGGTCGCGGTCGGAGGCATCGAGCGGCACGACGCCGCGGTCGATGAAGCCGAGGCCGAACACGTCGGTGACTGTTGCGGTGTCCAGGTCGACCGTCGCGATCGCGTTGGCCTCCTGCAGCGCGACGTACGCGGTCCCCTCCTGAACCGTGACGTACTCGGGCTCCCAGGTGGTCGAGCGGGGGAACTCGTCGTTCAGGATCGGGCCGAACGCATCGCGCACGGAATCGTCGAGCTCGACGCCCTCGAACGCGTGGAAGTCGGCCGTGCGCACGTCGTTCTGCGACGGAGCCGCGACGGCGTCGGGCAGCGCGACGACTCCGACGGATCCCTCGGGGTCGCTCGAGAAGTCGTCGGCCGGCTCGCCCTCGTTCGCGACGACGGCGTACGCGCCGTCGGGCGACACCGTCACCATGTCGGGGAGGGATCCGACCGTCACCTCGCCGAGCACCGTCGGCTCATCGGCGTTGGCATCGAAGAACAGCAGGCGGCCGGGCGCGGTCTTGTCGTCGGCGTCCTCGAGAGCGACGACGCCGAGGCCGTCGTCGCGGATCGCGACGGAGTTCGCGACGCCGCCCGGTGCGCCGACCTGGTAGAGCTCGGACATGGCTGCCGGGTCGGTCATGTCGATCGCGAAGACGCTGCCGGCGTCGGCGTTCACGGAGAAGAGTCGGTTTCCGTGGGCCTGCACGATCTCGCTCGCGCCGGCATCGAAGATCCCGGTCTCGAACGTGCCGGCGACGGACAGATCGAACGGCGCATCGGGCACGGCGTCATAGATCGGATCGACGTCGCCGGGCTGTGCGGCGGAGGCCGCGACGGGCGACAGCGCCAGGGCGCAGGCCGCGCCGACGGCGAGCAGGTAGCGAGGGCTCTTCATCATGGCCCCAGTGTTCGGGACGCAGGTAGTGCAGCCGTGAACACCAGGTGAACGGATCGCTGAGGCGTTCAGCCCCCGGTTCTGTCGGAGGCCGTGCGGGCGGCGGGTCCGACAGCACCGGACCGGCGTGGCAGGCAGATCCGACAGAACCGGGGCCGCCCCTTTCGGAGCGGCCCCGGAACTCGAGCGGATCAGGCCCTGCGGCTGCGCGTGCGCGCCGCCAGCACGACTCCGGCTGCGATCAGCGCGGCGGCACCGAAGCCGAGGCCCCAGGTGACGTCGCCGCCGGTCGGTGCGAGGGGCTCCTCGGACGGAGCACCGGAGGGCGCGGGCTCCTCGGACGGCGCCTGCGTGGGCTCCTCTGTGGGCTCGGGCGAAGGCTCCTCCGACGGTGCCTGCGTGGGCTCCGGGGTGGGCTCCTCGGTGGGCTCCTCCGTGGGCTCGGGCTCCGGCGCCTCCTCGTAGACGACGGCGCGGCCGAGCGGGGCCGGATCGACGACATCGTGCTCAGCGAGGTAGTCGACCGAGGCCTCGAGGTCGATCAGACCGCTGTCGCGGGCCGGGCCGTTCGCGAACCCGGTGAAGCCGTCGCCGCCCGCGGCGATGAACGAGTTCGTCGTGACGGTGTACGTCGCCTCGGGGTCGAGTGCCTCGCCGTTCAGCGTGATCGACTGCACGTGCTCGCCGGGCTCGGCGTCGTCGATGTACTCGTAGCTGAAGCCCTCGGAGACGCCGAGGTGCAGCTTCGGGCGATCCTGACCCGGCTGCCACTGCTCCTCGAGGATCTGCTCGATGTCGGCGCCCGTGAGCTCGCTCGTCGTGATCGTGTTCGCGAAGGGCTGCACGGCGGCGGCCTCAGCGTAGGTGACGATGCCGTCACCTTCTCCGACGTCGCTCGAGGCGTACAGCAGGTCGTCGCGCAGGCCGCCCGGGTTCATGAACGCCAGGTCGGCGGGCTCGCCGCCGTACTTGGAGTACTCGGTCGTCGCCCACAGGTACATGTCGGCGACGAGGTTGCCCATCGATGACTCGACGCCCCGGTCGTCGCCGGGGATCTCGCCGCCGCGCAGGATGTCGGCACTGATCTCGCCGACGGGCTCGTTGCCCTGGACGGCGGCGAACTCGACGGCGGCGTCGACGACGGCCTGAATGTCCTCCGCGATCGGGAAGACGAGCTCGTCGTCGCTGATGAGCGGAACGAGCGATGCCTCGACCGACACGAGCTCCTTCGTCGCGGTGTCGATCTGCAGGTCGAGCTGCGAGACGTCGGATCCGTAGCTGCCGGTCTGGATCACGGGGCGGTCCTGGATCGTGCAGGGGTACGCCTGGTGCGTGTGGCCCGAGAGGATTGCGTCGATCTCGGGAGCCGCGCTGCGCACGAGCTCGCCGAACTCGGTCTGCTCGTTCGCGATCTCCTCGCACGTGGCCGCGTCGTCGCCCGACACCTCGGCGCCCGAGTGCGTCAGCAGCACCGTCGCGTCGACCTGATCCTCGATCTGCGCCGCGACGCGGTTCGCCGCCTCGACCTGGTCGCCGAACTCGAGCTCCGAGATGCCGGCGGGCGAGACGAGCGTCTGCGTGTCCGAGGTGATGGTGCCGATGAAGCCGATGCGGGCGCCGTCGACCTCGCGGATCGCGTACTCCTTGAGGGCGGGATCCTGCGTGCCCTTGTGATAGACGTTGGCGCCGAGCGTCAGGTCTTCGCCATAGCTCTCTTCGGTGCTGAACTGCTGGTAGAACGGCTGCACGCGGTCGGTGAGATCGGCGAAGCCCTGATCGAACTCGTGGTTGCCGACGACGCCGACGTCGAGCCCGCCGAGCGCGAGCGACTCCATCGTCGGCTCGTCCTGCTGGATGAACGACGTGAACGTCGACGCGCCGATGTTGTCGCCCGACGAGACGAACAGGGTGTTGGGGTTCTCCGACTCGAACTGGCGCACCGCGCCGACGAGCGACGCGGCTCCCGCGACACCGCCGGCGGGGTCGGCCTCGATGCGGCCGTGGAAGTCGTTGATGCCGACGATGCGGACGTCGGTCGTGTCGCCCTCGACGGCCGCCGTGGCCGCGTGCGGCACGAGGATTAGGCCGCCGACGACGGCGAGCGCGGCGCAGGCCCCGAGCCCGCGATTCATGGGTGATCGCATTGCAGTCCTTCGAACAGGGATTCGCGTCGCCCCGGTTCAGGGCGTCAGAACTTGTTCTAGCGCGCTTGGGCGCCGAGCGCGAGACCCCTCGGTGAACGGCAGGTGAAGTCGGGCGGCCTCAGGCGTCGCCGCGGCCGGCGGCGTACCCGTCGGCGAAGGCCTCGTCGTACCCCTTGCGGAACATGTCCGTCGGCCCCGTGCGCGGAATCGTTCGGGCGCCGGGCAGGTCGAGGGATCCGACGAGATCCGCACGCCCGCGCACGACGGCGACCGGTCGGCCCGCCGCCTTGCCCTTCACGAGATCGGCGGCCGAGCACAGCTCGTCGGCGACGCACGGCAGCGTGACCGACAGCTCGCGGCCCTGCGCGTCGGTCGTGCCGCGCAGGTCTTCGAACACGGTGACGCCGGCGGATCCGATGGCCTGGTCGGTCTGTCCGTCGCGCCAGGCGCGCCCCAGCGTGTCGCTCACGAGCACGCCCACGTCGACGCCGAAGCGCGCGCGGAGGCTCGCCGCGATCGCGCGCGCCGAGGCATCCGGATCCTCGGGCAGCAGCAGGATCGTGCCCTCGGGCGTGTTCGACGCGTCGACGCCCGCGGCCGCAGCGACGATGCCGAGGCGGCTCTCGACGATGCGCGTCGTGGATCCGGTTGCGGGGTTGGTGCGCGAAGCGACGACGCGCACGGTCTCGGCCGTGATCGCGTCTTCGCGGTCATCGGCGTCGACGAAGCGCCCCTCGGCCTTCGAGATGATCTTGCTCGTGACGACGACGATGTCGCCCGGCGCGATGCCCTCGTCGCCGGCAGCGAGCGCGTCGCCGATGACGACCGCGAGGTCGGTTCCGGCGGTGATCTCCCCGATCCCCTCCGGAGCCCAGATCGAGATCACCGGCTGAAGCGGATCTCGGTGAGGTGCTCGCCGAGGAACGGCTCGGTGCGCTTGGTGCCGTCGATCGTGAAGCCGCGCTTCTCATAGAAGCCGGTGCCGCCGGGGTAGTTCTCGGCGATCCATCCGTACAGCGGCTCATCGTCGTCGACCACGGCGTCGAACAGCTTGCGCCCGATGCCCTTGCGGTGCCACGAGTCGAGCAGGAAGACGAAGTACAGCTCGCGCGGCGCGGGGGCGTCGTCGTCGCGCGCGGGGCCCGACGCGGCGAAGCCGACGATGTGTCCGTCGACCAGAGCCGCGGCGTGGCGGTGATCCTCCCCGCGAGCCGAGTAGTTGCTCCACAGATCTGCGAGCCGCTTGGGCGAGACGGCCTCGAGCGCGGCAGACGAGATCATGCCGTCGTACGTCTCGTGCCACACCTGCGCGTGGACGCGTCCCATGTCTGCGGCATCGGCGTCGCGGATGGGGCGGACAAGAACCTCAAGCTGTGTGTTGGTGTCCATGGCGCGAGCATAGGGCGCGCCCGTGCGAGACGCGAATCGGCGTGACACAATAATTGTGGCGTGCCTGAGCGAAGGCGTTGAGTCGCTCCGCCGGGCCAAGGGGACAGCGTCCGCCATTCGTTTCACGACGAGGAGCGTCAAATGTCCGAGATCATCGAGGCGCCGACCCCGACGCCGGTGCGCACGCAGCATCCGCGCCGGTATCTGATGTGCCGGCCCGAGCACTTCACGGTGTCGTACTCCATCAATCCATGGATGCATCCCGCCGATCCCACCGACACGGCGCGCGCGGTCGCGCAGTGGCAGACCCTGTACGACGCGTACCGCGCCCTGGGGCACGAGATCGAGCTGATCGCGCCGCAGCCGGGGCTGCCCGACATGGTGTACACCGCGAACGGCGGGTTCATCATCGACGGCGTCGCGTATCCGCCGAAGTTCCGCCACGCTGAGCGCCAGGGCGAGGAACGGTTCTTCACCGAGTGGTTCCAGGAGCGCGGGCTCGACGTCGTCGAGCCGCGCACCACGAACGAGGGCGAGGGCGACTTCCTGCTCGCGGGCGAGGTGATCCTCGCGGGGCGCGGATTCCGTTCGTCTGACGAGAGCCACCGCGAGATCGCCGACATCTTCGCGCGCGAGGTCGTCTCGCTGACGCTCGTGGACCCGCGGTTCTACCACCTCGATACGGCGCTGTCGGTGCTGGATCCCGTGGTCGCGCCCGGCGCGGAGCCGACGATCGCATACCTGCCGGGCGCGTTCGACGAGCCGAGCCGCCGTGTGCTGGAGGAGCGCTTCCCGAACGCGATCCGCGTGGCGGACGCCGACGGATCCGTCTTCGGCCTCAATTCGGCGAGCGACGGGCAGAACGTCTTCATCTCGCCGCGCGCGACGGGCTTCGAAGCGCAGCTCGCCGAGCGCGGGTACACGCCCGTGACCATCGACCTGTCCGAGCTGCTGCTCGGGGGCGGCGGCATCAAGTGCTGCACGCTCGAGCTGAGAGGAACCGCATCATGACCTCGCACATCGCGCGCAACTACGCGCCCCTGCCGGTCGAGATCGCCTCGGCCGACGGGGCCTGGACGACCGATACCGAGGGGCGCCGCTACCTCGACATGCTCGCCGGGTACTCGGCGCTGAACTTCGGCCACCGCAACGCCGATCTCGTGAAGGCGGCGAAGGATCAGCTCGACCGCGTGACGCTCACGAGCCGCGCGTTCTCGAGCGACCGGCTCGAGCCGTTCGCCGCCGCGCTCGCGGACCTCTGCGGCAAGGACCTGGTGCTTCCGATGAACACCGGCGCGGAAGCGGTCGAGACCGGCATCAAGGTGGCGAGGGCGTGGGGCTACCGCGTCAAGGGGATCCCCGAGGGCCGGGCCAAGATCGTGGTCGCCGAGAACAACTTCCACGGGCGCACGACGACGATCGTGGGCTTCTCGAACGACGACGACGCCCGCGCCGACTTCGGGCCGTTCGCGCCCGGATTCGTCACGGTGCCGTTCGGCGACGCCGACGCGCTCGCCGCGGCGATCGACGACGACACGGCGGCCGTGCTCATCGAGCCCATCCAGGGCGAGGCGGGCATCGTCGTGCCGCCCGATGGGTACCTCACCGCCGTGCGCGAGGTCACGCGATCGCGGAACGTGCTGATGATCGCCGATGAGATCCAGTCGGGGCTCGGCCGCACCGGTCACACGTTCGCGTGCGATCGCGAGGGAGTCGTGCCCGACATGTATCTGCTGGGCAAGGCGCTCGGCGGCGGCATCGTGCCGGTGTCGGCCGTCGTCGCCGACGAAGACGTGCTGGGCGTCATCGAGCCGGGCCAGCACGGATCGACCTTCGGCGGCAATCCGCTCGCAGCGGCGGTCGGGCACGCGGTCGTGACGATGCTCGCGACCGGCGAATGGCAGGAGCGCGCGCGGCGGCTCGGCGAGCACCTCGAGGGCCGCCTCGCTCCACTCATCGGCAGCGGGGTGACCGAACTGCGCTGCGTGGGCCTGTGGGCCGGCATCGACGTGGACCCGTCGCTCGGCACGGGCCGTGAGATCAGCGAGCGGCTGCTCGCGCGCGGCGTGCTCGTGAAGGACACGCACGGCCAGACGATCCGCATGGCCCCGCCCCTGACGATCCGCCCGACCGAGCTCGACTGGGCCGTGGAGCAGCTGGCGCTCGTGCTGCGGACGTAGGGACGGGAGCGGACCGCCCTACGCCCCCGAGCTCTCGCGCACGACGAGCGACGGCTGCATCGTCACGGTGCGGTGCGTGTGCTCGTCGGGGGTGAGGATCTCCTCGAGCAGCAGCGCGGCAGCGGTGAGCCCCATGTCCTGGCCCGGCTGGGCCACGGAGGAGATGGGGACCACGTTGTCGTGCGCGAAGTGGTTGTTGTCGTGGCCGATCACCGCGATATCGCGCGGCACGTCGATCCCGCGCACCTGCAGCGCGTGGATCGCGCCGGCCGCCAGCGCGTCGGCAGCGGCGATCAGGCCGTCGGGGCGCAGGTGCGCGCTGCGCGCCGAGAGCTCGTCGCCGAGCTCCGTGCCGCCGCGCATCGTGATGCGCTCGGTCTCGATGACCTCGAGCGACACGCCGGCCTCCTCGGCGACGGCGCGCTGCGCACCGTGCAGGCGGTCGGAGATCGCACGGAGGCCGAACGGCCCTCCGGCGAACAGCAGCCGCGTGCGTCCGTTCTCGATCAGGTGCCGCGCCGCGATGTAGCCGCCGAACTCGTCGTCGTTGACGACGCCGCACGCATCGTCGGCGCCCGGCCAGTTGACGAGCACGAGCGGCGTGCCGCGGTCGCGCACGGCATATGCCGCGTCGAGGGGGGCGTCGAGGGGTGCGAGGATGAGCCCGCTCAACTGGGATTCCTCGAACAACGTCAGGTGCGCGTTCTGCTTGTCGAGGTCGACGTCGCTGTTCGCCAGCACGAGCTGCCGCGACTGCTCGTCGAGTCCTGCCTCGATCCCGCGCGTGATATCGAGGAAGAACGAGTTGCCGAGGTCGACGACCACGAAGCCGACCGTGTGGGAGCGCCCGACGGCCAATCGCCGAGCGGCCTCGTTGCGCACGAACCCGAGTTCGGCGATCGCCTTCTCGACGCGCTCGCGCGTGGCATCGGTGACGACGGTCGGGTTGTTGAGGACGTTCGAGACCGTGCCCATCGACACGCGGGCGTGCCGCGCGACATCTTTCATCGACGGGCGACTGTGTCCGCCGGGGGTGGTGAGTTTCATATTGGTCACATTCTCTCGCGGATCTTCCGACGCACTTGCAATTGAACCGCTTCAAACATAGCGTTGAACCGCTTCAAACCGCACGCGGCCGTGTTCGACCGCGAATCAAGGAGGATTCATGAGACTCACGCGCAAGACTCTGACGCGAAGTGCGATGGCTGCCGTGGCCGGCACATCGGCGTTCGCCCTGATGGCATGCTCGGGCGGAGGCGCCGGCGGCGGAGGATCCGCCGACGCGTTCTCGGTGCTCGTCAACGTCGAGAACGCTGAGGTTCCCGCGGTGCTCGACACGCTCGCCGCCGGCGCGTGCTCGGAGCAGGCCGACACCCTGCCGCTCGAGGTCGAGACCACCCCGCAGACGAACCTCGACCAGCAGCTCCAGCTGCAGGCCGGGCAGGCTGCGCTCCCGGTGCTGTTCTCCGCGGGCAACGCCCCCTCGCTCACCGCCGAGCTGGCGGATGCCGGTCACGTCGCCGACTTCGAGAAGGTGCTCGGCGACCTCGGCATCGCCGACCAGATCGAGCCCGCCGCGGTCTCGACGATCGAGAGCCTGTACGGCGGATTCCGCGCACTGCCGTTCGAGTACAACGTCGAGGGCATCTGGTACAACAAGCAGATCTTCGAAGAGAACGGCATCGACGAGCCGCAGACGTTCGACGACATGGTCGCGGCGGCCGAGACGCTGAACGACGCGGGCGTGCAGCCGTTCTCCGCGAGCGGCGAGCAGGGATGGCCCATCACGCGCCTGATCTCGAGCTACCTCTTCCGCGACCTCGGCCCCGACGCGATGCAGAAGGTCGCCGACGGCGAGGCCGAGCTCACGGACCCCGAGTACGTCGCCGCCGCCCAGGCGATCGCCGATCTCGGCGCCGAGGGCTGGTTCGGCAAGGGCGTCGGCTCGATCGACATGGCGACCAGCGAGAACCAGTTCCTCAACGGATCCGCCGCGATGTTCTACATGGGCAGCTGGTTCCTCAGCGGCCTCAACGACCCCGAGATGAACCAGATCGGCGTCGAGAACGTCGGCTTCATGCCCTTCCCCGCCGTCGAGGGCGGCGCGGGCGACCGCTCGCAGCTCGCCGCCAACGTCGGCCTGCCGCTGACGATGAACGCGAATCTCGTCGACGACGACACGTCGGGCTGGCTCGAGTGCATCGTCGAGAACTACGGCGCGACGGCCCTCGAGCAGGAGAACCGCGTGTCGGGCTTCGCGCTGAACGACGAGGTCGAAGACGTTCCCGAGCTCACGAGCATGGTGCAGCAGCAGGTCGCCGACACCGAGACGACCGTGCTCTGGTTCGAGGCCCTGTTCTCCGCGGAGGCCACGACCACCAGCCAGCGCAACGCCGCTCCCCTCGTGACCGGATCCCTCTCCGCCGAGGAGTTCATGCAGAAGGTCCAGGCCGACCTGTGATCCGCGTGGGGGCGGCGAGAGCCGCCCTCATCGCCTGGAGGAGATTTTCCGGATGAAGAACATTCTCGGTGACAGGCGAGCCGCTTTCGTGCTGCTTGCGCCTGCGCTGCTCGTCTACTCGGTGATCATGCTGGTGCCCGTCGTGGTGTCGCTCGGTTACACCGTGTTCGAAGGCAACGCGATCAGCGGCTTCGAATTCGTCGGCTTCGACAACTTCGTGCGCCTCATCGGCGACGCCAGGGCGCACCAGGCGCTGCTGTTCACCCTCAAATACGCGCTCGTCGTGACGATCGGCCAGGTCGTCGTCGGGTACATGCTGTCGCTGCTGTACGTGTTCGGCCTGAAGCGGGCCTCGAGCGTCGTGCGCACGCTCGTGTTCTTCCCGATCGTGATGCCGACCGTCGCCGTCGCGCTGCTGTTCCAGCAGCTCTTCTCGATCGCACCGACCGAGGGCGTCGTCAACTCGATGCTGGCCGGCTTCGGCGGCGTGCCCGTCGACTGGTTCGGCGACGGCGGCAGCGCCTTCGTCGTGATCGCGATCATGGACATCTGGCGCTCGATGGGCTTCTACGGCGTGCTGCTGTACGCGGGTCTCGTCGACATTCCCGAAGACGTGCTCGAGTCGGCGCGCCTCGACGGCGCGAGCGGTTGGCGCCTCGTGAAGCACATCGTGCTGCCGCTCTCGCTGCCCGTGCTGATCTCGTCGATCATCTTCTCGATCAACGGCACGCTCAAGGTCTTCGACAGCGTCATGGCGCTGACCTCGGGCGGTCCCGGCACCAGCACCAGCCCCCTCACGATCTCCGTGTTCGACCACGCCTTCACTTACGGCGAGTACGGCTACGGATCCACCCTCGCGATGCTGCTGACGATCATCTGCCTCATCGTGACGATCTTCATCTTCCGCGGCTCGCGGCGCGATCTGACGAAGGACGGCCCCCGATGAACACCACGCAGTCCACCAGGATGCTGACGACATCCGGATCGCGCCGCCAGCGCTTGCGCGTGCCGCGCCGCCGCTCGGTCAACCGCTTCCGACGCCTGCCGCTCTGGATCGCGGTCACGGTGCTGCTCATCGTGGTCGGCTACCCGCTCATCTGGCTCCTGCTGGGGTCGTTCAAGTCGCAGCGGGAGTTCCTCGAGGAGCCGACCTGGGCGCTCCCGCAGCAGTGGAGCTTCGAGAACTACGCCACGGCGTGGGACACCGCGGGGCTCGGCTCGGCGCTGTTCAACAGCACCATCACCGTCGTACCCGCGCTGTTCTGCATGCTGCTGTTCGGCACGGCCGCGGCGTTCGCGCTCGAGGTGCTCGTGTGGAAGGGCCGCGGCGCCGTGCTGATGATCTTCCTCGCGGGCATCATGGTCCCCGCGCAGATGATCCTGCTGCCGCTGTTCAGCGCCTATTTCCAGACGGGTCTCACGGGCTCGCTGTGGCCGCTGTTCCTGACATATACGGCAACCGGCATGCCTCTCACCGTCTTCCTGATGGCGACATACTTCCGTGCAATCCCGCGCGAGGTGTTCGAAGCGGCGACGCTCGACGGGGCATCGATCTACCGGCAGTTCTTCTCGGTCGCGGTGCCGATGATGAAGAACGGCCTGTTCACCGTCGGCCTCGTGCAGTTCTTCTTCTTCTGGAACGACCTGCTCATCTCGCTCACGTTCGCGAACTCGAGCAAGCTCCGCACGCTCCAGGTCGCGCTCCTGAACTTCAACGGCAACTTCGGCACGACGCAGTACGGTCCGCTCTTCGCGGCCGTCAGCATCAACGTATTCGCGCTGCTCATCATCTATCTCCTGCTCAACCAGAGCATTCAGAAGGGCTTGACGGCCGGCGCCGTCAAGGGATGATCGGCGTGCAGAGAGGAACACATATGCGCGTCACCGCGCCCCGCTTCGAACAGGCCGAGGACTCCCTCGGCATCGGTGTCCGCGCTCCGCGCCTGTCCTGGCGCATCGATGCGGCGCCGGGATGGCGCCAGGCCGAATGGGAGGCCGAAGCCACGCGCGGCTCCGACGTGACGACGGCACGCGGATCCGGTGCCGACCAGGTGCTCGTCGCCTGGCCGTTCGCGCCGCTCGCCTCGCGCGAGCGCGTCGGCGTGCGCGTGCGCGTTCGCGGATCCGACGGCGTGTGGTCGGACTGGAGCGAGGCGTCGATGGTCGAGGCGGGCCTGCTCGAGCCCGACGACTGGCGCGCCCAGCCGGTCGGCGCCGGGTGGCCGGAGGCCGCCGACACCGAGCGTCGCCCGGCGCTCGTGCGTCGCGGATTCTCGCTGCCCGGCGAGATCGCGAGCGCGCGGCTCTACGTCTCGGCGCACGGCCTCGCCGAGGTCGAGATCAACGGCCGCCGGGTGGGCGATCACGAGCTGACCCCCGGTTGGACGGTCTACGGGCAGCGGCTCGTGTACTGGACCTTCGACGTCACCGATCATCTCGTGCCGGGCGACAACGCGATCGGCGCGTGGCTCGGCGACGGCTGGTACCGGGGCCGCCTCGGATTCAACGGCGGGTACCGCGACCTGTACGGCATCGACCAGGCGCTGATCGCGCAGCTCGAGGTCACGTTGCAGGACGGATCCGTCGTGACGGTCGCGACCGACGCCGACTGGCGCGCTGCGCTGAGCCCCATCCTCGTTTCGGGTCTGTACGACGGCGAGGTCTACGACGCACGGGCGGAGATCCCCGCGTGGTCGTCGCCCGGCGAGGTCACGGGGGAGTGGTCGCCTGTTGCGGTCGGGCACCGGGATCCCGCCACGCTCGTCGCGCCCGTGCTGCCGCCCGTGCGCGTCACGGAGGACCTCGCGCCGGTCTCGATCACGCGGCTCGACGACGGCGGTCACCTGCTCGACTTCGGCCAGAACCTCGTCGGACGGCTGCGGATCATCGTCGACGGCGAGGCCGGGCGGACGATCGAGCTGCGCCACGCCGAGGTGCTCGAGAACGGCGAGCTCGGGGTGCGTCCGCTGCGGCGCGCCGCGGCGCACGACGTGCTGAAGCTCGACGGCGGCGGATGCCGCACGTGGGAGCCGAGGTTCACGTTCCACGGGTTCCGCTACGCGACGGTGCACGGCATCGACGAGATCGCGGAGGGCGCGGTCATCGCGCGCGTGATGCACAGCGACATGCGGCGCACCGGATACCTGCGCACCTCGAACCCCGAGCTCGACCGCCTGCACGAGAACGTCGTGTGGGGCACGCGCGGCAACTTCGTGAGCATTCCGACCGACTGCCCGCAGCGCGACGAGCGGCTGGGATG
>DHCFD07801__coassemble_1222_pt1 | contig 24068 bp, 24 predicted proteins | sample DHCFD07801__metabat2_low_PE_023 | metagenome-assembled genome bin DHCFD07801
AAGGTCAAGGTCATCGACCGCACGGCCGTGATACTCGACATCTTCGCTCAGCACGCCAAGACGCGCGAGGGCAAGGCGCAGGTCGAGCTCGCGCAGCTCGAGTACCTGCTCCCGCGCCTGCGCGGTTGGGGCGAGTCGATGAGCCGGCAGGCCGGCGGCCAGGTGGGCGCGGCCGGAGCGGGAATGGGATCCCGCGGCCCCGGTGAGACGAAGATCGAGCTGGATCGCCGCCGCATACGCACGCGCATGGCGATCCTGCGCAAGCAGATCCGCGGGTTCGAGCCGGCGCGTGAGGCCAAGCGCGCCGAGCGGGGGCGCCATGCGGTGCCCTCGGTCGCGATCGCGGGGTACACGAACGCGGGCAAGTCGAGCCTGCTCAACCGCCTGACGCAGGCGGGCGTGCTCGTCGAGAACGCCCTGTTCGCCACCCTCGACGCGACGGTCCGCCGCACCGAGACAGCTGACGGGCGGGTGTTCACGCTCGCCGACACCGTCGGATTCGTGCGCAACCTGCCGCACCAGCTCGTGGAGGCGTTCCGCTCGACGCTCGAAGAGGTCGCCCAGGCCGACGTCATCGTGCACGTGGTCGACGGCAGTCACCCCGATCCCGCGGGGCAGCTGCAGACCGTGCGCGACGTGCTCGGCGAGGTCGGCGCGCGCGACCTGCCGGAAGTCGTCGTCTTCAACAAGATGGATCTCGTGGGGGAGTCCGAGCGGCTCGTGCTGGCGGGGCTCGCGCGCGATGCAGTGTTCGTCTCGTCCCGCACGGGCGAGGGCATCGATGAGCTGCGCCGCGTCGTGGAGGAGGCCCTCCCGGTGCCCGCGGTCGAGATCCGCGCGCTGGTGCCGTACGACCGCGGCGATCTGCTCTCGCAGATCCACGAGACCGGACAGTTCCTCGCGCAGACGCACGAGGAGACGGGCACCCTGATCCACGCCCGAGTCGCGCCGCGCCTCGCCGCCGATCTGGGGCCGTTCCTCGCCGCTTAGCTGAGTGCGACGGGTTCGACGCCGGGGGGGTCGAACCCGAGCACCTGTCCGAGGAAGGCGAGCTCGTTCGAGAAGCACGCGATGATCGTCTCCGCGCGCCGGAAGCCGTGGCTCTCGCCGTCGAACGTGAGGTATGCGTGCGGCACCGCGTTGGCCGCGAGCGCATCGCGCAGAGCCTCTGACTGCGACGGCGGCACCACGGGATCCTCGGTGCCCTGCAGGATGAGCAGGGGGGTGCGCAGCTTCTCGGGGTGGGTGAGCGGCGACCGCTCGATGTAGTCGGCCTCCGCCTCGGGCATCGGCCCGACGAGGCCGTCGAGGTATCGCGCCTCGAAGTCGTGCGTCTCCGCGAGCAGCATGCGCAGGTCGGCGACGCCGTAGCGGCTGATTCCCGCCGAGAACACGTCTGTGTCGGCGAGCGCGCAGAGCACGGTCCAGCCGCCGGCGGATCCGCCCTTGATCGCGAGCCGCTCCGGGTCGGCGAGGCCCTTCGCGACGAGGCCCTGCGCAGCCGCGGCGACGTCCTGCACGTCGACGAGCCCCCATGCGCCGTTCAGCCGCTCGCGGTAAGCGCGACCGTACCCGGATGATCCGCCGTAGTTGACGTCGAGCACGCCGATGCCGCGGCTGGTGAAGAACGACGAGGCCTGCGACAGGTCACCCGTGACGTGTCCCGTCGGACCGCCGTGCACGAGCACGAGCACGGGCGGAAGTTCGCCCTCCAGCCCCCGGAGATCCCCGTTCGTCGGCGCGTAGTAGAAGGTGTGCACGGGACCGAGCGGACCCGGGAAGGTCATCGGCTCGGCCACGGAGTGCACGCCCGACGACAGGTCGACCTCGCCGCCGCGCAGCGGGCGGAGCGACCGCGCCGACACGTCGAGCTCCCACAGGCCGCCCGGGACCTCGGCGCCCGCGCCCGTGAGCAGAGCGCGCCTGCCGCGCACCGCCTGTACGTGCACATCGCCCGTGAGCGGCGTCTCCAGTTCGGCGACGCTGCCCGAGACCGGATCGATGAGCACGAGCCTCGAGCGGCCCTCGGTGACCACTGCGATGATGTTCCCGTCATCGAGCGAGCCGTACCAGCGCGCACCGAGGCTCCACAGCGGGCCGCCGGTGTCGCCGTCGACGGCGTAGATCGGCTCGGGCGCAGCATGCGCGAGACCGTCGTCGAAGCGCACCCGGAAGAGGTTCCATCGCTGCGTCCAAGTGCGGTCGGCGCGCGCGGCCGTGGTCGGCGGATCCTGCGAGAACAGCAGCTCGTCCTCACCGGTCCACTCGGGCTGCAGCGCCGACACGTTCTCGCCGTGGCTCGCGCCGCGGCCTCCCGCGAGGCGCGTCCACTCGGTGACGCGCCCGTTCTCGAGGGTGCCGACGCGCAGCTCCGCGGCATCCCACGGCATGTCGGGGTGGTCCCACGCGATCCACGCGATCCGTCCGTCGCGGGGCGCGGGATAAGCGAGGAAATCGGAGCCGGAGACGACCGAGATGACGGCGCTCGGATCGTGCGCGCCCGACCCGTCGAGCGGGATCCGGACGATGTCGCGCGCGGGCGTCTCGCGCAGCGCTCCGTGGGTCTCGCGCACGGCCCAGAGCGCGCCGTCGGCCCACACCAGGTCGCCGTGCGCGTAGTGCGCGTCAGCGGGCGTCAGGGGCGACGGATCCGAATCGGGCTGCGCGAGGTACACGCGCTGGTCCGACTGCTCGACGAATGCGAACCTCTCGCCGTCGAGCAGCGTCCATGCGCCGCCGCCGTACTCGTGCACGCGCGAGCGCGCGCTCCACGGTGCGCGGAGCACGGGATCCGACCCGGCCGCGCGGAGGATCGCCGTGCGCCCGTTCTCGGAGGGCACCGACTCGGCCCACCACACGTCGTCTCCGACGTAGCGTGCGCGATCGAGGCGCAGCGAGCCCGCGGGCATGTCTTCGGGGCGGATGGATGATGGCCAGGAGCCGAAGGCGCGACGGTCATTGGTACCCATACGCCCACGCTAGCCGCACCGTATCGGTCGTGCGACGTGACCGGCGCGTCGGTCAGACGGCGCGCATCACCGCGACGACGCGGCCGAGCACGACCGCCTCGTCGCCGAGGATGGGCTCGAAGGCCGTGTTGCGGGGGAGCAGCCACACGTGCCCGTCGCGCTTGCGGAAGGTCTTCACCGTGGCCTCACCGTCGAGCATCGCGGCGACGATCTCGCCGTTCTCGGCGGTGTTCTGCGTGCGAACGACGACCCAGTCGCCATCGCAGATCGCGGCGTCGATCATCGAATCGCCCGACACCTTGAGCATGAACAGCTCGCCGTTGCCGACCAGCTGACGGGGCAGCGGGAAGATCTCCTCGACATGCTGCTGCGCCGTGATGGGCGTGCCCGCAGCGATGCGGCCGACGAGCGGGACCATGGCGGCGTCGCCCACCGACGGGGCGGAGTCCGCCGGGTTCTCGGTCGACGTGCCGGGCAGGTCGACGAGCACCTCCATAGCGCGGGTCTTGCCCGGATCGCGGCGCAGATAGCCGCTCAGTTCGAGCTGCCCGAGCTGATGGGTCACGCTCGACAGCGACTTGAGGCCGACGGCATCGCCGATCTCGCGCATGCTCGGCGGATAGCCGTTGACCTGGATCGAATGCTGGATGACCTCGAGGATCGCGAGCTGCTTCTCGCTCAGGCTCTTGCGGCGGCGCCCCTTCGGGCGGGTCTGCGGGGTGATGTCGGCGCTCATCCGCTCGCTCCTCTTCGAATGTCAGTGGTTCCTGCTGAGGTGGGACCCATCGAGAGGAACGCTACCGGAAACGGCGCGATCTTCGGGAGATTTGTTCGAGTGTGTCGCCGAACACGGCGACGGATCTTCGAATTCAGCCTTGACGGATTCGAACATTCGAAGATAGATTCGGAACATCACTACGAGAGAAGGGCATCTGATGAGCACGGTCACCCTCACGGCACCCGCACCGCACATCGCGCAGTCCCGCACCCGCTTGCGCCTGACGGCCCGCGGTCGGCGGGTCCTCGCCGCCCTCGCGGCGCTCCCCGTGGTCGGCGCGGTCGCCGTCGCGACGTTCGCGGGCGGTGCAGCGCTCGGCTCGAACGACACCGGCGCCCCGGCCGGCACCTTCCGGTCCGTCACGGTCATGCCCGGCGATTCCCTCTGGGGCATCGCCGAGCGGGTCGCGCCGCACGCCGACCCGCGCGACGTGGTCAACGAGATCATCTCGCTCAACGTGCTGCCGAACGCCGCGGTCGACGCGGGGGAGCGCATCGCGATCCCCGCCGAGTACGCGAACGGTCGCTGATCCCGCGGGCTCTAGAATCGAGGGTGTGACGGTGACACTCGAAGACCTGCCCCTCAGAGACGACCTGCGCGGTCGCAAGCCCTACGGTGCTCCGCAGGAGCCCCTTGCCGTGGCGTTGAACGTCAACGAGAACACGCATCCGGTGCCGGCAGACGTCGCCGACGACATTGCGGAGTCCGTTGCCAAATCGATCTCCGGGCTGAACCGCTACCCCGATCGCGAGTTCGTCGAGCTGCGCGAGGCGTTCGCCGACTACCTCGGCCACGGAATCTCGCCCGAGCAGGTGTGGGCGGCGAACGGATCGAACGAGGTTCTGCAGCACATTCTGCAGGCGTTCGCGGGCCCCGGCCGCACGGCGATGGGGTTCTCGCCGACCTACTCGATGTATCCGCTGCTCGTGCGCGGCGTCGGGTCCGAATGGGTCGACGGCGCGCGCGGCCCGCGCTTCGAGATCGACGCGTCAGACGCGGCCCGGCAGGTGCGCGAGGCCGACCCCGATGTCGTCTTCCTCTGCACCCCCAACAACCCGACCGGCACGCCGCTGTCGCTCGATGTGGTCGAGGCGGTCTACGAAGCCAGCCGTGGCATCGTGATCGTCGACGAGGCGTATGTCGAGTTCTCGGCTGACGACGGAGCATCGGCGCTGACGCTGCTGCCGGGCCGCGAGCGCCTCGTGGTCTCGCGCACGATGAGCAAGGCGTTCGCGTTCGCAGGCGCCCGCGTCGGCTACCTGGCGGCAGATCCCGCCGTGATCGATGCGCTGCGCCTGGTGCGCCTGCCGTACCACCTGAGTGCGATCACGCAGGCGGCGGCGACGGCGGCGCTGCGGCACAGCGACGAGATGCTGCGTACGGTCGACGAGATCGTCGTGCAGCGCGATCGCATCTCGGCCACCCTCGAGGCGCTCGGCTACGACCCGTATCCGTCGGGCAGCAACTTCGTGCTGTTCGGCGGCGTCGACGACCCTCACGAGACCTGGCAGCGCCTGTACGAGCGCGGTGTTCTCGTGCGCGATGTCGGCATCCCGGGGCACCTGCGCGTCTCGGCCGGCACCGAAGACGAGACGAGCGCATTCCTCGACGCGCTCGCGAGCATCCGCGACGAATAGGATCGAGCCATGACCAACGTTCGCACCGCGTCCCGCACCCGCACCACGAGCGAATCGTCGATCGAGCTCGAGCTCGACCTCGACGGCACCGGCTCGAGCACCATCGACACCTCGGTGCCGTTCTTCGACCACATGCTCACGGCGTTCGCGAAGCACTCGCTCACCGACCTGCGCGTGAAGGCGACGGGCGACACTCACATCGACGTGCACCACACGGTCGAAGACACGGCGATCGTTCTCGGGCAGGCCATCCGCGAGGCGCTCGGCGACAAGACCGGCATCTCGAGGTACGGCGATGCCCTCGTTCCCCTTGATGAGGCGCTCGCGCAGGCCGTGGTCGACATCTCGGGCCGGCCGTACCTGGTGCACACCGGCGAGCCCGCCGGCTTCGAGATGCACCTCATCGGCGGCCACTTCACGGGGTCGATGGTGCGGCACGCATTCGAGGCGATTTCGTTCCACGCGGGCCTGACGGTCCACGTGAACGTGCTCGGCGGACGCGACCCGCACCACATCGCCGAGGCCGAGTTCAAGGCGTTCGCACGCGCGTTCCGTCAGGCGAAGTCCCTCGACCCGCTGGTCGACGGCGTACCGTCGACCAAGGGCGCGCTCTGATGGCATCCGAGCGGCCTCTGGTCGCTGTGCTCGACTACGGTTCGGGCAACGTGCACTCGGCGGTCAAGGCCCTCGAGAAGGCAGGAGCCGACGTGCGCCTGACGCGCGACCGGGCGCTCGTCGCGGAGGCCGATGGCCTGCTCGTGCCGGGCGTCGGGGCGTTCAGCGCCGTGATGCAGCAGCTCGAATCGATCCGCGGCAGCGAGCTGATCGAGCGCCGCCTCGCGGGCGGTCGCCCGGTGATGGGCATCTGCGTCGGCATGCAGGTGATGTTCGAGAGCGGCATCGAGCGGGGCACCGACACCGAGGGCCTCGGCGAATGGCCGGGCGTCGTACGACGGCTCGACGCGCCCGTCGTGCCCCACATGGGGTGGAGCGCTGTCGAGGTCGGCGAAGGATCCCGTCTGTTCGCGGGCCTGGAGTCCGAGCGGTTCTACTTCGTGCATTCCTACGCCGCGCAGGAATGGACTCTCGATGTGATGCCGCCGTTCCCCGTCCCCTCGGTCACCTGGGCCACCCACGGGGCGCCCTTCATCGCGGCGGTCGAGAACGGACCGCTCACGGCCACCCAGTTCCACCCCGAGAAGTCCGGCGCGGCCGGCATCGGCGTGCTGCGCAACTGGCTTCGGAGCCTTTCGGAGTGACCGAGTTGGGCGGAACGCGCCCAGACGGCTAGCGTGGTCGATTGTGAGGTGTGCGGGAGGTGCCCGCAGCCGATTTGGAGACATGAACGACTTCGCTTCGACCCCCAAACTGACCCTGCTGCCCGCCGTCGACGTGGCTGATGGCCAGGCCGTGCGCCTCACGCAGGGCGAGGCCGGCTCCGAGACGAGCTACGGCGACCCGATCGAGGCCGCCGAGCAGTGGCGCGACCAGGGCGGCGAGTGGCTGCACCTCGTCGATCTCGACGCGGCGTTCGGCCGCGGCAGCAACACGGCGATCCTGCGCAAGGTCGTCAAGCACATGAAGGGCGTGAGCGTTGAGATCTCCGGCGGCATCCGTGACGATGCCTCGCTCGAGGCGGCTCTCGCATCGGGTGCCGAGCGCGTGAACCTCGGCACCGCGGCCCTCGAGAACCCCGACTGGACGGCGTCGGTCATCGCCCGCTACGGCGAGGCGATCGCAGTCGGACTCGACGTGCGGGGCACGACCCTCGCCGCGCGCGGCTGGACCAAGGAGGGCGGCGACCTCTGGGAGGTGCTCGAGCGCTTGGAGGACGCGGGGTGCGCCCGCTACGTCGTCACCGACGTGACGAAGGACGGCACGCTCAAGGGGCCGAACCTCGAACTGCTGCGCCAGATGACGGAGCACACCGACCGCCCGGTGGTCGCTTCGGGCGGCATCTCGAGCCTCGACGACATCGCCGCTCTGCGCGAACTCGTACCGCACGGCGTCGAGGGTGCGATCGTCGGCAAGGCGCTCTACGCGGGTGCGTTCACCCTCGCTGAGGCGCTGGATGTCGCCGCACAGTGACCCCGCGGGCGAGGAGGGCGCGCCACCGCGCCTTCCCGCCCACCTCGCCGGCAACATCGCCGACTCAGCCGGCCAGGCATGGGAGGGTCGCACCTTCCAGCAGAATCCGGCGGCGGGTGACGACGGATCCGCGGATCCCGCGCTGCTCGCGGCCCTCACCGACTTCCGAGAGGGGCGGGCCGGTCATGGAGACGTCGTCGACGCGCTCCGACGCGCGCGTGTGCTCGTCCCCCTCGTCGCGGAGAAGGGCGACGAGGGGATTGGCCCGACGGGGCTGACGGTCGACAAGACGCAGGAGCTGTCGATCGTCACGGTCGCGGCGCCCGATGGCCGCAAGGTGCTTCCGGCGTTCACGAGCGTCGATACGATGCGCGCATGGAATCCGCTGGCGCGCCCCATCCCGGTCGCAGGAACCCGTGCGGCACTCGCGGCCGCGGGCGAGGACACCGATCTCATCGTGCTGGATCCGACGAGCCCGAGCGAGTTCGTCGTGCGCCGTCCGGCGATCTGGGCGATCGCTCAGGAGCAGCCGTGGACCCCATCGTGGCTCAGCACCGAGGTGGCCGATGCGTTCCACGCGTCGATCGGATCCGAGCTGGCGGTGCAGGACATCGCGATCCGTCCGGGAGATCCGGAGGCGCGCCTGCGCGGTCCCGAGCTCACGGTCGGGCTGACGATCATGGCCGGACTCGAGCGCGCCGAGCTCGACACGATCCTCGGTCGGCTCGCCAAGCGGTGGGCCGCCGACGATCGCATCGCGGTGCTCGTCGACTCGATGCAGGTGCGCATCACGTCGTGATGGCACCCGCGCCGGTCAGTTGACCGGTCCGGTGAACTTCTCGCCGGGGCCCTGTCCGATCGCATCGGGGATGGGCGAGATCTCGCGGAAGCGCAGTTGCAGCGAGCGGAGTCCGTCACGGATCGGGCGCGCGTGCATGTCGCTGATCTCCGGCGCCGCGGCCGTGACGAGGCCGGCGAGCGCGTTGATCAGCTTGCGCGCTTCGTCGAGGTCGGTCCACTCGTCGGCCTGGCCCTCTTCGCCGAGGCCGAGCTTGACGGCGGCCGCGCTCATGAGGTGAACGCAGCTCGACGCGATCACCTCGACGGCGCTGACGTCAGCGATGTCGCGCGCGGCGTCGGTGGCCGCCGCGGCCTGTGCGCTCTCCTCCCACTTCGCCAGGCGTTCGGGGTCGAAGGAGAAGGCGTGATCGCCGGTGGTGGTGCTCATGAATGTCTTTCTGTTAGACTGCTTCGGGCTCCGGAAGTGATTCCGGACGAAAGAGGATCTTCATCCCACCCGCGCTTGCCGTTCAAGGCTACCGGGTCACGTAACACTCCGCTCGCCGAACGGCGAGTTGGGGCGAGCGAATCGCTCGCCCTCGGGTGGTGCGCGCGCGAACCTGCGTCTCGCACGGGTGGATGGTGATGATTTCTCCCGCCCGTGGCGCGATCTTCGCGCGGCGGTGGCTCATCGACTATCGCACCATTAGGAGTACCGCATCAGCGATCCCCGTATTAACGAGCGCATTCGCGTGCCTGAAGTCCGACTCATCGGCCCGGGCGGCGAACAGATCGGCGTCGTCCGCAGTGAGGTGGCGCTTCGTCTCGCACAGGAAGCAGATCTCGACCTCGTCGAGGTGGCTCCTGATTCGCGTCCCCCCGTGGCCAAGATCATGGACTACGGAAAGTTCAAGTACGAGGCCGCTCAGAAGGCTAAGGAAGCACGTCGCAACCAGGCCAACACGGTGCTCAAGGAAGTCCGCTTCCGGCTGAAGATCGATCAGCACGACTACGACACGAAGCGCAAGCGTGCGGAGGGCTTCCTCCAGGCGGGCGACAAGGTCAAGGCCATGATCCTGTTCCGCGGCCGTGAGCAGCAGCGCCCCGAGATGGGCGTGCGTCTGCTGATGAAGTTCGCCGAGGAGGTCGCTGAGCTCGGCACTGTCGAGTCGCGTCCGAAGATCGACGGCCGCAACATGGTCATGATCATCGCTCCGGTGAAGAACAAGTCCGAGGCCAAGGCCGAGCAGAACGCCAAGCGCGCCGTCAACAAGCAGGCCGCGCGCGAGGCGAAGCACACGCCGAGGCACTCCGACAGCGAGTAGTCACCCCATAAGTCTTCCCGCCGTGAGGCGGGTCGCCCACACGTCGCCCCTGCGGGGCGCACACGTCAAGGAAAGAAAATGCCGAAGCAGAAGACCCACTCGGGCGCCAAGAAGCGCTTCAAGATCACCGGCACCGGCAAGCTCAAGAAGCAGCAGGCGGGTATGCGCCACAACCTTGAGCACAAGTCGAGCCGCCGGACCCGTCGTCTGAACCAGGACCAGATCGTGTCCGGCAACGACGTGAAGGCCATCAAGAAGCTCCTCGGCCGCTGAGCCGCTCGAATCTCGTAACGCGTTAAGGAATATAAGTCATGGCAAGAGTAAAGCGCGCAGTCAACGCGCATAAGAAGCGTCGCGTCATCCTCGAGCGTGCCTCGGGCTACCGTGGTCAGCGTTCGCGCCTGTACCGCAAGGCGAAGGAGCAGGTCACCCACTCCCTCGTCTACGCGTACCGCGACCGCCGCAAGCGCAAGGGCGACTTCCGTCGTCTGTGGATCCAGCGCATCAACGCGGGCGCCCGTGCGAACGGCCTCACGTACAACCGCTTCATCCAGGGCCTGAACCTGGCCGGCGTCGAGGTCGACCGCCGCATGCTCTCCGAGCTCGCGACGAACGAGCCCGCCACGTTCGCCAAGCTCGTCGAGGTCGCGAAGGGCGCGCTGCCCTCCGACGTCAACGCGCCGAAGGCCGCGTAAGCGAGTTCTGCATCATGAAGGGGCGTCCCGGAAGGGGCGCCCCTTCGTCGTTTCCCGGGGTGGGGATGGCCCTACCGGCGCGCCGCGGGGTCGCCGCATTGCGCGGCGGGCGCTTCTCGCGGTGAACTAGAGTCATGCCCGTTCCTCTGCCGTCGCGAACCGACGGCCGACCGTCCGTCTCGGTCGTGATCCCCGCGCACAACGAGTCCCGCATCATCGCCCGCTGTCTGCGGGCCGTGCTGGATCAGACGGATCCGGTCGACGAGATCATCGTCGTCGATAACGGCAGCGATGATGCGACCGCACAGATCGCACGTGGATTCGCGGGCGTGCGCGTGATCCACGAACCGCGCGCCGGCGTGACGTATGCGCGCACGGCGGGCTTCAACGCCGCCGGATCCGACGTGATCGCGCGCATCGATGCGGACTCGCTGGTTCGGCGGGATTGGGCAGCGTGCGTGCGCCGCGCCTTCGCGCGAGGAGACGTCGATGCGGTCGGCGGCGGCGCCGGCATCGCCGAGCTCTCGCCCGGGGGATGGTGCTGGTTCGGATGGTGGTACCGCGGCTTCCGCCTCTGGCATCAGCGCAGCATCGGCGTGCGCCCCATGCTGTACGGCTTCAACTCGGCGATGCGGCGCGCGGCCTGGAACGACGCGCGGCATCTCGTCGCCGAGGGCGACGAAGCGGTCAGCGATGACGTCGATGTGACGATCGCGCTGCTGCGCACGGGGCACCGGCTGAGCTTCGACCCCCGCATCGGCGTGCGCGCCCGCCTCTTCCGCTCGATCGATCGCGAGAAGCTCGAGCGCTACTACCGCACCGATGGGATCACGCTCGCGCGCCACGAGTTCGGCCGTCGCAGTCGCTGGGTCGCAGAGCAGCCCCGCGTCGGGTCGCTCGGGTGACGGCGGCAGAGGCCCGGAGGAGGGGTCCGTCGTTCCGCACATGGGTGAGCCTGATCACCGGCTTGCTCGTCGCCGTCATCATCTGGCAGGCCTGGCCGAGCGTCGTCGACGCGTGGCACAGCCTGCATCAGGTCGACCTCGTCGTGTTCGCGCTGCTCGTGCCGATCCAGCTCGCCAGCTTCGCCGCCACCGGTGAGGTGCTGTTCTCCTTCCTGCGTGCACGCGGCGAGCTGCGCGGCATGCACCCGCTGTCGGCCATGCGCATGTCCCTGGAGTTCAACTTCGCGAACCACATGCTCCCGTCCGGCGGCGCAGCGGGAATCGCCTACACATCGTGGAAGCTCACGACGCTGCGCGTGCCCGCGAGCCGCGCGACCCTCGGGCAGTTCGCGAAGTTCGCGGTCACGTTCGTCTCGTTCAGCATCATGCTCGCGGCCTCGGGCACGTGGCTGATCCTCTCGGGAGAGGGGCGTCCGAGCGTGCTCTGGGCCGCAGCGGGCATCGGCGTGCTCGCGGTCGGCGGCACGGCGCTCGGCGTGTGGGCGCTGCGCCGCCGCCGCATGCTTCACCGCCTGGCCGGCGCGGCCGTGCGCGCAGCGCGCTGGGCGCTGCGGGTCGTGCGCATCCGGCGCGACATCGACCCCGTGCCGCTCGTGCGCTTCGTCGACGGACTGCATATCGAGGTGCGCAGCGTGCTCGCGAGCCCGCGCACGCTCGTCGTGCCGTTCTGCTGGTCGTTCCTCGTCAACGCCCTCGATGCGAGCCTGTTCTGGATCGCCCTCGCGGCCTTCGGCGTCTTCCCCGATCCGGCGCTCGTGTTCGTCGCGTACGGCGTCGCGACGGTCGCCAGCATGATCATCGTCACGCCGAACGGCGTCGGCGCTTACGAGGTCGTGATGGTCGGCATCTTCGTCGCCGGCGGGCTCGATCCGTCGATCACGATCGCGGCGATCGTGCTCGCCCGCGCGGTGTTGCTGCTCGGCACGATCGTCTTCGGCTGGGGCTTCTACCAGCACAGCGTCGCGACAGCGCACGCACCGCGGATCAGCACGCGCGCTCGGGCGCACCGTCAGGAGCCTCCCCGGTAACCTGGGACCATGCTCGAGAACCCCCGCGCCGCGCGCGTCCGCACCATCCGCAAGCTCTCCCAGCGCAACGAGCGCCGCGAGACGGGGCGCTTCCTCCTCGAGGGGCCGCAGGCGGTGCGCGAGGCCCTGACATATCGTCCCGACCTGGTCGAGCAGCTCTTCGCCACGCCGACGGCTCTCGAGAGGCACGGCGACATCCGCACGCTCATCGACGACGCGCAGGGGGCCAACCCCGACTTCGAGTGGGAGTACGCCGATGAGGCGGTCATCGACACGATGAGCGACACGGTCACACCGCAGGGCTTCGTAGCGGTCGCGCGTCAGAACCCGACGGCGCTGAAGGACATCTTCGCGGCCGAGCCGAAGCTCATCGTGATCTGCGAGGAGGTCCGCGACCCGGGCAATCTCGGCACGATCGTCCGTGCGGCCGACGCCGCCGGCGCCGATGCGCTGGTTCTCACCGGGCGCACGGTCGATCCGTTCAACCCGAAGGTCGTGCGCTCGACGACCGGGTCGCTGTTCCACGTGCCGTTCGCCGTCGAGGCCGACCTCGCCGATGTCACCGGCCGCGCACGCGGGGCCGGCCTGCAGGTGCTCGCAGCCGATGTCAAGGGCGACGACCTGCTGGGCGTGCGCAGCGAGGGCGCGCTCGAGAACCCCACGGCCTGGGTGTTCGGCAACGAGGCGCGCGGCCTGACCGATGACGCCCTGGCGCTCTGCGACAGGGCGCTGCGCCTGCCGATCTACGGGGCCGCCGAGTCGCTCAACCTCGCGACCGCGGCCAGTGTGTGCCTCTACGAGACCGCTTTCGCGCAGCGCTCGATGTAAGCGTTATGTAACGGCTGGAACTCGTCGGCGCGCGCTCTGGCGGCGTCGGCATCTGTGTGGATAAGCTGACCGGCATGGCAGAGCCTCTTGTAGTGATCGACCACGTGCAGAAGCACTATGGTGAGTTTCACGCACTGAAAGACATCAATCTGACCGTCTCCCGCGGTGAAGTCGTCGTGGTGATCGGCCCGTCGGGATCGGGCAAGTCGACCCTGTGCCGTACCATCAACCGGCTCGAGACGATCACGAGCGGAACGATCTCGATCGACGGCAAGGAACTGCCGAAGGAGGGGCGAGAGCTCGCAACGCTGCGCGCTGAGGTCGGCATGGTGTTCCAGTCGTTCAACCTGTTCAGCCACCTGACGATCCTCGAGAACGTCACGCTCGGGCCGATCAAGGTCTTGAAGCGCAGCAAGGCAGACGCCGAGAAGGAGGCGCGCCAGCTGCTCGATCGGGTGGGAATCGGCCACCAGGCGAGCAAACTGCCGGCACAGCTCTCGGGCGGCCAGCAGCAGCGCGTCGCCATCGCCCGCTCGCTCGCGATGCACCCCAAGGTCATGCTCTTCGACGAGCCCACCTCGGCGCTCGACCCCGAGATGATCAACGAGGTGCTCGACGTGATGGTCGATCTCGCGAAGGAGGGCATGACGATGGTCGTCGTGACCCACGAGATGGGCTTCGCCCGCAAGGCCGCCGACCGCGTCGTCTTCATGGCCGACGGCGAGATCGTCGAAGAGGCCGATCCCGAGACCTTCTTCACGAATCCGCAGTCGAACCGCGCCAAGGACTTCCTCTCGAAGCTTCTCACCAAGTAGGTCCCCACGGCGCGTCCTTGCAGCAGAGGGCACGCCTCCATCCCCAGCAGGAGGAAAAACATGCGTAAGTTCCGGAACTTCGCCGTCGCAGGGCTCGCCGCAGGCGCGCTCTTCGCGCTCACGGCGTGCAACAGCGGCTCGCCGACCGACCCCGCGGGCGGCGGAGACGCCCCCGAGCAGGAGGTCGCAGACGACGTCGCGCTCGAAGGCAGCGACACCTACGACCGCATGGTCGACAACGGCGGCCCGACGGTCGGCGTCAAGGAGGACCAGCCCGGTCTCGGCTACCTCGACGTCACGACCGGTGAGCGCAGCGGTTTCGACATCGAGATCGCGCGTTGGATCGCCGCCTCGCTCGGGTTCGAGGAGGGCGACATCACCTACGAGCCGATCGCTTCCGCGAACCGCGAGCAGGCGCTCGTCAACGGCGACATCGACTACTACGTCGGCACCTACTCGATCACCGACCAGCGCAAGGAGCAGATCGACTTCGCCGGTCCGTACTTCGAGACCGGTCAGGGATTCCTCGTCTCGGCCGACAGCGACATGACCGAGGTCACCGACGTCTCCGACTTCAACGGCATGAAGGTGTGCTCTGCGACCGGCTCGACGCCGATCCAGAACATCAAGGAGAACTTCCCTGAGATCGACACGAGCGAGTATGACATCTACTCGCAGTGCGTCGAAGACGTGCTGAGCGGAAAGGTCGACGCGGTCACCACCGACGCGGCGATCCTCATCGGCTACGCCGCGCAGGACCCGGACAACCTCAAGGTCCTCGACGGCCTGTTCACCGAGGAGCGCTACGGCGTCGGCATCCCCAAGGGCGACACCGCGCTGCAGGAGCACATCAACACGATGCTGACCGAGGGCGGCGACAAGTGGCAGGAGATCTTCGACGCGACGCTCGGACAGTCGGGCATCGAGATCGAGCAGCCTGAGGTCGACCCGGCCGGCTGATCGCCTGTGGTGAGGGGCGGCGGGAAAGCCGCCCCTCACCGATCTATTCAGAAAGAGGAGGACGCGTGGACGTCATCTTCGAGAACCTCGACCTCTGGCGAGAGGGCATCGGCTTCACGCTGCTCGTGTTCTTCTTCGGCGGACTGATCGCCCTCGTGCTCGGCACCATCGTGGGCGCGATGCGCGTCTCGCCGGTGCCGATCGCGCGGGCGGTCGGCACGCTGTACGTGAACCTGGTCCGCAACACGCCCCTGACGCTCGTGTTCTTCTTCTTCGTCTTCGGGTACAGCGCCCTTGCGCTTCCGAACCTCTCGAACACCGTGCTCGGCATCCTCGCGATCGGCGTGTACACGGCGACGTACGTGGCGGAAACGCTGCGCGCGGGCATCAACACCGTGCCCGTCGGCCAGGCCGAGGCGGCTCGCGCGATCGGCCTGCCGTTCGGACAGGTCATGTCGGTCGTCGTGCTCCCGCAGGCGTTCCGTTCGGTCGTGCCCCCGCTCATGAGCGTCATCATCGCGCTGCTGAAGAACACGACGGTCGCGGCGGGCTTCGGCATCTCGGTGTTGCCGCTGCTGCAGTCGACGATCTCCAACTCGCACACGCGTCCGGGCACGCCGATGGAGGTGCTGCTCTGGGTGGCGGCGATCTTCATCGCGCTCGTCATGCTGCTGACGTGGCTGCAGCGAACGCTCGAGAATCGATGGAGGATCGCACGATGAGCTCCGTTCTCTATGACGTGCCGGGGCCCCGTGCCCAGCGGCGCAACACGATCCTCGCGGTCATCACGACCGTGGTGGTCGTCGCGATCGTGGCGTTCGTGATCTGGCGCTTCACGCTCAGCGGCCAGTTCGAGGCGTCGAAGTGGAACGTGTTCACCTACACGACGGTGTGGGTGCAGATCGGCTCGATGCTGCTCAACACGCTCAAGGCGTTCGCCGCCGCGGCCGTGCTGAGCCTGGCGGTGGGGTTCATCCTCGCGATCGGTCGGCTGTCCGAGCACAAGTGGGTGCGCATGCCCGTCGCCGTCATCACCGAGGCCTTCCGTGCGATCCCGGTGCTCGTGCTGATGATGATCCTGTACTACGGGCTTCCGACGCTCGGCGTCAAGATGGAGCCGTACTGGGCGGTCGTGCTCGCGCTCATGATCTACAACGGCGCGGTCCTCGCGGAGGCGATGCGCGCGGGGGTCGAATCCCTCCCTCGCGGCCAGAAGGAGGCCGGCTACGCGATCGGCCTGCGCAAGAGCGGCGTGATGATGCTGATCCTGCTGCCGCAGGCCGTGCGCGCCATGCTGCCCGTGATCATCGCGCAGCTCGTCGTGACGATGAAGGATACGGCGCTCGGATTCCTCATCACCTATCACGAGCTGCTCTACTACGCGAAGCTCCTCAGCACGCAGCCGGGGCGTCCGATCCTCCAGGCGGCGTTCATCATCGGTGGCATCTACATCGTGATGTGCCTGCTGCTGTCATGGTTCGCGAACTGGCTGGAGAAGCGCACGCACCGGTCGCCGAAGAACCCGCACGCGGCGCAGAACGACCCTGCTGCCGACGACGAGGCCACGATGACGTCGGTCATCGCGGCTCAGGACATCGGCCGCGGACTCAAGCCGTAGCGGTGCGGCACGGGCGGGGCGAGCGCGATTGATGCGCTCGCCCCGCTTCCGTCATACTGGAGGCATGCGTTCTCTTCCGCGTACGTCGACGTCTCTCCGCGCGCGGCTCCTCGTCGCCGTCGCCGCCGCTGCCATGCTCGCGAGCGTGTTCGTCCCGCAGGCCGCGACGGCCGATGCCGCGGCCGACGAGGCTCCGATATCCGCTACGGATATTCCGACGCCCGATGCCGGCGACTACGAGGGGTCGACGGGGGAGGACGAAGCGAATCCCGGCAGCTATGCCGAGACGCAGGAAGCACTGCTGCAGGCCGACACGCTCAAGGGATTCGACCCGGGCAATCTCATCAGCGACCAGAAGATGTACACGTCGGGCACCATGTCGACGGCGCAGATCCAGCGCTTCCTCGATGGCAAGGTTACGACATGCCAGTCCGGGTACACGTGCCTGAAGGACTTCACCCAGACCACGAGGACGAAGGCGGCGAACTCGTACTGCTCCGGCACCTACCAGGGGGCATCGCGGGAGTCGGCCGCCGCCATCATCTCCAAGGCATCGAAGGCCTGCGGCGTCAGCGAGAAGGTGCTGCTCGTGATGCTCCAGAAGGAGCAGGGCCTCGTCACGCACGTCTGGCCGAGCGACTGGCGGTACCGCATCGCGATGGGCTACGGCTGCCCCGACGGCGCAGCCTGCGTCGCGCAGTACTTCGGCTTCCAGAACCAGGTGTACATGGCGGCGAAGCAGCTTAGGCGGTACACGCTCGACGATGCCTTCAACTGGTACCCGGTCGGCAGGACGTCTCAGGTGCGCTGGCACCCGAACGCCTCGTGCGGTTCCGGACCCGTGACGATCCGAAACAATGCCACCGCGGCGCTGTACTACTACACGCCCTATCAGCCGAACCGCGCCGCGCTCGCGGCCGGCTACGGAGCTGCGAACGATGCCTGCGCGTCGTACGGCAACCGCAACTTCGTGAACTACTACACCGATTGGTTCGGCGGTTCGGGCGGCGGTTCCGCCGGCAGCGGGCAGCCGGCGGCGACCAGCGTGCACCGCTTCTGGTCGTCGACGTTCGACAACGCGCACTTCTACACCGCGAACGCCCAGGAGGCGCAGAAGCTGCGCTCGAGCGACCGCAATTGGGTGTATGAGGGCACCGACTTCCGCGTATGGCCCGCATCGAACGGATCCTGCCGCGAGGGCTCGGTCGCGGTCCACCGGTTCTGGTCGTCGCCGTTCGAATCGCACTTCTTCACCGCGAACTCGGCCGAGGCACAGCACGTGCGCGCGTCGGATCGCAACTGGACGTACGAGGGCCTCGCGTTCTGCACCGCGAAGTCGGGCACGCCGGTGTATCGGTTCTGGAGCGAGAAGTTCGATAAGCACTTCTACACGGCGAACCAGTCCGAGGCGAACTCGCTGAGGCGCACCGACCCGAACTGGACGTTCGAGGGCACCGCGTTCTACGCGCCGTGACCGTCAGGCGCGGCCGGTAGACTCGCTTCTCGTGTCTGACGTACCCGAGATCACTCCCGAAGCGGTGGAGACCGCCGTCGCCGATGCGCTCGCAGCCGTCGCCGATGCCCCCGATACCGCGGCGCTGAAACAGGCCCGATCCGCGCACCAGGGCGAGGGCAGCCCGCTCGCGGCCCTCAACGCCCAGATGCGCCACGTGGCGAAGGAGCACAAGGCCGAAGCCGGCAAGCTCGTCGGCCAGGCCCGCGGCCGCGTGAACCAGGCGTTCGCGGCGCGCGAGGAGGAGCTCAAGGCCGTGGAGGATGCCGCGCGACTCGAGGCGGAGCGCCTCGACATCACGGCGATTCCGAGCCGCACTCGTGCCGGCGCCCGCCACCCCGTCGCGCTCATGCAGGAGACGATCAGCGACCTGTTCGTGGGAATGGGATGGGAGATCGCCGAGGGGCCCGAGCTCGAGCACGAGTGGTTCAACTTCGACTCGCTGAACCTCGACGAGGATCACCCCGCGCGCCAGGAGCAGGACACCTTCTTCGTCGATCCGGTGGAGCGACACCTGGTGATGCGCACGCAGACGAGCCCCGTGCAGATGCGCACCATGCTCGAGCGCGACGTGCCGATCTACGTGCTCTCGCCCGGCAAGGTCGCGCGCACCGACGAGTTCGACGCGACGCACCTGCCCGTGTTCACGCAGGCCGAAGGCCTCGTCGTCGACAAGGGCATCACGATGGCGCACCTCAAGGGCACGCTCGACCACGTCGCCAAGCAGCTCTTCGGCGAGCAGGCCGAGACCCGTCTGCGCACGAACCACTTCCCGTTCACCGAGCCGAGCGCGGAGTTCGATCTGTGGCACCCGACCTTCACGGGCGGCGCTCGCTGGATCGAATGGGGCGGCTGCGGCATGGTCAACCCGAACGTGCTGCGCGCGGCCGGGATCGACCCGGAGGCGTACAGCGGTTTCGCCTTCGGAATCGGCATCGAGCGGGCGCTGATGTTCCGCAGCGACGTACAGGACATGCGCGACATGGCAGAGGGCGATGTGCGCTTCAGCGAGCAGTTCGGGATGGTGATCTGATGCGCGTTCCGCTCTCATGGCTGCGCGAGAACGTCGAGATGGCGGACGGTACGACGCCCGACGATGTGTTCGCATCGCTCGTATCGGTCGGCTTCGAAGAGGAAGAGGCCATCGGCTTCGATGTGACCGGACCGGTCGTCGTCGGCCAGGTGATCTCGTTCGAGGTCGAGCCGCAGAAGAACGGCAAGCTCATCCGCTGGTGCCAGGTCGACGTCGGCGAGGCGCACGGCGGCGTGCGGGGGATCATCTGCGGCGCTCAGAACTTCGAGCCGGGCGACAAGATCGTGGCGACGCTTCCGGGAGCGGTGCTCCCGGGCCCGTTCCCGATCGCCGCGCGGAAGACGTACGGACACACCTCCGACGGCATGATCGCGTCGGCCAAGGAGCTCGGCCTCGGCGACGATCATGACGGCATCATCCGGCTGACCGAGTGGGGCCTCGATCCCGACGTCGGCACCGATGCGATCGCGCTCCTCGGCCTCGACGACGTGGCCGTCGACGTCAACGTCACCCCCGATCGCGGCTATGCGCTGTCGGTCCGCGGTCTTGCCCGCGAGTACGCGCTCGCGACGGACACCCCGTTCGAGGATCCGGCAGACCGGCCGGCGGCTGAGCTCGCGGTGGGCGACGGGTTCTCCCTGACGATCGACGACCGGCGTCCGGTGCGTGGCAGCACCGGTGTCAAGCAGTTCGTCGTGCGCACGGTCGACGGCGTCGACGCATCGCGCCCGACGCCGCCGTGGATGCGTTCGCGCCTGCTGCTCGCGGGGATCCGCCCGCTCGGGCTGCTCATCGACATCACGAACTACGTGATGATCGAGCTCGGCAACCCCATCCACGGCTACGACGCCGACCGGCTGTCGGGCGGCATCACGGTGCGCCGCGCAGAGCAGGGCGAGAAGCTCACGACCCTCGACGGGACCGAGCGCTCGCTCAGCGACGAAGACCTGCTGATCACCGACGAGTCGGGCCCCATCGGCCTGGCGGGCGTGATGGGCGGCCGGACGACCGAGCTGAACGACGACACGACGAACGTCGTCGTCGAGGCGGCGGCCTTCGACCAGGTGTCCATCGCGCGCACCGCGCGGCGGCACAAGCTGCCCAGCGAGGCGTCCAAGCGCTTCGAGCGCGGCGTGGACCCGCTCGTCGCGCACGCTGCGGCCCAGCGGGTCGTCGAGCTGATGGTGGAGCTCGCGGGCGGCACGGCGGGAACGATCGGCACCGACCTCGTCTACGCGCACGAAGACGTGACGATCGATCTGCCCGAACGATTCGCCGGCGACCTCGTAGGGGTCGATTATGCGGCGGAGCGCCAGCAGCAGATCCTCGAACAGATCGGCTGCGCTGTCGTGCGCACGCGCGACGGGTTCGCCGTCACGGCACCGACCTGGCGCCCCGACCTCACCGACAAGTGGACGCTGGTCGAGGAGATCGCGCGCGTGGACGGGCTCGAGCGCATCCCGTCGATCCTGCCGACCCCGCCTTCGGGTCGCGGCTACACCCGCGCGCAGAGCGCGAGGCGCCGCGTCGCCGATGCGCTCGCGGCGACGGGGCTCGTCGAGGCGATCGCGTTCCCGTTCGTGAGCGAGAACGACAACGAGCTGTTCGGATCGGCCTCGGGCGAGCCGGCGCCGGCCATGCGGCTCGCGAACGCGCTCGACCAGACGGCGCCCTTCCTGCGCCGGTCGCTCGTTCCGGGACTCGTCTCGATCGCGCACCGCAACCTCGCACGCGGCGTGCACGACCTGTCGCTGTTCGAGATCGGCAGCGTCTTCCTGCCGGAGCCGGGCGTGACGTACGGCACCGACTTCAACCTGCCGCGGGCCGTGCGGCCGACACACGCGCAGCTGGCCGCGATCCAGGCGTCGATCCCCCCGCAGCCGCGCTGCGCTGCGCTGCTGTTCGCGGGCGACATCTCCGCCAAGCAGCCCGGCCGCCCGGCCGAGGCCGCCGGGCTGTCGTCGGCGCTCGACGCCGTGCGCACCATCGGCGAGGCCGTCGGCGCGGTCATCGAGGTCGTGCAGACCGAGCGCGCGGCGCTGCACCCGGGCCGTGCGGGTGCGCTCGTCGTCGCGGGAGAGCACGTCGGCTATGTCGGCGAGCTGCACCCCGATGTGGCGAAGGATGCCGATCTGGCGGGGCGCGTCACGATCGCCGAGCTCGACCTCGACCGTGTGATCGCGCTCGCGTGCGACCGCGTCACTGCCTCCGGGCTGTCGACGTACACCGCTGCGACGCAGGACGTCTCGCTCGTGGTGCCGGCCGAGACCCCCGCGGCCGCGGTGCGGGCCGCGCTCGTCGAGGGCGCGGGCGAGCTCCTCGAGAGCACACGCCTGGTCGACGACTACCGGGGCCAGGGTGTCGCAGACGGCGAGAAGTCCCTCACCTTCGCGCTGCTGTTCCGGGCATCGGATCGCACGCTGACGGCCGCAGAGGCCTCGGAAGCGAAGATGGCCGGTGTCGCGGTCACGGAAGAGCGCTTCGGCGCGAAGATCCGCGACTGATGCTCGGATGAAGGGCGAGGGATCCGCGGATCCCTCGCCCTTTTTCGCGCGCCGTGCGCACCGCGGATCCACGCCGCATCTGACCGAACTCATGGCGTTCTCCGAGCACGGCGTCAGGAGTTTGATAGCGTCGTGTGGTGCCCGCGCGATCGCGCGGGGGTGAGGGTAGAGCGCTGTGAGCGCTCCCGCACCGCGATCGCCGTGACACAGACGCGCGCGTCGTCGCGATTCCGTTTCCGGCTGTTCTGCGCGCCAGCGCGCGCGGCGGCCGGACCATTTACGAGAGGAGGAGCACCCCGGGTCATTCGCTCCTCTTGTGACGGCAGCAGTGGCCCAGGTTCGTATTCGTCAATCGCGCGCGGCCGTTCGTGCTGCGCGGCAAGAGAAAGGGACACGCCTCCGTGGGCGACCTCCAACAGATCGCATGGCCCGTCGTGGTCATCCTCATGCTCGTCTTCTTCGGCGGCAGCTTCTACATGTCGGTCCGCATCTCCCGTAAGAAGGAGAACGCCGATGGCTATATGACCGGAGGCGGCAAGATCGGCTTCGGAATCTCGGCCGCATCGATGACCGCCACCTGGATCTGGGCTTCGTCGATGTACGCATCGGCGACATCCGGCTACCAGTTCGGCATCTCCGGCCCCATCCACTACGGGCTGTGGGGCGCGCTGATGATCCTGCTCATCTACCCGTTCGGGAAGCGGATCCGTGCGGTCGCGCCCAATGCGCACACGATCGCCGAGGTGATGTTCGCGCGCCACGGCCGCTCCAGCCAGCTGATGCTCGCGGGCTCCAACGTGCTCGGCAGTCTCATCAGCCTCACGTCGAACCTCATCGCGGGCGGCGCGCTCATCTCGCTGCTGTCGCCGTTCACGTTCACGCAGGGCATCCTCGCCATCGGCGCGGGCGTACTGCTCTACACGCTGTGGTCGGGCTTCCGCTCGTCCGTGCTGACCGATTTCGCGCAGGTCATCGCGATGCTCGGTGCGGTCGTCGTGATCGTTCCTGTCGTGTTCTTCGCCGCCGGCGGCCCGGACCTGTTCGAGCAGGGGGCGTCGAACCTCACGGCTGAGCAGGCGAACTTCTTCTCCTCGAAGGCGTTCTTCGAGCAGGGCGCGCCCTACATCGCCGCCGTGCTCGCCTATGCGATCGGCAACCAGACGATCGCGCAGCGGCTGTTCGCGGTGCGCGAGGATCTCATCAAGAAGACGTTCGTGACCGCGACGGTCGGCTACGGCGCGACGATCATCGGCGTCGGAATGCTCGGCGTCATCGCGCTCTACGCAGGGATCGTTCCGCTCGAGGGAGACGTCAACAACCTCATCCCGCAGATGGCGGCGACCTATCTCGGCCCGGTGCTCATCTGCCTGTTCTTCGTGATGATCATCGGCTCCCTCTCGTCGACGGCCGACTCCGACCTGACGGCGCTGTCGTCGATCATCATGGCCGACGTGTACGGGCAGAATGTGGCCGGCAAGCGCAACGCGGATCCGAAGACGATGCTGCTCGTCGGTCGCGTCACGATGATCGTCGCGGTCGTCGCCGCGCTGTGCTTCGCGTCGATCCAGTTCAGCATCCTCGACCTCCTGGTCTTCGTGGGTGCGCTGTGGGGTGCGCTCGTGTTCCCGGTGATCTCGAGCTTCTATTGGAACCGCGTGACGAACACGGCGTTCACGGTGTCGGTTCTCGTCGCGTTGGCCGCGTTCCTGCCGGTGCGCTTCGAGTGGATCGAACTCTCCGGCGGCGTCGGCATTGTCAGCGACGTCTTCTCGACGATCGGCATCGGTGTGGTCCTGGGGCTCATGGCGTTCGGGTTCTTCGGCCTTCGAACCGGCCTCGTGATCGGGATCGTGGCGACACTCGCGTCGGCCCCGTTCGCGATCGGCTTCCTGCACACCTATCCCGTGCTGTCGGGGTCGCTGATCGCCTACGGCGTCAGCACCATCGTGTGCGTGGCGATCACCCTTGCAAGCCGGGCGAAGCGGTTCGACTTCGACCTCATCAAGGAGCGCACGGGATCATTCGATCCGGAAGCGCCGGCCGTCGAAACGGAAGGAGTCGTGCGATGACCCTCGCATTGACGCTGTATGTGCTGATCTGGCCCGTGATCGTCGCGGGCACCCTCGCCGTCCTGATCCGCGCGTTCGTCAAGGACGCGCGGGAAGCGAAGAGCAAGGGCGAGCAGATCATCTGATCGCCGGTCATCGGGCTCCCACCGCGTTCTCCGCGGATCCGGTGGGAGCCTGGTGCTACCCTGGCCGCATGCCTTGTCTGCTCCTGCGCCGTCGCGACCGCCGAATCTCGGCGGGTCGCCGGCCAGCGTGCGCGTAATCCGCGTCGCGTGAGCGGCCCGCCGTCACGGTCAACCGCCCATCGCGCAATAAGGTAGAAGTCATGACGTATTCGGTCGCCGTCTCCGGCGCCTCCGGCTATGCGGGCGGCGAGATCCTTCGCCTGCTCGCGAACCATCCCGATGTCGAGATCACCACGGTCACGGCGCACTCGAGCGCGGGCGACCCGCTCGTCGCGCAT
>DHCFD07801__coassemble_1251_pt1 | contig 22396 bp, 19 predicted proteins | sample DHCFD07801__metabat2_low_PE_023 | metagenome-assembled genome bin DHCFD07801
CTCGCGACCCTCACCTTGGCAAGGTGATGCGCTACCAACTGCGCTACATCCGCATTTTGCGTCCCCGGCCTTCCGGTCGGGCACTTGGAATAGATTACCCCCGATCGCGGGACCGACCAAACCAGGCCGCACTTCCGGGCGTGTCCGCGGCGACGACGGCCTGCGACACCCCCGGCGATCACCCGCGTTCGAGCACGTCACCGATCTCCTGTACTATGAATTCTTGTGCCGCACGGCACGGAAATCCGAATATGGGCGTTTGGCGCAGTTGGTTAGCGCGCTTCCTTCACACGGAAGAGGTCGTGGGTTCGAGTCCCGCATCGCCCACCACAAGTTCGTCGTCCGCAGCGACGACATCTCCGATTCGCACACCGGGTTCCGCGATCAGTCGTCATCGGCGGATCGCGATTCTTCTGTTCGGCGCCGCTGGCCCACGGCCAACCGTCACAGGATGGTGCGGCAGAATGGTGGTGTGAGACGATTCCTGGTCGCCGCCACGGCAGCGCTTTCCCTCGCCCTCGTCGGCTGCTCGGCCGCCGCCCCTGAAGCCGGCCCCGCACGGACCGGTTCCGCGGACCCGAGCGCATTCCTGAACGAGCACGATCTCGGCGGCATGGACGGCGAGCAGATCATCGACCACCTCGACCGACTGCCGGTGGCCGAGCGTCCGACCGATCTGGTCGCGTCCGTGCACGCGGATCAGCTGCTCCTCGCCGATGCCGAGCAGGAGGTCGTGGTCCGCCTCGACGACGACCGCTTCTATCTGTCCATAGCCCCCTACGTCGATCAGACCCACGAGTGCTTCTTCCACTCCCTGACGACCTGCCGCGGCGAGCTCGCGAACCAGGAGATCGGCGTCCGCATCGTCGACGACGCCACGGGCGATCTCGTCGTCGACGAACAGGTGACCACCTTCGACAACGGATTCGTCGGCTTCTGGCTCCCGCGCGACGTGCGCGGGACGATCGAGGTCACCCTCGATGGGCTCACGGGTCAGCGGTCGTTCTCGAGCAGCGACGACGATGCGACCTGCCTGACCACGCTCCGACTCGACGAGTCCTGAGGCCGCGCACGGCTCGCGGGCGCACGCGCGGGGAGCACATCCCCGTCGCGGGATCGCCGTGCCGCGCCTCGCGGGGCGACGACGGCTCACCCGGAACGATGTCCGTCCTCACACCCGGAGCCGCGCCTCAGCCGCCGGTTGCGGCTTCGAGAAGATCACGACGACGATCACCGTGATTCCCACGACGAGGTGCGGCAGCCACACATTCAGGGATTCATCGGCGAAACCGAAGATCCACGGCGACGCCGCCAGGAAGGCGCCCGCCACGAGGTCGAAGACGAGGTGCACGGGCATCGGGATGACGCCGAACGGTCCCCATTCGTATCGCGTGAACAGGCTGTACACGATGAGGCCGATGCCGAGCACGATCGGAATCACGACGGCGGCGCCGCCGACGCTCGCGAAGCCGAACAGCCACGGTGCGGCGATCAGAGCGATGCCGACGAGATAGTCGAGGACGCCATGGACCTTGGTCGGGATGAAACGCATGATTGTCTCCTTCGTTCGAGCCGCGTCCTGCGGCTGTCAGAGAAGGTTCGTTGCGCTCCGAGAAACGGATTGGCCGAATCGGATCGGCGTCAGGAGGCGGTGCCCGTTCTGCCGCGACGGGCGGCCGGCGCGTAGGTCGCGTACCCCGTGCCGGATCCCGGCTCGACGATCTCGTCGAGGGCATCGAGGTCTTCGGGCGACGGCGACCATTCGACCGCCGCGGCGTTCTGCGCGACCTGCTCGGGGCGCGTGACGCCGGCGATGATCGTGTCGATCCGCGGCTGCGCGCGCAGGCCGCCGAGGGCCACGTCGAGCATCGAGATCCCGCGGTCTGCCGCAAAGGCGCGGATGCCCTCGACGACATCCCACCTCGCCGCGTCGAAGCGCGCGCTCTCGGTGGCCAGGCGCGTCCCCTCCGGCGCACCGTCCGCCGTGTACTTTCCGGTCAGGAGGCCGTACGCCAGGGGGAAGTACGGCAGCAGGCTCATGCCGTACTGCGACAGCGCCGGCACGAGCTCGGCCTCGGCGCTGCGGTTGTAGAGCGAGTATTCGTTCTGCGCCGTGATGAACCGCTCCGACCCGATCGCCTCGGCCGCACGCGCCGCGTCGGCGACCTCCCAGGCGGCGAGGTTCGAGCAGCCGATGTAGCGCACCTTGCCGGCGGCGACGAGGTCGGAGAGCGCGCGGAGCGTCTCGTCGATCGGCGTGATGCGATCCGGCGCGTGCAGCTGGTACAGATCGATGTGGTCGGTGCCGAGCCGGGAGAGCGAGCCCTCGACGGCGCGCGCGATGTATCCGCGACTGGCGCGATTGCGCTGCGCGCCCGGGTACGCCTGCCCCATGTCCATGCCGAACTTCGTCGCGATCACGACCTCGTCACGGCGCGTCCCCAGCGCTCGGCCGAGCAGCTCCTCCGACGCACCGGTGCCGTACGTGTCCGCCGTGTCGAAGAAGTTCACCCCCTCATCGAGCGCGGCACTCACGACCGCCGTCGTCTGGTCCTGGTCGATGCGGCGCCCGAAGGCGTTGCAGCCGATGCCGAGCGCCGAGACGACGAGCCCGCTTGATCCGAGAGGTGCGTAATCCATACCCGTACGCTATCGCGCGGCCCGACCGAACGCGCGGCACAGGCACGCCCCGAAGGATCCGTGCCCGTGCCGCGCGCCGCATCGATCAGCGCGCGACGATCGCGTATCCCTCCTCGCCGTGGACCGACACGTCGACGCCCGCGATCTCGTCCTCGTTCTTCACCCGGAAGCCGATCGTCTTCTCGATCGCGAAACCGAGGATCAGAGCGACGAAGAAGGAGTAGACGAGCACGGCGAGCGCTCCGATGATCTGCACGACGAGCTGCTCGAAGCCGCCGCCCGTGAACAGTCCCGTGCCGATCGCGAAGAAGCCGAGGTACACCGTGCCGGTGAAGCCGCCGACCAAGTGGACGCCCACGACATCCAGGGAATCGTCGTAGCCGAGCTTCCATTTGAGCTCGACCGCGAGAGCGCAGACCGCGCCGGTCACGATGCCGAGCAGGATCGCCCACACCGGCTCGAGGTGTGCGCACGCCGGTGTGATCGCGACGAGCCCCGCGACGGCTCCCGACACGGCGCCGACCGATGTCGGCTTGCCGCCCTTGATCTTCTCGACGACGATCCAACCGAGGATCGCCGCGGCCGGACACACCATCGTGTTGATCACGATGAGGCCTGTCTGCAGGTTGCCGCCCTCCCCCAGCGGCGCGGCGGTGACACCGGCGTTGAAGCCGAACCAGCCGAACCACAGCAGCGCTCCTCCGAGCATCACGAGCGGCACGTTGTGGGGCTTTTGGATGCCCTTCTGGAAGCCCACGCGCTTTCCGAGCACGATCGCCAGCGCCAGCGCTGCCGCGCCCGAGTTGATGTGCACGGCCGTGCCACCGGCCCAGTCGATGACCTCCACGCCGCTGTCGGGGAACATCATCGATCCGAGGCTGAAGATCCAGCCGCCGCCCCAGACCCACGCCGCGACCGGGAAGTACACGACCGTCGCCCAGAGCGCTGCGAACACCATCCACGCGCCGAACTTCGCGCGATCGGCAATGGCTCCGGAGATCAGCGCGACCGTGATGATGGCGAAGGTCGCGCCGAACGCGACGCCGATCGTGTTCTCGCCCGTGGGATCGTCGGCGATCGTCGCGCTCAGGCCGAAGTCGGCGAACGGGCTCCCCGCGAAGCTTCCGGGCGAGGACACGGCGCTCATGCTGTATCCGAACAGCACCCACAGCACCGCCACGACGCCGATGGCGCCGAAGCTGAGCATCATCATGCTCACAACGCTCTTCGCCTTCACGAGTCCGCCGTAGAAGAAGGCGACGCCGGGGGTCATCAGCAGCACGAGCGCTGTCGCCATGATCACCCACGCGAGGTTTCCGCTGTCCATGTTCATCCTTAGGGTCGAGTGGCCGGGGATGAGCCCATGCTGGCCGCTCGGCGTTTCCCGCAGGGTGCGCTGAGGATTTCCGGAGCGTTACGAAGCGCTCGCCGGATGAACGGGATGTTTCAGGGGTGCGTCGACGCGATGAGCCGCGAGACGGCGCGCAGATACTTCTTGCGGTACCCGCCGGCGAGCATCTCGTCGGAGAACACGTCGCTGAGGGCGAGCCCCGTGGCACGGATCGGCACCTGTGCGTCGTAGACGCGGTCGACGAACGCGACGAACCTCAGCGCTTCCGACTGATCCGTCAGCTGCCGCACGCCGCGCAGGCCCACCATGTCGACGCCCTCGATGAGGCGGATGTACCGCGACGGGTGCACCTGCGCGAGGTGAGCGATCAGCGCATCGAAGTCGTCGTCCGACGCCACGCCGCCGCCGCTCGCGAGCGCCGCGTCGTACGCGGACGGGTCGGTCACGACAGCTCCGCCGTCGAGCGAGCGCTGCCGGAAGTCGACGCCGTCGATGCGGATCGTCTCGAAGCTGTTCGACATGGACTGGATCTCCCGCAGGAAGTCCTGCGCGGCGAAGCGGCCCTCACCGAGCGCGTTCGGGGGCGTGTTGCTCGTCGCGGCCAGGCGGGTGCCGGTCTTCACCAGCTCGCCGAGCAGACGGGTCATGACCATCGTGTCGCCCGGGTCGTCGAGCTCGAACTCGTCGATGCACAGCAGCGCGGATCCGGTGAGCAGGTCGACGGTGTTCTTGTACCCGAGCGCACCGACGAGAGCCGTGTACTCGATGAACGACCCGAAGTACTTCCGCCGCGCCGGAACCGCGTGGTAGATCGACGCGAGCAGGTGCGTCTTCCCGACGCCGAAGCCGCCGTCGAGGTACACGCCCGGCTTCATCTCCGGGGCGCGCTTGTTCCTGCGGCCGAAGGAGAAGAGCCCCGCGCGCGCGACCGGAGCCGATCCGTTCGCCGCGAAGCGCTGCAGGAGCTCTTTGGACTCCTGCTGCGAGGGGAAGGCCGGGTCGGCGCGGTACGACGCGAAGGTCGCGTGCTCGAACTGCGGCGGCGGCACGAGGCTCGCGAGCATCTCCTCCCCGGTGAGGCGAGGCTGGCGCTCGGCGAGCTGGACGGTCGTTGCCTGGGCAGAAGTCATCGCTTCTCAGGATACGTCGGCGCCGAGACCCCGGTCTCTCAGCCAAGCCAGGATGTGGCGGCGCCAGCGGGCCTCGTCGTAGTTCCACAGCTTCGTGTGACGCGCTTCCGAATACGACACGAGGCGCACGAGATCGGGGCGCGCCTCGGCCAGCAGGTGCGATGCCTCCGAGGGCACGAAGCCGTCGTCGTCGCTGTGCATCAGCAGGATCGGGTGAGCGAGCTCCTGCGCGCGGCTCACGATGTCGAGGTCGTTGAGCGAGATCGCGTTGCCCGAACGCACGGCGCGCGACCAGCGCGGAAGGGTGAGCTGCCGCCGCACGATGTGAGTGACGGGGAACGGCACTCGCAGCGCGCGCGCTTGGAAATCGAGCACGGTGCGCCAGTCGACCACGGGCGACTCGAGGATGACGCTGTCGATGAGATGCGCATAGGCGGTGTTCAGCACGGTCTGCAGTGCGATCGCGCCGCCCATCGACCATCCCATGAGCACGATCCGCTCGGCGCCCCGCGAGCGTGCGAACCGGATCGCCGCCTCGATGTCGCGCCATTCGGTCGCGCCGAGGCCGTAGCGGCCGGAGCTCGAGCGCCCGGCCTCCCCGTCGTTCCGATACGACACGATGAGGCTCGTCACGCCGGCATCGCGGAACACGGGCGCCGCACGCAGCACCTCGGATCTCGTGGTGCCGCGGCCGTGGACGCCGATCATCCACGTCGATGCATCCCCGCCGTCGGGCGCAGGGAACAGCCAGGCCGGACACGGTCCGACGGGTGCGTCGACCACGACGTTCTCGTACGGGATGTGCAGTTCGTCGGGGTGCACGAAGTACCACCCGCTGAACGTCGCCGCCGCGGCGAGATGCTGCCCCGGGCCAACATGCGTGAGCAGCTTGCGCGTGACGGATCCCTCGGCCTCCGAGAGCACCGACCCGATCTTCAGATAGTCGCGCGCGCCGTGGACGAACAGGCCGTATCGGCCCGGCAGCACGGTATCCGGGGTGCGCGCCAGCGTGATCGTCTGCGCCCGGCGGTCGATGTCGAGGATCTCGACGTCGGCGAGCCTCTTCGTCGCAGGCGTGACGACCTTGCGCGCGATGGCGAACGAGAGCGCTGTGCCGCCGATGACGATGCCGGCCGACAGCGCCGCGGCCGCGCCCACGGCCTCGAGAAGGCCTGCTTTGGCGCGCGCGGCGCGCCTGGATCCCCTCACCACACAATCAGCCTAGTCTGACCGCGTGGACGTCGATGGCGGATTCTCCCGCGGATTCGAAGCCGCCGCAGAGCGACTGCGGTCGGCGACGTTCCGCGACGACCTGGCCGTGCGCCAGATCCCCTCGCCCACGGGCCTCGCACCCGACAGCATCGCCTTCGCGGCAGACGTGCGTCCCGATTCCCACGGCGACTCGCCGTTTGGCACGGGCCGCTTCATCCTGCTGCACGATCCCGCCGAGCCCGACGCATGGGACGGCGCGTGGCGCATCGTCACGTTCGCGCAGGCTCCCCTCGAGCCCGAGATCGGCACGGATCCGCTGCTCGCCGACGTCGCGTGGTCGTGGCTCACCGACGCCCTCGCCGAACGCGGCGCTGCGTGCCGGGCACTCGCCGGCACGGCGACGAAGACCGTCTCGCGGGGCTTCGGCTCCCTTGCGTCTCAGGGCGATGGCGCCCAGATCGAGCTGCGCGCTTCGTGGTCCCCCGATGAGCCCTCCCCCGCGCACATCGATGCCTGGGCCGAGCTCGTCTGCATGCTCGCCGGGCTCCCTCCCGGTTCCGAGGGCATCGCGGTGCTCCGTCCCGGCGCTCACCCCGCCTGACGGATTCCGCGAGAATGGAACCCGCCTCATCCCCTCGTGAAGGAGCCCGTCATTTCGTATCGCGTGATCGACACCGCCGATGACTTCGAAACCGCCTGCCGGACGTTGGCGGAGGCGAGCGGCCCCGTGGCCGTGGATGTCGAACGGGCCAGCGGGTTCCGATACTCGGCGCGCGCGTACCTGGTGCAGGTCTTCCGCCGCGATGCGGGGGCGTTCCTCTTCGATCCGCCCGCGATCGGCGACATGTCGTCGCTGCAGCGCGCGATCGGCGACGACGAATGGGTCTTCCATGCTGCCTCGCAGGACCTGCCCTCCCTCAGAGAGCTCGGTCTCGTGCCGCCGCGGATCTTCGACACCGAGCTCTCGGCCCGGCTGCTCGGGTGGCCGAAGGTCGGGCTCGGCGCGGTGGTCGAGCGCACGCTCGGCATCGTGCTGAAGAAGGAGCACTCGGCGGCCGACTGGTCGACGCGGCCGCTCCCCCAGTCCTGGTTGGAGTACGCCGCGCTCGATGTGGAGCACCTTCTCGACGTGCGCGACCTGATGCTCGAGGAACTGCACGAGACGGGAAAGCTCGAGTGGGCCGAGGAGGAGTTCGCGGCGGAGCTCGTGCGCGAGCCGAAGCCGCTGCCCGCCGAGCCGTGGCGCAAGCTCAACGGGCTCAACAAGATCCGCGGCCGCCGCAATCTCGCCGTCGCGCGCGCGTTCTGGCTCTCACGCGACGCCCTCGCGCGCGAGAGCGACACCGCTCCCGGGCGTCTGGTGCCGGACCGTGCGCTCATCGCAGCCGTCGCCGCACAGCCGCGCTCCAAGGGCGAGCTGTCGGGGCTGAAGGAGTTCACCGGCCGGCAGAGCCGCACGCAGATCGATCGATGGTGGCAGGCGTTCGTCGACGGGCGCGCGACGGAGGACCTTCCCGCCGAGAGGATCCCGACCGACGCGCTTCCGCCCGTGCGGGCCTGGAGCGGACGTCGACCGGAAGCCGACGAGCGGATCAAAGCGGCGAAGCCGGCAGTCGAGGCGCATGCCGAGTTCCTGTCGATTCCGACCGAGAACCTCCTGACGCCCGATCACCTGCGGCGCGTCGCCTGGCAGCCGCCCGCCGCGCTGACGACAGAATCGATCGGCGCCGCCCTCGCGAGCTATGGGGCGCGCCCCTGGCAGATCGCGCAGACCGCGCCGATCATCCTGTCGGCGTTTGTGCAGGCGGCGCAAGCGGGCGACGAGCACGGGGAAGCCGCTTCGTAGGTTCGGCCCAACCGGCTCGCGGCCAGGGACCGGGCTCGCCATAGGCTGGCCGAGCACACCAAATCCAGGAGGCAATGTGGCCAAGCTGACCGACGTCTATTTCGTCGACGGAGTTCGCACCCCCTTCGGTCGCGCAGGCGACAAGGGGATGTACGCACGCACCCGAGCGGATGACCTCGCTGTCAAAGCGCTCATCGGGCTGATGGAGCGCAACAGCAGCGTTCCGGGAGATCGCATCGACGACGTGGCGATCTCCGCGACGTCGCAGACCGGCGACCAGGGGCTCACCCTCGGCCGCACCGTCGCCATGCTCGCCGGGCTGCCGCAGTCGGTGCCGGGGCTCGCGATCGAGCGCATGTGCGCCGGCGCCATGACCGCGGTCACCACCATGGGAGCGTCGATCGGCTTCGGCGCGTACGACCTCGCCATCGCCGGCGGCGTGGAACACATGGGGCACCACCCGATCGGGGCGAACGCCGACCCGAACCCGAGGTTCGTTGCGGAGAAGCTCGTCGACCCGCAGGCGCTCAACATGGGTGTCACGGCGGAGCGTCTGCACGACCGGTTCCCCCAGCTCACCAAGCAGCGCGCCGACCGGTTCGGCATGCTCAGCCAGCAGAAGGTGCAGGCGGCGTATGAGAAGGGCCTCATTCAGCCCGACCTCGTTCCCGTCGCTGTCGCAGATGCCGACGGCGCCCTCGGCCTCGCGACCGAGGACGAAGGCCGCCGGCCCGAGACGTCCATGGCCGATCTTGCGGGGCTCAAGACACCGTTCCGCCCGCACGGCCGCGTCACCGCCGGCACCTCGTCGCCGCTGACCGACGGTGCGACGATCAGCCTGCTCGCCGGATCCGACGCGGTCAAGGAGCTCGGCCTCACGCCGAAGATGCGCATGGTGTCGTTCGGATACAGCGGCGTCGAGCCCGAGGTCATGGGCATCGGCCCGATCCCGTCGACGGAGAAGGCGCTCGCGAAGGCCGGTCTGACGATCGACGACATCGGCCTCTTCGAGCTCAACGAGGCGTTCGCCGTGCAGGTGCTGAGCTTCCTCGATCATTTCGGCATCGCCGATGACGACGCCCGCGTGAACCCGTGGGGCGGCGCAATCGCGCTGGGCCACCCGCTCGCCGCGAGCGGCGTGCGCCTCATGATCCAGCTCGCGGCGCAGTTCGCCGAGCGTCCCGACGTGCGCTACGGGCTCACGGCCATGTGCGTGGGGCTCGGGCAGGGCGGCAGCGTGGTGTGGGAGAACCCGCACTACACGGGCAAGAAGGCGAAGAGGAAGTGACCGGACCGATGACCGATTACAGCACCATCGATTTCAGCGACCTCGAGCAGGCGTCCGTCGACGAGGTGATCACGCACGCGCTCGTGCGCGACGTGAACCTGCCGAGCGGTCGCACGATCGCACTCATCACGCTCGACAACGGGCGCGACCACAAGCGACCGAATACGCTCGGTCCGCTCACGCTGCGCGAGCTCGGCGACACCCTCGACGCGCTCGCCGAACGCGCTGCGAAGGGCGAGATCGATGCGGTCGCCGTCACCGGAAAGCCGTACATCTTCGCGGCCGGCGCCGACCTCTCGCAGATCTCTGCGCTCAGCTCGCGCGACCTCGCGCTGAAGATCGCCCAGCGCGGGCACCAGGTGCTCGGCAAGCTCGGCGGCCTCGGCGTGCCGTCGTTCTCGTTCGTGAACGGTCTGGCGCTCGGCGGCGGCCTCGAGATCGCACTGAACTCCACCTACCGCACGGTCGATTCGTCGGCTGCAGCGCTCGCGCTGCCCGAGGTGTTCCTCGGCATCATCCCGGGCTGGGGCGGGGCCTACCTGCTGCCGAACCTCATCGGCATCGAGAACGCCCTCGACGTGGCCGTCTCGAACCCGCTGAAGCAGAACCGCACGCTGAAGCCGCAGAAGGCGTTCGAGCTCGGCATCTTCGACGCGATCTTCTCCCCCGCCGACTTCCTCGAGGCGTCGCTGCGGTGGGCCGACGGAGTGCTCGCGGGTTCGATCACGGTCGAACGCCGGAATGCGCCCGGCAAGATCGAGCGCAGCGTCAAGTGGCCGGCCGCGATCAAGATCGCGCGCAGCATGCTCGAGAACAGCGTCGGCCCCATGCCGCTCTCGCCGTACCGCGCGCTCGACCTGCTCGCGAAGGCCGCGAAGGGCACGAAGGAGGAGGGCTTCGCGCGCGAGGACGAAGCGCTGGCGGATCTCGTGGCGAGCGATGAGTTCGCGGCGTCGATGTACGCGTTCGACCTCGTGCAGAAGCGCGCGAAGCGCCCCGTCGGGGCGCCGGACAAGGATCTCTCGCGCGCCGTGACGAAGGTCGGCGTGATCGGCGCCGGCCTCATGGCCAGTCAGTTCGCCCTGCTGTTCGTGCGCCGTCTTCAGGTGCCGGTCGTGATCACCGACGTCTCGCAGGAGCGCGTCGAGAAGGGCATCGCGTCGATCCACGACGAGATCGCGAAGCTCGAGGGCAAGGGGCGCCTCGACAGCGACACCGCCAACCGGCTGCGCGCCCTCGTCACCGGAACGACCGACAAGGCCGACTTCGCAGACTGCGACTTCGTGATCGAGGCCGTCTTCGAAGAGACAGCGGTCAAGCAGGAGGTGTTCCGCGAGGTCGAACGCTTCATCGCCGACGACGCGATCCTGGCGACGAACACGTCGTCGCTCTCGGTCGAGGAGATCGGCTCGGTGCTGTCGCACCCGGAGCGCCTCGTCGGATTCCACTTCTTCAACCCCGTTGCGGTGATGCCGCTCGTCGAGGTCGTGCGCACACCTCAGGCGAGCGATGAGGCCGTTGCCACCGCTTTCGTCGTCGCGAAGAACCTGCGCAAGAATGCGATCGGATCCGCCGATGCACCGGGCTTCATCGTGAACCGTCTGCTCGCCAAGGTCATGGGAGAGGCGAGCCGTGCCGTCGATGAGGGCGCCGACGTGGTCGACGTCGAGAAGGCGTTCGAACCGCTCGGGCTGCCGATGGGGCCGTTCGAGCTCATCGACCTCGTGGGCTGGAAGGTCGCGGCGCACGTGCAGGACACGATGGTGAAGCACTTCCCCGAGCGCTTCTACGCCTCGCCGAACCTGCACGCGATCGCCGAGATCGACGATCCGCTCGAGCGCGATAAGAAGCGCGGCATCACCGGCTGGTCGAAGCAGGCGCGCAAAGTCATCGAGGTCGGCAGCTCCCCCGCGAGCAACGACCAGATCCTGCGCCGCGTCGAGGATCAGCTCGCGCAGGAGATCCGTCTCATGCTCGACGAGAAGGCCGTGCCCGAGGTCGAAGACATCGATCTCGCGCTCATCCTCGGTGCCGGGTGGCCGATGATCGATGGCGGCGCGACCCCCTACCTCGACCGCGTGGGCGCATCCGAGCGCGCCGCGGGCGGCGACTTCCACTCGCCGCGCATCGTCGGCGTGAAGTAGCGCGTCAGACGAAGAGATCGGCCCAGGCGTTCGCCTGGGCCGATCTCTTCGTCAGCGCGTCTTGCGGCGCGCGCGCTCCGCGGCCGCGGGGGCCGTGCTCGGTGTCTCCGGGCGCGCAACCGGCACGCGGGTGCCGAGCACCTGCGCGACCACGTCCTGCGCGATCTTCGCCGGCGTCAGCCCCGTGTCGGCGAGGATCTCATCACGCGACGCGTGATCGATGAACTCATCGGGCAGGCCGAGCTCGTCGACGGCCGTGTCGATGCTCGCCTCGCGCAGCACCTGGCGCACGCGCGTGCCGATGCCGCCCACGCGGATCCCGTCTTCGAGCGTGATCACGAGGCGATGGCGGGCGGCGAGGTCGACGAGGGAGCCGGCGACGGGAACGACCCAGCGGGGGTCGATCACGGTCGCACCGATGCCCTGCGCCCGGAGGCGCTGCGCGACATCGAGCGCAGTGCGCGCGAACGGCCCGATGCCGACGAGCAGCACATCCTCGTCGCCCTCGCGGAACAGCAGATCCACGCCGTCGTCCAGGCGCTCGAGCGCCGGGATCTCGTCACCGACCTCGCCCTTCGGGAAGCGGATCACGGTCGGCGCGTCCTCGACCGCGACGGCCTCATCGAGCTCCTCCCGCAGGCGCTCGGCGTCGCGCGGCGCGGCGATGCGGATGTTCGGCACGATGTTCAGCAGCGCGAGGTCCCACATGCCGTGGTGGCTCGGGCCATCGGGTCCGGTCACGCCCGAGCGGTCGAAGACGAAAGTCACGCCCGCCTTGTGGAGGGCGACATCCATCAGCACCTGATCGAACGCGCGGTTGACGAAGGTGGCGTACAGCGCGACCACGGGATGCAGGCCGCCGTATGCGAGGCCCGCCGCACTGGTCACCGCGTGCTGCTCGGCGATGCCCACGTCGTAGACGCGATCGGGGAACCGCTCGGCGAAGGGCGCGAGACCCGTCGGCCGCAGCATCGCGGCCGTCATCGCGATCACGTCGTCGCGCTGCTCGCCCACCGACACCAGGCTGTCGGCGAAGATGCTCGTCCACGACTCGCCGGATCCGCTGCCGACCGGACGCCCCGTCTCGGGATCGATCTTTCCGACTGCGTGGAACTGGTCGGCCTCGTCGTTGCGGGCCGGCTCGTATCCGCGCCCCTTCTCGGTGATGACGTGCACGAGCACCGGCGCGCTGTAGCTCTTCGCCAGTTCGAGCGTCTCCATGAGCGCGGGCAGATCGTGGCCGTCGACGGGGCCGAGGTACTTGATGTCGAGCTGCGCGTAGAGCGCCGAGTTGTTGACGAACCGCGAGAGGAAGCCGTGCGTGCCGCCGCGCACGCCGCGGTAGAGTGCGCGCCCGACCTTGCCGAGCCGACGTGCGAGATTGCCCGATTTCTCGTGGAGGTCGCGGTAGGTGCTGGCCGTGCGCACGCGGTTCAGGTATCGGGCCATGCCGCCGATCGTCGGGGCATAGCTGCGACCGTTGTCGTTGACGATGATCACGAGATTGCGGTCATTGTCATCGGTGATGTTGTTGAGCGCTTCCCACGTCATGCCGCCGGTGAGCGCACCGTCGCCCACGACCGCCACGACATGCCGGTCCTCGCGCCCCGTGCGCGCGAAGGCGCGCGAGATGCCGTCAGCCCAGCTCAGCGAGCTCGACGCGTGCGACGACTCGACGACGTCGTGCGCGCTCTCGGAGCGCTGCGGGTAACCGGCGAGGCCGCCGCGCGAGCGCAGGTCGCGGAAGTCCTGGCGCCCCGTCAGCAGCTTATGCACGTACGACTGGTGGCCCGTGTCCCAGACGATCGGATCTGCCGGCGATTCGAAGACGCGGTGCAGGGCGATCGTGAGCTCGACGACGCCGAGGTTCGGCCCGAGATGACCGCCGGTCTGCGACACGTTCTCGACGAGGAACTCCCGCACCTCGCCGGCGAGCTCCACCAGCTCGCGCTTCGACAGGCGATCGAGATCCCGGGGTCCCGAGATCGAACCAAGCAGACTCATGATTTCGACACTACGCCCCCGGGCTGGAAATCTCGCGGGACGCGACGAGGCCCCTCGCTCCCGGTCGGGTGCGAGGGGCCTCGATGCTCAGCAGCGGATCAGACGAGGCTGCGGAGCACGTACTGCAGAATGCCGCCGTTGCGGTAGTAGTCGGCCTCACCGGGGGTGTCGATGCGGACGACCGCATCGAACTCGATGGTCTTCTTGCCGGCCGGCGAGTGCTCACTCGGCTGCGCCGACACGCGCACCGTCTTCGGGGTCACGCCGTTGTTCAGCTCGGTGAGGCCCTCGATCGAGAACACCTCGGTGCCGTCGAGACCCAGCGAGTCGGCCGACTCGCCCTCGGGGAACTGAAGCGGAACGACGCCCATGCCGATGAGGTTCGAGCGGTGGATGCGCTCGAAGCTCTCGGTGATGACAGCGCTGACGCCGAGGAGGCTGGTGCCCTTCGCCGCCCAGTCGCGCGAGGATCCCGAACCGTACTCCTTGCCGCCGAGCACGACGAGGGGCGTGTTCTGCGCCTGGTAGTTCACCGACGCGTCGTAGATGAACGCCTGCGGGGCGCCCTCCTTCGTGAAGTCGCGCGTGTAACCGCCCTCGACGTCGTCGAGGAGCTGGTTCCTCAGGCGGATGTTCGCGAACGTGCCGCGGATCATCACTTCGTGGTTTCCGCGTCGCGAGCCGTAGGAGTTGAAGTTCTTGCGGTCGATGCCGTGCTCGGTGAGGTACTGCCCCGCCGGGGTGTCGGCCTTGATCGCGCCGGCCGGCGAGATGTGGTCGGTCGTCACGGAGTCGCCGAGCTTCGCGAGCACGCGAGCGCCCGTGATGTCGGTGACGGGCGTCGTCTCGCGCGTCATGCCGTCGAAGTACGGGGGCTTGCGCACGTACGTCGAGTCGTCGTTCCACTCGAAGGTCGAGCCTTCGGGCGTCGGAAGGTTGCGCCAGCGCTCGTCGCCGTCGAACACGGTCTTGTACTGCTTGATGAACTGCTCGCGCGAGATCGACGAGTCGACGATGTCCTGCACCTCGTCGGGCGACGGCCAGATGTCCTTGAGGAACACCTCGTTGCCGTCCGCATCCGTGCCCAGCGCATCGTTGTCGAAGTCGAAGTGCATCGAACCGGCCAGCGCGTACGCGACCACGAGGGGCGGCGAGGCGAGGTAGTTCATCTTGACGTCGGGGCTGATGCGGCCCTCGAAGTTGCGGTTGCCCGAGAGCACGGCCGTGACCGCGAGGTCGTTGTCGTTGATCGCCTCGGAGACCTCGGTGATCAGCGGGCCGGAGTTGCCGATGCAGATCGTGCAGCCATAGCCGACCGTGTAGAAGCCGAGGCCCTCGAGGTCCTTGTCGAGGCCCGACTTCTCGTAGTAGTCGGTGACGACCTTGGAGCCCGGGCCGAGCGTCGTCTTGACCCACGGCTTCTGCTTCAGGCCCTTCTCGCGCGCCTTGCGCGCCAGGAGCCCGGCAGCGATCATCACCGACGGGTTCGACGTGTTGGTGCACGACGTGATCGCCGCGAGCGTCACCGCGCCGTGATCGAGCACGTAGCGGTCGCCCGCCTCGGACGTGACCTTGACCGGCTTCGAGACGCCGCTCGCACCGCTCGAGATGTGCACGGGACGCGTGTCGGGGTCTTCCTCGCCCGGAACGGATCCCGGGTCGGAGGCCGGGAAGGAGTGCTTCGACTCGAGGTCGACGAGGTCATCGGTCGTCGACGGGTCGGCGTAGTTGACGATGTCCTTCTCGAACTGCGCCTTCGCCTCGGAGAGCAGGATGCGGTCCTGCGGGCGCTTCGGCCCGGCGATCGACGGGACGACCGTGCCGAGATCGAGCTCGAGGTACTCGCTGTACTTCGACTCGTTCGACGGGTCGTGCCAGAGGCCCTGCTCCTTCGCGTACTGCTCGACGAGGTCGACCGCCTCTTCGTCGCGGCCCGTGAGGCGCAGGTAGTCGAGCGTCACGTCGTCGACCGGGAAGATCGCCGCCGTGGAGCCGAACTCCGGGCTCATGTTCCCGATCGTGGCGCGGTTCGCGAGCGGCACCGATCCGACGCCGGCTCCGTAGAACTCGACGAACTTGCCGACCACGCCGTGCTGACGCAGCATGTCGGTGATCGTGAGCACGACATCGGTCGCCGTGACACCGGCGGGGATCTCGCCCGTGAGCTTGAAGCCCACGACGCGCGGGATCAGCATCGAGACGGGCTGGCCGAGCATGGCCGCCTCGGCCTCGATTCCACCGACGCCCCAGCCGAGCACGCCGAGGCCGTTGACCATCGTCGTGTGCGAGTCGGTGCCCACGCAGGTGTCGGGGTACGCGCGGAGCACGCCGTCGACCGTGCGGTCGTAGACGACCTTCGCGAGGTGCTCGATGTTCACCTGGTGCACGATGCCGGTTCCCGGGGGGACGACCTTGAAGTCGTCGAACGCCGTCTGGCCCCAGCGCAGGAACTGGTAGCGCTCGCCGTTGCGCTCGTACTCGATCTCGACGTTGCGCTCGAGAGCGTCATCGCGGCCGAACAGGTCGGCGATGACCGAGTGGTCGATCACGAGCTCCGCCGGCGAGAGCGGGTTGATCTTGTCGGGGTCGCCGCCGAGGCTGGTCACCGCTTCGCGCATGGTCGCGAGGTCGACGATGCAGGGGACTCCGGTGAAGTCCTGCATCACCACGCGCGCGGGCGTGAACTGGATCTCGGTGCTCGGGTCCGCGTCGGCGTCCCAGTTGCCGAGGGCGGAGATCTGCTCGTGGGTGACGTTCGCGCCGTCCTCCGTGCGAAGCAGGTTCTCGAGCAGCACCTTCAGGCTGTACGGAAGCTTGTCGTGGCCTTCCACCGCATCGAGTCGATAAATCTCATAGTCGGTGCTACCGACCGTCAAGGTGCTCTTCGCACCGAAGCTGTTCACCGTGGACACGGGCGTCTCCTTCTGGTCGACCGCAGCATTGCGCTCCCATTTTCCTCCCCTCGTGCCACCGAGGCTAGGAAGGTCGACCTAATGTCGTGCAATTTATCTTGATGTCAAGATAAATATACCACGCGTCACGTCGTCTTCCGCGGATATGCGGCGCGCACGACGAGCCATGTCACGGCGACGAGCGGGGCGAACAGCGGAATCCCCATGACGAGCTTCACGGTGCCCAGCACCTGCACGTCGACGTCCGCGAACCACATCGGCAGCTGCACGCCCAGGAAGAACAGGGCCGCCCACATGATCGCGAGCCAGAAGAATGCGCGGCGTTTGCGCTTGTCGGCGCGCCACGCGAGGCCGTCGTCCATGAGGAACCCGACCGCGAGCCCGATGAGCGACCAGCCCAGGAGCGCGGAGATCAGGAACGCCGAGCCGTAGGCGACGTTCGTGATGAATCCGGGGATGAAGTTGTCCTCGGCGCGCCCGGTGAACAGCACCAGGGCCCCGGCGACGCCCACCGCCACGAGACCGCCGAGCGCGGCCGATGGGGGCTGGCGCTGGATCAGTCGGGCCACCGTGAAGATCCCGGCGGCGGCGATCGAGGCGGCCACGGCGATGACGAGCTGATCGGGCCACACCGAGAGGCTCACGAGGAACACGACGAGCGGCAGCACCGATTCGACGACGCCGCGCAGACCGCCGATCGCCTTCCAGACGATCTTCCCCGTCGTCGCGTCGTCCGACGGATCCATGCCCGCGCGGCGCGCCGCGTCGCTGAGCGCCTGCCCGATCGCGTGCGACGCACCGGCCTCTTCGGGCGCGGGCGGCGTCAGCGCCGTGGCCTCGGCCTTCTCCGGCTCGTCGACGGACATCAGGATCCCGGCGTCTGCGGCATCGTGAGCGGAATCAGATCGCGCGGCGGCATCGGCGCGGCACCGCGCACCACGACGATCGACCGGAAGAGGTCTTCGACCTTCTCCGCCGCCTCCGCACTGCTCGCGCCGTCGCCGCCGATCACGCCGCGCAGGAACCACCTGGGGCCGTCGACGCCGACGAAGCGCACGACGCGGCGACCCGCGCTCGCGTCCGCGGCCGCGGCCGCGGGCACCTCGGCGAGCAGCTCGGGGCCGAGCGGGCCCTCGCGCTCCTCGACGCGTCCGCCCTGCTGCGAGACCTGGGCGCGGATCTGCTCCCGCGTCTCGTGCCACAGCCCGCTCGAGCGCGGCGACGCGAACGGCTGCACCTGCAGCGTCGATCCGGCGTAGTCGAGGCCCACGGCGACGATGCGCTGCGTGTTCTCCTCGACCTCGAGGCGCAGGTTCAGGCCGTCGCGCGGCAGCACCTTGATGCCGCCGATGTCGATGTACGGGCGGATCGGGTTCGCCTCGCTCGCGTCGAACGGCCCGTTCTCCGCGCGGTCGACGGGAGCCGACTTCTCGGTCGACGGCGTCGCGCGCTCGTCGGCCTCAGGCGTGTCCTGGGGGTCAGTCATCGTGAACTCTCTTCGTTGGTCTTCTCTGCGGCGTACCCGGACGAGCCGAAGCCGCCGTCTCCTCGCACGCTGCCATCGAGATCATCGACGGGGATGAATCTCGCTCGGGCCACCGGGGCGATGATCAGCTGCGCGATCCTGTCGCCTGCGGCCACCTCGTAGGCGGCCTCTCGGTCGGTGTTGAGCAGCGCGACCCGGATCTCGCCACGGTACCCCGCATCGATCGTGCCGGGAGCGTTGACGATCGTGATCCCGTGCTTCGCGGCGAGGCCGCTGCGCGGCACGACGAAGCCTGCGTAGCCGTCGGGCAGCGCGATCCGCACTCCCGTCGGAACAAGAGCGCGCTGCCCCGGCTCGAGCCGGATGCCGATCGTCGACACCAGGTCGGCGCCGGCGTCTCCGGGGTGGGCGTACGCCGGCATCACCGGTGCGACAATGGGAAGGTCCACGGAATCACTCACGCATCGAGGGTAATGCAGAAAACCGTCTCCTCCCCCGCCCGCACGCGTCACGCACAGCCGCTCTATCGCGAACGGCTCGCGCCGTCGCTGCGGATCCTGTGCGCCGCGGCGATCATCGCGCCGATGATCTCGCTGGTCTTCGTGCGCATCAACGACGTTGTGTCGCTCGCGCTCGGCATCGCCGCCGCCGCCCTGCTCATCGGGCTCCTGATCCTGCTCGCGCCCGTCGTATCGGTCTCGGGGCGCGAGGTGCGCGCCGGACGCGCACACATCGACGTCGCGCACCTCGACGAGGCGGTCGCGCTGACGGGAGACGAGGCGAAGAACGCCCGCGGCGCGCGCCTCGACCCGCGCGGCTGGTACCTGATACGCGGAGGGATCGACGGGATCGTGCTCGTGAAGAACACGGATCCCGACGATCCCGTCAGTTCGTGGACGATCTCATCCCGCACGCCCGACCGCCTTGCGGCGGCCATCATGCGCGCGAAGCGTGACGCGGCCTAGGCGCAGTCCTTGCAGACCGGTCCGGCATCGCCGATGCTGTCGATCTGCGAGCGGTGCTTCACGAGGAAGCACTCCATGCAGGTGAACTCGTCCTGCTGCGGAGGCAGCACGACGACATCGAGCTCGACGTTCGAGAGGTCGTTGCCGCCCAGCACGAAGCTGGGGTTGTCGGCGTCCTCGTTCTCGACCGCCGTGCTCTGGTTCGATCGCGCCGCCTTGAGGGCCTCGATCGACTCGTTGCCTTCGTCTTCGTTCTTGTTACGCGGAGCGTCGTAGTCTGTTGCCATCGCCGGGCGTCACTTCTTTCGGGGGTCTGTGGTCACGGTGCGGGGTAGCCCTGCAGGTCGGTCGCGTACGGCGGAGCCGTGCGAATTTCGACATCTGACGCATATCATGCGCCGTACGCGGGGCGGCGTTAGTTTGCACGACGAAACCTGAATTCGCAAATGCGAGTTGTCGCGGCCGCGTCGCGCGGGGGTGCGAGATGTCAAACCCGCGGCGCGCCCGCCGTATTCCCGTCATCCGCGGTCGCGCGTGACAACATGTGTGCGACGCGATCCGCTCGCGCCAAGCGGAAGGAGCAGGATGGAACAGCTGACCATCGTGGGCACGGAGGGGCAGACGCTCGTCCTCGCCACGGAGCACGGACAGCGCTTCACCCTCGACATCGACGACATGCTGCGCACCGCGGTGCGTCGCGCCCGCGCCGAGGCCGAGCCGAAGCCGCGAGAGACCGGGCCCGGCCCGCGCGAGATCCAAGCGCATATTCGCTCCGGCATGTCGGCCGAAGACGTGGCCGAGCTGCTGTCATGCGACGTCGAACGCGTGCGCCTCTTCGAGGGCCCCGTGCTCGCCGAGCGCGAACACATCGTCGACCGGGCGCTCGCTATGCCGGTCCTCACGGGCGTGCACGTCGATCTCGACGACACTCCCACATTCGGAACCGTGATTCGCCAGAAGCTCGCCGACGTCTCGGCTGCGCAGGAGCGCTGGTCGAGCTGGAAGACCGACGACGGATGGATCGTCAAGCTCGGCTTCACCGCTGCCGGAATCGAGCGCGACGCGCGCTGGTCGTTCGATCCGCGCCGCAGCGCGCTCACACCCGCGAACGACGATGCCGCGCAGCTCTCCCGCCAGGGCAAGCTCCCCGACGACGGCCTGATCCCGCGCCTGCGCGCGCTCGACGTCACAGGCGGGGTCAAGGATTCCTCGACGTTCGACGATCAGGCGTTCCAGGAGGAACAGCCGTCGGAGCCGGCCGCACCCGAGCGGCCCGCCGATACCGCCGATCTGCTCGAAGCGCTGCGCCGCAAGCGCGGTCAGCGCGAAGCGCCCCCGGCGTACGACGATGATCCCGATCCGCAGCCGTCGCGCCCTGTCGCGGTGCTCGGCGGAAAGGATCCGCATCTCGAGGAGACGCCTCCCGCCGATGACGAGCCCGAAGAGGCCCCGCACTCCGACGGCGACAAGCCCGCGTCGCGCCGCCGGGGCCGCCCCACGATGCCGTCGTGGGACGAGATCGTCTTCGGCTCCCGCGGCGACGACTGACCTCAGGCCGCGTATCCGCCGGTTCTGATCAGCAGCACCGTGGTCTCCTCAGGCGTCATTGCGCCGTGCTGGCCGATCATCGCCTGCGAACGTTTGTCCGCCAGCCGGTCGTCGTAGAACGCCCACAGACCGCGCGCGGCCACGAGCACATCGCCGATGCGAGGAATGACGTGCTCGAGCACGGTGGGGCCGAAGACGCCATCCGCGATCGCCTCGGCGCGCGTCGAGACATCGGCCGCCGTTCCCGAGAGGTCGCGCCACCGATCCGCGAGCGCGTCGACGTCGGCACCGGGCTCGGCGTAGACGTGCAGGAAGCGCGGTTCGCCGCCGAGGTGCCGCACGCCGTCGAGCCGGGGGTCGCCGTCCCTCAGCAGCACGTGCCTCGATCGCGGGGCATCGATCATGCCGTGGTCCGCCGTCACGAGGCCGCCGATGTCGCGGCGGAGCGCGAGGGCGGGGCGCAGCGCCAGATCGATCTGCTCGAGCACATCCCGCCACCGGTCCGAGTCGACGCCGTGCTTGTGGCCGGCCTTGTCGAGCTCGGGGATGTAGCAGTATACGAACACCCCGTCCCGCTGCTCGGCAAGGGCGCAGGCGACGCGCACGCGCTGCGCGAGATCGGCCTCGGCGGCGAACTCCGCGCCGCGGTGCAGCGCCGCCGTGAAGCCGCTCCCCCGGTACTCGGGCGAGCCCACGGAATAGGCGTGCAGCCCGTGCGCCGCCGCGCGTTCGAAGACCGTGGCGCTGCGCTGCCAGGAATCGGGGTCGAGCCCGTCCGCGCCGTACCCGCTGATCTGGTTCGCGACCACATCGCGCTCCGGGTCCAGCGCGCGGTAGCCCACGAGGCCGTGCACGCCGGGCGACTCCCCCGTGAGGAACGATCCCAGCGCGGCCGCGGTCGTCGATGGGCAGACTGTCTGCGCGACGTGCTTCTTCGGCATGGCCTGCGCGAGCCCTCGCGCGTGCGCGCGGTGGGTGCGCAGCTGAATCGCGCCCAAGCCGTCGACGACGAACGCGATCGCGGACGAGACGGGCGGCAGCCATTCGCCCTCCCCGCGCAGTGAGCGAAGCATCTCGGGCGCCACTCCGGCGAGATTCCGGGCCGAACCGGCCGCCGCGGGTACGATTTTCTGCATCAGGGTCAGTCTCGCACAGGCGCTTTCTGCCCGACATTCCCCACGCGAACCAGAAAGGGCCACATGGCGCGCAAGCAGGATCAGGCTGCCCCGGCCGGTGAGCGCATCGAAGACATCGCGCTCGAGAACGAGATGCAGGGGTCGTACCTCGAGTACGCGTACTCGGTCATCTACTCGCGTGCCCTCCCCGACGCGCGCGACGGGCTCAAGCCCGTGCAGCGCCGCATCCTCTATCAGATGTCCGAGATGGGCCTTCGGCCCGAGCGGGGGCATGTCAAGAGCGCCCGCGTCGTGGGCGATGTCATGGGGAAGCTGCACCCGCACGGCGATTCCGCGATCTACGACGCGCTCGTGCGGCTTGCGCAGGACTTCGCCATGCGGCTGCCGCTCGTCGACGGCCACGGCAACTTCGGATCCCTCGACGACGGCCCCGCCGCCAGCCGCTACACCGAGGCGCGCCTCGACCGCGCGGCCATGCGCATGACGGAGGACCTCGGCGAGGACGTCGTCGACTTCGTGCCGAACTACGACGGCCAATACCAGCAGCCCGCGGTACTGCCCGCCGCGTACCCGAACCTGCTCGTCAACGGCGCCACGGGCATCGCTGTCGGCATGGCGACGAACATGGCTCCGCACAACCTCATCGAGGTCGTGAATGCGGCAACCCACCTGCTCGATCATCCCGATGCGACGACCGCCGACCTCATGCAGTTCGTCCCCGGCCCCGACTTCCC
>DHCFD07801__coassemble_1268_pt1 | contig 21447 bp, 22 predicted proteins | sample DHCFD07801__metabat2_low_PE_023 | metagenome-assembled genome bin DHCFD07801
CGGCGGCGACAGCGCGGGGTGCGTCGCCGTCGGAGGTGCGGGGCCCGTCGGAGGAACGAGCAGCGGTATCGACTACGACGAGGACGTCACGACCATCGAGGAACGTCTGGTGCTGCCGGGCACGGCGGCGCGTTGCGAGGGGTACATGAACTACATCTGGGTGTAGTTGGGCACGAGCCGAGCACGGTCGGGTCGATTGCGACGTCCACAGCGTCTGCGCACGGCTGCGGCCTTGCACGAAAGGGAACCCCGCCCGAGCCCGGCCTCGTCAGCGCATCTTGAGCGTGAGCAGGTGCTCTCGGGCGAGGATCGCAGCCTTGCGTCCGTCGCGGTCGGCGATCGCTCCGACGATGTCGAGGTGCGTCCGCTGGTCGGCGTCGGTGGCGAACTCGCCGCTGAGGCGCAGCAGATCGATCATCGCCTGCCGGCTGCGCGGGGTGAAGCTGTCGAACAGATCGAGGAGGATCGAGTTATGTGCGCCTGCAATGATCGCGCGGTGGAAGGCGATGTCCGCGTCGACGTAGGCCTCGATGCGGTTGCACTGAGCGGCGCGCTCGTCCGCCGCCCGCATGATCGCGCGGAGATCGGCGGGGGAGCGCCGCTCGGCCGCGAGAGCCGCGGCTTCGACCTCGATGGCGATGCGCGCCTCGATGACCGAATCGATGTCGGCCCGCTGCAGTGACGTGCTCCAGTCTTCGACGATGTCGAGCGCGGCCACGAAGACGCCGGATCCCTGCCGCGTCGCCAGCACCCCCTGGCCGGCGAGGCGGCGGATCGCCTCGCGCACCGTCGATCTGCCGACGCCGAGCTGCGGACCGAGCGTGTTCTCGCCGGGGATCTTCGCTCCCAGCGGCCATTCGCCGGCACGAATCCGCGCGAGAAGCAGATCTGCTGCCTGCTCGGCGAGCGGCGTGCGCGTCACCTGTGCCATGAAACCTCGACTTCGCTGCGTGCCTGAGAAGCTCTGCCGAGTTTAGCCGAGGCCCGCCCGGCATTGATCTCGTCGACCACGGGCCTACGATGGCCTCACGAGACCGGAAGAAGGAGGCGCGGGCATGAGCAGCGAACTCGCGATCGGCGATCGCGTGCGGTGGAACTCCGAGGCCGGAGAGGTCACGGGCGTGATCGTGGCGAAGCATACCCACGACACCGAGTACAAGGGGCACATGCGCCGTTGCACGCCCGACGATCCGCAGTACGAGATCCAGAGCGACAAGACCGACCACATCGCCATGCACAAGCGCGGCGCACTGCAGAAGGTCGACTGACGGCGCCCGAGATGACCGGTCCTCGCGAGATCTGGACGATCGGGCATTGGACTCACCCGGTCGCCGACTTCCTCGAACTCCTGCACCCGCGCGCGATCGCATCGCTCGTCGATGTGCGCGCGCATCCCGGGTCCCGCCGCAGCCCGCAGTTCGGGTCGGACGCGATGGCCGCCTGGCTTGCCGACGACGGCATCGATTACCGGCGGCTCGCTGCTCTCAGCGGCCGCCGCCCGCGCCAGGATGCCGATCCGAGCATCAACGCGGGGTGGCAGAACAGCAGCTTCAAGAACTACGCCGACTACACGCTCACCGACGAGTACCGGCGCGGCGTCGAAGAGCTCACAGCCATTGCTGCGTCACGGCGCACAGCGATCATGTGCGGCGAACCGGTGCCCTGGCGCTGTCACCGGCTGCTCATCTCGAACACCCTCGTGGTGCAGGGATGGGCGGTGCACCATGTCATGCCCGACGGGTCCGTCCGAGAGCACGTGCTCGGACAATGGGGCGCTCCGGCGACTCTCGAGGGAGAATACCTCACCTACCCGGACGAAGCGTCGGACTGAGCGTCCGCTCCGTGCTTTCGCCTGATCTCGGCCGAGCTCGCACGTCCACCGCGTTATTGCGCGTATTAGTGTCTATCGATCAATAAAACTGAGTGAACCAAGCAGTTATCGTGACAGGTATCGCGAAAGTGTGCACTATGGGTCCAGGCAGTCCTCCGGAACCTCGGACGGACGGCACCCACCGAAAGAGAAAGACAGGACCCATTGACGACGAGCACCGTGACCCAGCAGGAGATCCTCAGCCAGCCGCAGGTGTGGCGACGCGCTCTGACGTCGGACATCGACGTGCCGGCGTTCGGCGAGACCGGTGAGCGGGTGCTGTTCCTCGGCTGCGGCACGAGCGCGTTCGTCGCCGAGTCGATCGCCGAGCTCCGTGAACGCGCCGGCCACGGGATCAGCGATGCGGGCTACGCATCGGAGTGGACGCCGCAGCGCGTCTACGACCGCATCGTCGTGATCAGTCGGTCGGGCACCACGAGCGAGGTGCTGCAGGTGCTGGCGCAGGTGCCGGACGGCACGGCGACCACCGCGATCGTCGGCGTCGCATCATCGCCCGTGGCGCAGGCCGCCGGAGACGTGCTCGTGCTCGACTACGCAGACGAGCGCTCGGTGGTGCAGACGCGGTTCCCGACGACGGTTCTGCTGCTCGCCCGTCGCGCGTTCGGGGAATCCGTGGAGCACCTGCCCCGGCAGGCCGAAGAAGCGCTCGCACGCGAGGCGGCAGTGAGCGCTGCCGACTTCTCGCACTTCGTCTTCCTGGGGCGCTGGTGGACCTACGGCCTCGCACAGGAAGCGGCGCTGAAGATCCGTGAGGCCGCGCAGGCCTGGTCCGAGTCGTACCCGTCGCTCGATTACCGCCACGGGCCCATCGCGGTCGCCCACGACGACACCCTCGTCGTCGTCTTCGGCGAACGCGACCCGAATCTCGAGCGCGACATCCAGCGCACGAACGCGACCGTCGTCTGCGAAGACCTCGATCCGCTCGTGCAGCTCGCCCGGGCCCAGTCGCTCGCGGCGGATCTCGCTGCCGCGCGCGACGCGGTGACCGAATCGACCGCGAACCTCAGCGCGATGCTCGTCGCCCACTGACGCTCAGAACCGCTCCCGCCATCGACGCGCACAACCACCTCGGCCGCTGGCTCACGGGGGACTGGTGCGCGCCCGACGTCGGTCGCCTGATCGATCTCATGGGTGAGACGAACCTCGCGGCGATCGTGAACCTCGACGGCCGTTGGGGGGATGAGCTGGAGGCCAACCTCGACCGGTACGACCGCGCGTTCCCGGAGCGCTTCCTCACGTTCTGCCATATCGATTGGCGCCGGGCGGCAGAGCCCGACGGCGTCGCGTCGCTCGAGCGCGAGCTGCGGGATTCGGCCGCGCGCGGGGCGCGCGGAATCAAAGTATGGAAGGACCTCGGGCTCGTCGTTCGGGGGAGCGACGGCGCGCTCGTGATGCCCGACGCGCCCGAGGTCGTCCACCTGCTGGGCGTCGCGGGGGAACTCGGGCTGCCCGTGCTGATCCACGTCGCCGACCCGCGGGCGTTCTTCGACCCGGCCGATCATCGCAACGAGCGCATCGACGAGCTCTCGGCCATGCCGCAGTAGTCGTTCGCCGATCGCTCGCGATTTCCGTCGTTCGACGAACTGATCGACGCGCTGGGCAGGCTGGTGGCCGCGACCCCCGGCACGCGCTACATCGGCGCGCACGTCGGCTGCGCGGCCGAAGACCTCGACCGGGTCGAGCGGTTGCTCGAGGCGTCGCCGAACCTCTCGATCGACATCGCGGGCCGGCTCGCCGAGCTCGGTCGCCAGCCGCGGCGGTTCCGCCGGCTCGTCGAGCGGTTCCCGGAACGCGTCCTGTTCGGCACCGACGCATTCCCCCTCGAACGGCAGGATCTGCTCACGCACTTCCGGTTCCTCGAGACCGACGACGAGAGCTTCGATTACGCGCCCGGTGACGACATTCCGCCGCAGGGGCGCTGGGCGATCACCGCGGCGGACATCCCGCGGCGTCTGCTGCCCGCACTCTATGCCGACAACGCGCGGCGCCTGCTCGAACTCTGACACGGACGTCGGCGACGGCCTGCTCACCGGCACCCGGCTCGATCGCCTCCGTCGGCCGCACGGGTACGCCGCCGCGGCGACGGCATGCTCACGGCCGAGGATCCTGCTCGGACGCGAACCGGGCATGCACCGCCGTGAGGATGCGGCTCAGCTGACGCTCGTTCGACGTGAACCCGCCCTTGACGAGCAGAGTGCGGCGAGGAGCCGACACGGTCCCCCTCGCGTGCGCGGCTTCTTCCGTCAGGCGCAACGAGAGCACCCGAGGGAGCCACGCGCGCCGGCGTTCGAACTCGACGCGTTGGATCTCGTCCCACCCGATGAACGACTTCGGCTGAACGACATCGGCACGCGTCTCCACGATGCCGCGCCGCATGATGATGAGGCTGTCCGCCCGGCGCATGCGTCTGATGAGCCACCACGGGGCGACGACGAGGCATGCGACGATGCCGAGAGCCCACCCCCACAATCGCACGTACAGCAGAGGAAGCCGCCAATCGCCGCCCTGCTCGATCGTGACGATGACGATGAGGATGAGCCCGCTGAGCAGGGCTGCGCCGATGACGACGGCCAACACCAGCCTCGACACGAAATAGCCCTTCGACGTGCGATCGGGAACACTGCTGCCTCGTTCCAGCGCTGCCACGACTGCTGCTGCGGAAAGATCCTTCGACACGGATCAGAACTTACGTTGCGCCCGGGGCGCGGATCCCGCCTGCGACGTCACTCCGCGTCCGGCCGGCGACGGGCCCTCTTCGTGATCGCTCGCTGGCGCTTGCCCTCGAGACGGCGCCGCTGCGATCCGCGTGTGGGCTTCGTGTTCCGGCGCGCGACCGCGGGCATGACGGCCTCCCGCAGGAGGTCCGCGAGGCGCTGCCGGGCGGCTTGTCTGTTGCGGCGCTGGGCACGCTCCTCCGACGCGGCGATCGTGATGACGCCGTCGTTCAGCCGCGACGCGAGGCGTGCGAGTACGCGGGCGCGCTGCGCATCGGTCAGGGCAGTCGTCAGTGCGACATCGAGGCTGAGCTGCACCCGCGAATCGGTGGTGTTGACGCCCTGGCCGCCGGGACCGGATGCGCGGGAGAACTGCTCGACGAGCTCGGCGGCGGGCACGCAGAGCCCGTGCGGGGCACCGGGGCCGGGCGGCACGTGCAGGTCATCCATACATCGATTCTCTCGCGCCCGGCGGCGCCGTGAGCGCTCGGCGACGCACACGGGCGACGATAATGAGATGACGCCGCGAGAAGAGGAGCCGATGAACACGTTGCATTCCGCGATCCTCGTCGGTCTCGGCGGCGCCGTCGGCACGATCATCCGGTACCTCGTGAGCGCGGCGATCCCGCACGCCGCGGGCCTCGATTTCGGCACCCTCCTCGTCAACCTCAGCGGGGCGTTCGTGCTCGGATGGCTGACATCGGTGCTCGTCGTGCGCGGCGCCGATGCAGGCCGCTCTGCGCGCACGCGGCTGTTCGTCGGCACGGGCGTGCTCGGCGGCTACACGACCTACAGCACGCTCGCCATCGGCTCCCTCGACGCCATTGCCGCCGGATCCGTCGCCGCCGGAATCGCGTACGCACTCGGATCCGTCGTGCTCGGCATCGCGTGCGCGGCGGCCGGGATCCTGCTCGGACGGCGGCCGCGCGCGGCCGCCGGGGAACAGCGATGAGCGCCGTTCTGCTCGCGCTCGCGGTCGGCATCGCGGGCGGCGTCGGGGCAGCGCTTCGGCATCTCATCGACAACGCGGTTCCCGAGAGACTGCGGCGGCGATATCCGTGGGGCATTCTGGTGGTGAACCTCACGGGGTCGTTCGCGCTCGGGATGGTGACCGGTGCGCTGACCGGCGACATCGCGACGATCGTCGGTGCGGGCCTGCTCGGGGGATACACGACCTTCAGCACGGCGAGCGTCGATGCCGCCCGGCTGCTGCTCGAGCGGCGGCTCACGGCCGGCGCGGTCGGATCCCTCGCGACGGTCGTCGCCTGCATCGCCGCCGCAGCCGTCGGCTGCGCGCTCGCCTCACTGTGACTCCCGAGCGAGCGCCGCACGACACGTGGACGTCGCCGTCCCGGATGATCGCGGCCCGTTCCCGGCGCTCTGAGACGATGGGCGAGTGATGAATGTCGTCCGCGAACCGGGCTGGGCACGGCGGGAGATCTCCGCCGGAATCGCCGCGTCGCTCTCCGCCGGTCTGGGGCTCTTCCCCCTCGGAATCGCGTTCGGGCTGCTCGTGGCGCAGTCCGACCTGCCGCTGTGGGTGGGGCCGGCGCTGTCGGTTTTCGGATACGCCGGATCGCTCGAGCTGCTGCTCGTCGGGCTGATGTCCGTCGGGACTCCGCTCGCGACGATCGCGCTCACGACGCTGCTCGTGAACTTCCGGCACGTGTTCTACGCGTTCTCCTTCCCGATCGGAGCCGTGCGGAATCCGTTCGGTCGGGCCTATTCGGTGTACGCGCTCACGGACGAGGCATACGCGATCACCGCCTCGCACCCCGGCACGTGGACCGCGCCGCGGCTCATCGCGCTGCAGGTGTTCCTGCAGTCGTACTGGATCGGGGGAGGCCTCATGGGCCTGCTCATCGGATCCCTGCTGACCGCACCCGTCGAAGGGCTCGAGTTCGCGCTCTGCGCGCTGTTCATCACGCTGACGCTCGATGCATGCCGCACCTGGAGCGAGGTGCCATCGCTCCTGCTCGCGGCGCTCAGCTTCGCCGTCGCGGTCGTCGCGCTGCCGGAACAGGCGCTGTTCGCAGCGATGGTGATCTTCCTCGTGCTGCTGGCGATCCGTTTCGTGATCGCACGGAAGAGGGGAGGGATCGCATGATCCCGGGGACCGGCTACATCGTCGTGGTGCTCGCGATCGCGTTCGTCATCACGCTCGGGCTGCGGGCGATCCCCTTCGCAATCCTCAAACCGCTGCGCGAATCTCGCATCGTGCGCGCTCTCAGCGTGTGGATGCCGGTCGGGATCCTCGCGATCCTGGCGGCGTCGACCTTCCACTCCACGATCGTCGAGAACGCGAGATACCTCGTGCCGGCGGTCATCGCCGCGGGCACGACGATCGCGGTGCACCTGCTGTTCGGGCGCCGCACACTGCTGAGCGTGGGGCTCGGCACCCTTACGTTCGTGGTGCTCGTCAACCTCCCGCTGTGATCGCGCCGCATGAGCCGCTTGTCGGATCCGCCCGTCTGCTGTACGCGGTGACGCTCGAGCGCAGGATCATCCGGTAGACTGAACTGCTCGGGAGAGATCCCGGATGATTCGTGCGAGAGCACGATGGCAACTCCACAGCGCGTGTATGAGGTTCCCTTCATCAGAAGGATCAACGGGGCTGATCGGTTTCGACAGTCGCTGCTGATCTGTGAGAAGCGGGCCGAGGACGCAGGGTTGTCTCGTAAACGCCCCCTGCAAAACAAATAAGTGCCAACTCTAAGCGCACTGACTTCGCCCTCGCTGCATAAGCGAGCCCGATAGTCCGTCAGACCGTGGGTGATCCCGACACGGATTCTGGCGTCATTGAGGGATCTTGCTGTAACGCGGCGTCGTGACGCGTTATGGGACTTTTCCGCGACTGGGCTCGTCGATCTATGTGTCTGTGCTAAAGATCGGAGCCGAGCAGAACGTCTCCACAGACTGCGCCCGGAGAAACCCCAGTGACCCAGTACTGGACGGGGGTTCGATTCCCCCCAGCTCCACCGATCGCATACACGCGCTGTGAACCCCCGTGGCCCCTGCTCTCCGTAGGGAACGCGGGGGTTATTCTGCTGCCCGCACAACGAACGCGGCCCCCTGCCGAAGCAGGGGGCCGCTGATCTTGCCGCTGGTCAGTCGAGGGCCTTCTTGATCTTGTCCTTCGCGTCCTCGACCTTGTCCTTGAGGTCGCCCTTCAGCTGATCGGCCTTGCCTTCGGCGACTTTCTCGTCGTCGTCGGTGGCCTTGCCCACAGCTTCCTTGGCGTTGCCCTTGGCCTTGTCAGCAGCGGCTGAGATCTTGTCATCCAGTCCCATAAATGCCTCCCTCGATCGACGGTCAGTACATTTCCGAGCGTTGCACGTCATCGCTCAAGATGCAATGGGGAATCCGTCAGCCGCGCCACGTGACGAGATCCAGGCCCGATTTCGTGTCGGCCAGGGCCACCCACCCGTCGGCGAACTGGTACGTGATGCCGTATTCGCCCTCTTCGAGGTAGCCGATGAGGTCCGGGTCCTCGGTGAGGTAGACGTAGTGCTCGCCGTCCTCCCGCACCCAGCCGTTCTCTTCGAGATAGTCTTGGAGCTCGACCGCCGTGTCGGCGTCGATCGGCGCCCAGCCGTACATCTGTGCGAGGTCTGTGCCGCTCGTGAGATCGCCCCACACGCACTGCACCCCGCCGGGCACCTCGTGCTCGCCGATCTGGAAGGGGCGCTCCTGAGCGGCCCACCCGAGCTCGGTGAGCTCATCGACGAACGACGGGCGCAGGATCGACTCGCACGTCGGCGCGGACGGCTCCGCGCCCTCCGTGGCGTCCGGTGCCTTCGCGTCCGGCGCCGCGCTGCAGGCGACGAGCAGGGCGGCCGCGGCGAGCACGCCGCCGACGGCCACGATGCCGCGTCGCGGCGTCGTCACTCGGCAGCCTCGGTGAGCACGCCGAGAACAGCGTCGTGCAGCGCTCCGTTCGTCGCGACCGCCGAGAGCGTGTCGAGGCGCTCGGATCCCTCGAGCGAGGTGAAGCGTCCGCCCGCTTCGCGCACGATCGCCGCCGCGGCCGCGATGTCGTACTCCTTGACGTCGAACTCGCCGACGATGTCGAGACGACCCTCCGCCAGGAGCATGTACGCCCAGACGTCGCCGTAGGCGCGATCTCGCCATACACGGGCCTGCAGGCGCAGGAGATCATCGAGGTGTCCGGCATCGCGCCACTGGGCGATCGACTGGAAGCTGAGCGACGCCTCGTCGAGCGTCGGCACGCCGGACACGGCGATGCGTCGCGGCTCCGCTGCGCCGTTCGTCCAGGCCCCGAGGCCGGTGCCGGCCCACCATCGGCGGCCGAGGGCGGGCATGCTGACGACGCCGAGCGCGATCGTTCCGTCGATCTCGAGAGCGATCATCGTGCCCCACGCGGGCACGCCGCGCAGGAAGTTGGCCGTGCCGTCGATCGGATCGAGGATCCATCGACGCGCCGCGGGTCTCGTGGATCCGTACTCTTCGCCGAAGATCGCGTCGTCCGGGCGCTCGTTCTCGATGAGGGCCCGGATCGCGCTCTCCGCCGCCAGATCGGCTTCGGTGACGTGCGACCGATCGGCCTTGAGGCTGACGGAGAGGTCGGCGCGATCGAATCGCTTCATCGACTCTGCGTCGGCCGCATCGGCGAGACGCAGGGCGAGGGAGAGATCGTCGGCGAGCGAGGCGGCGGAGACCATGAGACCAGGCTACCCGCGCCTCACCCCTCCCACGCGACGAGGTGGCCGTCTCCGACGTCTCGCAGCTCTGCGGGCTCTCCGTTCGCCCAGTCCCTCGCTTGCTGGCGCGCACCGCGGCGCTCGCGCCGTCGCGGATCCGGCACGGGCACGGCATCGAGCAGCTCGCGCGTGTATGGATGGAGCGGGCGATCGAAGATCTGCTCGCGCGTGCCCTGCTCCACGATGCGACCGCGGTACATGATGGCGACGCGGGTGCACAGGTGCTCGACGATCCCGAGATCGTGCGAGATGAACAGGAACGCGGTGCTGCGCTGCTCGCTCAGGTCGCTGAACAGATTGATGATCTGCGCCTGGATCGAGACGTCGAGCGCCGAGACGGGTTCGTCGGCGACGACGAAGGCCGGCTCCAGAGCCATCGCTCGGGCGATGACGATGCGCTGACGCTGGCCGCCGGAGAATTCGTGGGGGAAGCGGTCGAGCACGTCGCCGTCCAGGCCGCACGACTCGAGAACGGCGGCGACCTTGGTGCGTTCGTCGTCCCGTGTCGCAAGACCGTGCGTGCGCATCGGCTCGCCGATCGCGTCGACGATCGTCAGACGCGGGTTGAGCGCGCTGAACGGATCCTGGAACACGTACTGCATCGCGGGGCGCAGCGCCGTCATCTCCCTGCGCCGCAGCGGAAGGATGTCGCGGCCGCGGAACCTCACGGATCCGCTCGAGGGCTCGTGCATGCGCAGAATCGACTGGCCGAGCGTCGTCTTGCCGCTTCCCGATTCGCCGACGAGGCCGAACATCTCGCCCTCGGCGATCGTGAGGCTCACGCCGTCGACGGCCCTGACGACGTCACGCGTCCTGCCTGCGCCGCGCACGGAGAAGTGCTTGGTGAGGTCGGTCACCTCGACGAGCGGCGCGCTCATGAGGCCGCTCCCGTCGGGCCGGCGAGGGCGACCCGGCGCACCTCGTCGGAGATCGTCGCCAGCCGGTGGGCGCGATGTCCCAGCACGGGCTTGGTGCGCAGCAGGGCATCGGTGTAGGGGTGCTGGGGCGCGTCGAAGAGCGTGAACACATCGGCGCGCTCGAGGATCCTGCCGCCGTACATGACGATGACCGAGTCGGCGATCTGCGCGACGACGCCGAGGTCATGCGTGATGAAGAGGATCGCCATGCCCAGCTCATCGCGCAGCTCGAGCAGCAGGTCGAGGATCTGCGCCTGGATGGTGACGTCGAGAGCCGTCGTGGGCTCGTCGGCGATGAGCAGCTTCGGCTCGAGGCACAGTGCCATCGCGATCATGGCCCGCTGCATCATGCCGCCCGACAGCTCGTGCGGATACGACGACATCACGCGGTCGGGGTCCGGCAGGCGCACACGGTCGAGCCACGACACCGCGCGATCGTAGGCCTCGCGCTTCGAGATCGAGAGGTGCGCGCGCAGCGTCTCGATCAGCTGGCGCCCGATCGTGAACACCGGGTTCATCGAGCGCGCCGGCTCCTGGAAGATCGTGCCGATCCCGGCGCCGCGGAGTCGCTGCAGCTCGGTGCGCTTCATATCGAGCACGCTCGCACCGTCGAAGACGATGGTGCCCGACGCGATCTCGCCCGGCTCGCCGACGAGCCGCAGGATCGACAGCGACGTCACCGACTTGCCCGACCCGGACTCGCCGACGATGCTCGCGATCTCGCCGGGTCTGACCTCGAAGCTCACGTCGTCGACCACGACGCGATCGCCGAACCGCGTCGTGAGGTTCGACACCGACAGCAGGGGAGCAGTCTCCATACGGATCACCGGGCCCTTCTCGGATCGAAGATGTCGCGCAGCCGATCGCCGAGCACGTTGATCGCGGCGATCGTGATGAACAGGGCGATGCCGGGCGGCAGCCACAGCCACCAGTGCCGCTGGAAGTCGATCAGGCTGTTCGCCGCGCTGATCATGTTGCCCCACGACGCGTTGGGCGGCACGACGCCGAGGCCGAGGAAGCTGAGCGCCGATTCGCTGAGGATGCCGGAGGCCGTGCTCAGCGTCGCGACGACGATGAGCAGGGGCATGACGTTCGGCAGCAGGTGATGGAACTGGCGCGACCACGTGCTGAGGCCGAGCACGTCGGTCGCACGCATGTACATCTCCTCGCGCAGCGACAGCACCTGCCCGCGCACAAGGCGCGCGATCGACGGCCAGCCGATGATGCTGAGCATCACCATCACGACGTAGATGCGCTGGGCGGGCGCCACCTTCATCTCGCTGAGGATGGCGGCGAGAACGATCAGCAGCGGCAGACCGGGGATCGACATGAGCAGGTCGGCGACGCGCATGATGATCGCGTCGGCGACGCCCCGGAAGTATCCGGCGACGATGCCGAGCACGGCGCCCAGGATGAGCGAGAGCAGCATCGACGCGATGCCGACCGTCAGCGAGATGCGCCCCGCGAGCATGAGGCGCGTCATGACGTCGCGCCCGTATTCGTCGGTGCCGAGCGGGTGATCCATGGTCGGCACGTGCGTTGCGATGCGCACGTTGATCTCGCCTCCGGAATACGGCGACAGGAACGGGCCGACGAAGCAGAACAGCAGCATGAGCACGAGCACGCCGAGCGCGACGGCGGCAGCGGGCGTGCGCACGAGGCGGCCGAACGCATCCGACCAGAGGCCGCGCGGGCGAAGCGGGCGGGCGGCGGATTCGAGGGTCATGAGGCGCGGGTCCTGTTCACGAGGCGCACGCGCGGATCCGCGAGCGCATACAGGATGTCGGCGAGGAAGCTGCCGACGATCGTGAGCACGGCGAGGAAGATCGTGATCGTCATGACGACGTCGTAGTCGCGCGTCTGCACCGACTCGAGCTGAATGCGGCCGATCCCCGGCCAGTTGAAGATCTGCTCGGTGATGATCGCCCCGGAGAAGAGCGCCGGCAGCTCGAAGGCGAGCAGCGTGATCGCCGGCAGCAGGGCGTTGCGGAGCGCGTGCGAGAACACGACCGCCCGCTCCGAGAGTCCCTTGGCGCGCGCGGTGCGCACGAAGTCGGCGCGCAGCTGCTCGAGCATGCCGGAGCGGAAGTATCTCGTGAGCGACCCGGCACCGAGGAAGGTGAGGATCGCGACCGGCAACACCATGTGCCGCGCGATCTCGAGCACGCGCGAGATGCCGGTCGACGTGCTCGCGGTATCGAGCATGCTGCCGGCCGGGAGCCACTGCAGATCGACGGCGAAGAACTTGATGAGCAGCAGCCCGAGGAAGAACGACGGGATCGACAGCGAGGCGAACAGCATGACCGTCACGAAGCGGTCGAACCAGGAATACTGCTTCGTCGCGGCGAGCACGCCCGTGACGGACGCGATGATCCAGGTCAGCACGAACGACGCGAACGCGACGAGGAACGAGTTCCAGATGAGCGGCGCGATGACCTCCGTCACGGGGCGGTTGTAGACGAGCGAGAAGCCGAAATCGCCCTGTACGGCGTTGCCGAGCCAGGTGAGATAGCGCAGCATCACGGGCTGGTCGAGTCCGCGCAGTTCGCGCAGCTCGGCCAGGCGGGCGGGGGTGAGCTGTCGGTTCGACGAGTAATAATCGCCCGGCATGAGGGCGAACAGAGCGAAGACGATGAGGGAGACGCCGACGAGCAGCAGCAGCATGATGCCGAGGCGACGGAGCAGGAATCTGGACATAGGAGAGATCACGGCCGCGCCGCCCGGCGGACCGGGCGGCGCGGCGAAGAAGGGTCAGTCGTCGGCGATCGAGAGCTTCGCGAGGGCGAGCGACGAGTCGCCGCCGCCCGTGGTGAAGTTCTCGCCGCCCTGGATGCGAGCGTTCCAGCCCGAGAGCGACTTGCGGTAGTCGAGCAGGATCGTGGGTGGATCCTCACTGAGGGCCTGGTAGAGCTCCGCGTAGATCTCCTGACGCTCGTCCTGATCGAAGGTCGAGATGCCCTCGTCGACGAGCTTCGTGACGTCGGCGTTCTCGTAGCCCGTGACGTTGATGTGCGGGTCTTCGGACGCGAACTCGTTGACGGCGTCGTCGGGGTCGACGAGTCCGTTGGTGCGGAAGCCGGCGAGGTCGTAGTCGTGGTCGTAGAAGCGCGCGAAGGCGGTGTTCCCGTCGAGCACCTCCGGCACGAAATCGATGCCGATCTCGCTGTACGTCGCGCTGGCGACCGGGATGACCGGATCGTCCTGCGTCGTCGTGATGTACGAGATCGTGAGCTTCTCGCCGTCCTTCTCGCGGATGCCGTCGGAACCGACCTCCCAACCGAGGCCGTCGAGCAGCTCCTCGGCCTTCTCGGGGTCGTACGGGTACTGCGTGACGCCCTCGTTCGTGTACGACCACTGGGTCGGTGCCGCGTACACATCCGCGACCTGTCCGAGCCCCTTGTACTTCGCGTCGACGATCTGCTGCCGGTCGAGGCCGTAGTAGAGCGCCTGTCGCATCTCGGTGTCGGCGAGCGTCTCGTTGTCGTTGTTCACCCAGATCTGGCCCAGGTCGGGGATCACCCGGGCGCGGACGCTCGCGAAACCGAGGCCCTGCAGCTCCTCGAGCGTGTCGGGGTCGCTGCCGAAGCCGCCCTGATCGATATCGCCGTTCTGGAAGTTCTGCAGCGTGGAATCGCTCGAGAGGATCTTGAAGATCAGGGTGCCGATCGCCGGCTCGCCGTCGTAGTAGTTCTCGTTGGCCGTATAACGGATCTCCTGGCCTTCGACGTACTCCTCGAACGCGTAGGGGCCCGCGCCGATCGGCTTGCTGTACAGATCGCGCAGGTAGTCGAGGTCGCCCTTGACGTAGTCGGCGCCGTAGTACTCCTCCGGCAGCACCTGGCCGCCGAGCAGCGTGAGCGCGTTGGGGTTCACCTTCTCGGTCGTGATCTCGATCGTCTGATCGTCGATCACGCTGATCCCGCTGATCGCGTCGGCGTCGCCGTTCTTGTAGTCGTCGGTTCCCGCGATGACGACCTTCGTGAAGTCGACGGATCCCTCATAGGAGGGATCGTTGAGCAGCGTGAGGGTGAAAGCGACGTCGTCGGCCGTGAGCGGCGAGCCGTCGCTGAAGACGAGCCCCTCGCGCAGGTGGAACGTGTAGGTGAGGCCGTCTTCGGACACCTCCCAGTCCTCTGCGAGGTCGCCGATCGGTTCGCCGGCGTCATCCGTCACGACGAGCGAGGCGAAGATCGGCGCCACGGCGTTGCCGTCCCACCCGTTGTCATAGAACCCCGGCAGGAACACACCGCCCGCCGACGAGATCGTCGACACGAACGAGTCGGTGCGCTCGTTCGCGACCGCGGGGCTCGCCGACGGATCCGTCGCCTCGTAGAAGTCGTCCTGCAGCTGGCTGAGGTCGGCGGGCTCATCCGGGGCCGCGGTCTCCTCGGCCGTGGCGGCGCAGCTGCCGAGCAGCAGCGTGCTGGCCACGGCAAGCGAAGCGAGCGCGAAGCCTCGTCTCACTGTTCTCATGTGTCGTCTCCTGGTGCATGTGCGAAGTGCGGTGCACTGGGGAGCTTATCGACAGCCGTCGCGATGCGCCGGGTGTGGCGCAACACCGCGTCACAGAGGCGCTTCCCCGATCTCGGAGGCCGCGCTCGGACGCACGAAGAAGCCCCGGCACGAGGCCGGGGCTGATCGGTGCGCCCCCAGGGACTTGAACCCTGAACCCATTGATTAAGAGTCAATTGCTCTGCCGATTGAGCTAGAGGCGCATGATCTCGGAGAGAAAATATCTCGCCGGGAACGAAGAGTTACATTACCGATTTCCGCCGTCGCGCGCCAATCGGGCGCGCAGTCTGGCGTGTCTGAAAGCGTGCTGAGCACCGGGTTAGGGTGAGGGCATGTCGATCACGAGACCCCCGTCGATGGCCGACGTCGCCGCTGCGGCGGGCGTGTCTCACCAGACGGTGTCCCGCGTGCTGAACGGGCACGCCTATGTGAAGGATGCGACGCGCGAGCGGGTGCAGGACGCGATCCGGTCGCTCGGGTACCGTCGCAACCAGGCGGCACGCACCCTGGTGACAAGCCGCAGTGCGACGATCGGCATCGTCGCCACGGGGATGGCGCACCACGGACCGGCGAGCACGGTGCTCGCGATCGAGCAGGCGGCACGCGTCGCCGACCACTTCGTCTCCCTCGCCGCACTGACGCCGCGCGATGCCGGTGCCGCGCCTCGCGTGCTCGATCGGCTCATCGATCAGGGCGTCGACGGCATCATCGTCGTCGCGCCCACGGCCGACGTCGCGCGCCTCGTCGACGAGGTCGCGCCGCAGATCCCCGTCGTGGTCGTGGCTGCGCGCAGGGATGCCCCCGATGGGTCGGCGGCAGTGTACGTCGCGGTCGATCAGAGCGCCGGATCGGCGCGGGTCGCGCACCATTTCGCGGCCCTCGGGCACGAGCGCGCCGTTCACATCGAGGGGCCGGCGGGCTGGTTCGACGCGATCGAGCGCTCGCGCGGATTCGCGGATGCGGCCGCCGGCGCCGGGCTCGAGGTGCGCATCGTGCACGCCGACGACTGGGGCGCGGAGCACGGGCATCGTGCGGGCCGATCTCTCGTGCCGCAGATCGAGGCCGGAGAGATCACAGCGGTCTTCGCGGCCAGCGATCACCTCGCGCTGGGCGCGATCCGTGCATTCTGGGACAGCGGAATCCGCGTGCCCGACGATGTCTCGGTCGTGGGATTCGACGATGTCGACGGCAGCGGGTACTTCGTGCCCGCGCTGACGACCGTGCGCCAACCGTTCGACCGGCTCGGCGATGCGGCCGTGCGCGCCCTCATCGCGCAGTGGGACGACGGTGTGCGGCAGGAAGCGGGCATGATCGACCCGGAGGTGATCGTGCGCGGAAGCACGGCACCGCCCGCGCATGCTGCACGGGTTTCGCTCCGCGATCTGTGAGCGTTAACATATGAGAACCGCCCGCACGACGGGCCCGAGCAACGAATGGAGCCCGCAATGGGGCAGCTACATACGGAGGACGTGCGGCGCGCGATCCTCGACGGCCATACGGCACTCGGCATCGAGCTGGGATCGACGCGCATCAAGGCGTGCCTCACGACCCTCGACGGCGAGACGCTCGCCGCGGGCGGGCACAGCTGGGAGAACTCGCTCGTCGACGGACTCTGGAGCTACTCGCTCGACGAGGTGCATGCAGGGCTGCGGAGTGCGTTCGCCGAGCTCTCGGCCGACGTGGCCGAGCGGTACGGCACCTCGCTTGAGAGCGTCGGCGCAATCGGCGTTTCGGCGATGATGCACGGATACCTCGCGTTCGATGAATCGGGGGAGCTGCTCGTGCCGTTCCGCACGTGGCGGAACGTCAACACGACGCGTGCTGCCGCAGAGCTCTCCGAGGCGCTCGACGTGAACATCCCGCTGCGCTGGTCGGTCGCGCACCTGCACCAGGCGGCGCTCGACGACGAGGCGCACGTCGCCGACATCGCGCGCATCACGACGCTCGCCGGATACGTCCACGAACTGCTCACGGGCGAGCGGGTGCTCGGCGTCGGCGATGCCTCCGGCATGTTCCCGATCGACCCGGCGACCGGTGATTACGACGCGGCGCGCCTCGCCGCAGCCGACGCGCTGCTGAGCCGGGCCGGCGCATCGCACCTGCGACTCAGCGATGTCCTGCCGCGCGTGCTGCGGGCCGGCGAGCCGGCGGGCCGTCTCACGGATCAGGGTGCGCACGTGCTCGACGGATCCGGCACGCTCCGGTCGGGCGCCGTCGCCGCGCCGCCGGAGGGCGACGCCGGAACGGGCATGGTCGCGACCAACGCGGTCACCCCGCGCACCGGGAACGTGAGTGCCGGCACGAGCTTCTTCAGCATGATCGTGCTCGAGCGCCCGCTTGCGAACCGACACGAGGAGATCGACCTCGTGACCACGCCGGCGGGAGATGCCGTGGCGATGGTGCACTGCAACAACGGCGCGAGCGAGATCGGAGAGTGGGCCGCCGTCTTCCGCGAGTTCGCGGCCGCGATCGGGGCCGATGCATCGGCCGACGACGTGTTCGCGGCTCTGCTCTCCGGCGCGCTGGAGCGCGGATCCGATGACGGCCTGCTCGCCTACAACCACCTCTCGGGCGAGCCGATCGCGGGCCTCGACGAGGGACGCCCGATCATCGCGCGCACGCCGTCGTCGCGCCTCAGCCTCAACGGGCTGATGCGCGCGCAGGTGCGCGGGTCGTTCGCGACGCTGAGCCTCGGGATGCGCACGCTCGCCGACGAGGGCGTCGAGATCGACGGGATCCGCGCACACGGCGGCATCTTCCGCACCGCCGGCGTGGCGCAGCGGCTGCTCGCCGAATCCCTCGGAGCGCCCGTCACGGTCGGCGAGACCGCGGGGGAGGGCGGCGCGTGGGGGATGGCGATCCTCGCCGCATACACCCGTGCCGCAGCTGAGACGGATCAGCCCGCCCTGTCGGACTGGCTCGATCAGCACGTCTTCGCCGACGAACAGGCGACGACCCTCACACCCGACCCGGCGGACGTCGCCGAATACGCCGAATTCCTCGACCGCTGGTCGACGGGCCTCGAGATCGAGCGCACCGCGACCCGCACCATGAAGTGACAGAAGGAGCCCGAATGACCACCATCACACAGGTGCCCGAGGCGATGCGCGAGAGCATCGACGCCGCGCGAGCACGCGTTGCCGACCTGCACGCCGAGCTGCCCCGCTGGGACCTCGTCGCGTGGACCGCCGGAAACATCTCGGAGCGCGTGCCGGGAGTCGACGGACATCCCGACCTGCTCGTGATCAAGCCCTCGGGTGTGAGCTACGACGAGCTCGACGCCGACGCGATGGTGGTCTGCGACCTCGATGGCGTGCTCATCGAAGGCAAGCGCAACCCGTCGTCCGACACGGCGGCGCATGCGTACGTCTATCGGCACATGCCCGACGTGTTCGGCGTTGTGCACACCCACTCGACCTACGCGACCGCGTGGGCTGCGCGCGGCGAGGAGATCCCGTGCGTGCTCACCATGATGGGCGACGAGTTCGGCGGCCCGATTCCGATCGGCCCGTTCGCCGTGATCGGCGATGACTCGATCGGTCAGGGCATCGTCGAGACGCTGTCGAACCACCGTTCGACGGCCGTGCTGATGCAGAACCATGGACCGTTCACGATCGGCGCGTCCGCGAAGGCGGCCGTCAAGACGGCTGTCCTGCTCGAGGAAGTCGCGCGAACGGTGCATATCTCTCGCCAGCTGGGCGATCCGCTGCCGATCCCGCAGGACAAGATCGATTCGCTGTACGACCGCTACCAGAACGTCTACGGCCAGTAAGGCCCGAGGAGTGCACAACATGACCAAGCCATACGCAGACAAGCAGGTCTGGTTCCTCACCGGCAGCCAGGGGCTGTACGGCGAGGAGACGCTGCAGCAGGTCGCCGACCAGTCGCAGGACGTCGCCCGACTGCTCGACGAGAACGAGAGCACGCCGGCGCCGATCGTCTGGCGCCCGGTGCTCACCGACGCCGAGTCGATCCGTCGCGCGATGCTCGACGCCAATGCCGATGACAGTGTGCTCGGCGTGATCGTGTGGATGCACACGTTCAGCCCGGCGAAGATGTGGATCAAGGGCCTCGAGGAGCTGCGCAAGCCGCTGCTGCACCTGCACACGCAGGCGAACGTCGAGCTGCCGTGGAGCGACATCGACTTCGACTTCATGAACCTGAACCAGGCCGCGCACGGCGACCGCGAGTTCGGCTACATCGCGACCCGCCTCGGCACGTCGCGCAAGACCGTCGTCGGACACGCGAGCGACCCGCGCGTGGTCTCCGAGACCGAATCGTGGATCCGCGCTGCCGCCGGCATCGCCGAGGCGAAGAGCCTCAAGGTCGCACGGTTCGGCGACAACATGCGCTTCGTCGCGGTCACCGAGGGCGACAAGACCGAGGTCGAGCAGCGCCTCGGCACCGAGGTCAACACCTGGGGCGTCAACGAGCTCGCCGCGAAGGTCGAAGCTGCGACCGACGCGCAGGTCGATGCCGTCATCGCCGACTACCTCGAGCAGTACGAGGTCGCCGACGAGCTGCTGCCCGGCGCCGAGCGCCACGAATCGCTCCGCGACGCGGCGGCGATCGAGGTCGGTCTGCGCACCTTCCTCGACGAGGGCGGCTTCAAGGCGTTCACCGACAACTTCGAGGATCTCGGCGCGCTGAAGCAGCTGCCCGGAATCGCGGTTCAGCGGCTCATGGCCGAGGGATACGGCTTCGGCGGCGAAGGCGACTGGAAGACCGCGATCCTCGTGCGGCTGTCGGCCGTGATGGGGGCCGGACGCGCGGGCGGCGCAAGCCTGATGGAGGACTATACCTACGACCTCACGCCGGGCGATGGCAAGATCCTCGGCGCGCACATGCTCGAGGTCTCGCCGTCGCTGTCGAGCGCGAAGGCGCGCGTGGAGATCCACCCGCTCGGGATCGGCGGCAAGGCCGACCCCGTGCGTCTCGTCTTCACCGCTGACCCCGGCCCGGCGGTCGTGGTCGCCCTGAGCGACATCCGCACGCGTCTGCGCCTCACGGCGAACGTCGTCGAGAACATCACTCCGCCGGAGCTGCCGAACCTGCCCGTCGGTCGTGCCGTGTGGCAGCCGAAGCCGGATCTGCCGACGTCGGCGGCATGCTGGATGGCGGCCGGCGCTGCGCATCACACGGTGATGTCGACGTCCGTGCCGCTCGAGACCTACCGCGACTTCGCCGAGATGGCGGGCATCGAACTGCTCGCGATCGACGAGTCGACCACGCTCGGCGGCTTCCGCAACGAGCTGAAGTGGAACCAGGTCTACCACCACATCGCCGAAGGTCTCTGACACCGCACGCCGGTCGCGCGCCGGCTCTCCGGGAAACGGGGGGGTTGACACGGCGCGCGATCGGCGGATAACTTGCATTTACAACGTTTACCTACAACGTTGTAAAGTCTTGGAGGACAACGATGTCATACACCCGAGAGGACCACGCACGGCAATGAAGACGCGAATTCTCGCAGCGGGCGGCGCCGTCGCCGTCTGCGCTGCCGCTCTGACCGGCTGCTCCGGTGGAGCCGAGGCGACCTGCACGAACGACATCCAGAACGACGACGCGACCCGGGTCACGGTCTGGGCCTGGTATCCCGCGTTCGAACAGGTCGTCGATCTCTTCAACGACACCCACGACGACATCCAGGTGTGCTGGACGAATGCGGGTCAGGGAACCGACGAGTACAACAAGTTCTCCACCGCGCTCGAGGCGGGGTCCGGCGCGCCCGACGTGATCATGCTCGAGTCGTCGCAGCTCGCGTCATTCGCGCTGCAGGGCGGCCTCGTCGACCTCACGGAGCACGGCGCGAACGAGATCGCCGACGAGTACACGGAGGGCGCGTGGAAAGATGTGTCGAGCGGCGACGGCGTGTACGCGATCCCCGTCGACGGCGGACCCGTCGGAATGCTCTATCGCGAGGATCTTCTCGACGAGTACGGCATCGAGGTGCCGACCACGTGGGACGAGTTCGCGCAGGCCGCGCAGGACTACCAGGACGCGGGCGCCGAGGGCGTGCTCGCGGACTTCCCGTCCAACGACGGCGGCTTCACCTACGCGATGATGTCGCAGGGAGGCGCCGTTCCGTTCGACTATGACGCGTCCGATCCGCAGCGCATCGGCCTCAGCGCGAACAGCGACGAGGCGAAGGACGTCATCGGGTTCTGGAACGACCTGGCGCAGCAGGGCCTCGTCGCGACCGACGACGCGTCGACGACCGAGTACAACACGAAGCTCGTCGACGGAACCTACGCGATCTACGTCGCGGCGGCCTGGGGTCCCGGTTACCTGAGCGGTCTGGAGGACGCGGACTCGGACGCGAAGTGGCGCGCCGCTCCGCTGCCGCAGTGGGAAGCGGGCGACCCGGTGCAGGCGAACTGGGGCGGATCGGCGTTCGCCGTCACGACCCAGACGCCCGATGATCGGCTCGACGCCGCGGCGACGGTCGCGAAGGAGATCTTCCGCTCTGAGGAGGCCTGGCAGATCGGCATCGACGAGGCGGCTCTGTTCCCGCTGTGGAAGCCGGTGCTCGAGTCGGAGGAATTCGCCCAGAAGGAGTACTCCTTCTTCGACGGGCAGCAGATCAACAGCGATGTCTTCCTCGAGGCGGCATCCGGGTACACCGGCGTCGGCTACAGCCCGTTCCAGGTGTATGCCTACGACCAGACTGCCGAAGAGCTCTTCGCGATGAC
>DHCFD07801__coassemble_1272_pt1 | contig 21265 bp, 20 predicted proteins | sample DHCFD07801__metabat2_low_PE_023 | metagenome-assembled genome bin DHCFD07801
GTTCGGCGTCAGCGTAGAACTGCAGGTGCCCATCCTCGGTGTCGGCAGGGTCGACATCGTCGTCGACGGATGGATCATCATCGAGTGCGACAGCCGAGGCTTCCACGACGGTTGGGAGATGCAGGAGCGCGACCGCAGGCGCGATCTCGCTGCGGCTCAGCGCGGCTACGTGACACTGCGTCCGACTGCGCGGCAGATCTTCGGGGAGCCGGGTCTCCTGCTGCACGCGTTGCAGGGACTGCTGGAGCTCGGCCGGCCCGACTTCTCGACGCGCCCGCTGCACAACTACGGCACCGCGTTGAAGAACCCCGATCGATCGGCAGGAGTCCGCGGTCGGCACCGATATCTGCCGTAGTCGTGCATTCGGCTTCGCGCCGCGTCGCCGAAAAGCTGGGCATGACGCACACCGAAGACGACCATGGTCATCTCCGGATCCTGCGCACGGTCATGTCGCCGCGGCTGGGCTGACCGCACAACTGCGGCACGAATCGGCGTCAAGGCCGTTTTCGGCGCGACCGGCGCGCATGTCGTTCGGATCTGCCGCAGTCATGCAGCAGGGCGCTCGCGCCGCGGGGCGAGCCGGCTTATAGGCCCCAGTTCTGAGGTGTGCGGGTGTCGGACGACAGCAGGCCGGCGACCCAGCCGTCGGCGCGGCCGTATGCGCCGCCCACGCCGTGGCCGGGGAGGGCCCGCCGCTGCACGCCTTCGAACCGGAAGCCGATCTTCTGCGCCACGCGGGCCGAAGCGGTGTTGCCGACCACGGCGCGCCACTCGACGCGCTCGAGGCGCATCGGGCCGAACGCGAAGTCGATCACCGCGGCGGCGGCCTCGGTCATGTACCCGTGGCCCCGTGCCGCGGGCGCCGCCCAGAAACCGAGCTCGGCGCCGCCGTCCTTGATCGCGTGCAGCCCCACGACACCGGCGAATTCTCCTCCGGCGCGCAGCCCCCACGTGTGCTCGACGCCCGACTCCCACCAGTCCGCGACGAGCCCGACGAAGTCGGCGGCGTTCTTCCGCGTATACGGCGACGGCACCGTTGTGTAGCGCTGGATGTCCGGATCCTGGCACGCCTCATAGATCGCGTCGACGTCGCGCTCGTCGGGGGCGGTGAGGAGGAGCCGGGCGGTGGTCAGCGGGACCGGGTCACCCACGGCGCAGCAGGCCCACGCGCTCGTAGACCGACGCCAGCGTCACCTCGGCGACTTCGGCCGCGCGGTCGGCGTTGGCCGCGAGCACGCGATCGAGTTCGGCCGGATCCTCGAGCAGTTCGAGCGCGCGGGCGCGCACCGGCTCGAACTCGGCGACGATCGCGTCGCGCACACCCTTCTTGAGGTCGCCGTAGCCGCGGCCCGCGTACTCGTTCTCGAGCGCGTCGATCGACGATCCCGACAGTGCCGAGAGGATCGAGAGCAGGTTCGACACTCCGGGCTTCGCATCGCGGTCATACCGCACGACGCCCTCCGAATCGGTGACGGCGCGCATGACCTTCTTCGCGGTCACGCTGATGTCGTCGAGCAGGTAGAGCACGCCGGCCTGCGACTCGGCCGACTTCGACATCTTGGACGTCGGATTCTGCAGGTCGTAGATGCGCGCCGTCTCGCCCTGGATCGTGGGCTCGGGCACCGTGAACGTGTCGCCGAAACGCGAGTTGAAGCGCTCGGCGAGGTTGCGCGTCAGTTCGACATGCTGCTTCTGGTCGTCGCCGACGGGTACCGACTCGGCTTGGAACAGCAGGATGTCGGCGGCCATCAGCACGGGGTAGGTGAACAGGCCCACGCTCGTCGCGTCGTCGCCGTACCGCCGCGACTTGTCTTTGAACTGCGTCATGCGGCCGGCTTCGCCGAACCCGGTGATCGTCGAGAGGATCCACGCGAGCTCCGCGTGCGCGGGCACCTGCGACTGCACGTACAGCGTCGACTTCTCGGGCTCGATGCCCGCCGCGATGTACTGCGCGGCCGTGCGCCGCGTCTTCTCGCGCAGCTGCTTCGGATCCTGCGGAACCGTGATCGCGTGCAGATCGACGACGGTGAAGAACGCGTCGAAGTCATCCTGCATGCCGCGCCACTGCATGAGCGCTCCGATGTAGTTGCCGATCTGGAGAGAGTCGGCGGACGGCTGCATTCCGGAGAAGAGACGGGGCTTCGAAGTCACCCCACTACCTTACGCGGGCCGGCGCTCGTCGTACGGTGTATGCGTCTCGATCGCGAGGATCCTGCCGCCGGGGCGCACGTGCACGACCGTGAAGGATCCGGGGCGCAGCGATGCGGCGGCGCGCAGCTCCGAGGCGGCTGTGGTGCCGGTCGCGTCGGCGAGGGCCTCCATGAGCCCCATGAGCACGGGGGCGTGCGAGCAGATCACCGCCGGCTTGCGCTTGGCCACACGGCGGGAGACGACGGCCTGCACGTCGTCCTCGCCGCGCTCGAACGCATCCTGGCTGATCTCATCGGAGAGGTGCACGCGGCGCCCGAGGGCGTCAGCGAGCGGGGCGACGGTCTGCTGACAGCGCAGGGCTGTCGACGCGAGGATCCGGCGCACGCCGAACGCGCTGAGCGTTCCGACGTTCGCGGCTGCCTGTTCGCGGCCGCGCCGGCTGAGGGGGCGCTCGCTGTCGACGGGAGCGGAGTCGGCCTTCGCATGGCGCATCAGCACCACTGGGAACGTCTCGAGGCCGCCCGCATCGACCAGCTGTTCGAATGCCGCGAGCACCTCGAGGTCGATCGGGTAGCTCAGCCGATGGCGCGCGTCATCGAGCGCGACCCATTCGAGCGCCTCGATCTCCTTGTTCGGCGAGAACGTCGACGCGGCGATCGCCTCGGGGGAGGCCGCCACCGACCAGTACTGCACGACCTTGTGGCGGCCCGAGGGCAGGTGATACTTCACCGTGCCGAGCGACGGACCGAGGTGCGCACGGATCCCCGTCTCCTCCTCGATCTCGCGCACGGCCGCCTCGGCGTACGTCTCGCCCGGATCGAGCTTGCCCTTCGGGAACGAGACGTCTCGGAACTTCTTGCGGTGCACGAGCAGGAGCTCGATCTCGTCCGCTTCGCGGCGCCAGACGACGCCGCCCGCCGCGAGAACGCGTTTGCCGTTCGCCATCGTCACCGCCTCGACTGCCGGCGCCGCTGAATGAGGGACATCGTCTTATCCTGCACGTCGACGAGCGGTTTCCCCTTGCTGTCGACGTGATGCCTCGTCCAGGTGCCGTTCTCACCGAGCTGCCATGCCGCGCTGCTGTCGTCCATCGCGAGGTCGAAGTAGGCGACCAGTTCGCGGATGTGCTCGGGTTTCGTGACCAGCACGAGCGCTTCGACACGGCGGTCGAGGTTGCGGTGCATCATGTCGGCGCTTCCGATGTACACCTCGGGCGACCCGCCGTTGTCGAACGTGAAGATGCGCGAGTGCTCGAGATAACGGCCGAGCACGCTGCGCACCCGGATGTTGTCGCTGACGCCGGGCAGGTCGACCCGCAGGCTGCAGATGCCGCGCACCCACACATCGACCTTCACGCCCGCGATCGATGCGCGGTAGAGCGCGTCGATGATCTCCTCGTCGACCATCGAATTGACCTTGATGCGCACGTGGGCGGGCTTGCCTTCGGCGGCGAAGCGCGTCTCGCGTTCGATCAGCTTCTTCAGGCCCTTCCGCAGGTGCAGCGGCGCCGTGAGGATGCGCTTGAACTTCTTCTCGATCGCGTAGCCGCTGAGCTCGTTGAACAGGCGCGTCACGTCGCGGCCCACGACCGGGTCGCACGTGAACAGGCCGAAGTCCTCGTAGATGCGGCTCGTCTTCGGGTTGTAGTTTCCCGTGCCGATGTGCGTGTAGTGGCGCAGCTGGTCGCCCTCCTCGCGCACGACCGACGCGATCTTGCAGTGCGTCTTGAGGCCGACGAGGCCGTACACGACGTGCACGCCCGCCTTCTCGAGGATCCGCGCCCATTCGATGTTGTTGGCCTCGTCGAAGCGCGCCTTGACCTCGACGAGCGCGAGCACCTGCTTGCCCTTCTCCGCGGCGTCGATGAGCGCCTTCACGATCGGGCTGTCGCCGGAGGTGCGGTACAGCGTCTGCTTGATCGCGAGCACCTGCGGATCCCGGGCCGCCTGCTCGAGGAACGCCTGCACGCTCGTCGCGAACGATTCGTAGGGGTGGTGCACGAGCACATCGCTCTGGCGGATCGCGGCGAACACGTCGACGCGCGCGTGCTTCGAATCCGCCTCGGTCGGGCGGAACGCGGTCGCGGTGACCGGCACGTGCTTCGTGTACTTCAGGTCGGGGCGATCGATCTTGCTGAGCTGGAACAGCGCGCGCAGGTCGAGCGGCGCCGGCAGGCGGTAGACCTCCTGCTGCGAGATGTCGAGCTCGTCGAGCAGCAGACCGAGCGTGACCTCGTCCATGTCCTCCGAGACCTCGAGGCGGATGGGAGGCCCGAACCGGCGGCGCAGCAGCTCGTCCTCCAGCGCCTGGATGAGGTTCTCGGACTCATCCTCCTCGATGACCATGTCTTCGTTGCGGGTCAGCCGGAAGGCGTGGTGCTCGAGGATCTCCATGCCCGGGAACAGATCGCTGAGGTGCGCGGCGATGAGCGACTCGAGGTCGACGAAGCGCACGCGGTTGCTGTCGGGATCCGCGCCCGGCACGCGCACGATGCGCGGAAGCATGGGCGGCACCTTGATGCGCGCGAACTCCTCGCGGCCGGTGCGCGAGTGGCGGATCCGCACGGCGAGGTTGAGCGACAGGCCAGAGATGTACGGGAACGGGTGCGCCGGGTCGACGGCGAGGGGCATCAGCACGGGGAACATGTGCTGCTGGAAGTAGTCGTAGAGCCCCGTGCGCTCCTCGTCGGAGAGCTCGTTCCATGCCGCGAACTCGATGTTCTCGGCGGCGAGGGCCGGCCGGATGTCCTCGCTCCACACGCGGGCGTGGCGCTCCTGCAGCTCGTGGGCCTCGCGGCTGAGCGACTCGAGCACGCGCTGCGGCGTGGTGCCGATGTTCGAGGGCACGGCGAGCCCCGTGACGATGCGGCGCTTCAGACCGGCGACGCGCACCATGAAGAACTCATCGAGGTTGCTCGCGAAGATCGCGAGGAAGTTCGCGCGCTCGAGCAGCGGCACGTTCGGATCCTCGGCGAGCTCGAGAACGCGCTGGTTGAACGCGAGCCAGCTCAGCTCGCGGTCGACGTAGCGGTGCTCGGGAAGGTCGGGCTCATCCGCCTCGTAGAGCTCGTCGAAGTCGTCGTCCTCGGAGTCGCCCAGGCCGGTATCGACGATGGAAGTGTCGGTCATGGACTCTATCTTCGCACCGGCAGGAAACGAGCGGGTGAACGAATGTCAGCGCGGCGGCGCGGCGGCCGGATCATCCGTCGCGTTGAAGCGGTACCCCACATTGCGCACTGTTCCGATCAGGTGGTCGTGGTCGCCGAGCTTCGCCCGAAGGCGCCGCACGTGCACATCGACCGTGCGCGTGCCGCCGAAGTAGTCGTAGCCCCACACCTCGCTGAGCAGTTGCTCGCGGGTGAACACCCGCGACGGATGCGACGCGAGGAAGTGCAGCAGCTGGAATTCTTTGAATGTGAGGTCGAGGGGCCGTCCGCGCACTTTCGCCGAGTACGACGACTCATCGATCGTGATCCCCGAGGTGTCGACGGTCGTCGAGGATGACGATCCGACCACGGCTCGGCCCATCGCGAGGCGCACGCGCGCGTCGACCTCCGCCGGGCCGGCGCCTGAGAGCACGATGTCGTCGACGCCCCACTCGGACGACACGGCGGCGAGGCCGCCCTCGGTCGTCACGAGCAGCACGGGCGAGGCGTGTCCTGTCGAATCGAGGATCCGGCAGAGCGAGCGTGCGGCCGCGAGGTCGCTGCGCGCGTCGACGATCGTCACATCGGCGTCGGGCGCGGCGATCAGCTGCGATGCGGACGCCGGGAGCGTCATGACGCGGTGACTCAGCAGGCCGAGCGCAGCGAGCGGCGGGTCCGTCTCGGGGGACGGGCTCAGAACGAGCAGTTGCGCCACGGGGGTTCCTCTCGGGATGTCGCTCATCTTATGACACGCTCGCCGCCTCCCTGTGCGGCTCGGGGTGCGCGGGCAGGGCACAATAGGGGGAGCGGTCCGCGTGACGCCGGATCGCAGAAGGGATCCGTATGGCTCGGTCGGCCGCGCAGCGCTCTGGCTTCATCGCGCGCATCCGGCGCAGTCAGGGGCTGCTCCTCCCGTGGAGCGTCGCTCTCGTGCTCGCCCTCGCGGTCGTCGCTTTCGTACCGGTGAGCGGGTGGTGGCAGTGGTTCTCCGCCGCCGGAGGCGTCGCGGTCATCGTCGCCTTCGTCGTGCAGATCATCGTCGGGCGCGCCGACGGATTCATCATCCGCCTCTCGACGGCGGCGCTCGGCAGCGTGCTGCTCATCGGCATCGTGTCGCTCGTCGGCGCGCTGTTCACGGCGGTGGGCGCCGGCCTGTCGGTGTTCCCGTCTGAATTCACGAGCTGACCAGGCATCCCATACAGTGGAGCGGTCGTAGCCGATTCACCGGGAGGATGCGCAAGTGCCAGTACGTCGAGTGAGCCTCACGGCTTCGGGATCCGACATCGCCGACGTGCTGGGCGGGGCCCAGACCGGCGACGTCATCGTCGTACCGGAGGGCGTGCACGATGTGGCGCGCGCGACGCTCCTGGGCGTCGATCTCATCGGCGAGGGCGACCCCGACCGCGTCGTGATCCGCTCGCGCATCGCCGTGCGCGGCACCTGCCGCATCTCGAACCTGACGCTCGAGGCTCCCGCCTATTCCAACGCCCTGCAGGTGGCGCAGCCGCAGGCACGCGCCGAACTGCATACGGTGACGGTGATCGGAGAGCCCTCGGGCAAGTATCCCGGGGTGTGGTGCTCCGACGGAGCCGTGCTGATGAATCGCACCGCGGTGAACGCAGAGTATGAGGCACGCGGCCTCGTCGTCGAGGCGAAGGGCGAGCTGCACGCCTGGGCCTCCTCGTTGCCGAGCCTGCGCGTCGAGGGCGGCCGGGCCGCGCTGCATGACGCCGAGGCGATATCGATCTTCGCGAGCGATCGTGCGCGCGTCGACGCCGACGGCACGCTGACGCTGCGCTCCGCCGAGGGCAAGCGGAACATGGTGGTGCGCGGGGAATCGGTCGTGTCGATCGAGCGCCTCGTGTCCGTCGCGAAGGTGCACGAGGCCCTGTTCGAAGACAGCGTGCTGACCGTCGGCGAGGTCCACTGCGAGCCGCGGGGCGTGCTCGAGGTATGGCACAGCGGCTTCGCGAAGGTCACGCTGCCGGATGTCGGGGCGCGCGCCACGGAGAAGGATGCCGAGGGCAACCTCGTTCATCGCCAACCGGCGGAGATCCTGTGGAGGGCGGGCGAGCCGTTCTCCGAGGTGTCTCCGCTGCTCAAGCAGGGCGACACCGTGCTGCTCGAAGCCGGCGAGTACGACCTCGGGCTCCGCCCTCTCGAGACCCACTTCCGCGGCGCGGGCGCGGGCGAGACGATCGTCGAGGCCTCGCTCACCTCCGCGCAGGGGTGGGACATGTCGCTCAGCGACCTCACGCTGCGCGCGATGAGCGAACACAACGCCATCCAGATCGAGCAGGAGGCGGAGATCGCGCTCGAGAACGTCGCGGTCGAAGCGGAGGGCACCGAGACGTATCCCGGGGTGTACGCCGGCGCCGGCGTGCTGACGATGACGAACTGCGATGTGCACTGCGCGTCGGACGCCACGGGCGTCTGCGCGACGAACGGGGCGAGCCTCGTCGCGGTCGGCACCTACATGCGCGATCTCGTCGTCGCGACCGGTGCGCGGGCGACGCTCACCGGCGGCGGCGCCGGGCGGATCTGCGCGATGAGCGGCGGCGAGGTCGTGTCCGACAGCGTCATCACGATGACCGGCCCGCTGAACCCGACGCTCACGCTCGAGGCGCGCGAGGGCGGTTCGGTGCGGCTCGAGCGCCTCGAGGTCGCGGACGACGTGCCGATCGAGGTGTTCGCTTCGGCGGCGACGATCCACGTGGCAGACGTCGACGCCGACGACGATGCCGATGTGCGGATCACATCCGAGGAGAACGCCGATGTCGTCTTCGGCGAGTGGGAGGCCGTGCACGAGAACGTGCAGGTTCCCGCCGGCGCCGACGACGAGCACGTCACGCATGGCGAACAGCTCCCGGTCGAGCGGGTCGAGGATCCGCTTGCCGCGATCGACCGCCTCACGGGGCTGACGAGCGTCAAGGAGCAGATCCGGTCGTTCGTGCGCAAGGCGAAGTTCAATCAGCTGCTCAAGGATCAGGGGCGGCCCGTCAACGACGCCGCGATGCACAGCATGTTCCTCGGCAACCCCGGGACCGGGAAGACGACGGTCGCGAAGCTGCTCGGGGAGGCGCTGTTCGAGGCCGGGGCGATCCGCCGGCCCGACGTGCTGCGGGTCGGGCGCCGCGACCTCGTCTCCGACAACCTCGGCGGATCCGCGAAGCTCACGGGCGGCGTGCTCGAGCGCGCACGCGGCGGGATCCTGTTCATCGACGAGGCGTACGACCTCTATCAGCGCGCCAACAACGAGTTCGCGGAGGAGGCCGTCACCGCGATCCTCGACTTCATGGACGAGAACCGCGACGACATCATGGTCGTGTTCGCCGGGTACGGCGACCGCATGCAGGATCTGCTGCGCATGAACCCGGGCCTGCCCTCTCGCGTGCCGCACCGGTTCCACTTCGATGACTACACGCCGGACGAGGCAGCGGAGATCGGATTCCGCGTGCTCGAGCGCGACGGGTACGTCGTCGACGAGGCGCTCTACCGCCGGGCGATCTCGTCGTACTACCGCCAGGCGAACGACGGCAGCAATGCGCGCTGGGTGCGCAACCTCAACGAGAAGCTGTTCGCGGCGCTCGCAGACCGCGTCGTGACAGAGCTGGAAGAGAGTCCGGAGCGCGCGGCCGAGATCGACACCCGGGCCATCACGAACGAGGAGATCCTCGCCGTCACGAGCAGCGGCGGGCACGATCAGGAGGCCGTGGAGAGCATCCTCGCGGAGCTCGACGCCCTCACGGGGCTGCAGGCCGTGAAGGACTGGGTGCGCGACCTCATCGCGCAGGCGCAGGTCGACCGAGACCTGCGCGAGATCGACCCGCACATCGAGCGTCCGATGTATCACATGATCTTCACGGGCCGTCCGGGAACGGGGAAGACGACCGTTGCGAAGATCGTCGCGCGATTGTTCCACGCGCTCGGCCTGCTGCCGACGTCGACGGTGAAAGTCACGGACCGCGCGAAGCTCGTCGGCCAGTTCATCGGCGATACCGAGTCGAACACGACGCGCGCGATCGACGAGGCGATCGGCGGCGTGCTGTTCATCGACGAGGCGTACCAGCTGTACCGGCCCGACAGCCCGCGCGATTATGGGGCGCTCGCTCTGGAGACGCTCGTGCCGCGGCTCACCGAGGACAAGGATCGGCTCGTCACGATCCTCGCCGGGTACAGCGACGCGATGGCCGAGATGCTCGAGAACGCGAACGAGGGGCTCCCCTCGCGCTTTCCGCTGCGCATCGAGTTCCCCGACTACTCGCCCGAGGAGGTCGCGACGATCGTCGTCGCGCGATTGGGGCGCACATGGGAGTTCGATGAGGAGGCGATGTCGCGCCGCGTCGTCGAGATCTATTCGCGGCTCCCGCAGACAGAGCGCACCAACGGCCGGTGGGCCGAGCACTTCGCCGCCGAGGTGAAGACGGCGCAGGCGCGCTACCTCACGGCGAATCACATCCGCGGCGAGCAGATGCGGGTGATCCCCGACGACGTCATCGGCGCGCTCGGCGGCGCGCTAGGATAGTCCCATGCTCGAATTCCTCGCTGGTGTTGATGTCTTCGCGCTCGAGATGTTCTTCGTGGGCCTGCTCGGTCTCGCGAGCCTGGCCATCGCCTTCGTCTCGGGTTCGGTGCTCGTCAACCTTTTCCGCGGCCAGAAGTAACGCTCCCCGCGTGAGGTGGGATGATCCCGCCTCATGTCGTCGTGCGCCGGATACGCTGGGATCATCATGATCGAGATCCCCACAGACATCCCCGCCGACCTGGTGCCCCTCGCGTGGCTCGTCGGTGTCTGGGAAGGCACCGGCGTCATCGACTACCGCGCCGGAGAGACCCACTACGAGGGCGAGTTCTCGCACCGTGTGAGTTTCAGCCATGACGGCGGGCCGTTCCTGAACTATTCAGCGACCGCGGTGCTGCTCGAGACCGACGAACGCCCCGCGCAGCAGCTCACGTCCGAATCCGGGTTCTGGCGCATCGCGCGCTCGGCCCACGACGCCGCACCCGGCCCGGGCCTGCTGCCCGCGCTCGCCGCGGAGCCCGAGCGCACGGCGGAGGACGTCGAGAAGCTGCGGGTCTCCGCAGACGGCGGCTTTCCGCTCGAGGTGGCGCTGAGCCGCTCCGACGGCGTGCAGGAGCTGTACCTGGGCGAGGTCAACGGACCGCGCATCGACCTCGGCACCGACGCGGTCGTGCGTTCGGCGGGGGCGAAGGACTACGCGTCGGCGACCCGCCTGTACGGGCTCGTCGACGGCCATCTGCTGTGGGCCTGGGACATCGCGGCGCTCGGTCAGAGCCTCGCCTCCCACGCGTCCGCCCGTCTCGCGAAGGTGTCATGATGATGTCGCACGAAGATCTGGTCACCGACGACGACGGTGTGGTCCAGCACGCCGGCAACCCGGCGATCGAACAGCGCCGGCTCGAGGCCGGGGAGGCGATCGTGCCGCGCGCCGACCGCGCCGTCATCGAGATCACCGGTCCCGAGCGCAGGTCGTGGCTCGATTCGATCACGTCACAGGCCGTCGCCTCGCTGCAGCCGGGCGAGTCCACCGAGCTGCTCGTGCTGGATCCGCAGGGGCACGTCGAGCACGCGGCCGCGGTCGTCGACGACGGCTCCGCGCTCTGGCTGATCGTCGATGCGGGCGACGCGGCTCCGCTCGCGAAGTGGCTCACGATGATGCGGTTCCGTGCGCAGGCCGAGATCCGGGTGCGCGACGACCTCAGCGTCGTCGGAGCGATGCGCGGCGGCGACGCGTTCGACCGCATCGTGGGTGCCGCGGTCCGCACGGGCGAGGTGCCTGCGGTATGGGCGGATCCGTGGGCGCAGGTGAGCGCGGGCGGATGGCAGTACGCCGATGCCGCGGAGCACCCCGGCGTGGACTTCGCGTGGGCCGAGGCGATCGTCGAGAGCACCGACGGGCTCGCCGACCTGCCGATCGCCGGTGCGCTCGCCGCAGACGCCCTGCGGGTCGCCGCGTGGCGCCCGCGCTGGGCGGCCGAGGTCGATGAGAAGTCGATCCCGCACGAGTCCGACTGGCTGCGCACCGCCGTGCATCTGAACAAAGGGTGCTACCGCGGCCAGGAGACCGTGGCGAAGGTGCACAACCTCGGTCGCCCGCCGCGGCGGCTCGTGATGCTGCACCTCGACGGATCCGAATCGGTGCTGCCCGCGCGCGGCGACGTCGTGCTCGACGGAGACAAAGACGTGGGCGCGATCACATCGGCCGCCCGCCACCACGAGCTCGGCCCGATCGCGCTCGCGATCGTCACGCGCCGCACGCCCGCCGACGCATCGCTCGTCGTCGTCTCGGGCGACACGCGCATCGCCGCGTCTCAGGAGACGATCGTGCCGGCCGACGCGGGGCGCACGGCCGACGTGCCGCGCCTCACTCGGCTCTCGAGGCGCAAGCAGGCGACCGACCCGCGCGCCTGATCAGGTCGCGCCGGCGACGATCAGCTCGACGGCGGATCCGCGCAGCACGGCGCGCCCCGCGCGCCAGGAGGCATGACAATGGCGACACCGACCTCATCCCCGATCCTGCTCGGTCCGAACCAGCCGGCCGCGCGCCCGTACCGCGGTGGGGACGGGATTCGGCGGCTGCGCGGCGAAGGGGCGGCAGATGCATACTCGCCCGAAGACTTCGTCGCCTCGACGACCTGCACGTTCGGATCCGATGTCGTCGGGCTCTCGGCGCTGCCCGACGGAACGCTGCTGCGCGACGCGATCGCTGCGTCACCGGAGCAGTGGCTGGGGGCCGACCATCTCGAGCGATTCGGCGCCGAGACGGGGCTGCTCGTCAAGCTGCTCCACACAGGGGAGCGGCTCTTCAACCATGCTCACCCCGATGCCGCCTTCGCGAATGAGCACCTCGGGATCCCGCACGGCAAGACCGAGTCGTGGATCATCACCTCGACGGGCGACGACGAGACGGCGGATGTCTGGCTCGGCTGGAATCGCGACATCTCGTCGCACGAGCTCGCCGCGTGGTTCGAGGCCCAGGACTCGGAGGCCATGCTCGGCGCGCTGAATCACCGCGACGTGCGCGCGGGCGATGTCGTGCACGTGCCGGCCGGTACGCCGCACGCGATCGGCGAGGGGATCACGCTGGTCGAGCTGCAGGAACCGGTCGACCTGTCGATCATCCTCGAGTACGCGCCATTCCCCGCGCTCAGCCGGCAGACCGCGCTGCTCGGCCTCGAGCGCGAGACGGCGCTCGGCGCGGTCGACACCGCGCGCACGGATCCGTCGACGCTGATCAGCCGCGTGGCGGACGGTTCGTTCCTGCCGCGCGCGGCGGATCCGTACTACCGCGCGGAACGCGTGCGCGGCGGATCCGCGCTGGACGCCGGGTTCAGCGTGCTCGTCGTACTGGAGGGGGAGGGCGCGCTCGGCGGCGTCGACCTGGTGCGGGGCGCGACGGCCGTGATCCCGCATGGCGCGGGCGAGCTGCGGCTCACGGGCGACATCGTCGGGATCCGCGCGCGCCCGCCGAAGCCCTCCCGGTAAGCTGAACTCATGACGCACACCCTGATTCTGCTCCGCCATGGGCAGAGCGACTGGAATGAACGGAACCTCTTCACCGGATGGGTCGATGTGCGACTCACCGAGAAGGGCCGCGGCGAGGCGAAGCGCGGCGGCGAGCTGCTCGCAGAGCAGGGCGTCCTGCCCGACGTGCTGCACTCGTCGGTGCTGAGCCGCGCGATCCAGACCGCGAACATCGCGCTCGATGCGGCGGACCGCCTGTGGATCCCGGTCAAGCGCTCCTGGCGGCTCAACGAGCGCCACTACGGTGCGCTCCAGGGCAAGGACAAGGCCCAGACCCTCGAGGAGTTCGGCGAGGAGAAGTTCATGGAGTGGCGCCGCTCGTTCGACGTGCCGCCGCCCGAGATCGACGCCGACGACGAGTACGCGCAGACGCACGATCCGCGGTACGTGGGGATCGACGGCGAGCTGCCCGCGACCGAGTCGCTGTCGCTCGTGATCGACCGAATGCTGCCGTACTGGGAGAGCGCGATCGTGCCCGACCTCAAGGCCGGGAAGACGGTGCTCGTCGCGGCGCACGGCAACTCGCTGCGCGGCCTCGTGAAGCACCTCGACGGCATCAGCGACGCCGACATCGCGGGTCTCAACATCCCGACGGGCATCCCGCTCGTCTACGAGCTCGACGATGACATGCGTCCGACCGGTCCCGGCCGCTACCTCGACCCCGAGGCCGCCGCGGCGGGCGCCGCAGCCGTCGCCTCGCAGGGCAAGAAGTAACAAAGACGAAGGCGGGTGGGGCCTCGGCCCCACCCGCCTTTCGCATGCCTAGTCGACGACCTCGACCTCGGGCGGCTCCTCGGCGCCCGACCAGTCGCCCGTCGCGAGATAGACGACCTTCTTCGCGACCGAGACCGCGTGGTCGGCGAAGCGCTCGTGGTAGCGGCTCGCGAGCGTCGCGTCGATGGCGTGGGGGATCTCGCCCTTGAACGACTCGCCGAGCACACGCTCGTACACAGAAGCGTGCAGCTCGTCGATGTCGTCGTCGGTGTCGCGGATGTGCGTGGCGTACTTCAGATCCTGCGTGCGCAGCAGCTGCGTCAGAGTGCGCGCCACCTCGACGTCGAGCACGCCCATCTTCTTGAAGGTGGACTTCAGGCCCTGCGGGATCGCGCGCTCGGGGTAGCGCGAGCGCACGAGCTGCGCGATGTGGTCGGCGAGGTCGCCCATGCGCTCGAGCGATGCGCTGACGCGCAGCGCGCTGACGATCACCCGCAGGTCGTGGGCGACCGGCTGCTGCATCGCCAGCGTCGCGATCGCGATCTCGTCGGTCGTGAGCACCAGGTCATCGATCGTGGCGTCGTTCGCGATGACCTCTTCGGCGAGGGCGACGTCTCCGTTGGCGAACGCCTGCGTCGCCTTCTCGATGGCCTCGGCCACCAGCTCGGAGATCTCGACGAGTCGGTTCTGAATATCTTCGAGAGTGTCGTGGAACACTTCACGCATGGTGGGCGCCCTTCTGGTGATGACCCGGGAATCGTGCGACGCATCAGCATCGCGCACAGTCACGTCGATTCTGTCGAGGTCAGGTTAACGATTGGTGGAACACTCATGAACAACTGATCGCCACGGTGCCATAATCAGCGGGATCGTCCGTTTCGGTACCCCTCATGACTTTACTCTGGAGACATGTCCCCGTCGCTTCTCGCTCTGTTCATTGGGGTGCTCATCGGCGCGGGCCTCACCGTCCTCTTCGTCGTCGCATGGCGATCCCGCACGAAGGCGCTCGCCGCAGCCCATCCGCAGGTCCCGGATGCGGTCTTCGCGATCCTCGACGTGTTCGAGGACGCCGCGATCATCACGGATCCGTCGGGGAACGTGATCGCGGCATCGCCGTCGTCGACATGGGTCGGCGCGCGCGTCGGCCAGCGCCTCGAACAGGAGGAGCTGCGGGACCTCATGAAGCAGGCTCGCGTGACGGGGAAGAGCGAGCGGCAGACCCTGCGCATCCGCGCCGGCCGGCTCACGCGCGAATCTCGGCTCGTCGTGGCCCGGGGAGCGCAGATCGGTCAGGGGTTCATCGTGATCTTCGTGCGCGACATCTCCGCCCAGGAGCGCGTGCAGCAGATGAGACAGGACTTCATCCAGAACACGAGCCACGAGCTGAAGACGCCGGTCGGTGCGATCGCTCTGCTCGCGGAGGCGCTGGAGATCGCCGCAGACGACCCCGAGCAGGTGCGCCGGTTCTCCGGGCGCGTGTCGGCCGAGGCTGACCGGCTCGGGCAGCTGACGGGCAGGATCATGAACCTGTCGCGGCTGCAGGCGACCGATGACCTCATCGACGTCGCCGACATTGCGGTCGACGAACTCATCGCGCGTACGGTCGAGGCGCATCAGACGACGGCGTTCGGCGCCGGCGTCGAGCTGATCGCGGGCGGCGCGCGCGGCATCTATGTGCGCGGCGACATGCGGGTGCTCATCGAGGCGCTCGGCAATCTCGTGTCGAACGCGATCGCGTACTCGCCCGAGGGATCCCACGTCGGAATCGGCGTCAAGGAGTCGGACGGCGCGGTCGAGATCGCCGTCACCGACCAGGGCATCGGCATCTCCGAAGACGATCAGCGACGCATCTTCGAGCGGTTCTACCGAGCGGATCAGGCGCGGTCGCGCCACACGGGCGGAACCGGACTCGGGCTGTCGATCGTGAAGCATGCGATCCTCCGCCATGACGGCGAGGTGCGGCTATGGTCACGGGAGGGGAGCGGATCGACGTTCACGATCCGCCTGCCCGTCGTCGATCCGCCGCCCGGAGCGGTCAGGAAGAAGAAGCTCAAGCGCGCAGCCAAGTCGAGCGCGCAACGAAAGGAAGAGATTGCATGACTCGCGTTCTGCTCGTTGAGGATGAACCCGACCTCGCGGATCCGCTCGCCTACCTGCTGCAGCGCGAGGGCTTCGAGGTCGAGATCGTCGACGACGGAGAGAAGGCGCTGCGCGTGTTCCGCGAACAGGGCGCCGACGTGGTGCTGCTCGATCTGATGCTGCCGGGCATTCCCGGCACCGAGGTGTGCCGACAGATGCGCATGACGAGCCAGGTGCCGATCGTGATGCTGACCGCCAAGGACAGCGAGGTCGACATCGTCGTGGGGCTCGAGCTCGGCGCCGACGACTACGTCACGAAGCCGTACTCGTCGCGCGAGCTGCTCGCGCGGATGCGCGCCGTGCTGCGTCGCTCGGCCTCGGCCGACGGCGACCTCGAAGAGCACGTGCTCGAGGGCGGACGGGTGACGCTCGACATCGACCGCCACACGATCGCGGTCGACGGCGAGCAGATCAACATGCCGCTCAAGGAGTTCGAGCTGCTTGAGCTGCTGATGCGCAACACCGGACGCGTGCTGACGCGCGGGCAGCTCATCGACCGCGTGTGGGGATCCGACTACTTCGGCGACACCAAGACGCTCGACGTGCACATCAAGCGCATCCGCTCGCGCATCGAAGAGACGCCGTCGGCCCCGCAGATGCTCGTCACCGTGCGGGGCCTGGGGTATCGCTTCGAGGGTTAGTGGCTCTCGTCGACGGTCTCGACCGGCGCGCACGCCTCGGCGTTGTCGGCGGGATCGTTCGGCGCGAGGTCGGCGTACTCGGTGAGGCAGTTGTCGAGCACCGGCACCTCGAGCTCGACGGCCTCCGCGTCGCCGGGCTGGAAGAACATGCTGATGGTCGATCCGGGGAGCACGTCGAGGTCGGAGATCAGGTACGGCTCCTCATTCGATCCGAGGCTCACTGTCTCGCCGGCGGGAACGTCGAACGACGCGTCGCCCGTGCCCCAATCGACGGAGAGCGTCTGCGCATCAGCGCTGGTGTTCGCGAGCACGGCGACGAGGTTGCCCTCCGCGCCGTCCCGGTCGGCGACGACGAGCGCATTGCGCACCTCGAGGCCGCCGTCGGCGAGCCTCGGGAGGTTCACGCCGTCGGACGCGGTGTATTCGAACGTCGTGGCCTGAGTCGTGACCATGTTGCAACCGGTCGCGGTCATGAGCACGAGGCCGGCAGCGGCGAGGGACGCGATGATGCGCGATTTCACGGATCCTCCAGAATGGTGCGGGGGCCGCGCGTAATGCGGGCGCGTCCATCCTATCCGTTGACGCTGAGTGCCCGTGGCACCGGCCGCGACGGCGAGAGAGCGGAATCCTAGTACAAATCCCGCTGTGGTAAACTAGATAACGCTGGGAAGGACGTAATCCATATGCTTTTTGAGGTCGGCGAGACTGTCGTCTACCCCCATCATGGGGCCGCAACCATCACCGAAGTTAAGAAACGAGTCATCAAGGGCGAGGAGAAGACCTACCTCAAGCTCAACGTGACGCAGGGGGGCCTCGTCATCGAGGTGCCCGCCGACAACGTTGATCTCGTCGGCGTTCGCGACGTCATCGACGAGAGCGGGCTGCAGGAAGTGTTCGACGTGCTGAAGGCGCCGTTCACGGAAGAGCCCACCAACTGGTCGCGCCGTTACAAGGCGAACCTCGAGAAGCTCGCCTCGGGCGATGTGATCAAGGTGAGCGAGGTCGTGCGCGACCTGTGGCGCCGCGATCAGGACCGAGGCCTGTCGGCAGGCGAGAAGCGCATGCTCGCGAAGGCACGTCAGGTGCTCGAGTCCGAGGTCGCTCTCGCGAAGCACGTGAGCGAGGAAGAGGCGGGCGAGCTGCTCAATCAGAAGCTCGCCGAAGGCTGATCCCGAATCTTCGTCGTCGCCGCCCCGCACCGATCACGGTGCGGGGCGGCTACGTTTATTACCGTGACTTCCACACGAATCGACACCGCGATCATCGTCGTTGCGGCAGGCAGCGGTACGCGCCTGTCGGCCGGCGAGCCGAAGGCCTTCGTGGGGATCGACGAGCGCTCGATCCTCGCGCACTGCCTGGAGGGCGTGTTCCGCGCAGCTCAGATGCAGGTGGTCGTGGTGGCACCCGACGACCGCGTGGGCGAAGCGCTCGCGATCGCACATGACGAGGCGGGGGAGCGGCGGGAGCTCGTCACGGTCGTGGCGGGCGGCGATACCCGGCAGGAATCCGTCGCGGCCGGGCTGTCGCGCGTGTGGCCGACGGTGCAGATCGTGCTGGTGCACGACGCGGCGCGTGCCCTGACTCCGCCCGAGGTCATCGATCGCGTCGCGGACATGGTGCGCGAGACCGGGCACGGGGCGATTCCGGCGCTCGACGTCGTCGACACCATCAAGAGGGTCGACGGCGAACGGATCGCGGGCGTCGTCGATCGTGCGGAGCTCGCCGCCGCGCAGACCCCGCAGGGCTTCCGGCGCGACATTCTCGCGGCGGCGTACGAACGGGCGACCGCCGAGTTCACCGATGACGCGGCGCTCGTCGCCGACGCGGGGCACGACGCCATTCGGGTGCCCGGATCCGCTCTCGGCTTCAAGATCACGCTGCCCGACGACCTCGCGCGGGCGCGCGACCTGCTGCGACGGGAGGAGAGGGGCGCGGACGGCAACGCGCACCGGGCGGGCGAAGATCCGGCGGCCGTGCGGCTGCCGCGCGTCGGCATCGGAACCGACGTGCACGCATTCGGCGGCGACGGATCCCTGTGGCTCGCCGGGCTCGAATGGCCGGGCGAGCGGGCGCTCTCGGGCCACTCCGACGGCGACGCGGTCGCGCACGCGATCGTCGATGCCGTGCTGAATGCCGCCGGCCTCGGCGATATCGGCACGCACTTCGGCACTGACCGTCCCGAGTTCGCAGGCGCCCACGCAGACGCATTCCTCGGCGAAACGGCACGGATCCTCGCGGACGCCGGATGGTTCGTCGGGAACGTCTCCGTGCAGATGCAGGCGGCGCGCCCCCGCTTCTCGGCCCGTCGGGGCGAGGCGGAGACCGCGCTGTCGGCGGCGCTCGGCGCACCTGTGTCGGTCTCCGCGACGACCACCGACGGCCTCGGATTCACCGGCCGCGCCGACGGCGTGCAGGTCTTCGCCGTGGCGCTCGTCGTCCCCCAGCACTGACCATGTCCCACGTGGGGTGGGAGAGCCCGCGGGAAAGCAGCACCACGTGGGACACGGTGTGGAGGAGCAACGCCATTAGGCTGGAAACGTGAGCATGCGGCTGTACGACTCGCGCGCCCAGGCGCTGCGCGACTTCACTCCTCTCGACGAGACGAACATCACGATGTACGTCTGCGGTCCGACGGTGCAGTCCGGCCCCCATATCGGTCACCTGCGCGCCGCGCTCGCGTTCGATCTGCTGAGGCGCTGGCTCGAGCACCGCTACGGGCGCGTGACATTCGTGCGCAACGTCACCGACATCGACGACAAGGTGCTGCAGAACGCCGCGGCCGAGGAGCCGTGGTGGGCGCTCGCCTACCGCATGGAGCGCGAATTCACGGCCGTCTACGACGCGATCGGCATCCTCCCCCCGACCTACGAGCCGCGCGCCACGGCGTCGATCCCGCAGATGCAGGAGTTCATCGAGCGGCTCATCTCGCGGGGGCACGCATACGCGTCGGGCGGCGACGTCTACTTCTCGGTGCGTTCATGGCCCGAGTACGGCGCGCTGACGCGTCAGGACATCGACGCGATGGACTCCGACGCGGATGCGGATCCGCGCGGCAAACGGGATCCGCACGATTTCGCGCTCTGGAAGCAGGCCAAGCCGGGCGAGCCCGACGACGCCAGCTGGTCGTCGCCGTGGGGGATGGGCCGCCCGGGGTGGCACATCGAGTGCTCGGCCATGTCGCACCGTTACCTCGGCGACGCCTTCGACATCCACGGCGGCGGGCTCGACCTGCGTTTCCCGCATCACGAGAACGAGCTCGCGCAGTCGGCCGCCGCGGGTGATCCGTTTGCGCAGTATTGGATGCACAACGGGCTGGTGACGGTCGACGGGCAGAAGATGTCGAAGTCGCTCGGCAACTTCACCCTCGCGCGAGACATGCTCGACGCGCACCCGGCGCGCGTCGTGCGCTACGCCCTCGCCGCGGCCCATTACCGGTCGAGCCTCGACATCTCGGAACAGGGCCTTGCGGAGGCGGCGGCTGCGCTCGAACGCATCGACGGCTTCGTCCAGCGCGCCGAGCGGGCCGTCGGATCCGTTACGCCGCGCGTTCCGGCAGCGTTCGGCGAGGCGATGGACGACGACCTCGGCATCCCGCAGGCGCTCGCCGTCGTGCACGAGACGGTGCGCGCGGGGAATGTTGCGCTCGACCAGGGCGAACCCGCCGATATCCGCGGCGCGTTCTCAGCCGTATCGGGCATGATGGGCGTGCTTGGTTTCCCGCTCGCGGTGGACGGATCCGCGCACGGCGCGGAGGCACAGGCTCTCGCGACGATCATCGACTCTCTCATCTCACAGCGAGCCGAGGCGCGTGCCGCGAAGGACTGGGCGGCAGCAGACAGGATCCGCGATCTGTTCGCGGACGCGGGCGTCGCACTCGAAGACACCCCCGACGGAACGATTTGGAGCATCGATGGCTAAGCCAGGACGGCCCGGCGCGGCAAAAGGCAAGAAGGGCGCGACCAAGGGGTCGGGCGGAAAGAACAAGCGCAGCCTCACGGGGCGCGGACCGACGCCGAAGGCCGAGGACCGCACGTATCACAAGGCGCACAAGCGCAAGGCGCTCGCTGAGCGCAGCGCGGCCAAGCACCCGCGTCGTCAGCAGCAGGCACCGCGCCGCCGTCCCAACGACGAGAACGAGTACGTCACCGGGCGCAACAGCGTGCTCGAGGCCCTGCGCACGAACATCCCCGCCACGGCGTTCTACATCTCGCAGCGCATCGAGATGGACGACCGCGTCAAGGAGATGCTGACGATCGCGCACCGCAACAATCTGCCGATGCTCGAGGTCACGCGCCCCGAGCTCGACCGGATGGCGGGCTTCGACGGCGTGCACCAGGGCGTCGCGCTCAAGGTGCCGCCGTACGAGTACGCACACCCGCAGGATGTGCTCGAACAGGTCATCAGCCGCGGTCAGACACCGCTGTTCGTCGCGCTCGACGGCGTGACGGATCCGCGCAACCTGGGCGCGATCATCCGCTCGACGGCCGCCTTCGGCGGTCAGGGCGTGATCGTGCCGCAGCGCCGCTCGGCCGGTCTGACGTCGGCGGCGTGGAAGACGAGCGCGGGCGCCGCGGCGCGGATCCCCGTGGCGATGGCGCCGAACCTCACGCAGGTGCTCAAGGACCTCAAGAAGCAGGGTGTGTTCGTGCTGGGCCTCGATGGGGGCGGTGAGGTGCAGATGCCGAGCCTCGAGCTGGCGGATCGCCCGCTCGTCGTGGTGATCGGCAGCGAGGGCGAAGGCCTTTCGCGGCTCGTGACCGAGACGTGCGACCAGATCGTGTCGATCCCGATCTCGGATGCGGCGGAGTCGCTGAATGCCGGCATCGCCGCGTCGGTCGCGCTGTACCAGATCTCGACGCTGCGCTCCGCCTGACCGCACGAAGAAGGGCGCCGCATCCTCGATCGAGGATGCGGCGCCCTTCTTCGTGC
>DHCFD07801__coassemble_1303_pt1 | contig 19570 bp, 20 predicted proteins | sample DHCFD07801__metabat2_low_PE_023 | metagenome-assembled genome bin DHCFD07801
GGCCGACAAGATGCTCGACCTCGGCTTCCTCGCCGACATCGAGAAGATCTTCCAGAAGGTCGCTCAGAAGCGTCACACGCAGCTGTTCAGCGCGACGATGCCCGGGCCGATCGTGGCGCTCGCGCGCCGGTTCATGTCGAACCCGATCCACATCCGCGCTTCCGACCCCGACGAGGGGCTCACCCAGGCGAACATCCGCCACATCATCTACCGCGCCCATCAGCTCGACAAGGATGAGGTCATCGGCCGCATCCTGCAGGCGGAGGGTCGCGGCAAGACCGTCATCTTCACGCGCACCAAGCGCCAGGCGCAGCGTCTCGTCGATGAGCTCGGCGACCGCGGCTTCTCAGTGGGCGGCGTGCACGGCGACATGGGACAGGAGCAGCGCGAGCGCTCGATGGCCGCCTTCAAAGCGGGCAAGCGCGACGTGATGGTGGCCACGGACGTCGCGGCGCGCGGCATCGACGTCAACGACGTCAGCCACGTGATCAACCACACGATCCCCGACGACGAGAAGACGTATCTGCACCGCGTGGGCCGCACGGGCCGCGCGGGCCGCGAGGGCATCGCCGTGACGTTCGTCGACTGGGACGACCTGCACAAGTGGGCGCTCATCAATCGCGCGCTCGATTTCGGTCAGCCCGAGCCGGTCGAGACCTACTCGACGAGCCCCCATCTGTTCGAGGACCTCAACATTCCCGAGGGCACGAAGGGCCGCATCACGAAGGCGCCGTCGAAGAAGAAGGAAGAGAAGGCGACCCGTCCTCCCCGGCGTCGCCGCGCGGACGGCGCTGAGGGGCGCGGCGACGCCGGCGACAAGCGCCCCGGCGACGGCACGCACGACGGATCCGGTCCGGAGCACCACGACGGCCACCCGGCGCCTGCGCGCCGTCGCCGCCGTCGCCGCCGCACGTCGGGACAGGGCCAGCAGGGGGCGTAGGCCGTCAGACCACCGGATCGGACCCCGTGGCGGCGCGGATGATGCGCTCGACCATCGCGGGGTCCGTGGTGTTCTCCCCCAGCCGGTTCGGCTTGCCCGCGCCGTGGTAGTCGCTCGAGCCCGTGACGATGAGGTCGTGCTCGTCGACGTACCGCTGCAGGCGCGCCGTGCCCGCCGGGGTGTTCTCCCGGTGGCCGAGCTCGAACCCGCCGAGGCCCGCGTCGATCAGGGAGCGGATCTCGCCGTCCGGGAGCGCGCCGCGGCCCGCGGGATGCGCGATGATCGAGACGCCGCCCGCACGGCCGACCTCCTCGACGACCTCGACCGGTGTCGGAGCCGCGTGGCTGACGTAGTACGGCGAGGCGGGGTGCAGGGGGCCGGCGAACGCCTCTTCCCGGCTCGCGACGATTCCGCGCGCGATGAGCGCATCGGCGATGTGCGGGCGTCCGATCGTGGCGTCGTCGGCGCACTGCGCGAGCACGTCGTCCCACGTCACCGGGAGATCGCGCGCGAGATTGCGCGTGATCCGCTCGGCGCGGCCGACGCGGTCGTCCCGCACGCGCGCCATGGTCCGCGACAGCGCCGTGTGATCCGGATCGAACAGGTAGGCGAGCACGTGCACGCTCATGCCCCGGTGCTTCGCCGAGACCTCGGCGCCGGGGAGGAGCACGAGCCCCGCCGCGCGCGATGCGCGCGCCGCCTCGTCCCAGCCGGCGACCGTGTCGTGGTCCGTGAGCGCGATCGTGCTGAGCCCGGCCTCGTGCGCGCGGCGCACGACCTCGGCCGGGGGCTCCGTGCCGTCCGAGCAGTCCGAATGCAGATGGAGATCCGCCGGACCGGCGATTTTGAGGGACATCTCAAGGATCCTATGGCCTCCAGTGGCGGAAGTTCACAGCCCGCGTGCTTAGGCTCCCAGTGTGCTCCGCTCGCTTGGTGTTCTCATCACCGTCCTCTTCGCGTGCGCCGCGGCCGTGATCACGTGGCCCGGATTCTTCCGCCTTGCGCAGCACACCCCCTTCACGCAGATCGTCGCGATGCGCGGCCTGGTCGTGGTCGGCTTCGCGGTGCTCGCCGTTCTGTTCCTCATCATCGCCGCCTCGCGCCGCGCGCGGGGCTTCGCCGTGTCGATCGCCGTCGTCTGCGTGATCGCCGCGGCCGCCAGCGGAATCATGCTCGGGATCCGCGGCTACGGCGCCGCGACGCTGCCCGACAAGGGCGACGAGAGCGTGCGCGTCATGACCTGGAACACGCTCGGAAATGCCACCGGCGCAGACTCGATCGCGCAGACCGCGGTCGCGATGGAGGCCGACATCATCGCGCTGCCCGAGACGGCGGCCGGCGTGGGCGAAGAGGTCGCCGTGATCATGCGCGATCTCGGGCGCCCCATGTGGGTGCATCACGAGGCGTACAACGAAGACGTCGTCGACGGCCCCCAGGCCTGGCAGACCACGCTCCTCATCTCCCCCGATCTCGGCGACTACGCGGTGATCGACGCCTCCGACTCCGGCACGACGATGCTGCCGTCGGCCATCGCGATGCCGGTGAACGGCGACGGCCCGATCGTCGTGGCCGCGCACGCCGTCGCGCCGCAGCCGAGGTACATGTCGCAGTGGCGCAGCGACCTCGCGTGGCTCGCCGACCAGTGCGTCGAGGGCAACGTCATCATGGCGGGCGACTTCAACGCGACGCTCGACCACATGACGGGGCTCGGCGAGGGCGGCGGCGACCTCGGATGGTGCCACGACGCCGCGGCCGCGACCGGCAACGGCGGCGCCGGCACGTGGCCGACGTCGATCCCCGAGGTCCTCGGATCCCCGATCGACCACGTGCTCGCATCGGACGCGTGGGAGATCAGCGGATCGATCGTCGTGACCAATCTCGACGACGCGGGCAGCGACCACCGCCCGCTGGTCGCGCAGCTCGAACCCGCCTCCTAGGCGGCGGTGATTAACTGGTGTCATGAGCGACACCACCGACACCACCGCGGCGAGCGCCGATTCGAACACGAATCGCCGCCAGCCGTACCCGCAGGGCTTCCTCGACACGATCAGCACGGGATGGGCCGAGCGCGACGACGAGATCCCCGCCCCCCGCGAGGTCGCGCCGTACGCCGCGAGGCGCCGCGAGGCGCTGAGCGCGCGCTTCCCGGGGCAGCGCCTCGTGATCCCCGCCGGCGGCTTCGCGCAGCGCTCGAACGACACCGATTTCCCGTTCCGCGCGCACTCGGCGTTCGCGCACCTGACCGGGTGGGGCGCCGATTCGATCGCCGATTCCCTGCTCGTGTTCGAGCCCTCGGAGAACGCGCACGACGTGACGCTGTACCTGCGCGACCGCGCCACGCGCACGACGCCCGAGTTCTATCGCGACGCCGCGATCGGCGAGTTCTGGGTGGGTCCGCGCCCTTCGCTCGAGGCCGTCTCGCACGATCTCGGGATCGCGACCGCCGACCTGTCGGAGTTCGCCCCGACCGACCGCGACCTCGTGGTCGGCCGGCACGACGAGCTCACGAGCGCCGTGAGCGAGCTGCGGCTCGAGAAGGACGACTACGAGGTGCGCCAGATGCAGCTCGCCGTGGACGTGACCGCGCAGGGGTTCGACGACATCGTGCGCGAGCTGCCGCGCGTCATCGCGCACGAGCGCGGAGAGCGCATCGTCGAAGGCGTCTTCCACCTGCGTGCGCGCAGCGACGGCAACTGGGAGGGCTACGACACGATCGCGGCGTCCGGCCCCCACGCGTGCTATCTGCACTGGACCCGCAACGACGGTGCGGTCGTCCCCGGCGATCTCATGCTCGTCGACGCGGGCGTCGAGCTCGACAGCCTGTACACGGCGGACATCACGCGCACGATCCCGGTGAGCGGGCGCTTCACCCCGATCCAGCGCACCATCTACGAGGCGGTGCGCGAGGCGGCGGACGCGGCCTTCGCCGCGGCGGCGCCGGGCATGAGGTTCCGCGACCTGCACAACACGGCGATGGGTGTGATCGCCGCGCGCACGGCCGAATGGGGCCTGCTGCCCGTGACCGCTGAGGAGGCCCTCGACGCCGATACCGGCGGGCACCAGCGGCGCTACATGGTGCACGGCACGAGCCACCACCTCGGCCTGGACGTGCACGACTGCGCGCAGGCCCGGCGCGAGATGTACTACGACGGCGTCGTGACGCCGGGCATGGTCTTCACGATCGAGCCCGGGCTGTACTTCCAGATCGACGACGAGACCGTGCCCCCGGAGTACCGCGGCATCGGCGTGCGCATCGAGGATGACATCCTGATGACCGAACAGGGCCCGGTCAACCTCTCGGCGGCGATCCCGCGCACGGCCGATGAGGTCGAGGCCTGGGTCGCGCGCGCTCAGTCGCGCGGCTGATCCGGTTCCGCGGCGGGCGGCTCGGCGTCGGGCTTCTCGCCGCGGGGCTCGTCGCTGATGCGCACGCCGTACTTCGGCGGCTCGTCCGACGGCGGCCGCGCGACGACCGCGCGCGGCTTCTCGGTTCCGAGCACGCGGCGCGACTCGGGCACGTGGGCCGCGGAGACCGCGACCTCGTAGCGCTCCGCCGTGATCGACATGATGCTCGCGAAGTCGCGACGGCGGCGCACGATCGAGTAGTTGAGCAGGCGCAGCGCCATGCCGAAGCCGATGCCGATCAGCAGGATCCCGCCGACGACGGCCATCTGCAGCTCGGGCAGCCAGATGATGGAGAACGCGGCGAACAGCAGGCCGATCATGATGCCGTTGAGCGCCCCCTGACGTGCGGCGCGCGCCCATCCGAGGGTGCCGGTGACCTTCTCGATCGAGCGCAGCGAGCGCCCGACGATCGCGATCTCCGCGGCGGGCACCTTGTTCTCGATGAGTTTCGAGACGGCGCGCTGGGCACCCTCGTACTTCTTGTACGTCGCGACCGTCTCGCCGACCTCGGGCGCAGGGAGTGCGGCGTTCAACATGCTCATGACCCGATTCTCCCATGCAGGCGAGCGGACTAGTCTGGAAACGTGAGTACGCAGAGGGTTTTCGTGGGTCGTCTGGCCGGTTGCCCCGTGTTCGACCCGGCCGGCGACCGGCTCGGCAAGGTGCGCGACGTCGTGGTCGTGTACCGCAGCGCCGGTGCCCCGCGCGTGATCGGACTCGTGCTCGAGATCCCCGGTCGCCGGCATGTGTTCGTCTCCATCGGACGCGTCACCTCGATCGCCCAGGGTCAGATCATCACGACCGGACTCATCAACGTGCGCCGCTTCCAGCCGCGCGCGGACGAGCGCCGCATCATCGCCGAGATCGTCGGCCGCCGAGTCGACCTCCGCGACGGATCCGGCACGGCGACGATCGAAGACGCCGCGATCGAGCGCAGCCGCATCGGCGAGTGGACCATCTCGGAGCTGTTCCTGCGCCGCCCGCGCACGGGGGCCTCGCCGTTCTCCAAAGGCCCGACGACCTTCGCCCCCTGGGAGCAGGTGGTCGAGCAGACCTCCCCCGGCCAGGCGCAGTCGGCCGAACAGCTGGCCCAGACCTTTGCCGAGCTGTGGCCGGCCGACCTCGCGAACGCGCTGCTCGATCTGCCCCGCGAGCGCCGCATCGCCGTCGTCGCCGAGCTGAACGACGAACGCCTCGCCGACGCCCTCGAGGAGATGCCGGAGGATCAGCAGGTCGCGATCCTCAACGCGATCGGAGACGATCGGGCGGCCGACGTGCTCGATGCGATGGAGCCAGACGACGCCGCCGACCTGCTCGCCGAGCTGGGCGACACGCGCAGCGAGGAGCTGCTGCAGATGATGGAGCCCGAGGAGGCCGAGGACGTGCGCCTCATCCTCCAGTACGGCCCCGATACGGCCGGCGGCCTCATGACCACGGATCCGATCATCCTGCCGGCCGACGCGACGATCGCGGAGGCGCTCGCGCTGATCCGTCGCCACGAGCTGCACCCCGCGCTCGCGACGAGCGTGTTCGTCACGCTGCCGCCGTACGAGACGCCCACGGGCCGCTACCTCGGCGCCGTGCACTTCCAGCGCATGCTGCGCTACCCGCCCCACGAGCGCATCGGCGCGATCCTCGACGACTCGATCGAACCGGTGCAGGCCGAGGCCCCCGGTGCCGAGGTCGCGCGCCGCCTCGCCAGCTACGACCTCGTCTCGCTCCCGGTCGTCGACACGGTGCACCGCCTGCTCGGCGCCGTCACCGTCGATGACATCCTCGACTCGCTGCTGCCCGATGACTGGCGCTCGCACGATGAGGACGATCCGATCCCGACGCTCACCGGCTCGATCCGGACGGTGGAGACGTGATGGCTCCGAGGGCCGACCGCTCATTCACCCGCGGACGCAGCCCGATGCTCGAGGACGACGCACCGCGCCCCAACGACCGGTTCGGTCGCGCGACGGAGTGGGTCGCGCGCGCCATGGGCACGCCGTGGTTCCTCATCATCCTCACGCTCTTCTGCGCGCTCTGGATGGCATGGAACACGCTCGCCCCGCAGCAGTGGCGCTTCGATTCCGCCGCGATCGGGTTCACCGCACTCACGCTCATCCTGTCGCTGCAGGCCTCGTACGCCGCACCGCTGATCCTGCTCGCCCAGAACCGTCAGGACGACCGCGACCGCGTGGCCCTGCAGAACGACCGACAGCGCGCCGAGCGAACCCTCGCCGACACCGAGTACCTCGCCCGCGAGATCGTGTCGCTGCGCCTCACGATCGAGGCGATGGAGAAGACCGCCATCGACCGCGACGCGCTGCGCGACGAGCTGCGGGCCGCGCTCCGCGAGATCGACGAGGAGGAGCCCCGATGACCGACCTCATCGCAGAACGCATCGAGATCGCCGTCGGCCGCGTCATGGACCCGGAGCTGCGGCGCCCGCTGTCGGAGCTCGACATGGTGCGCGGCGCGGAGACGACCGAGACCTCCGCCACGGTGCGCATCGTGCTGACGATCGTCGGCTGCCCCGCCGCGAACCGCATCGAACAGGACGTGCGCGACGCGGCCGAGTCCGAGGCGGGCGGCCGCGAGGTGCACGTCGAGGTCGGCGTCATGACGCCGGCAGAGCGCACGGCCCTCACGGAGAAGCTGCGCGGCCCGGCGAAGCGCAACCCGTTCGGCGCCGACTCGCTCACGCGTGTGATCGCGGTGACGAGCGGCAAGGGCGGCGTCGGAAAGTCGACGCTCACGGCGAACCTCGCCGTCGCGCTCGCCCGCCGCGGCCTCTCGGTCGGGCTCATCGACGCCGACGTGCACGGCTTCTCGATCCCGCAGCTGCTCGGTCTCGTCTCCGACGGCGAGGCGCCCTCGCCCACGCAGGTCGGCGACATGATCCTGCCGCCCATCGCGCACGATGTGAAGACGATCTCGATCGGGATGTTCCTGAAGCAGTCGGACGGGTCGACGCCGGGCGCGGTGATGTGGCGCGGTCCGATGCTGCACCGCACGCTGCAGCAGTTCCTCACCGACGTCTTCTTCGGCGACCTCGACATCCTGCTGCTCGACATGCCGCCCGGCACCGGCGACATCGCGATCTCGGCCGGGCACCTGCTGCCGGGCGCCGAGGTGCTCGTGGTCACGACCCCGCAGCCCGCGGCGAGCGATGTCGCGATCCGCTCGGGACTCGTGGCCCGTCAGGTCGGCCAGCGCGTGCTCGGCGTCGTCGAGAACATGTCGGCGATGGTGATGCCCGACGGGTCGACGATGGATCTGTTCGGATCCGGCGGCGGCGCCGAGGTCGCCCGGGCGCTCGGCGAGGGCGCGGAACTGCTCGGATCCGTGCCGCTGAGCCCGACGCTGCGATCCGACGGCGATGCCGGAACGCCCTCCGTGATCGCGCATCCCGAGGACCCGTCGTCGCAGGCGATCGCCGCCGTCGCCGAGAGGATCGCTGCGTCGGGACGGGGCCTCGCCGGACGGAAGCTGCCGGTCCGCACGCGTTAGCGGCGCGCCGCTACGTGGCTTCGTCGTCGAACGGCGGCGGCTCCTCCGAGCTGAACGTCTTCGCGACGAGCGGCGTCGTGCGCGGGATCGCGACCGAGGTCGACGCCGCGGGGGCCGCGCTGGTCGGCGTGTCGTCGTCGAGCAGCGCCTCGCGGATGATGCGTCGCGGGTCGTACTGCCGCGGATCGAGCTTCTTCCAGTCGACGTCGCCGAGCTCCTCGCCCATCTCCTCCTGCACGCGGGAGCGGGCGCCCTGGACGTATTCCCGGGTCTTGCGCGCTGTACGGCCCAGCCACTCGGCCGCGTGCGGGAGGCGCTCGGGGCCGATCAGGATCGCCGCGATCACACCGATCATGATGATCTTCTCGATCGTGAAGCCGCCGAACATGTGATTCAGATTAGCGGCATCTACTCTGGAGTTCATGACAGACAGTGCAGTTGCGCGTTTCGTGCGCGAGGCGATCGTCGAGCCCGACCACATCGCGCGCGCGAGACAGGACGCGCTCGAGCTCGGCGCCGCACCGGTCAGCGCGGCCGTCGGATCGCAGATCTCGGCGGCCGCTGCCGCGGCGGGCGCGCGTTCGATCATCGAGATCGGCACCGGTGCCGGCGTCTCGGGGCTGTGGCTGCTGCACGGCGCCCCCGACGCCGTGCTGACGACGATCGACAAGGAGCCCGAGCACCTCGCCGCGGCGCGGCAGGCCTTCCAGCATGCGAAGATCCCGGCCTCGCGCGTGCGGTACATCACCGGCCGGGCGGGAGATGTCCTCCCCCGCATGAACGAGGCGGCATACGACGTGGTGCTGGTCGATGCCGACGCGGAGAGCGCGATCGACTACGTCGCCCACGGGCTGCGCCTGGCGCGCCCCGGCGGGACCGTGCTCGTTCCGCGCGTCATGGCCGGCGGGCGTGTTGCGGATCCCGTCGCCCGCGATGCGCTCACCAGCGACCTGCGCGGCCTCATCACCGAGACCCTGGCATCGCCGTCGGTCGTAGCGACGCTCTCGCCGTTCGACGAGGGGCTGCTGCAGTTCACGACGCGGCGCGCGTAGCCGAGCGAAGAGGGGGCCGGATCCGATGCGGATCCGGCCCCCTCTTCGCGTCATCGGCGTCAGGATGCTCAGGCTGCCTCGACGACGCCGCTCAGCACGCCGTGAAGCTCCCTCGCCTCCTCGTCGTTGACAGAGACGACGAGGCGTCCGCCGCCTTCGAGCGGGACGCGGACGATGATGAGGCGCCCCTCCTTCACGGCCTCCATGGGTCCGTCTCCGGTGCGCGGCTTCATAGCAGCCATAGGTGGCTCCCCTTCCTAATTGGTCATACCCATTCTACAGGGAACGCACGGGCACGAGCCGCGCGGCGACTGTCATCGAACGTCATGGAACGAGGTAATAGGTGTTCCCGTAGCCGTACATGGCGTGAATCCACCAGAACTGCAGCACCGCGAACACGATGAGCATCAGGATCCTTGACGAGCGCAGCAGTCGCGGTGCCGCGAGCGCGCCCGCGACCAGCGGCGCGATCGGCAGGAGCAGCCGGAAGGTGCTCGACTGCGGGAACAGCACGAGCGCCGCGTAGACGAGATAGCTCGCCGACCATAGACGCGTCTCGATGCCCAGCGCCCGTACGCCGGGCGTCAGGAACAGCAGCACGACGGCGGCGACGAGCACGGCGAGCAGCGCGTATCCGGCCCATTGCGGGATTCCCCACAGCCCCGCCCACACCTGCGCGCCCGCGAGCCAGCCCTCGCCGGGAACGAACGACTCCGCACCGCCCGGGATCCATCCGGCGCGCCAGGCGAGCTCGGTGTCGAAGTAGGCCGACGGGCTTCCCGTCACGCGGTTGACGATCGCAGGCCACGCGAACCCGGCGATCGTTCCCACGGCCCCCACGCCGAGGATGTGCACGACCTCGCGGCGCACGATCGGCCGCGCGCGTCGGTTCAGGATGCGCCAGAGACCGTACAGCGCGATCGTGAGCGGCAGGGCGAGCTCCCCGGGACGCACGAACGCGAGCAGGATGCTCGCCGGGTAGAGCCACCACCACGCCTCGCGCGACAGCGCCACAAGGGCCCACATCGCGATCGCGAGGAAGAGCGCCTCGGCGTAGCCGACCTGGAACAGCAGGGCGAGGGGCCCTGCGGCGACGAAGGCCGTGCCCCACAGCGCGCGCTGCGCATCGAGTGCGCGCTCGAGGAGCACGTACACGCCCCAGCAGGCGAAGAACCCCGCGACGAGCGAGATGAGCGCCGCGGCGACGGCCCACGCGTTCGCCACCGCCCAGACGTCGCCGGAGCCGGCTCCGGCGCCCGGCCACACGAGGGAGATGCCGCGCGCGAGCCAGGGATAGATCGGCATGAACGCCCACGCGTTCTGCTGCACGTTGCCCGATGCGTCGACCGGGAGCTCGGACGGATAGCCGTTGAGGGCGATCTCGCGGTACCAGGCGGCGTCCCATCCGGCGATGTAGTCGAGCATCGACGGATCCTGCCCGTGCCTGCCCTCAGCCGGTGCCAGCGCCGAGCTCAGCGCGATCAGCAGCGTCGTGGCGACGCGCGCGAGCGCGTAGACGACGAGGACCCGCAGCCAGGGTGCCGCGCCCGTCAGGCGCCGGTCAGCCATCCGCGCAGCCCTCGCTCGACGTCTTCGATCTCGCTGACGCGGACGCGTTCGTCATCGGCGTGCGCGAGCTGGCCGTCGCCGGGTCCGTAGTTCACGGCCGGGATGCCGAGCTCGCTGAACCGCGCCACGTCGGTCCAGCCGTACTTCGGCTTGGGCGTGCCGCCGACGGCCCGCGCGAACGACTGCGCGATCGGTGCATCCAGGCCAGGGCGCGCCCCGCCCGCGAGGTCGGTGATCTCGACCTCGTACTCGTCGAAGAACTGCCGGATGCGGTCGACCGCGTCGTCGGCCGTCTTATCGGGCGCGAAGCGGTAGTTGATCTCGACCTCGCACACATCGGGGATCACGTTGCCCGCGACGCCTCCCGAGATGCGCACGGCGTTCAGCCCCTCCCGGTAGGCGAGGCCCTCGACGTCGATCGTCTTGGCCGTGTGCGCCGCGAGCTTCGCGAGGATCGGCGCCGCGAAGTGGATCGCGTTCTCCCCGCGCCACGAGCGGGCGCTGTGCGAACGGATCCCGCGCGTGCGCACGACGGCGCGCAGCGTGCCGTTGCAGCCTCCCTCGATGCCGCCGTTCGACGGCTCGCCGAGGATCGCGAAGGATCCCTCGAGCAGGTCGGGACGGTTGCGCGCGAGCCGGGCGAGGCCGTTCTTCGCAGCCTCGACCTCTTCGTGGTCGTACCAGACCCATGTGACGTCGTGCACGGGTTCCGTGAGCTCGGCGGCGAGCTTGAGCTGCACCGCGACGCCGGCCTTCATGTCGACGGTGCCGCGGCCCCAGAGATACGCCTCGCCGTCTTCGACGACATCGCGGGTGGGCAGGTTGTCGTTGATCGGCACCGTGTCGAGGTGGCCGGCGATGATCACGCGCTCCGCCCGGCCGAGCGCGGTTCGGGCGACCACCAGATCGCCGTCGCGCATCACCTCCAGATGTGCGTACGGCTCGAGCGCGGCGACGACGGCGTCGGCCAGCGCGCGCTCGTTCCCCGAGACGCTCGGGATGTCGCAGAGCGTTCGAGTGATGTCGACGGCGGGGGCGGTGAGATCCAGCATGCATCCCAGCCTATTAGCCTGGAAACATGACTGACACGCGCTGGGCCTCCGGCGTCGGCATCGCGACCACGGCGACCGACGGCACCGTTCTCGACACCTGGTTCCCCGCTCCCCTGCTGAATCGGCTCGCCGATCGCGACCTCGATGCCGAGCGGCGGTCGCTCGCCGAGCAGGCGGGCCCCGATCCGCGCCGCGGCGTGACGACCGACGTGGTCGAGATCGAGATCGACCTCGATGCGCCCGTGGGATCCACGAGCGACGCCTACCTGCGCCTGCACGTGCTCTCGCACCTCCTGGCCCTGCCGAACACCGTCCGCCTCGACGGCATCTTCGGGCACCTGCCGAACAACGCCTGGACGAACGCCGGACCGACCACGCCGCAGTTCGCCGCGGCCCATCTTCCGGCGCTGAGGCGCAGCGGGATCCAGGTGTACGCGCAGGACAAGTTCCCGCGGCTGACCGACTACGTGCTGCCCATCGGCGTGCGCATCGGCGACAGCTCGCGGCTGCGGCTCGGCGCGCACCTCGCGCCCGGCACCGTCGTGATGCACGAGGGCTTCGTCAACTTCAACGCCGGCACGCTCGGCGCTTCGATGGTCGAGGGCCGCATCTCGCAGGGGGTCATCGTCGGCGACGGCTCCGACGTCGGCGGCGGCGCGTCGATCATGGGCACGCTGTCGGGCGGCGGATCCCACCGCGTCTCGATCGGGCAGCGCACGCTGCTCGGTGCGAACTCGGGCCTCGGCATCTCGCTCGGCGATGACTGCGTCGTCGAGGCCGGCCTCTACGTCACCGCGGGCACCAAGATCGTGCTCGCCGACGAACCGGAGCGCCCCGTCGTCAAGGGCGCCCGGCTCTCGGGCGTGAGCGGGCTGCTGTTCATCCGCAACTCCCTCTCGGGCGCGGTCGAGGCCCGACGTCGCCACGGCGTGGGCGTGACCCTCAACGAGGCGCTGCACGCGTAACCGCCGCGACCCTGGTGGGGCGGGAACAGCAGAGGCTCTCCCGCCCCACCAGGGCCACGGTGCGGAGCGCTGCCCCGCGGGGAGCTACGCCGTCGGGTAGTCGCGCGCCGCAGGGCCCGTGTAGAGCTGCTGCGGACGGCCGATCTTGCCCTGGCGGTCGAGGTTCTGCTCGCGCCACTGCGCCAGCCAGCCGGGCAGGCGGCCGATCGCGAACAGCACCGTGAACACCCGCGTCGGGAAGCCCATGGCCTTGTAGATCACGCCGGTGTAGAAATCGACGTTCGGGTAGAGGTTGCGCGCCTGGAAGTACTCGTCGTTGAGCGCGATCTCCTCGAGCTCCTTCGCCATGTCGAGCATCGGGTCGTTGACCCCGAGCGCCGCGAGCACCTCGTCTGCCGCGTTCTTGACGATCTTCGCGCGCGGGTCGTAGTTCTTGTAGACGCGGTGCCCGAAGCCCATGAGCTTCACGCCGTCTTCCTTGTTCTTCACGCGCTCGACGAAGCGCGACACGCTCTCGCCCGACTCCTGGATCTGCCCGAGCATCTTCAGCACGGCCTCGTTCGCGCCGCCGTGCAGCGGGCCCGAGAGGGCGTGGATGCCGGCCGACACCGACGCGTACTGGTCGGCACCGGTGGATCCGACCAAGCGCACGGTCGACGTCGACGCGTTCTGCTCGTGGTCGGCGTGGAGGATCAGAAGGCGCTCGAGCGCCTTCGCCATCACCGGGTTGATCTCGTAGGGCTCGCTCATCACGCCGAAGTTCAGGCGCAGGAAGTTCTCGACGTACCCGAGCGAGTTGTCGGGGTACAGGAATGCCTGACCGTTCGACGTCTTGTGCGAGTACGCCGCGATCACGGGCAGCTTCGCGAGCAGGCGGATGATGTTCATCTCGACGTGCTCGGGGTTGTCGGGATCGGACTGCCCCTCGTAGAACGTCGAGAGCGCGCTCGTGGCCGACGACAGCACGGCCATCGGGTGCGACGTCGAGGGAAGCGCCGCGAAGAAGCGCTTGAGGTCTTCGTGCAGCAGCGTGTGACGGCGGATGCGGTCGTCGAACGAGGCCAGCTCGTCGGCGGTCGGCAGGTCGCCGTAGATCAGCAGCCAGGCGACCTCGAGGAAGCTCGAGCTCTCGGCGAGCTGCTCGATCGGGTACCCGCGGTAGCGCAGGATCCCCGCTTCGCCGTCGATGTACGTGATGTCGGACTTCGTCGAGGCCGTGTTCACGAAGCCGTAGTCGAGCGCCGTGTAACCGGTCTGCTTCGACAGCGTCGACACGTCGATCGCGCTCTTGCCATCGACCGCCGGAAGCACCGGGAACTCAGCGATCTTGTCGCCGACGGTCAGTGTGGCCTTCTCGGGCAGGTTTCCCGCGTCGCTCACGGCATCTCCTCGTCGTTGTCTTGGGATCTCCATGCGGACGGACCCTCCTGCAGGTTCCGCAGGGGCGTCCCGCCATAGCCTATCGGCCAGAATGGGCCGCTGTGGAACTCGGCAACATACGCCGAGGTTCGTTGATGATCTCTACGAAACGCTGCGCAGGCGGCGGGCCGCTGCGCGGATCCGTTCGTCGCTCGCCGTCAGGGACAGGCGCACGTGCTGCGGATGGAAATCGCCGTAGAAAACTCCCGGTCCGGCCAGAATGCCGAGGTCGGCGAGCCGGGCCATCGACGCCCAGGCATCCTGTCCCTCGGTCGTCCAGAGGTAGAGCCCCGCCTCGCTGCCGTCGATGCGGAATCCGGCGCTCTCGAGCGCGGGCTTCAGCTCGTCGCGGCGGCGGCGGTACACCTCGCGCTGGCGGTCGACATGCTCATCGTCGCCGAGCGCGACCGACATCGCGTGCTGCACAGGCGCCGGCGGCATGAGCCCCAGGTGCTTGCGGTTGCGCAGCAGCTGCCCGATGAGCCGGCTGCACCCCGCGACGAAGGCCGCGCGGTATCCGGCGAGGTTCGACTGCTTGCTCAGCGAGTACACGCTCAGCAGGTTCGCGCGCGACGCGCCCGCGACGCGCGGGTCGAGGATCGACGGGATCCGTTCCGCATCCCACGGCGCGTCCCACCCGAGCTCGGCATAGCACTCGTCGCTCGCGATGACGGCGCCGATCTCGCGTGCACGGACGACCGCCCGGCGCAGCTCGTCAGCATCGCGCACGCGTCCGTCGGGGTTGCCGGGCGAGTTGATCCAGACGAGCTTCGTACCCTCCGGCCATCCGTCGGGATCATCGGCCGCGGCCGGCGTCGCACCGGCCACGCGCGCACCGACCTCGTACGTGGGGTACGCGGCGCGCGGATGCACGACGACGTCGCCCGCAGACAGGCCGAGCAGCGTCGGCAGCAGCGCCACGAGCTCCTTGGATCCGATCGTCGGGATCACGTTGGCGTCTGTCAGCCCCGCGACGCCGCGGCGGCGCTCATACCATTCCCGGATCGCGGTGCGCACCTCCGCGGATCCGGCGGCCGTCGGATACGCATGCGCGTCGGTCGCCTCCACGAGCGCATCGCGGATGATGCGGGGCGTCGGGTCGGTCGGGGATCCGATCGACAGATCGCAGATGCCGTCGGCATGCTGCGCCGCGCGCTCACGGTACGGGGTGACCTTGTCCCACGGGTAGTCATCGAGGTCGTTGATCGACATCAGATGCTCTGCGGGGGCAGCGCCGCGATGACCGGATGGTCCTTCGGGATCACTCCGACCTTCGCCGCACCGCCCGGCGATCCGATCTCATCGAAGAACTCGACGTTCGCCTTGTAGTAGTCGGACCACTCTTCGGGCAGATCGTCTTCGTAGTAGATCGCCTCGACGGGGCACACGGGCTCGCAGGCGCCGCAGTCGACGCACTCATCGGGGTGGATGTAGAGGCTGCGTTCGCCTTCATAGATGCAGTCGACAGGACACTCATCGATGCAGGCGCGGTCTTTGACGTCCACGCAGGGAAGGGCGATCACGTAAGTCACGCATCGATTCTATCCGTGCGTCCTGATCGTCTCCTCGTAGGATCGCCTCACCTCGGGGCCTGCTCCGCCCTGCGCAGCCGCGGCCACGCCACCACGATGAGCACGATGACCGTGAGCAGCAGCGTCCACGCGACGCCGAAGGGGAACTCGCCCTCGGCGGCCTGCGGCACCACCACGGATCCGCCCGGTCCGCGCCCCGAGAACACGAGGAGCGCAGCGATCATGCCCACCCCGCACGCCAGCACGGCCGCGCGGTCTTCGATGAGCAGACGCACCGCGAGCATCAGACCGAGGCAGCCGAGCCCCGACACGATGAGGCCGACGGGCGCCCATCCCACGGTGAACGGATGGGTGATGGTGCCGGCAACGCCGAACACGGCCCCCGCGGCGAGCGCGAGGAGCCACGACACGACGCGCGCCGGCCAGCTCATCGGAGTCAGCCCTGGCGCTTCTTCCGCGCGGTCTCGCGACCGCGGGTCGTCGCATCCAGGATGACCTTGCGGATGCGCACCGCCTCGGGCGTGACCTCCACGCATTCGTCTTCAGCGGCGAACTCGAGCGATTCCTCGAGCGAGAGGATGCGCGGCGGCGTCATCGACTCGAACGAGTCGGCGTTCGCCGAGCGCATGTTCGTGAGCTTCTTCTCCTTGGTGATGTTCACGTCCATGTCGTCGGCACGCGAGTTCTCACCGATGACCATGCCCTCGTAGACCTCTTCGGTCGGCTTGACGAAGAACGACATGCGCTCCTGCAGAGCGATCATCGCGAAGGGCGTCACGACGCCGGCGCGGTCGGCGACGATGGATCCCTGTGCGCGCGCCTCGATCTGGCCGGCCCAGGGGCCGTATCCGGTCGAGATCGCGTTGGCGATGCCGGTGCCGCGCGTGATCGAGAGGAACTGGGTGCGGAAGCCGATGAGGCCGCGAGACGGAATCGCGAACTCCATGCGGATCCAGCCGGTGCCGTGGTTCGTCATCGACTCCATGCGTCCCTTGCGGGCGGCGAGGAGCTGCGTGATCGCACCGAGGTACTCCTCGGGGGCGTCGATCGTGAGCTGCTCGAACGGCTCGGTGGTGTGACCGTTCTCGTCCTTGCGCGTGACGACCTGCGGCTTGCCGACCGTGAGTTCGAAGCCCTCGCGGCGCATGTTCTCGACGAGGATCGCGAGCTGCAGCTCGCCGCGCCCCTGCACCTCCCAGGCGTCGGGCTGGCCGATGTCGTTCACGCGGAGCGACATGTTGCCGATCAGCTCGCGGTCCAGGCGGTCCTTGACCATGCGTGCCGTGAGCTTGTGGCCCTTGACCTTGCCCACGAGCGGCGAGGTGTTCGTGCCGATCGTCATCGAGATGCTGGGCTCGTCGATCGTGATCTGCGGCAGCGGACGCACGTCGTTGGGGTCGGCGATCGTCTCGCCGATCATGATGTCCTCGAAGCCCGCGATCACCGCGATGTCACCGGGACCGGCCTGCTCGGCCGGGTACCGGTCGAGCGCCTTGGTCATCTGCAGCTCGGTGATGCGCGCGTTCTGCACGGATCCGTCGGCGCGCACCCAGGCCACCGTCTGACCCTTCTTGAGGGTGCCGTTGACGACGCGCAGCAGAGCGAGGCGACCGAGGAACGACGACGAGTCGAGGTTCGTGACCCAGGCCTGGAGCGGCGCCTCGTCGTCGTACGTGGGCGACGGGATGTGCTTCAGGATCGCCTCGAACAGCGGCTCGAGGCTGTCGCCGTCGGGCAGCTCGCCGTTTGCGGGACGGGCCATGCTCGCGACGCCGGCGCGGCCCGACGCGTAGATCACGGGCACGTCGAGCAGCGCGTCGATGTCGAGGTCGGGGACCTCGTCGGAGAGGTCGCCCGCGAGGCCGAGCAGCAGGTCCTGGGCCTCGCCCTCGACCTCTTCGATGCGCGCGTCGGCGCGGTCGGTCTTGTTGACGAGCAGGATGACGGGCATCTTCGCCTCAAGCGCCTTGCGCAGCACGAAGCGGGTCTGGGGCAGCGGGCCCTCGGACGAGTCGACGAGCAGCACGACGCCGTGCACCATCGACAGCGCGCGCTCGACCTCGCCGCCGAAGTCGGCGTGGCCCGGGGTGTCGACGACGTTGATCGTGATCGGGCTGTCGGTGTGCTCGCCGTTGTAGGTGATCGCCGTGTTCTTGGCGAGGATCGTGATGCCCTTCTCGCGCTCGAGGTCGTTCGAGTCCATGGCGCGCTCGTCGACGTGCTCGTGGTCGCCGAACGAGCCGGTCTGCCGGAGCATGGCATCGACCAGGGTGGTCTTGCCGTGGTCGACGTGGGCGACGATCGCGACGTTACGGAGATCGGAGCGGTGGGCAAGCGCCATGAAGGGATCCTTCTGGGTCGTTGGGAAATGCCCCGAAATCGGGGCGATCCACCTTATCGCGCCTGGCTGTGTCGGTGCTGGGCGGAGGTCATCGCGCGGGCACGAGTGCTGATTCGACGATCACTGTTCCCGCGCCGAACTTAGAATCAACCGCCGACTGAACGGATCCGTCGTCGTACGCCACACCGAAGCGCGCGGACCGGCATGGGGGATCATCGCCAGCGAAGAACACACGAACTCCGAGGTCCTCCTCGATGAATCCCCCGACTCTCTCGATGCTCGACGGATCCGCGCTTTCCCGGGGTTCCTCCGTGCACGGCGCCGCCGTGTGGCCAGGACCCGTTCCCTCCGCCGACGTCGCCGTCACCCGCAGCACGTTATCTGCCGCGGAGTACTCTCCCGAGACGACGAACTCGCCCCACCGCACGTTTCCCCGCTGCTCGTGGTCGCCGACGGCGTTCCAGTCCCAGCCCTCGAGGTCGATGCCCGCGCACTGCGGCGGAAGAGACTCCGAGACGCCCCCGACGCAGAGCTGCGGCGGGCGCTCACCGTCATCGATGACCATCGTGCGATCCTTCGTCGTGAGGATGTCCACTGTTGTGGGTGCCGACGGCACGCTCGATGTCTCGGTGGATCCGGGCTCGCCGGTCGCACAGCCCGCGATGCCGAGAACGAGCGCCGCACACGAGACCGCCGCGGCGAGCGAGCGTCGCATCATGATGAGGGTCCTCTCGTCAGGGACGTGTCACAGAGATTGTTGCCGCAGGCGGGCGAATGTTACGTCGTCGGCGGCACGATGTGCGTCCGCCCCTGCGCGTCGATGACCGCTGATACCTCCCCCGTGGCTTCCCGGATCACGAGGGTCACGTCGGCGATGTCGACGAGCCACGTTTCGTCGGCCCCGCGCTCAGCGTGGGTGGCGAGACCGTTCTCCGACAGGTCCCTGAGCCAGGTCGCCTGATTCGACCGTGTCACGGCCCCCGACATGAGCCACTCGACGAGCGCCCGGCTGTCCGTGGCTTCCGGCATTGCGATGCCGGATTCGCTTTGCCCGCCCGACTCATCGAGCTTGTCGGCCGCGATCGACAGCACGGTCGCCGGATCCGGCTCCGCGGACTGCGCGACAGGAGGCGGTTCCTGCAGCGCTCCATCGAGCAATGCTGCCAGCCCGGCAGCCGCTGCGACCACGATCACGCTTGCCAGGACAATCAGTCGGGTTCTTATCGACCGGCGGTCGGCACCCCGACGTTTCTCCACGAACCCGGGGCTGCCGTGCGCAGAAGAGATCCGTTCCACCTGCGCCGGTGACGTCAGTGCGTCGAGTTCGCGTTCCGAACGAGCGCTCGGCGCCCGGTCCCGGTGTCCTGATGCGGGGCGCGCGGCGCGCACCAGCGCTTCGATGTCATCCACGTGCGTCTCCGTCCCGTGCCTCGACGCCCGAGAGCACTGCTCGCAGCCTCTCTCGCGCCCGCGTGAGCCGCACGCGCACGGCTCCGCGGCTCGTTCCGAGGATCTCCGCCATCTCCGCGCCGGTCAGATCCTCCCAGTAGGCCATGTAGAGCAGTTCCCGATCCCGTTCCGCGAGCCGCCTGATCCCCTCGCGCACGTCGATGCGCCGCTCGATCGCTGGATCCTCGTCATGCCGCTCGTCGCGCGCTCGTTCGTTCGCGCGCCGCGCCCTGGCGAGGCGCCGGTACTCCGTTCCGATCACATTGCGGAGGATCTGGTAGACCCAGGGCAGGGTGAGCGCCGCGCCGTCAACTCGGTATCGCCGCCACGCGATCTGGAACACTTCAC